>ENA-UEQB01002879-UEQB01002879.1-human-gut-metagenome-genome-assembly--contig:-NODE-2879-length-11658-cov-4.009498_pt1 | contig 11658 bp, 10 predicted proteins | sample MGYA00242901_ERZ507918 | MGnify/ENA primary metagenome ERZ507918 (study PRJEB26167, sample SAMN06115405) | human gut metagenome | host: Homo sapiens | place: China:Sichuan | collected 2016-04-06... | reverse complement strand
GCCCCAGGTGGCGCCGGTATGGCTGCTGCTGTCCTTCTGCCCGCCAAAGGAGAGCAGCGAGCTGGAGATGGGGCGCCGGTGGACGTTGACCGTGTACCCCACCGGCCCGACGTCGCTGCTGTAGCTCAGCCCCCCCACCACATCGACGACATTGAAGCCCATCGGGGTGGTGCCGATATCGCCGCTCCAGGTGTCATTCTTCCAGCCGACCGCCACGCTGGCCCCGCTGTCGGTCTGGTTTTTACTGCCGCTGGCACAGGGAATTACCCCCAATATCTTTGAGCTGGAAATCCTGACCGGTAAAGATTGCCGCGATCTCGACAGTGCCATTGCTGCCGCAAAAAGTCTGCTTTCAGACACATTAAAATGGGTGGTGGTTACCAGCGCCTCCGGTAATGAAGAAAATCAGGAGATGCAGGTTGTGGTGGTCACTGCCGACAGCGTGAATGTCATTTCCCATTCACGGGTAAAAACCGACCTGAAAGGGACTGGCGACCTGTTTTGTGCTCAGCTCATCAGTGGCTTGCTGAAAGGGAAGGCGTTAACCGATGCAGTGCACCGAGCGGGGTTGCGCGTACTGGAAGTGATGCGCTACACCCAGCAGCATGAGAGCGATGAATTGATTTTGCCGCCTCTGGCTGAAGCATAAAAAAATGGCGCCGATGGGCGCCATTTTTCACTGCAGCAAGAATTACTTCTTGATGCGGATAACCGGGGTTTCACCCACGGTTACGCTACCGGACAGTTTGATCAGTTCTTTGATTTCGTCCATGTTGGAGATAACAACCGGAGTCAGGGTAGACTTGGCTTTCTCTTCCAGCAGCGGCAGATCAAATTCAATGACAGTATCGCCAACTTTCACGCGCTGACCTTCTTCAGCAATACGCTTGAAGCCTTCGCCTTTCAGTTCAACGGTGTCGATACCGAAGTGGACGAACAGTTCAACGCCGCTATCAGATTCGATAGAGAATGCGTGGTTGGTTTCAAAGATTTTACCAATGGTGCCGTCTACAGGCGCGACCATTTTGTTACCCGTTGGTTTGATAGCAATGCCATCACCAACGATTTTTTCCGCAAAAACGACATCCGGCACGTCTTCGATATTGACGATCTCGCCAGAGAGCGGAGCAATGATCTCAATAGTTCCGGTATCCTTCTTGTCGTCGGAAACCAGAGATTTCAGTTTATCGAACAAACCCATGATCTTCTCCTAAGCAGTAAATTGGGCCGCATCTCGTGGATTAGCAGATTGTTTTTTCTTCAATGAACTTGTTAACCAGCGTCATTAACTCGTCCGTTGTCGGTTGAGCAAGAGCCTGCTCTGCTAACACCTTCGCATCTTCGAAGTTCGTGTTACGGATAATCTTCTTAATGCGCGGGATAGAAATGGCGCTCATAGAGAATTCGTCCAGACCCATCCCCAGCAACAGAAGTGTAGCACGTTCATCGCCAGCAAGCTCACCACACATGCCAGTCCATTTGCCTTCAGCATGAGAAGCATCAATAACTTGCTTGATCAAGTTCAGCACGGACGGTGACATTGGCTGGTAAAGGTGTGAAATCATATCATTACCACGGTCAACTGCCAGAGTGTACTGCGTTAAATCATTGGTGCCGATACTAAAGAAATCAACTTCTTTGGCTAAATGACGTGCAATTGTTGCGGCAGCCGGTGTTTCCACCATTACGCCGATTTCAATTGACTCGTCAAACGCTTTACCTTCGTCGCGCAGTTCCTGTTTGTAGATTTCGATCTCTTTGCGCAGTGCACGCACTTCTTCAACAGAGATGATCATCGGGAACATGATGCGCAATTTACCGAAAGCAGAGGCACGCAGGATAGCGCGGAGCTGATCGCGCAGGATCTCTTTACGATCCATCGCGATACGGATAGCGCGCCAGCCGAGGAACGGGTTCTCTTCTTTCGGGAAGTTCATGTATGGCAGCTCTTTGTCGCCGCCGATGTCCATGGTACGAACGATAACCGCCTGAGAGCCACACGCTTCAGCCACTGCTTTGTAAGCAGCAAACTGTTCTTCTTCAGTGGGCAGTGCGTCGCGGTCCATGAACAGGAACTCAGTACGATACAGACCAACGCCTTCAGCGCCGTTACGCTCTGCACCTTCAACGTCACGAACCGTACCAATGTTAGCGCACACTTCTACCTGGTGACCGTCCAGCGTAATAGCTGGCAGATCTTTCAGTTTAGCAAGCTCTGCTTTTTCAGAAGCCACTTGCTCCTGAACAGCGCGCATTTTATCAATAACTTCGTTGGTTGGATTGACGTAAACCTGATTATTTACGGCATCCAGAATCAGATAGTCGTCATTTTTCACCTGAGAGGTGACGCTACCGGTACCCACGATAGCAGGTAGTTCCAGAGAACGCGCCATGATAGAGGTGTGGGAAGTACGGCCACCCGCGTCGGTGATGAAACCCAGCACCTTCTTCAGGTTCAGCTGTGCGGTTTCGGACGGCGTCAGGTCAGCGGCAACCAGAATGACTTCATCCTGAATGGCGCTCAGGTCGATAATCTTCAGGCCCAGGATGTTGCGCAGCAGGCGCTTACCGATATCACGTACGTCAGCCGCACGTTCTTTCAGGTATTCATCATCCAGCTCTTCCAGGGCAGAAGCCTGACCTTCGATAACTTCATGAGCAGCTGCGTCAGCTGTCATGTGCTTATCTTTAATCAGGGCTATGATTTCCTGCTCCAGCTCCTCATCTTCGAGCAGCATAATATGCCCTTCAAAGATGGCTTCTTTTTCTTCACCGAACGTTTCACCAGCTTTCGTTTTGATCGTTTCCAGCTGGGCTGATGCCTTGGCACGACCGCTCAGAAAACGTTCAACTTCCTGATCAACCTGGTCGGCAGAAATTTTTTTCCGGTCAATGACAATTTCGTCTTCTTTCAGAAGCAGAGCTTTACCGAAAGCGATACCCGGGGATGCTAAAATGCCTGAAATCATAACCCTACCTTACTTGTGACTGATTTTTAAAAGAACCCGGGAAATTACTCGAGTTCCGCCATCAGTTTAACCAGATGTTCAACCGCTTTCTGCTCGTCTTCGCCTTCTGCGGAGATAGTCACAACGGTACCTTGAGTCAGGCCCAGAGTCTGCAGTTTAAACAGGCTTTTCGCGCTGGCGCTTTTGCCGTTGGAAGTCACAGTAATTTCAGAAGTGAAGCCCTTAGCTTCTTTTACAAACTGGGCAGCAGGGCGGGTGTGCAGACCGTTCGGAGCGGTAATGGTAACTTCTTGCTGGAACATTGTATTTCCCCAACTTATAGGTTTAGTGTTGTGGAACTAAAGTCTAGCTTGGCGGTTCGACTTTAGCCTGTATTGTTAGCGCCAGTTTTTAACAGACGCGACGCACGAAGAGCGTAATACAGTCCATTGCTGGCGGGTGTTGACCGCTGACGTTTCGTACGTCATTAAACATTATGCCGCTAAAGGAAGAATTGAACCAAATCATAAAATCGATTCAGCTTTGGCTTTTCCTGTAACGATTAATTTCGCGCATCAAAATAATTAGTCTGGTTAAATACCAGTTCCGACAGGCTGAATCAATGCCAGGAGGGGCGAAAGTTTGAAGCAGGCCACAAAAAAGCACCTAAAAAGGTGCTTTTTTACGCATTTTTAACAAGCTGGCATTATTGTTGCAGTTCTTTCTCAGTGAAGAGATCGGCAAACAATGCGGTGCTTAAATAACGCTCACCTGAGGAAGGCAGGATAACCACAATATTCTTATTGGTAAAGCTTTCATCTTCTTGTAGTTTCAACGCCGCAGCAACAGCTGCTCCAGAAGAGATACCAGCAAGAATGCCTTCTTCTTCCATCAGACGACGTGCGGTAGAAATGGCTTCTTCATTGGTGATGCCAATGACTTTATCGACCAGCTTGAGATCGAGGTTAGCTGGGATAAAACCAGCGCCAATACCCTGAATTTTATGCGGGCCAGGTTTAATCTCTTCACCTGCCAGCGCCTGGGCGATAACTGGAGAATCGGTTGGCTCAACGGCGACAGATATAAGATCGGTCTTGCCTTTGGTGCCTTTAATGTAGCGGCTGACGCCAGTCAGCGTACCGCCAGTCCCAACGCCAGCAATAAATACATCAACCTGACCGTCGGTATCTTCCCAGATCTCCGGACCGGTGGTTTTTTCGTGAATTTCAGGGTTTGCCGGATTGCTGAATTGTTGCAGCAGCAGGTATTTCTCTGGATTGCTGGCGACAATTTCTTCTGCTTTTTGGATTGCGCCTTTCATGCCTTTAGCACCTTCCGTCAGCACCAGGTTTGCACCTAACGCTTTCAGCAGTTTGCGGCGTTCAATACTCATGGTTTCTGGCATGGTCAGGGTGAGTTTGTAACCGCGAGCGGCAGCTACATAGGCCAGTGCAATCCCGGTATTACCGCTGGTCGGTTCAACCAGTTCAACGCCTGGTTTCAGCACGCCGCGCTTTTCGGCATCCCAAATCATGTTGGCACCGATACGGCACTTAACGCTGAAGCTGGGGTTACGAGATTCCACCTTCGCCAGAATGCGTCCGTTACCGATGCGATTCAGGCGAACCAGCGGCGTGTGACCGATAGTCAGCGAGTTATCTTCAAAAATCTTACTCATGGCCTGTCCTTAACTGTATGAAATTGGGATACAACAGGTAGCATACCCGCTCAGAGAATATGCGGAAGTAAGGATTTAGCATATCTATATGCAGAAGGGAAATAATGACATGCAAGATGGAATAAGGGGCGGCATAAGCCACCCCTGTTTCACACAAACGGTTTACAAAATAACCGTTAGATTGTTACCGCCACATCGCGTGTTTATCGCGATAGCAATCGACCCACATCGCCGTCGCGCCACAAACGGCAACGGGCATAATGAACAGATTAAGCAGCGGGATCATCGTAAACAGACTGGTTAAAGCACCAAACTGCATATTGGTGATTTTGCGTGTGCGCAGGGCGGTGCGCATCTCTTTAAACGGCACTTTGTGGTTATCGAAGGGGTAATCGCAATACTGGATGGCTAACATCCAGGCGCTAAACAGGAACCACAGTACCGGCGCGACGGTTTGCCCAATACCAGGGATGAAGTAAAGAATTAGCAATACAATTGCGCGCGGCAGATACCAGGCAAATTTTTGCCATTCGCGTTTCATGATTCGCGGCACATCTTTCATGATACCGAAAATCCCGGTATCTGGCGGTGTAGCGCCAGTCAATCGTGCTTCCAGTTGTTCAGCCAATAAACCGTTGAACGGAGCGGCAATCCAGTTAGCAATCGTTGAGAAGAAATAGCCAAACACTAACAGCACAGAGATGACAGCCAGGGGCCACAACAGATAGCTCAGCCATTGTAACCAGTCCGGAACATAACTCATGAGAGTCGGGATCCAGACATCGAGTTGCGTAAAGAGCCACCAGAATGCGCCCCCCATCAACAAAATATTGACCAGCAGCGGTAAAATAACGAAACGCCGAATCCCAGGTTGCGAGACGAGCTTCCAGCCTTGCGCAAAATAGTAAAAACCGCTGCGTGGGGCAGATGTGAATGATGAAACCATAATCAGGATGAGCTCCTTTTGACCAATCCCAGGAAAATTCTGCGTATTTTACCGGGTAATTGCGCAATGGACAGTTAGGATATGTTCGAAAAAACAGCAAAAAGCACGATTTCATCTATCTTTGTGCTGTGAAAGTTAATAGTGCACTTGCACTTGAGGTAATCGGCAAATACTCTTAGTGAGTAAATGTTTGCCGTGGTGGCAAGGTGTTAGAACAACAGAGAATATAATGATGCAGGATTTGCGTCTGATATTAATCATTGTTGGCGCGATCGCCATAATCGCTTTACTGGTACATGGTTTCTGGACCAGCCGTAAAGAACGATCTTCTATGTTCCGCGATCGGCCATTAAAACGAATGAAGTCAAAACGTGACGACGATTCTTATGACGAGGATGTCGAAGATGATGAGGGCGTTGGTGAGGTTCGTGTTCACCGCGTGAATCATGCCCCGGCTAACGCTCAGGAGCATGAGGCTGCTCGTCCGTCGCCGCAACACCAGTACCAACCGCCTTATGCGTCTGCGCAGCCGCGTCAACCGGTCCAGCAGCCGCCTGAAGCTCAGGTACCGCCGCAACATGCTCCGCGTCCAGCGCAGCCGGTGCAGCAACCCGTGCAGCAGCCTGCCTATCAGCCGCAGCCTGAACAGCCGTTGCAGCAGCCAGTTTCGCCACAGGTCGCATCAGCGCCGCAGCCAGTGCATTCAGCACCGCAACCGGCACAACAGGCTTTCCAGCCTGCAGAACCCGTAGCGGCACCACAGCCTGAGCCTGTAGCGGAACCGGCTCCAGTTATGGATAAACCGAAGCGCAAAGAAGCGGTGATTATCATGAACGTCGCGGCGCATCACGGTAGCGAGCTAAACGGTGAACTGCTTCTTAACAGCATTCAACAAGCGGGCTTCATTTTTGGCGATATGAATATTTACCATCGTCATCTTAGCCCGGATGGCAGCGGCCCGGCGTTATTTAGCCTGGCGAATATGGTGAAACCGGGAACCTTTGATCCTGAAATGAAGGATTTCACTACTCCGGGTGTCACTATCTTTATGCAGGTACCGTCTTACGGTGACGAGCTGCAGAACTTCAAGCTGATGCTGCAATCTGCGCAGCATATTGCCGATGAAGTGGGCGGTGTAGTGCTTGACGATCAGCGCCGTATGATGACTCCGCAGAAATTGCGCGAGTACCAGGACATCATCCGCGAAGTCAAAGACGCCAACGCCTGATACACTTAAGGCAAATTAACTCCTCTTCGAACCCCCGCTTGTCGGGGGTTTTTAGCATTGATGGTGCGATATGGAATCAATCGAACAACAACTGACAGAACTGCGAACGACGCTTCGCCATCATGAATATCTTTATCATGTGATGGATGCGCCGGAAATTCCCGACGCTGAATACGACAGGCTGATGCGCGAACTGCGCGAGCTGGAAACCAAACATCCAGAACTGATTACGCCTGATTCGCCTACCCAACGTGTAGGTGCTGCGCCGCTGGCGGCTTTCAGCCAGATCCGCCATGAAGTGCCAATGCTGTCGCTGGATAACGTTTTTGATGAAGAAAGCTTTCTTGCCTTCAACAAACGAGTGCAGGACCGTCTGAAAAGCAACGAGAAAGTCACCTGGTGCTGTGAGCTGAAGCTGGATGGCCTTGCTGTCAGTATTCTGTATGAAAATGGCGTTTTAGTCAGTGCCGCGACCCGTGGCGATGGCACCACCGGGGAAGATATCACGTCTAATGTGCGTACTATTCGCGCCATTCCGCTGAAGCTACACGGTGAGAATATCCCGGCGCGTCTGGAAGTGCGTGGTGAAGTGTTCCTGCCGCAGGCGGGGTTCGAAAAGATTAACGAAGATGCGCGACGCACGGGCGGGAAAGTTTTTGCTAACCCACGTAATGCGGCAGCTGGTTCACTGCGTCAGCTTGATCCGCGTATTACAGCGAAGCGACCGCTCACTTTTTTCTGCTATGGCGTTGGTGTTCTGGAAGGTGGCGAGCTGCCGGATACTCATCTTGGCCGTTTACTGCAATTTAAAAAGTGGGGGTTGCCGGTCAGCGATCGGGTAACGCTTTGTGAATCGGCGGAAGAAGTGCTGGCGTTCTACCACAAAGTAGAAGAAGACCGTCCGACGCTGGGCTTTGATATCGACGGCGTGGTGATTAAGGTCAACTCACTGGCACAGCAGGAGCAGCTTGGCTTTGTCGCGCGTGCCCCGCGCTGGGCGGTAGCGTTTAAATTCCCGGCGCAGGAACAGATGACCTTTGTGCGTGACGTCGAGTTTCAGGTTGGGCGTACTGGCGCGATTACGCCTGTTGCGCGTCTGGAACCTGTCCATGTTGCTGGCGTGTTGGTGAGTAACGCTACACTGCATAATGCTGACGAAATCGAACGTCTTGGTTTACGCATTGGCGATAAAGTGGTGATTCGCCGCGCTGGCGACGTGATCCCGCAGGTGGTTAACGTCGTGCTTTCTGAACGCCCGGAAGATACCCGTGAGGTTGTATTCCCGACGCATTGTCCGGTATGTGGTTCTGACGTTGAGCGTGTGGAAGGTGAAGCGGTTGCCCGCTGTACCGGTGGCCTGATTTGCGGTGCGCAGCGTAAAGAGTCGCTGAAACACTTTGTTTCCCGCCGTGCGATGGATGTTGACGGAATGGGCGACAAAATCATCGATCAACTGGTTGAAAAAGAATATGTCCACACTCCGGCGGATCTGTTCAAACTCACCGCAGGCAAACTGACCGGACTGGAGCGTATGGGGCCGAAATCGGCACAAAACGTGGTTAACGCGCTGGAAAAAGCGAAAGAAACCACCTTTGCTCGCTTCCTCTATGCACTTGGCATCAGTGAAGGCGGCGAGGCCACCGCAGCAGGTCTGGCGGCATATTTCGGCACGCTGGAAGCGCTGGAAGCCGCTTCGATTGAAGAGCTGCAAAAGGTGCCTGATGTTGGCATTGTCGTTGCATCCCACGTTCACAACTTCTTTGCCGAAGAAAGCAACCGCAATGTCATCAGCGAGCTGTTGGCGGAAGGTGTTCACTGGCCTGAGCCGATCGTTATCAATGCGGAAGAGATTGACAGTCCGTTTGCTGGTAAAACCGTGGTGCTTACGGGCAGCTTAAGCCAGATGTCGCGTGATGACGCTAAAGCTCGACTGGTCGAACTGGGCGCGAAAGTCGCGGGCAGCGTGTCGAAGAAAACCGATCTGGTGATAGCGGGTGAAGCTGCAGGATCTAAACTGGCGAAGGCGCAGGAACTGGGCATTGAAGTCATCGACGAAACGGAAATGCTGCGTTTGCTGGGTAGCTGAGATGGAAAAAGAGCAGCTGATTGAAATAGCCAATACGATAATGCCGTTTGGCAAGTACAAAGGGCGTCGCTTAATCGACCTGCCGGAGGAGTATCTGCTGTGGTTTGCCCGCAAAGATGAGTTCCCGGCAGGGAAGCTCGGTGAGCTAATGCAAATCACGCTGCTGATTAAAACCGAGGGGCTGACGCAACTGGTCCAGCCCCTGAAGCGTCCGCTTTAAGCTTTATCGGCGCTGCTTTCCTGCTGCGCCTGTAACTGTTCGGTCTGGCGTTTGTATCGACGCGCCAGCACCGCACAGACCATCAATTGGATCTGATGGAAAATCATCAGGGGCAGCACCATCATACCGATCACCGATGTGGGGAACAGAATGTTTGCCATCGGGATGCCATTTGCCAGACTCTTTTTCGAACCACAAAAGACGATAGTAATTTCATCTGCCTTATTGAAGCTCAGTCGGCGTGCCATAAAGACGTTAACTACAATCACGATAGCCAGAAGAACGCAGCTGACCACCACGATAAACAGCAATGATCCCCAGCCAACTTTATGCCAGATACCATTAACGACGGCTTCGCTGAACGCTGTATAAACCACCAACAGAATGGACGTCTGGTCAGTTTTCGCAATCCATTTTTTATTACGCGACACCCAGTCACCAATCCAAGGCCGGGAAAGATGCCCCAACACAAATGGCAGCAACAGTTGCAGCATAATTTTACCGACCTGCTCAAGGCTGCCCCCTGCACCGTGAACATTCATCACCAGACCAACCAGCAATGGTGAAAGGAAAATCCCCAGCAGGCTGGATGCCGACGCAGAACAAACCGCTGCCGCGACGTTACCGCCCGCCATTGACGTGAAGGCGATTGCAGACTGCACGGTCGCGGGGAGAATGCACAAGTAGAGAAAACCGGAGTAGAGCATCGGGTCGACATTTACCGGTTTCCACCAGGCAAACAGCACGCCCAGAATCGGAAACAGCACGAAGGTGCTGCACATTACCCACAAATGCAGTCGCCAGTGACCACCGCCAGCAATAATCGCCTCACGCGACAACTTCGCGCCGTGCATAAAGAACAGCAGGGCAATAGCTGCGGTGGTCAGATTTTCAAAGAAGGGGACGAAATCGCCTCTGGCCGGAAAGAAAGAGGCCAGCAACACCACCGTGATCAGGGTTAAGGTGAAAGGATCGAGGATACGAAAAAGTTTCATAAAGACTCCAGATGATCGATGGTTCTATTGTGCTTCTTCCAGTTTGAGAAATAAAATTGATTTATTGCATCCATTCATGAAGAAAACAGATGAATTATTCTTTAAAGCAATTAAAGGTTTTCGTCACAGTAGCGCAGGAGAAAAGTTTTAGTCGTGCAGGAGAGCGTATCGGCCTGAGCCAGTCGGCAGTGAGTCACAGTGTGAAGGAGCTGGAAAATCATACTGGTGTTCGCCTGCTGGACAGAACCACGCGTGAAGTGGTGCTTACAGATGCAGGGCAGCAGCTGGCTTTGCGTCTTGAGCGACTGCTGGATGAACTGAACAGCACGTTGCGCGATACCGGGCGTATGGGGCAACAACTGAGCGGAAAAGTTCGGGTCGCTGCCAGCCAGACCATTTCCGCGCATCTTATTCCGCAATGCATTGCTGAAAGCCATCGCTGCTATCCAGATATTCAGTTTGTCCTGCACGATCGTCCGCAGCAGTGGGTGATGGAAAGTATTCGCCAGGGAGATGTCGATTTTGGCATCGTCATCGATCCAGGCCCAGTGGGCGATCTGCAATGTGAAGCGATTCTTTCCGAGCCTTTCTTTCTGCTTTGCCATCGCGATAGCGCTTTGGCCGTGGAAGATTATGTACCCTGGCAGGCATTACAGGGAGCGAAATTGGTGTTGCAGGATTACGCGTCAGGCAGCCGACCGCTGATTGACGCAGCGCTGGCGCGCAACGGTATTCAGGCGAATATTGTGCAGGAGATTGGTCATCCGGCGACGCTGTTCCCGATGGTAGCCGCAGGCATCGGCATCAGTATTCTTCCCGCACTGGCGCTACCATTGCCTGAAGGTAGCCCACTGGTGGTACAGCGCATTACGCCGGTTGTTGAACGCCAGTTGATGCTGGTGCGCAGGAAGAACCGTTCACTTTCCACCGCCGCTGAAGCGTTATGGGACGTGGTACGAGACCAGGGCAATGCGCTAATGGCTGGTCGGGAAGGGGATCCGTTGTATCAGATATAAAGTGAATTCATACTGCCGGGAGCTCCGGCAGTAATCAATCAGAAATTAAATTTGATGGAGTAGATTATCGCATCCTGGTAAAAATCTTCGCCCAGTTTGTCATCCGCATATCGATACTGAATCCCCGTAGTAATGTGTGATGTTGCATTCCACCACAGTGCAACTGCGCCATTCAGCCCTTCTTTACCGCCATTACCCGCTGCATAGGTAGCGTCACGGTCAGTACAGAAGATTCAGACTGGAAATTACTCTGGGCTTTTTGACGGCATCCGGCAAACAACAAGGTAATTATTATCAGAAAGTATAAACTGTGTTTCATTGTGTTTGAATATTAGTATGTTCGTAAATCTAACATTTAAGAGTTCTTGCCTCTAAATGTATGAAATTATTTTTAGAGGCAAGAACTTTTGACAGGTTATCTGTCTCAATTTTAGATATTTCACATTATATATACATAATTTGTGGGATAAACAGGCCGAATGCTATAGCCAACGTACAAACTTCCTGATATACCAGTTCTTTACCAATTGCGTCAGGATAC
>ENA-UEQB01002873-UEQB01002873.1-human-gut-metagenome-genome-assembly--contig:-NODE-2873-length-11674-cov-7.874709_pt1 | contig 11674 bp, 7 predicted proteins | sample MGYA00242901_ERZ507918 | MGnify/ENA primary metagenome ERZ507918 (study PRJEB26167, sample SAMN06115405) | human gut metagenome | host: Homo sapiens | place: China:Sichuan | collected 2016-04-06... | reverse complement strand
GAAAAAGCGGTTTTACGACTCAACCATTAGAGGACCTGGCCCAGAGTACAGTATATAAGATAATTTTGTGTACTGACAAGGATAAGTATCCTTACGTGAATATCAATGGAGATAAAATAGAGAATAATCTCACTGCCTGCTTTTTCAAGCGTGAAAGTCGCCAAAAAGCTATAGAGCATATTACTGCATTATGTAAAAAGGCTAAAACTATTTATGTGTATGATAAATATTCATTTCAAAATAATGCGAATGTGGAACTTTTAAAAGACGTATTCCCAACAAAGAATTTATCAATTGTTTATGATTCGCAATACATAGATATTAGTGCATTGAAGGAATATTGTGAGAAATGGACATTTATTGATCGAACATTACCGGAATATCATGATCGTTATTTGGTAGTGGATGATAAATTGGAAATTATATTAACTAGTGGATTTGATTATTTGATAAAAACAGAGAAGGAATTTACTTATATTGTCCGTCCTACTTCAGAAAAACGTTTTTGACTGTATATGAATACTCCCGGCTGTCCTTGTAAGAGATACAGTCGGGAGTTTTTCTTTTTAATCTAATATTCTTTTAGACTGATGGAATTAACTCTACTGTCAATCCTAAAGCGTTTACAATACGATAGAATGTAGCGACACTCGGAACTGTGATTCCCTTTTCAATTCGCGAAATGTAGGATTTGTTTGCACCGATACGTTTGGCAAGTTCTGCCTGCGTTAGCTTAGCGTTTTTACGTGCATCTACGAGAATCTGACTTGTGTAAAAAGTGTATGCTTCTTCGTCAAATCGGGCACGTTCGGGAGTTCCCGGCGCACCATATTGCTGGTCTAACACAGCACTGTAGTCTCTGATCTTGTGGTCATTTGTCTGCATAATAGGCCTCCTTTATTTTTAATGCTTTTTCAATTTCCTTTTCAGGTGCTTTTTGAGTCTTTTTGTGATATCCATTGAATAAAACCACTATCTGACCATTATCAAAGATGAAAAACACCCGATAAATATTACTATTATATTCCATGCGAAGTTCATATAATCCGTCACGTACGAATTTAATAAACTTGATAGGCATTCGTTCTTCTGTCTCAAGCAAAGATATTATATAGTTCAACTTTATTAGTTCTTTGGCGGACAGAGTTGCAATAAATCTTTCAAAATATCCTCCATAAGTGATTATTTTGCGTTTCATATTGCAAAGATATGAAAAGTTGCATAATTGTGTAACTGATTTCTTGTTTTTTTGTTCATGACTTATGGGTGTAACCTTACGATTTATACTTTTTTATTCCTCTCTTAATTTGTTTTATCACAAATATTTGGTATTTTCGGACGCTTTTTGGACAAACGACTTGAATTACTAATAATTTATTATATGGAAAATATCGAAACAGCGATCCTGCTGATGGTGGTCGGAATGGCTACCGTGTTTGTTATTCTGCTGATTGTGATTTATTTAGGTAAGTTGTTGATTACATTAGTCAACAAGTATGCTCCTGAAGAAGTGGTTCCTGTGAAGCGGGAAGCATCGCAAGGTCCTGCCCCTGTTCCGGGAAACATCTTAGCCGCCATTACAGCTGCTGTAAATGTGGTGACACAAGGTAAAGGAAAAATCACTAAAGTAGAAAAATTATAAATCTATAAAGAATATCACTGAAAGACATGAAAAGAGAAGTAAAGTTTAGTTTGGTTTTCCGAGATATGTGGCAATCTGCCGGAAAATACGTACCTCGTGTAGACCAACTCGTAAAGGTAGCTCCTGCCATCATTGAAATGGGCTGTTTTGCCCGCGTAGAAACAAATGGCGGAGGTTTTGAACAAGTGAATTTATTGTTTGGTGAAAACCCGAATAGAGCTGTGCGCGACTGGACGAAGCCGTTCCATGAAGCCGGCATACAAACACATATGCTCGACCGCGCATTGAACGGACTCCGTATGAGCCCGGTTCCGGCAGATGTCCGCAAGTTGTTTTATAAAGTAAAAAAAGCACAAGGCACAGATATCACCCGTACTTTCTGCGGACTGAACGATGTGCGCAATATCGCTCCTTCCATCACGTATGCCAAAGAGGCAGGCATGATCTCACAATGTTCACTCTGTATCACCCATTCGCCGATCCACACGGTAGAGTACTACACCAATATGGCGTTAGAACTTATCAAGCTGGGGGCGGACGAGATTTGCATCAAGGACATGGCAGGTATCGGTCGCCCCGTTTCATTGGGCAAGATCGTAGCAAATATCAAAGCTGCACATCCCGAAATTCCTATTCAGTATCATAGTCATGCTGGTCCCGGTTTCAATATGGCGAGCATTCTCGAAGTGTGCGAAGCCGGCTGTGATTATATCGATGTAGGTATGGAACCGCTTTCATGGGGTACGGGACATGCCGACCTTCTCAGTGTACAGGCTATGCTGAAAGATGCCGGATATCAGGTGCCGGAAATCAATATGGAAGCGTACATGAAAGTACGCGCGCTGATTCAGGAATTTATGGATGACTTCCTCGGACTGTATATCAGCCCGAAGAACCGTCTGATGAACTCTCTGCTGATCGGTCCGGGACTTCCGGGTGGTATGATGGGTAGCTTGATGGCTGACCTGGAATCGAATCTGGAATCTATCAATAAATATAAGGCAAAACATAACTTGCCGTTTATGACACAGGATCAGTTGCTGATCAAGCTGTTCAACGAAGTGGCATATGTATGGCCCCGCGTAGGTTATCCTCCATTGGTAACTCCATTCAGCCAGTACGTGAAAAACCTTGCCATGATGAATGTGATGGCGATGGAAAAAGGCAAAGAACGTTGGGGAATGATCGCCGACGATATCTGGGATATGCTGCTGGGCAAAGCCGGACGTTTGCCGGGTACACTTGCTCCCGAAATTATTGAAAAGGCGGAACGTGAAGGACGTAAATTCTTCGATGGAAATCCGCAGGACAATTATCCCGATTCACTCGATAAGTATCGCAAGCTGATGAAGGAAAACAAATGGGAAGTGGGAGAGGACGACGAAGAACTCTTCGAATATGCTATGCATCCGGCTCAATATGAGGCTTACAAGAGTGGAAAAGCGAAGGAAGACTTCCTGGAAGACGTGGCAAAGCGTCGTGCTGAGAAAGATAAATCTCCGGAAGAAGATGCTAAACCGAAAACACTGACTGTACAGGTAGACGGACAGGCTTATCGTGTGACAGTAGCTTATGGTGATGCCGAACTGCCTGCTGCACCTGTGGCTGCGGCTCCGGCAGGGGAAGGTCAGGATGTCCTTTCTCCATTGGAAGGTAAATTCTTCTTGGTGAAGAATGCGCAGGAAGCTGCCTTGAAAGTGGGTGATGCGGTAAAAGAGGGTGATGTGCTTTGCTATGTGGAAGCTATGAAGACTTATAACGCCATCCGTGCTGAATTTAGCGGTACGGTAACTGCCATCTGCGCCAATCCGGGAGACACTGTTTCAGAAGATGATGTATTAATGAAGATAGGATAATGAACGAGATATTTGAGAACTTATATGACATGACTGCGTTCAGCAATATTATTGCCGAACCGCAGTTCCTGATAATGTATGCCATCGCGTTCGTCCTGCTTTATCTGGGTATCAAGAAACAGTACGAACCGTTGCTGCTTGTTCCTATCGCTTTCGGTGTGTTGCTTGCCAACTTCCCCGGAGGAGATATGGGAGTGATTCAGGCAGACGAGAATGGTATGGTAATGATAAACGGAGTTATGAAGAACATCTGGGAAATGCCTTTGCACGACATTGCGCATGAACTGGGTATCATGAACTTCATTTACTATATGCTGATTAAAACCGGTTTCCTGCCTCCGATTATCTTTATGGGGGTCGGCGCGTTAACGGATTTCGGACCGATGTTGCGTAACTTGCATCTCTCTATTTTCGGAGCTGCCGCGCAATTGGGTATTTTCACTGTATTGCTGGTTGCTATTTTGATGGGATTCACTCCGCAAGAGGCTGCTTCCCTGGGTATCATCGGTGGTGCAGACGGACCGACAGCTATCTTTACAACGATCAAACTGGCTCCACATTTGCTGGGTCCGATCGCTATTGCCGCCTATTCTTATATGGCATTAGTCCCGGTTATCATTCCGTTGGTAGTGAAGTTGTTCTGTACAAAGAAAGAATTGAGCATCAACATGAAGGAACAGGAAAAGAAATATCCTTCGAAGACAGAGATCAAAAATCTGCGTGTATTGAAGATTATTTTCCCAATTGTGGTAACGACGGTCGTAGCTCTCTTTGTGCCGAGTGCGGTGCCTTTGATCGGTATGTTGATGTTCGGTAATCTGGTGAAAGAGATCGGAAGCAATACATTCCGTTTGTTCGATGCTGCTTCTAACAGTATCATGAATGCCGCTACTATCTTCCTTGGATTGTCAGTGGGTGCAACCATGACGGCTGAGGCCTTTCTGAACTGGACGACTATTGGTATTGTGGTGGGTGGATTCCTTGCATTTGCTCTTTCTATTACCGGTGGTATTTTCTTTGTGAAGCTGGTGAACCTCTTCTCTAAGAAGAAGATTAATCCGCTGATCGGAGCAACCGGACTGAGTGCCGTTCCGATGGCTAGCCGTGTAGCAAATGAGATTGCTTTGAAATACGATCCTAAGAATCATGTATTGCAGTATTGTATGGCAAGTAATATATCAGGAGTAATCGGCTCGGCAGTAGCTGCAGGTGTGCTGATTTCCTTCCTTGCATAACAAAAAAACAACCTGAAGAAATAGGCACGGATGACACGGATAAACACGGTTTTTAGTTACTTAACTCTTAAAACCGTGAAATCCGTGTCATCCGTGCCTAAATTATATTATTATCATATTTTTCATTTATTCGCTGGTCACCTTTCTGTACTCGGCTACTGCCATCTTTTCGGACAGATAGGCATTGATCAGATTCGTGTGTGCCTGCGTCCATGATAATTGTGCGGAGAGTACCTCTACCATACTCGCTTTTCCTTCATTGTAGGAGAAAGTTGCCAGATCTAGATTCTCATTCGCCAGACTCATATTTTCTTTCGCTGTTTCTACTTGGGATTCTGTCTCCGTCAGTTTGGTGAGAGCTGCCGATAATTCCTGGTTGATATTATCTGTCATATAGCTCTGTTGCAGCTTTTGCATCCCGATATATGCTTTCTGTTGCCGGTTTGTTTTGAAGCGGGCTCCCCAACGGAAAATGGGGATGTTCAGATTGACCCCTACGATAGGATTGAAAGATACGTCATAGCCTAAGTTGGGTGTACCTGTAGCCCAACCACCACTAAAGTACATATTTAATTGGGGATTGAACTGACTGAGGGCCGCTTTGCGCTGTGCCTCACTCTTCATGATGTTTACTTCCGTACTGGCATAATCGGCACGGCGTTGCAAAACATCTTCCAGAGGCAATATCCGGACAGGGGAGGAAGGCATTCCGATAGTATACAGACTGTCTACAGGGGCATTCGGCTCTGCCCCCATCAGAATATTCAGCTGTTGCAATGCCAGTGTATAATTTTGGCGGGATTTAATATATTGTAATTCAGCCTCTTTGAGCCGGGTAGAAATCATCAGAAGATCCGTGCGGCTGATCATCCCGTCATTGAAACGGTCCTGAATAATGTCATATTGCTGTTTGACAATGCTTTGGTACTTGTCAGCAGCTTGTAGCATGGCTTTTGAAGCGGAAGCATTCCAGTAGACAGCGTCACTTTGATAATGAATCTGGTCTAAAGTAAGTTCCTCATTCAGCCGGTTCAGTTTTTCGTCTGCCTTTGCAATCTGATGTTGGGCATTGAGTGCACCGCCTGTGTAGAGAGGTTGTGATACGACAAAGACTCCTTGGTAGGTGTGGTTACGGTATTCACCCACCGGTTCGTTCCATGCGCTCAGGTCACTCATATTTAGTGTACCGTCTGCATTTACATCGATTTTAGGCAGGAAGCCTGTATGGGCTATCTTGCGCGCCTCCGAACTTGCCAATGTCTTTAGTTTTTGCTGTTTCAATATCTGGCTGTAAGCCTCCACTTTCTGGCGGTAGGCTTCCTGAGTTAAGCAGGACTGTTGCGCCCGGGCGGTGAAGCCAAGGAGCAACAGTGAAAATAGTATGAGTTGAGTTTTCATTTCTTTCATGGATAATATCTTTTAATGGATAATGGATAGTTGATAATGGATAATTATTGTTCTCCTTTGATCCGGTGGATGGCGCAATAGGCTACGGGAAGGACGAATAGTGTCAGTGCCGAGGCTACTAACAGTCCGCCCATGATGGTGGCGGCCATTCCGCCGAACATAGCATCGAATAGCAGTGGCAACATACCCAGAATCGTTGTTCCGGATGCCATCGCTACCGGGATGATACGGCTGGTCGTAGCACTGATGACTGCATCCAGCGGCTTTTTGCCTGTTGCTGCTTCCAGATCGATCTGGTCTACCAGTACGATTGCGTTTTTGATGTTCATACCAATCAGACCGAGCAACCCTAAGATAGAGAAGAAATCGAACGACTTGCCGAGTACCAGTAGTCCCAGTACGATACCGATGAAGATCAGCGGCAGCATTAATAGGATAACGGTCGGTTTGCGGTATGTCTTGAATAAGAAGAGCAGTGTCACGAACATCAGGAAAAATGTCAATGGTAAGTTTTTAGCCAATGCCTCATTCGATTCCACCTGACTTTCCTGTTCGCCGAAATACTTCATCGTATAACCTTCCGGTACTTTTATCTCCTGCTGTACCTGCGACCATACTTGATTGAAAGCGGAAATAGCATTGGTTCCGCGACGTGGGTCGCATTGTGCCATCATCACCATCTGCCGGTTATAGTCTTTCACGTTCGAGAACCGGTATTGGAAATCAAATTCCGATACTACTTGTTCCAAGCTGGTCGTTTCGTTACCTGTGCCGAATACGGGCAATGTACGCAGATCATTGATCCGGAATGAATCTACCAAGTTATTCTTCAATAGGATAGGAAGTACCTGATCTCCCTGACGATATTCTCCCAAGGTCATTCCTGTAGTACCGATCTGAATGCTCTGTGCCATTCCTTGTCGGGATACGCCCAGTGGTTGTGCACGTTCCGGACTGTAAACCGGTTTCCAGACCGGAATCTTATTTCCCCACGAATTACGGATATTTATTAAATCCGGATTTTGGTGCATTATTGCTATCGCCTGGTTGGTAAGCGATACGAGTGTATCTACGTTCGGACCGATAAATCCGATTTCGATGGATGCATCCACTGCGGGGGACAGCTTGAACAAACTGGTCCGTGTGATTGCGCTCGGATAATTGGCTTTCATGTATTCGTCAAAATTCTCTTCGTATTCTTTTGTATATTTACTGTCTGTCAATTCAACGAGTACATTCGCAAAATTCGGCTTCGGACCGACGGAAGTGGAAGCGAGGTAATATCTCAGCGGGGTGCTGCCGAACGTGATGGATACCTTCTTTACTTCCGGCTGCTTCGCCAGATGTTCTTCTACCGATTTCATCTCTTTCACTACGTCATTGATGCTATATCCGTCCGGATAGAATACGTCTGCCCGGAAATAGGGCTTATCGAGCGATGGGAAGAAGTTTTGCGGCATCGTTCCCATGATAATGAGCGAGATGATAAAGAGTATTACCATGGATACCAATGTGACAGCTTTCTTGCGGATCAGCACTCCAAGGATAGAAGCGAATTTATGATAGAACGGCTTATCGTATGGATCTTTCGTTCCGTCTCCTGCTTTGGCTTTTAGGATGAAATTACCGAATACGGTGGTCTGCGTTAAGGCAAGTACCCAGCTCAGTCCTAGTGAGATGGCAAGTACTATGAAAAGCGGCTTTACGATTTCCGCCACAGCAGAGGGCGCAAGGTAAAGTGGCAGGAAGGAACAGATAGCGATGAAAGTCGCTCCGAGTAATCCCCACTGTGGTCCGGTTGCTCCGTCTATCAGGGCTTTCCGTCGATTTACGCCACGGGCGATGGCTATTTGAGCATTGTCCGTTACTACGATGGCATTGTCCACCAGCATACCCATGGCGATGATAAATCCTGCCAGTGAGGTCCGGTTGAGCCCGACACCAAAGAAAGACATGATGAGCAGTGTGCCTCCAATAGAGAAAATCAATGAAGAACCGATCAGCAACCCGGCACGGAGTCCCATCACTAGCATGATGATAACGATCACAATCAGGATGGATTCGATCAGATTGATGATAAATCCGTTGTTGGCCTCGTTGGCGATTTCGTTTTCCAGATAGAGGCTTTGCAGTTGCAGTCCTACAGGCATGAGGGGGAGGAGTTCGTTCAGTTTTACTTTCACGTTCTCACCCGTCTGTACTACATCTTTTTGCGGGTCGGTGGACACACCGATACCGATAGCCCGTTTTCCGTTCACGTGCATGATGTTGGAAGGAGGGTCGAGATACCCTTTCTCGATAACAGCTATATCGCCTAGTTTCACCTGTCCGGCTTTGGTAGTGATGACTTGATTGCGGATATCGTCTATGGTGGTGTACATACCGTTGGCTGTCACCCGCAGTTGCTGCACGCCTGCACGGATTTCTCCGGTGTTGATAATCTGATTCTGCGATTGTAGCAGGTTGGCCAGCTGCTTGGGATCAATGCCCATTCCCACTAGTTTGTTGGTAGAAACGAAGATATTGACTACTTCTGTCTGCACTCCGAACAGTGCAACTTTCATCACACCGTCTGCAGTGACTACTTGTGTCTTGATTCGTTCAGCCCAGTTGCGCATTTCTTCATATGTGAAGCCATCATCTGCCGTCAGTCCGTAATAGATACCGAATACATCGCCGAAGTCGTCAGAGACAGTCGGAGTGGAAGCACCGCTAGGCAACTGCGGTTGAATATTGAGTACTTTGCGTCGCAGCTCATCCCATTTCTGGGGTATGGAACTGGCGGAAAGCGAGGGTTGCAGCTCAAACGTGATTTTGGAAAGTCCGTACATAGACTCTGATTTAATCTTGTACACGCCGCTCATACTTTGTATCTCACGGGAGATAGGTTCTGTGATCAGCCGTTCTACTTCTGCCGGTTCAGCTCCCGGATAGCGCGTCATGATGACCGCTGATTTGATAACGAAGGGAGCATCTTCCTTCTTGCCCAGCTTTCCAAAAGAAGTAATACCTCCAATCAGCAGCACGGCAAGGAAGAAATAGATGATCTTCGTATTATCAAGTGAATATCTTGCTAAATTCATTTTTTTAATAGTCCATTGATTTAACATTTTCTCCTTCTACCAACTGGTATACTCCTGCAATAACGATTTGTTCTCCGGGTTTCAGCCCTTCGGATACGAGCACTTGCGCTTCTCCTGTAGGGGCGTTGACTACTACTTTTCGTTTGTGCACTTTGTTGCCTTCGACTACCCAGACGTACATGTTATTACCGTCACTTTCACCGAAAACAGCGCTGAGCGGTATGATCGTCCAACTCTCCTGTACCAGCGGACCTACATCGGCTGTGAAACGGATACTGCAAGTGAAACCGGGTTTTACGGCATACAAATCCCGGTCGAAAGAGGGATCGTCAATAGTAATGCTAACCGGAATACCAGTTCCTTCGGTTGATATATCCAGATACTCCTCCAGTTTAGCCTTGAATACATGCCCCTTGAAAGTGTCAAACTCTACAAGGAAACGAGGATCTTTGGCACGGAGGAGATAAAGATAGACATCCGGTATGGTAAATTTAATACGCAGGTTCTGGGTGTTGACCAGTTGTACGATCCCTTCTCCTGAATTGACACGCTGATAATTCTCTACCAGACGTTTTTCGATAGAGCCGTCGAAAGGAGCTGTCAGTTTGGTATCACGCATGTTGTTGGTGGACAGTTCGTACTCCGATTTCGCTTTCTGGTAATTGGAAAGACTAATTTCATATTCCTGCACAGAGATCGCTTGCCGGGAGAGCAGGCGCTTGTTACGCTCTACTTGTGCAGAAGCCGTTTCGTAAGCGGATTTGGTGGCAGCGTACTGCAACGCGATATCTCTGGGATCGATAGCTGCAATCAGCTGCCCCTTCTTTACTTTCTCTCCTTCGATAACAGGCAAGTTGATGATCTGTCCACTGACACGGAATGCCAGCTTGACGTACTCCACTGCTTCTACAATGCCGGAGAAATCTTTTCTGATCACTGACCTTGACTCGACAATGGTTGTTTTTACAGGTCGGGTGGCGGGTACCGTCGTCTCTTTCTTTTGCCCACAGCCTTCCAATAGGATGGCTGCGAGTGCAATCACATAGATATTTTTCATAAGTCGTTCATTGTTTGGGGAGTAAACAATTTGACACTTGACTATGTTCAGCAAAGAATGGTTTATTAGAAATGTGAAATTAGTATCAACATTAAAGGAAAATGATTGTTTATAGATAAAAAATGCATTTTCTGTTGATTTTATCAGAGATTATTCCCACTTTTGCACCGCACTAGTATTACAGTCGCGGAATGCGATATGAGAATTTAATTCTCGAATTTGAGCTACGAGCATGTGGGAATATGCTCGTGGCTTCCTTAGATATACGGTTCTGTCCCCCGTGTGGAGCGTTAATGCGCCCACTGTATCTCATCCCTCGTGGACTGTAATATGTAGTGCAACGGGTCAGCAGGACCGTCTTTTTTTCCTGCCGAATATTATATATGATAATAGGAAGTATTTTTCCTGAATAGTACTATTTAACAATCGATAATTTTCAGGAAATTAGATGATATAATGGTATGGTATATTCCCTTAACTATACCATTTTTATATTACCTGGTAATAGTTCCCCTTAGCCAGTTAATATACGGACCGCACTACTCTGTGAAGAATGGTACGGTCCTTTTGTTTGTATATAGGGGCTGAATTTTTTAAGTTGTCAGCGAAAGTCTTTCAATTCTTCCTGCAGTTTCTGACGTGTGAAGAATATGCGACTTTTTACGGTGCCTAACGGAAGGTTTAGCTTTTCTGCTATTTCACGATATTTGAATCCTGAAACGTGCATAGCAAACGGTATCCTGTATTCTTTGGGTAATGCATTGACTACCCGATGCATTTCTTTCAGGTCGTATGTTTTCTCCGTGCTTTCAAAACCTGCATCTTGCGGCAAATTCAAGTGATAGAGATTGTCGGTACGGTCGATGAATGTCTGGTCGCGAACTACTTTGCGGTAGTTGTTGATAAAGATATTGCGCATGATGGTATACATCCATCCTTTGAAATTTGTATCAGGCGTATATTTCTCTTCATTATCCAATGCTTTTAATGATGTTTCCTGCAACAAATCGTTTGCTTCTTCGCGGTCGGTTGTTAGCTTGTATGCGAAGCGTAGTAATTCGTCCTGTACTCCTACTAAATCTTTTCTGAAGCTTAAACTTTTCATATGCGTTGCTTTTTAAATTGTGAGTATTCGTTGTAAATATTTTGATGATGCAAGTTTACAGGAATTTTTAGAAAGTGATGGGGGAGATATTGACGGATTTTGACCTAAAATCTATCCACGGATAGTTTTTAGGTCCTATTTGATAGTTTTTAGGTGGTCTGGTGGGAGCTTTTATGGAAATCTTTATTTCTTAGCTTTGCAAGAATAAGAACTGATTGAAACGAAAAAGAGGAAATTTCCTGCTGGAAATCTCCTCTTTTTTCATCTTAACGAAAGATTGAATTATTTC
>ENA-UEQB01002872-UEQB01002872.1-human-gut-metagenome-genome-assembly--contig:-NODE-2872-length-11679-cov-6.260214_pt1 | contig 11679 bp, 8 predicted proteins | sample MGYA00242901_ERZ507918 | MGnify/ENA primary metagenome ERZ507918 (study PRJEB26167, sample SAMN06115405) | human gut metagenome | host: Homo sapiens | place: China:Sichuan | collected 2016-04-06... | reverse complement strand
AGGCTTCTGGTCCGGTGGATGATGTCTATAAATATGTAAATTTGATTTTTAAACGCCGCTACTTTTATTTCCTTACGAACATTATTCTGCATATCGAATACATAAAGATGCTCCTCAGGGGCTTCCATCTCTCCAGGCATCTGATATTTATAAGTTTCCAACGTAGGACGTGGCTGAGCGATAGAATTGATCACCCACAATTCCTTTACTGCCCGGTCGTCGGATACCGTTACTGCAAAGTGCCTGGAATCAGGAGACCAACACCCCGATACCCGCCGGCGTTTACCGTTGCAAAGCGTATCAGTATTCAACATACTGTAAGGAATGCCATAACCGAAATCCTTCACTCCATCCTGTGTCAATTGAATCTCGAGAATCGTACTATCCTTCTCGTTTTTCCGGGCTTTCTCATAATCTTCCCGACTCATCCGGAAAAGGTTACAATCCTTAGCATATACCACCGTCTGGCCATCGGGAGAAAAATTTCCCCATCCCAATTTTTTCGGTTCCTTTTCCTGCCCTTTCAGATGAGTAAGTTTACGGGAAGGATAATCATAAGAGAAATAAAAGACTTCTTTTTCTCTTTTCTTCTTGTCTTTCTCCTCTTTTCTCGGTTTCACTTCTTGCGAAGATTCCACCTCAAAAGTAAACTTCCGGCCGTCTTCCTTTGCCTTGAGATTACGTATCGGCAGATGGCGGGCCTCGAAAGGATCACGAACGATCTCCGTCAGCTGAGCAGCCAGTTCATCCCGGTCGAACAGCAGATTCTTTGTACGCGCAACCGGATCGACCACATACCAAAAAGTTCCTTCACTCGTTTTATACTCGAACCAGAAACAATTTCCTTTCTGAAACCAATGCGGATCGACCAAAGTAGAAAACAACATGTTCTTCAGCTTATCTCCGGTAAACTTTTCTGCCTGCAAATATTCAGGCAACCTCTCTTGCGAAAATACCTTACCGGCACAACAAAGGCCGATAAATAAAAAAATAATAATCCGATTTTTTTTCATATAATAACCATTTCAACGTTGTGTACAAAAATACACATTTTCGTAAAAAGTAATCCGCAAAAGACAAGGAGTAATGAATAATCCGTTGCCAAATCGGATTTATTAAAAATAAATACCAGACATACAAATTTTATGTAATAAATTTTACATGTTTTTGCAATAAAAATTATCTTTGTAATCAGTCACAAGAAGAATACTGTTAAATAGTAAAATATTTAATGCACACCAACAGGAATGCCATAGTATACGGCTTGTCAGCGGGTTCCGGTTTACCGGGACATATTCGCTTCAGTAGAAGTGAATACAGGTATAGTATGCTGTGGTTTTCTTTAGTTATCGGTTTTTTGCAAAAAAAATACACTGAGAATTTGGAGGTTATGAAATTTTTTATACTCTCTCTCTCTCTCTCTCTCTCTCTCTCTCTCTCTCTCTCTCTCTCTCTCTCTCTCTCTCTGGTATCGCGCGTTAAGATATAGATTATTCTTTAATTTTCAAAGAGTTAAGAGAGCGTTTTTTCGCTGGATTTCATACTTTTTCCGGTCTTTTTCGGTTTTCGTTATTTGTTATCATTGCCACCGCCTTTTCCTGCGGAGAGTGCGGTATACTATACCTTCCGGCGGTATGTGGCCTATGGATAGGCCATGCCCGTATGCAGCCGGAACCGTTTGTATATACACCGATCATAGAAAACCAAAAACAATAATACCGGAATAAACATCGCATGAAGAAGATTCTATTCATAGGGCTGCTGTTTGTTTTGGCGGGCACGGGGGTTTGGTCCCAGGAGGTGTCCGACTCAGTCCGCATCCATTACCGCCGGGGATACCGGGGGGTGGATCCCGATTACCACAACAACCGTTCCGAATTGGAACGGTTTATCCGTACCCTGCGCAGGGAACAGGAGTCGGCCCGTCTGGAACGTGTCGTAATCTGCTCGTGGACATCGCCCGACGGGGTGACCCGCTACAACGAGCTGCTTGCCGGCCGCCGTGCCGACTCGCTGAAATCCTGGCTTGTGCGCCACGCACAGATTCCCGGGGAGCTGGTGAGCGTTCGCGGCGAAGGCATCGGCTGGGGCGTACTACGGCAGTTGGTGGCAGTATCCGATATGCTTTATAAGGACGAAGTGCTACACATCCTCGACAATACTCCCGTGTGGATTCGCGACTCCCATGGCAAAATCGTGGACGGACGCAAGAAACAGCTGATGGACCTGCGTGGCGGACAGCCCTATAATTATATGATGGAAAACATTTTCCCGGAAGTGCGTTCCAGTCTTTCGACCATCTGCTACCGAAAATCCGCCCCTTCTATAGACAAGGTTACTACCGGTACTGCTCCCACGGATTCCGCTCTTGCGGAAAAGGAAGAGACAGAGACAGCCGGGTTTCGCAACACAGCGGCGCTGATATCTGCCGGACCGGGAGCGGACACTCCGGCGGAGACCTCCCCGGTAACCTCGCCGAAGGCTTCCGGGAAATTGCGGGAAGCACTCGCCCAAAACCTGGTGATCAAGACCAATCTGCTCTACGATGCCCTGCTCATGCCATCGCTGGAGGCGGAATACCGCTTCAATGACCGCTGGACGGTCAATCTCGAAGGGGAAATAGCATGGTGGGAGAACGACGGCAAACACAAGTATTATCAGCTGGCCACCATCAGCCCGGAAGTGCGCTGGTGGTTCGGACAGCAGAAAAACAACCCCTGGCACGGGCATTACCTGGGCCTGTTCGGCGGCTTCTCGTGGTTCGACCTTGAGAACAAGGAGAACGGTTACCAGGGTGAGGCCGAAATAGCAGGGCTCAGCTACGGCTACATGTTCCCCATTGCCCGTCGGCTCTCGCTGGAAGCGGGCCTCGGACTAGGCTACCTGCACAGTAAGTATGAGGAATACGAACCCGTGCCCCACATGGGCGGCACGCACTATGTTTACCTACAGACCAAACGTGTGGACTATTTCGGTCCGCTGAAACTGAAACTGGCGCTCGTATGGCATTTGCAGGATATTAACAGGAAGAAAGGAGGCGCACAATGAGAAGAACGATATTATGGCATGCAGTAACGGGCCTTGTGCTCTCAGGCCTGGTGACACTGTCCTCAGGCTGCCGTAAAGAGCTTTGCTACAACCACGACGAACATGCCTACTCCGTTAAGGTGGATGTGACTGCCACCTGGGAGCGGGAATGGGAACGCGACCACGGCAGGGGATGGAAAAATACCTGGGAAGGCAGGGGATGGAACAGCTGGATGACGTACGACGACCTGCGTCCCGAAGTACCCGGGGGTATACGCGCCGTAGTATATGATCCGGACGGTAACAGGCATGACGAGCGCAACCTGGCTGCGGAGGGCGGACGGCTGGCCATGACCGAAGGCAGACACTCCATCCTGTTTTACAACAACAATACGGAATACATCGTGTTCAACGACCTGACTTCTTCGGCCACGGCAACCGCCACCACGCGCACCCGTACCCGAGCCGGATTCAGCGAACTGCACAAGGACGAACGCACTGTAGGGCAGCCCGATATGCTCTACGGCAGTTACCTCGGGGAATACGAGGCGAAGCCCGGCTACGAGGCGGTGAGCCTGCCCGTGGAACTGCGCCCGCTGGTCTACACCTACGTGGTACGTTGTGAGTTCAGCCACGGAGCCCAATACGTGGCGCTGGCCCGCGGAGCACTGGCGGGTATGGCCGAGAGCGTCTACCTGCAGGACGGGCACACGGGCAGCGGGGCAGCCACGGTGTTCTTCGATGCCACCGTCTGCGACTGGGGCTCGTGGGCGCAGGTACGTTCGTTCGGCATCCCCGACTGGCCGGGCGACGGATATACCCGGGCTACTGACCGCAACTACACCCTGCAGCTCGAAGTGCGCCTGAAAAACGGGAAATACCTCCCGCCGTTCATGGTGGACATCACCGAACAGGTGAAAGCGCAGCCACGCGGCGGAGTGATCGTCATCACGGGGCTGGAAGTGTCCGACGAAGACGGTGAGTCCGGAGGTTCGGGTTTTGATGTGGAGGTCGGCGACTGGGGCGACAGACACGAATACGAACTGCCGGTCTAGTCCGCTTACAAAGGCATATTCAGAAAAACAATGCTGTTTTTAAAACCATAATATTCCATTTTTAATACTCAATTTTATGAAAAGAAGTCTTATTTTGCTTGGAGCAGTCACAGCGACTCTTGCAAGCTGTAGTAAAAGTGAAGTAGTGGACGTCAATGACAGCCAGGCTATCGGTTTCGAGACGTTCGTGAACAAATCCACACGTGCCGTAACGAATGATGAAGGTACGGTAACCAATAAGTTGCTTGATTTTTATGTCTACGGAGGTTCAACTGAAAGCCAGAATCTGTTTGCCGGTGATAAGGTTTACAGAAGCTCAGCATCTGACCCCTGGAAGTATGACAACACCAAGTATTGGTTTAAAAACCGTACCTATAAGTTCGCAGCCATCAGTCCGGGAGCGGGAGCCAATCTTTCCGCCAATTTTGGTTATAGCGACGGCCACATGGAGTTGACCGCTACCGTAGATAACGCTACCGCTAACCAGTACGATCTTGTTTATGGTGAGGCGACTAAGACCACTTTGGAGGATTTAAGCAGTGTGAGTACCGTTGCATTCAACCTTGGTCATATCCTTTCCAAAATACGTATCCTGTTCGAGAAAAATAGTAATTTCGGTAAGGAAACACAGCTTGTGATTACTAATCTTACGTTGGCAGGTGCAAATACGAGTACAGGTTCAGGCATCTTTAGTAAGGGTGTTTACAAATATAATAATGGCTGGACCTGGACTAAAGCAGCAGAGGGTTCTGCTGACGTTACCTTCTCTACTTCTACCTCTTATACTGTAACCGATAAATCCATAACCGGAGAAACGTCGGTAGAAGAAGTGGGACAGACTTTTTATGTCATTCCGCAGACACCTGATAGCGGAGTCAAACTCTCTTTCACTGTACAGTTGCAGGAACACAATGGAACTGACTGGGAAAATGTGGGTTCCGCTCAAACATTGACTAAAACGATTGCAACAGCTCAGGCAACATGGAATTCCAATAATATTTATACTTATAAGGTAAAATTAAGCGAGACGACCTTACCCGGAGACGATCGTTATGCAATTGACTTTAGCGCTACTGTCGATTCCTGGGGAACGGACAATACTCCAGTTGACGTAGATTTTGCAAATTAAACTACCCGGGCCGGGCGGGGTTGAATGTTCCCTTCCCGGTCACAATGAGAAAACAAATTAAAAAAAACGGACATAAGGTATGAATAAGAGAAATAACACGATCAGGGGCGTGTTGTTGCTGGTTGCGGCGGCGCTGATGTTTTCCTCCTGTGCGGAGACTCCGGGTCCGGAAGAGGAGGTTACGGACACGCGGACGATCAGTTTCGGAACCCCCGCGCTTACCCGTTCGGCCATCGATAACGCGGGGGACATGCAGAAGGAAGAAAACGCTTTCTCCGTATGGGGATGGTACGCAAACGCGGGCGGCACGGAGAGCGGGACAGTATTCAACAATAAGCGCGTTTTCTGGTCGGCTGCCAATCCGGGCTGGGGCTACGAGGACACCCGCTACTGGCATCCCGGCCTCGATTACCGCTTCTACGCCCTCTATCCCTCAACAGACAAGCTGGGCACGGGCGTAAATGCGGCATGTGCGGTGAACGGCACAATCACCATTACCAACTTCGACGCCACGCACGGCACCGACTTGATGACAGCACAGCAGACAGTCCAAACTCCGGATGTGCTGACGAAGGACCCCGGTCCCGTGACCTTCACTTTCGCCCACCAGCTGGCGCGGCTCAGCTTTGCGGTAAAAGCCGTGGGATGCGAGGCTACGGTCACAGCCTTCAAGGTGAACGGCGTGACCTGGAAGGCCAACCTTACCTGTCCGGCATCGGGCACTCCCTCGTGGAGCGGTGGCGAAAAGACCACCGACGGGGACAGCCGGCTGACCAAAGCCGACGGGAATATTACGGTGTCCGGCGGCAACACCATAACCATGCTACAGGATGTGCTGTTGCCTCCCCATACCGCTGCCGACCTGACAGATGCTGTCATCAACATGGCCTACCGTCTCAAGGGCGACACGGGGGACGACCGCACAGCTGAGGTAGAACTCGCCACGACGGAGATACCCCACTGGGATGCGGCCCAGCAGTACAGTTACACCCTGACCGTCTCGGCATCCTCGCTTACCCTCACGTGGAAGGTGAAGCCCTGGGATACGAAGGACACCGAAGTGTCGTGGGGACCGGATGAAACGACCAACCAAGAATAAAAAACAGACGAAGCTATGAAAAGAGAACTGAAATCATATCTTGCCGGATGGCTTGCCCTGTACCTGGCAGCGGTGTGCCTGCCGTTCCTGCTGGCGGGATGTGCCAGTGACAGTGCGGCACCCTGGCCTGTGGACGGAGAAACCACCTCCGTCACCCTGCGCATGTCGGTGGCCGGAGCCGTCGGTACGCGCACCGACGGTACGGAGGATGAGTACGCCACGCTGGAAAACCGGATAAACACCCTGCGCGTGCTGGTGGTGACGGACGGTAACAAAATTGCCGTAAACCACAAACTCACGCCGGAAGAACTTGCCGCCCAAACGGTGACGATAGAAAATGTGCCCGTGGGCAAGGTGACTTTCTGTGTCCTGGCCAACGAGGCTGCCTTGGGTAAGGATTACGATACGGAGGAGTTTGAGCTTGTAGACGTACCGGGCCGGACATCAAAGAAGGCTTTGCTGGAAGACCCTGATCGTACGTATTTCCCGAAACGGTTCTCCGAAGTGAATATAGATAAGGGGCTGCCCATGAGCTGGATTGTACGCGACTACGAGGTAAAATCAGGCTCCCCGACAGGTACTCCCGGGGAACCTCTCGAAGCACAATTAGTGCGCTGCGTGGCCAAGCTCAATATCAGCATGAATAACGATCTGGATTCCGAGATCAACATCAAGGCGGTAAATTTCGGCACTTTCTTCGGCGACAGGCTCTATCTTTTCGGCGAACAGTCGCTGGATGTGCCCGGCAGTACTGCGTACGAAGCCAAGAGCTATCCCTATGAAACGGAGGCGGATTACATCAAAATCCCCGCATACGGCGAAAAGATGCTGGTATGCTACATCTATCCTTCCTACGCCTGGCTGCCGGAAATGACGGACTCGCCCTATACCATCGGGTTCGCCACGCTGGCGAAAGGGACCTATCCCCAAAAGGCTTTCATCGCCGAGGGTGCACTGAAATCCATCGCCCGTAATACACAGGTAAACATCCGTGCCACGCTGAGCGTAGATGCCCGCCTGATCCTGAAATATGAGGTGGTGGATTGGGGCAAGAAAGAAATCACCGTTCCGCCGTTCAATTAAACAAACCGGTATGTTATTCAAAGTTATGAAGATAAGATTAAGAAGAATGAGCCGCCTGTTGTCGGTGGCGACGCTGTCGGTAGCGTTGTTTTCGTGTGCCGACGAGGAGATTGTGGGAGGAGGTCCCCGTGTGCAGGAGGGTCTCCCGGCACAGATTGTGCTGAAGGTAGCTTCCGGGGATAACCGCATAGAAACGCGTGCCGCACAGGATGCGGCCAACGAGAAACGGGTGACCAATCTCTATGTATTCGTATTCGACGAAAACGGAGACGTATGCGAAGGGTCAAGAGAATATCACAACGTTCCTGCCAATGGTGTTGTCCTTACAGCCAGATCGAAAAACAATGCGCAGATTGCCGGCATTGCAAACTTCTCCGAGACTGGCGTCAACTCTACCTACCAGCTCTCCCTGGACGCGCTGAAGGAAGTGAAGACGAAAGCAGAACTGGAGGCCCTTATGGCAAAGCTCGACCAGCAGACTCTGGAACGGTCGTCGCAATTCATCATGTCGGGCTATGCTGTAGACGGATCTGGCAATGACGTATTCAATATCCCCGGAAGCGAGAGTGGCGGGATAGCTTCGTTCGAGTGTACGCTGAAGCTGGAACGCCTGGACGCCAAGGTGGAGTTTATCGTGAAGACTGAAGTTCCCGCTGACAAAAATTGGGACAAGTTCGACTTCCGCCCCAAAGGCTGGCGGGTGGTGAACGTGCCCGCGCAGTCGCTGGTGCTGCCCCGGGAGACAGGCGATGCCGACGGTGACGGGTGTACCTACTTTGAATCGCCGGAAATGCCGTTCGAGACTATAGGACGCGACGGAGAGTATTTATTGGATAGTTGCGCTTTCGTGTTTTACATGCCGGAAAGCCGCAAGACCCCCGCAAGGAAGATTTCCGGAGAAACCGGAGTGACGGACGCAGCGGCACGGTACGCCCTGCGCGAAAAGCGGGATAAGGCGGAGTCGAAACCGGGTGATGATTTTAGTAATAAGCCGGGACAGGAATACGAAAACGGCGCTTTCACCTACGCACCTGCAAACGCCGCTTACGTGGAAATGTCGGGCACGCTGTCGTATGAAGAACAGGGTGGCAATACGGTCAATGCCGACGTGAAGTTTACAGTCCATCTGGGTTATGCCAATCAAGACCCTGACGATTACGACACCCGCCGCAATACGCACTACATCTACACCGTCACGATCCGCGGCGTGAACGACATCGAGGTGGAGGTGACCGAGAAAAAAGAATCCCGCCCCGGCTACGAGGGCAACGTGATCGTGAGCGAAATTAAGCCGCACGAACTGGACGCCCACTACGACCGTGTACTGATCACCCTGAACCGCGCACAGGTGCCGCGCCTGACCTGGGGCGTGCAGACCCCGTATGACAAGGCGGTATATAAGGGGGACTTTACGGATGCCAACCCTCCGGGCACATCGTCCGGCACGGGCGAATCTTCCACGGGAAGTGGCATCAGCGACTACCGCTGGATCAAGTTTGCCATTAATGAAGACTATGGGCGGGGCAATAACGAATATGTAAAGTATCCCGGCGATCAGAACTACAAGGGCCTGCCAGGCGGAGGAGAGAAATCGGGCTATGACGGCCATTCCGGCTATCCCAACGCCCGCCTGCTCGACGTGCACCAGCTCCTCCAACGGCTGAGGGATGACTACGACAAGGGGCTTACATCCGGAACCGTAACCATCACCGCCTTTATCGACGAATACGTGTATGTGCGCCACCCGTGGGACCATGATTACAGTGCCGGCAACAACTATCAGCTGAAAAAATGGCGGGAATACGTGGGGGCCGAAGACCGTCTGCTCTACATCATCGACGGGGACAATGCCCACTACAGCCCCGACGGGGCATCGAGCACGATGACCGCCATACAGACTTTCAGGCAGAAATCCATCCGCACGGTGTACAACGTGGATAAGAGCGAGAGCGAGTTACCCACCTGCTGGGGACTGGAGAGCAGCATGGAGGGAGATCTGGTGGACGTAGGTGACGTGAGCCGGGGTAAATCGTCCGGCAACGGCCGTCTCAACACCCTGCAATGCCTGCTCGGGTCAAACTACCAAACTGTACTGCAATGGACGGATGTCTTAGATGTATGGAGTACTAATCCTGAAGACAGATATAAGCTGAAAATCAATGATGCATTGCATGCCGTGCTGACACGTAACCGTGACCTTGACGGTGACAACATTGTTGATCCGGAGGAAATCCGCTGGTACCTGGCTGCCAAAGACCAGCTCGTGGACTTCTACATCGGTGAGAGTGCCCTGGACGACGCCTCTCACCTCTATCCCACTAATCCCGACAACCGCGACGGGCAAACTTACTGGCATTATACGACCAGCACTGCCTACGACGGAGGACAGGGCGGTAATAACGTGGCGTGGGGATTATATGCCGAAGAATGTGTTGCTCTGGGAGCAACCAGTGGCATGGAAAGGCCAGAGTTAGGCAACAAATTCACCTACCGCTGCGTGCGCAACCTCGGCATCGGCCTTGACGCACCGGAGAGTGAACCTGTAGCACTCATCCCCCGGGTTACTGCTGCTGAAGCTGACGGCACCTACGTAATAGACTGCTCCAACCTCAGCCCCAAGGCACGCCGCCAGAGTATCGAGACCGGCAACCTGCCTCAGCATAACGACCTCTCGCCCTACAACCGCCCGTATGCCAAATTCCGCGTGGCGACAAGGGATCAGGATTTTGAGAATGCGGGGCGGGAGAGAACGTGGAGTATTCCTGCGTTTCGTTGGCGCAACTGGCGAGACTGGTCGGAGTATCAGACTATGACAATCACGCCATCGGGATACCGCATACCCAATCTGCGCGAACTGCTGATTATGCAAACCCGCCTGCCTGACGATGCGTGGAAATCCTATCCTGGAGCTGGTCTAACAGACAATGGTGGAGGAAAAGCCATGTACCTGAGTTTTACCAGTTTCAGCCGTAGATCTACAGAAACAGGTGGGGATGGTACTTTACCGAATAAGAACGGCGGTTTCCGTTTCAATGCTGCGGAAGGCTCTGGCTCTATCGGAGCGACTGGAACAGGAGATCTCGACAACGGCTACGTCCGCGGCGTGAAGGACGAACAATAACAGAGGTGTCCACATTTATAATAAAACCTTGAAAGAGGCTGTGCCGTAATCCTGTCTTACGGTGCAGCCTTTTCCTGTTACTTCCCCCCGAATACACAGCATTTTCAGCCTACAACCGTCGGCAGCAAATTCCCCCACAGGATTACCGGATCAACGGCATTCAGTTGCCCTGTACACTTATTGTTCATTCGCTTTCCATTTCCTGGCAGCTTCCGTCAGGCGGTATTTTTGTTCAGGGTGTTTGGCTGGTCAGGATACAGACGTTCAATAGTGCCATCACCCCTTTTACACTCATATAGTCATCGCCCATAAATTCAATCAGTTGCCGTGCTTGGGTCGTATTTGGGTCATACCCGGTTCCTGTTGGTTGGCTTTTAATTTAGCTACAGTCTCTGCCTGATCAGAGCATTGAAATTTTCCCTGTATGGTTTTCTTTTCTATGAACTTTTCATTTTGGTTATTGTTTCTGTATCTTTGCTGTCATCAGAAGTTTTTCAGCAATCCGTTCACGAAAAAATATGTTGATTGTTAAAGAACAAAAATAAACAGATATGGAATATTATATAGATCCCGTTGTTTTTATCGTAGGAAAGACCGGAGGAGAGAACCGGGCGGTACGTAACCTACTCGATTTATTTGCAGAAGGAGCTACGATTCCTTTTATTGCCCGGTATCGTAAAGAGAAAACCGGTAATATGGATGAAGTACGAATCGGGGAAATCAAAACTTTATATACTCAGTTTCAGGAACTCGAAAAAAGGAAAAATGCTGTTTTAGATACGATCCGGGAACAGGAAAAATTGACTCCCGCTTTAGAAAAACAGATCCGGGAATGTCAGGATATCCGGATATTGGAAGATATCTATCTACCCTTTAAACCTAAAAAGCAAACCCGGGCATCGAAGGCCAAAGCGAAGGGGTTGGAACCGCTGGCTGCTCTTTTGATGCGACAGGAAAATGGGGATATCGTGGTCAAAGCAGCCCGTTTTGTAAAAGGTGAGATACAGGATACAGAAGAGGCTTTACAGGGAGCCAGGGATATCATAGCGGAATGGGTGAACGAGAGCGAAGCGGCACGTAACCGAGTTCGCTGGAAACACTGGGTAATGTGCTAATGTGCACATTAAAACGTTAGCACGTTAAAACAATAAATTAATAATTAACC
>ENA-UEQB01002868-UEQB01002868.1-human-gut-metagenome-genome-assembly--contig:-NODE-2868-length-11683-cov-8.019903_pt1 | contig 11683 bp, 9 predicted proteins | sample MGYA00242901_ERZ507918 | MGnify/ENA primary metagenome ERZ507918 (study PRJEB26167, sample SAMN06115405) | human gut metagenome | host: Homo sapiens | place: China:Sichuan | collected 2016-04-06... | reverse complement strand
ATCGGCTTCTTCGTCTTTCTGGGCCATTTCATAGTGCTTCTCGAAAACAAGGTTACGATGTCGTAATTCATTCAGTATGTAGTTCTTTAAAATAGTAAATAATAAACTCCGGATTCCGGACTGAAAGTCAAACCTTTCCCGCTGTTCCCACAGTTTCATAAAGGTGTATTGTACGGCATCTTCGGCTTCTTCACCGGATTTGAAATACCGATAGGCCAATGCATACAACAAGCGATTGTACTGCCGGAAAACAGTAACGAAAGCATGCTCGCTACCTTTACGAAGTTCTGCATACAGTTTCTGGTCAAAGTCTAAGAACTGATTCATTATCGAATATTCCCCACTTAAAGATTTAAGGCAAAATACAGAGACCGCAAAGATAAGAAAAAACAGATTGAACCTTATACTCTTTCAGAATGTTTTATCTGTAGAAATTTAAAACAACAACGGTTATGGAAAAATATCTTATTCACAGTAATGAGCTGCACCTGATCGATCAAGAAAGAATCCACCAGGCAGTAGAACAGATGGTAGAGTCATTGGATATGGCAGCCGGATCTACATTCAGTTTCGATCTTTACAAAGTGGTGGAAACCTATTTCAAGGATTTGGATAAGCGGAGAGAGATGAACCATCTGTTAGGCATCACAGACAACACGTATGATCCGACAGAAGATTTTGGAGTGTGTTAATCGGTTAAATATAAATCTTGAAAAAGGGTGGTTACCTCCGACGAAGTAGCCACCCTTTTTGCATGAGTTATCAGTTGGGTGCCTGATGAACTGTGAGTTGAGGGAAGGGGAAGTTAATGCCTTGTTCGTTGAATGTAGCATAGATCGCCTTGTTAATATCGAAATATACTCCCCAATAATCGGCACTGTTCACCCAGACACGGGCCACCACGTTCACACTGCTCGCATCCAGAGCATGGAGAGCTATAAAGGGAGCAGGATCATCCAGGATACGCTTATCGGCAGCCAGCACCTCACGTACCACCTTCTCAACCTTATTATAATCTTCACCGTAATCCACACCGACAATCCACTCTACCCGCCGGGTTGTCTGATTGCTGTAATTAGTCACGACCCCACTGCTCAGTGCACCGTTCGGAACATAAATCAATTTATTGTCGGCAGTGGTCAGGATAGTGTGGAAGATCTGGATTTCCTTGACAGTACCGGAGACGTTCTGTGCATCTATCCAGTCACCCACCTTATAAGGCTTAAACAGCAGAATGACCAGTCCGCCGGCAAAGTTCTGCAGATTGCCCGAAAGAGCCATACCGACAGCCACACCGGCAGAAGCCAGCAGAGCGGCGAACGAAGTGGTTTCCACTCCTAATGCACCTACCACGGAAATAATCAGCAATACGGTGAGAAGGATATTAACGAGGCTCTTTACAAAAGTTTTGATACTGATATCGACATTTCTCTTATCCATAAGACGCCCTACAAGTCGGTTCAGCATCCGGATCAGAAAACGTCCGACCAGAAAGACAATCACAGCCTTCAGGATGTGGCCTCCGGCCTGTATACCCGAATCGATCAACTGCTGGGTAACCAGAGCCAGTTTATCCAGTCCATCGGCCTGTGCAATGGCCTGATCAAGCTTATCGGCCGCCACCTGCAGAGAGTCTGCCACTTGTTGCGCGGCTTGAAAGAATAGTAGCATAATAGTACAATTTTAGAAGTTTTTCATTTAATAACAGCAGACAAAGCTACAATGTTTTTATCAAATAGCGAAGTGTTTCTTGCTTAACACGCCCAAAAAGCGTAAATTTGCCACCGATTCACTGAGTAGGGGTGCCTTAACATGACGGGCTGAGAACATACCCTTTGACCTGATCCGGGTAATGCCGGCGTAGAGAAAAATAAATTAGCAACATGAAAAAGATGATTTTTGCCGGCTGTCTGATAGCCGGAACAAGCGTCTTCGCGCAAGCGGGCGAGACAGACAGCTTGAAAGTAGTAAACCTGCAAGAGGTGCAGGTAGTATCCACACGTGCCACTTCGAAGACTCCCGTAGCATTTACCAACGTGTCGAAAGAGGAACTCAAAAAGCAGAACTTCGGGCAAGATATCCCGTATCTGCTTAGTATGACACCTTCGGCACTGACCACCAGTGATGCCGGGGCAGGCATCGGCTATACCACCCTGCGTGTGCGCGGAACGGACGGGACACGTATCAACATCACCGCCAACGGCATTCCGATGAACGATGCCGAAAGCCATACGCTTTTCTGGGTGAACATGCCCGACTTTGCCTCATCGGTGAAGGATATACAGGTACAACGCGGTGCGGGAACTTCGACCAACGGTGCCGGTGCTTTCGGTGCCAGCGTGAATATGCAGACGGAGGGGATTTCGATGAAGCCGTATGCCGAACTGAATGCTTCGTACGGAACCTTCAATGCACACAAAGAAACGGTAAAATTCGGTACCGGACTGTTGAACGACCATTGGGCCTTCGATGTCCGCCTGTCCAACATCGGTACGGACGGATACATCGACCGGGCTTCGGTAGACCTTTATTCTTTTTATGCACAGGGGGGATATTTCGCCGACAACACTTCGGTGAAGTTCATCACTTTCGGCGGAAAAGAGAAAACGTATCATGCCTGGAATTATGCCAGCAAGGAAGAAATGGAGAAGTACGGACGACGTTTCAACTCGTGCGGCATGTACACGGATGATGACGGCAACATCCGTTTCTACAAAGACCAGACGGACAACTATCTGCAAATGAACTACCAGCTCTTGCTGAACCACACTTTCTCGCCAGAATGGAATCTGAACGCAGCACTCCATTATACGAAAGGAGACGGATATTATCAGGAGTATAAGGAGGACCGGACACTGAAGGAGTATCGCCTGCCACCTTTCATGCACGACGGCAAAGAGGTGGACAAGAGCGACCTGATCCGCCAGAAGAAAATGGACAACCACTTCGGTGGCGGCGTGTTCTCGGTAAATTACCAGAACGGAAAGCTGAACGCTTCATTGGGGGGTGCGCTGAACCATTATGACGGATGGCACTTCGGACGGGTGATCTGGGTGAAAAACTACATCGGCGAACTGCTCCCCGACCACGAATACTACCGGAATAAAGCGAAGAAGACGGACGGCAACCTCTATCTGAAAGCCAACTATAACCTGGTGGCGGGGCTCAATGCGTACGCCGACCTGCAATACCGCTACATCAACTATAAGATAAACGGCGACAACGATAAGTTTGACTACAACGCGGACGCCCTGCAAAAACTGGCGGTAAACGATCACTTCAACTTTTTCAATCCGAAAGCCGGGCTGAACTGGGACATAGACGCCAACAACCGGGTTTACGCATCGTTCTCCATCGCCCAGAAGGAACCTACACGGAACAACTATACCGACGGCAACGCGGACGAGTATCCAAAGGCGGAAAAACTACTCGACTATGAGTTGGGATATACCTACCGGAACACTTGGCTGAGCGCCGGGGCCAACTTCTATTATATGGACTACAAAGACCAGTTGGTACTGACCGGAGAGCTGAATGAGATAGGCGAGGCTATGGCGCGCAACGTGCCCGACAGTTACCGGATGGGAGTGGAACTGATGCTGGGTGTGAAGCCCTGCCAATGGTTCCAGTGGGACATCAATGGTACACTGAGCAAAAACCGGGTGAAGAACTTCACCGAAAAACTGTATGAAGACGAATGGAAGAATCCGATCGAGGTCAGCCACGGAAATACACCGATTGCCTTCTCGCCGGACCTGATCCTGAACAACCGCTTCTCGTTCAGCTACCGGGGATTCGAGGCCGCCTTGCAATCACAATACGTCAGCAAGCAGTACATGAGCAATGCCAGACAGACTGACCAGACGCTGGACGCCTATTTCGTGAGCAACCTCAACCTGGCTTACACCTTCAAGCTCCCTCACGTAAAGTCGGTTACGGCAGGATTCACCATTTACAACCTCTTCAATGCCGAGTACGAAAACAACGGATATGCAGGCAGCGGTTATAAGATAGTAAAAGGAGAGGTAGAGCGTTACAACTATGCCGGCTACGCCGCACAGGCCGGAACGAATGTAATGGGTAACATTTCCATCCGCTTTTAAGCCATGAACTACCTCGAAATCACAGGTACCCTGATCGGGCTGATTTATCTCTGGCTGGAATACCGTGCCAGCATTTACCTCTGGATAGCAGGCATCATCATGCCTGCCATCTACATCTTCGTCTACTACCGGGCGGGACTGTATGCCGACTTCGGAATCAACATCTACTATCTGCTGGCGGCCGTTTACGGATGGATTGTCTGGATGCGGGGTGCCGGCCGAGAGTCGAAAGCCGAACTCCCTATCACACATACTCCGCTGAAAAGGTATCTTCCGCTGACCGCGGTATTCTTAGCAGCCTTCCTCGGCATTGCCTGGATACTGATCCGGTTCACGGACAGCAACGTACCCTGGCTCGATTCGTTTACCACGGCACTGAGCATCATCGGCATGTGGATGCTGGCGCGCAAATACGTAGAACAATGGTGGGCATGGATACTGGTCGACGTGGTATGCTGCGGACTCTACATCTACAAAGAGCTTTATTTCACATCCGCCCTTTACGGACTTTACTCAATAATTGCTATCTTTGGCTACTTTAAATGGAAACAAATGATGCACTATGAAAGTAAATGATATCGATATGGATGCCGTGATACTGGGCAACGGCGAATATCCAACCCACTCCATGCCCGAAACCATGCTGATCATGGCTCCCTATGTGGTATGCTGTGACGGATCGGCCGATGAACACATCCGCCGGGGATTCATCCCGAATGCCATCATCGGTGACGGGGACTCCCTCTCGGCGGAGAATAAAGACCGTTTCAGGGAAATATTCCATCAGATAGACGACCAGGAGACGAACGATCAGACCAAAGCGGTCCATTTCCTGCTGGACCAAGGCAAGAAGGTGATCATCCTTGTAGGCGCAACCGGCAAACGGGAAGACCATACATTGGGAAACATCAGCCTGCTGGTGGATTATATGAAGGTGGGAGCACAGGTGACGATGCTGACCGATCATGGCATGTTCGTCCCCGCATCGGGACGGAACACTTTCAAATCCCGCCCCGGACAACAGGTCTCTGTTTTTAACTTCGGTGCCACCGGACTCAGAGGAGAGGGATTGGTATACCCGCTCAGCGACTTCGACAACTGGTGGCAAGGGACACTGAACGAGGCGACAGGTGACGAATTCACGATCCATGCGGAGGGAGACTACCTGGTTTATCTGAATTACTGAGAGGTTTCTCCTTCGTTTCCGCCACCTCGACCAGATAGACACTGATGCATATCATGCCGATGGCAATGGTCTGCGCCCAGCTGAAGCGGTCCTGCCCGACCAACAGGGAAACGATGGTGGCCACCATCAGAATCAGATAACCATAAATGGCGACTACGGTAGTCTTCAGATATTTCAGTCCTATGGGCACCAGCAGATAACTGACGACCGTAGGGAAAATCAGAACGAACAGGAGGACAGACAACGGAAACCAATGCACCGGTCCGGAAAATACCGGTGCGTGAAAACCGGTGATGGCAGAGACCAGAATGCTCGAAAAGGCCGCTCCGGCAAAGGTATACTTCAGCACCGTAAACATCCCGACCGATTTCAGGATACGGTTGCTCGCCACCAGATAGATGGCATAGGCAATCGAACTCAACAAGCACAGCACGTTCCCCGTCAGGGCGTCCGAAGCCAAGTCGTCACTCTTTTGTGCCAGGATACAGAGGATGGCACCGCCAAGTCCGAGGGAGATGCCGGCAACCTTCAGGACGCTGATTTTCTCTTTGAAAAAGACAACGGCGATGACAAACACCCAAATGGGCTGGAGACTGGTGAAAATGGAACTGGAGACGGGGGTCGTCTTACTCAGCCCCACCAGATAGAGAAACATAAAACCGTAAATGCCCAACGCACCAAGGAGGAAAAGGTAGATCTTTTCTTTGCGGGTAGAAGTCTCGGGCTTGACAAACATTCCGATGATCCAGAAAGCAACGGCGGCAAACACGCACCGGAGGGCCACTCCCGAAAGAGGGCTGACCCACACGGGAAGCAGGTATTTCAACGCATTCATATTCAATCCGCTAAAGGTTTTGGACACCACCATGCTCAGATTGGCCTCCACTTTTTTATTCTTCATCATACACGAGGGGTTAGGTTTTATTGGGGTACAACAAAAGAGGCAGCGGAAAGTTCGGGAAAAGGAGGGCGATAAAGCCCGGAGCGGGAAGCGGATTCCAGTTATTTAGTTTTATACAAGAACCGACTTTCACCCGCATGTGGAACGAAAAAAAAACGCGTGCGCGCGGAAACGAATCCGAGGGGGGGGAAAGCCGGCGGCGGGGGAAAAAGCATATTTCACCATCGAGGGCACAGAGCGGCACAGAGTATTCACGTCAATAATCCATGACATAAATCGTCTGCGTCACCCTGTGCCCTCATGTGTCACCCTGTACCCTTAGGGGTGAGTTTCTACCTGCCCAGCAGGTAGCTCTTGAAATCGGCAAACTCCTTCGTCATCGGCAAGCTTTGCTTCTCACCTTTCATAAATGCCCGGAGTTTGGCAGGTATCTCGACCTCAGTACCGATGATGGCCTCAACAGTCTGCAAGAATTTAGCCGGATGGGCCGTCTCCAGGAAGACACCTGTCTCACCCGGCTGCAAGCCCTCTTCCAAGGCACGGAAGCCGCATGCACCGTGGGGATCGAGCAGATAGCCGGTCTCCTGCCATACGGTTTTCACAGTCTCACGGATCTGCCCGTCGGTATACGTCGCACCGGAAATCTCGGCTGCGACAGCCGCATGCGAGTCACCATACAGATCGAGTACACGGGCAAAGTTACTCGGATCGCCCACATCCATCGCATTGGCAATGGTAGCAACCGACGGACGAGGATTGTACCGCCCCGTCTGCAAGTATTGATAGAAAATGTCATTCCTGTTATTGGCAGCGATAAAACGCCGGATGGGCAACCCCATCTTCTTACCGAACAAGCCTGCCGTAATGTTTCCGAAGTTTCCGCTCGGCACGCAGATGACGGCATTCGCTGCCCGTCCCGCCCGTTTCAACTGTGCGTAAGCGTAGAAGTAATAGAAAGCCTGCGGCAGGAAACGGGCCACATTGATGGAGTTGGCCGAAGTCAGCAACAACCGCTCGTTCAGTTCACTATCCATAAAGGCCGCTTTCACCAGCGCCTGACAGTCGTCGAAAGTGCCGTCCACTTCGAGTGCCGTGATGTTCTGCCCCAGCGTAGTGAACTGTTTTTCTTGTATCTCACTCACCTTTCCCTTCGGATAGAGCACATACACATGGATGCCTTCCACTCCCAGAAAGCCATTGGCCACGGCACTGCCCGTATCTCCGGAGGTAGCCACCAGCACATTCACCTGCTTCCTGCCTTCCTTGCGGATAAAGTAGCTCAGCAAACGGGCCATAAACCGTCCGCCCACATCCTTAAAGGCAAGCGTGGGACCGTGGAAAAGCTCCAGTGAGTAGATGTTGTCCTTAACCTGTACCAGCGGAACATCAAAGTTCAATGTGTCATAAACGATCTCTTTCAATATTTCCGCCGGGACATCTTCGCCAAAAAAGGCATCCGCCACCCGATATGCGATCTCCTGAAAAGAAAGGCTGTCTATCTCGTCGTAAAACTCCTGCGGCAAACGCCGGATGGTCATGGGCATAAATAAGCCCTTATCGGAAGCAAGCCCTTTTACCACTGCTTCTTCAAGTGAAGCAAACGGTGCCTGCTTGTTTGTGCTATAATATCTCATAGATACTTTTATAATGATTATGCGCTAAATGTTTCATTTCCGTTTCACCACAGATTACACAGATTTTCGCAGATTAATAATATAGATCGTTAATATTTAAGATTAAAAGTTCTGTGTTAATCCGTGTAATCTGTGGTGAACCGTATTCGCTAATGATTCATAAACTCTTTGATAAATTCGTCTTCTTTCATCAGCCCGTAGCTCCCTTCCACTGCTGCCATTTCATCGAAAGTCTGCACACTGTCCGGTTCGATGCCCGGATACCAGATGAAAAACGGTACCGGTTCATTGGTATGCGTGCGCAGCTCGCAAGGTGTGGGATGATCGGGCAATACGGCGATGGCCACCGGTTCGTCCCAATCCTTCACCGCCTCGTAGACAGGGCCTACGGCACGGCTGTCCAGGTTCTCGATGGTCCGCAACTTCAGTGCCACGTCACCTTCGTGCCCGGCTTCGTCACTGGCTTCGATGTGCAGATAGACAAAGTCATCCGTCCTCAAGGCTTCCAATGCGGCAGCCACCTTATTCTCATAGTTGGTGTCGTACAGTCCCGTCGCCCCTTCCACCGCGATGCGGCGCAGTCCGGCATAATATCCGATACCGTTGATCAGATCGACAGCCGAGATTACGGCTCCCCTCTTCATTTGCGGAAATGTATCGGACAGACGTTCCATCTGCGGACGATAACCCGGACTCCACGGCCAGATACTGTTGGCAGGGTCCTTGCCTTCGGCCATCCGCTTCAGGTTCAGCGGATGATCCTTCAGCAGTTCCTGCGACTTCAGGATCAGTTCGTTGAGCAAGCCGGCTGTCTCTTCGGCCTCCGGCACCAGCGGTTTCACCATCAGCGGACGGAAAGGCTTTAAAGGCACATCGTGCGGCGGAGTGCAGTCCAGCTGCTTGTTCCCCCCTTTCACCACCAGCAAATGGCGGTATTGCACACCGGTATGAAACCGTACCCGGTCGTCACCTAACTTCTCCTGAAGATATTGAATCAACACATCCGCCTCTTCCGTGGTGATATGCCCGGCCGAATGGTTCTTCAGGATATCCCCTTCCGTACAAATCAGGTTGCAACGCATCGCCATCTCGCCCGGCTGCAGATCTACACCGATACTGGCGGCCTCGAGCGGCCCGCGCCCCTCGTATACCTGCGGAAGATTGTATCCCAAAACCGACATGTTGGCTACTTCACTTCCCGGATGAAACCCGTCGGCTACGGTCACCAACCGTCCGACCCGTCCCATGCGGGCCAGTTTATCCATATAAGGCGTTTTTGCATATTGCAGGAGCGTCTTGCCTCCCAACGATTTCACAGGCCAGTCGGCCATTCCATCGCCTAACAGGATGATGTGTTTCATAAGCTTCTTTTTTATACGTTTGCAATACTCATGATGTCGGCAAACACACCGGCGGCTGTCACTCCGGCACCCGCACCGTATCCCTGAATCATCATCGGGTATTCCTTATAGCGCTCGGTAGTCAGCAGGATGATGTTGTTGCTGCCCTCCAGTCCGTAGAAAGGATGGTTGCGGTCCACTTCCTGCAAGCCTACGGATGCCTTACCGTTTTCCAGCTTGGCAACGAAACGCCAATGTTTATTCTCGCTTTCGAGCACCTTGCGACGGGCTTCGAAGTCAGCATCCAGACTGGGTACCTTCTTCCAGAAGTCTTCCAGCGAACCTTCGAAAAAGTCGTTCGGCACAAACAGGTTCTTTTCAACCTCTTCCTGCTCCAGCTTATATCCGGCTTCGCGGGCCAGGATCACCAGCTTACGGATCACATCCTTGCCACTAAGGTCGATACGCGGATCAGGTTCGGAGTAGCGTTCCTCCTGCGCCATCTTGATGGTACGGCTGAAAGGCACATCGGCACTGATCTTATTGAAGATATAGTTCAGTGTGCCCGAAAGGACGGCTTCGATTTTCAGGATCTTGTCACCGCTATGTATCAGGTCATTGATGGTATTAATAATCGGAAGTCCGGCACCCACGTTGGTTTCAAACAGATATTTCACACCACGCTGACGGGCTATCAGCTTCAGTTCGCGGTAATTCTCGTAAGCCGACGAAGCAGCGATCTTATTGGCCGCCACCACAGAGATGTTGTGTTGCAGGAAGTCCTTATATAAAGATGCGATGTCCGGACTGGCCGTACAATCCACAAATACCGAGTTGAATATGTTCATGCCGATAATCTCTTCGCGGATAGTGTCCAGCGAACTGTCGGTTCCTTTCTCTTTCAACTCCTCACGATAGTTGCCCAAGTCGAATCCGGCACGGCTGAACATCGCTTTCGTCGCATCGATGATACCCACCACATGCAGTTTCAGCCCATTCTCCATCATCAGTTTCTTCTGTTGCTGGCGTATCTGTTCGACAAGGCTTCCACCCACCGTACCCACACCGCAGATAAAGAGGTTGAGCACCTGGTATTCCGAGAGGAAGAAAGAGTCGTGGATCACGTTCAGCGATTTACGCAGTGATTTTGAATCGACCACAAACGATATATTGGTTTCGGACGCTCCCTGCGCACAGGCAATCACATTGATGCCATTCCGTCCCAGCGTGCCGAACAGCTTTCCGGCAATACCCGGTGTATGTTTCATATTCTCACCTACGATAGCCACGGTAGCCAGGTTCTTTTCTGCCTGGATAGGCGAGATCTCACCCATCTCGATCTCTTTGGCAAACTCTTCGTTCAGCACCTCACAAGCCAGATCGGCATCGGCATTACGCACACCGATAGAGGTACTGTTCTCTGAGGAAGCCTGCGAAACGAGGAACACACTGATGCCGTTCTTTGCCAACGCCTTAAAGATGCGGTAGTTTACACCGATCACCCCCACCATACCTAAACCTTGCACCGTAATCAGGCTCGTGTCGTTGATAGACGAAATACCTTTGATGGCCTTGCTCTTCGTATGGTCTACATTCTGCTTGATCACCGTTCCCTGCCCATCCGGATTGAATGTGTTTTTAATCAGAATCGGTATATTCTTGTGACACACCGGATAGATGGTAGGCGGATAAACCACTTTTGCACCGAAGTTACAGAGCTCCGTCGCTTCAACATAGGTCAGCTCACTGATGGTGTAGGCCGTACTGATCACCCGCGGATCGGCAGTCATAAAGCCATCCACATCTGTCCATATCTCCAGGCTATCGGCACCGAGGGCTGCGGCAATAACAGCGGCAGTATAGTCGGAGCCACCGCGTCCCAGATTGGTCACGTCTCCCGAAACCTTATCAGAAGAAATAAATCCCGGTACGAGTGATACCTGTGGAATCTCTTTGAAAGCCTCCCGCACCAACCGATTGGTCAGTTCCGTATCCAGTGTATGCTTATTGTGTTTCTTTTCTGTCTTGATAAAAGTGCGTGAATCGAACCACACAGCCCCCTGAATCAGCCGTGACGCAATCAGTGAAGACAGGCGTTCACCATAGCTGACAATGGTATCGGATGTTTTCGGGGAAAGGTCTTTAATCAGATAAATGCCCTGAAAAATATCTTTCAGTTCATCAAGCAATTCATTCACTTGATAGTGCAACAAAGTTTGAGTTTCTCCGGCAGGAATCACTCCCTTTACCATTTCTTCGTGACGGCGTACTATTTCCCGATATGCCCCTTCGTAAGCTGCATCGCCGGTGGCGGCCATTCGGGAAGTACTAATCAACTGGTCAGTGATCCCGCCCAATGCGGACACTACAACGATTACCGGCTCACCGGCAGACTCTACGATTTTCTTTACGCTTAAAATGCTGTTCACGGAACCTACGGACGTTCCGCCGAATTTCATTACTTTCATGAAGATACATATTTAAATACAATCCCCTCGAGTATAGTTATTACAGGGTGA
>ENA-UEQB01002866-UEQB01002866.1-human-gut-metagenome-genome-assembly--contig:-NODE-2866-length-11696-cov-23.724417_pt1 | contig 11696 bp, 10 predicted proteins | sample MGYA00242901_ERZ507918 | MGnify/ENA primary metagenome ERZ507918 (study PRJEB26167, sample SAMN06115405) | human gut metagenome | host: Homo sapiens | place: China:Sichuan | collected 2016-04-06... | reverse complement strand
TTCTTGCAGCCCTTGTGCTTTTTGGCAGTGGCACATTTATAGTAGCGGTGGACTTCACCCGTCCGGCTTGTGCCGCTCTCGCCAAACATCAACGCCCCACAGTAGCCGCAGAACAGCTTGGTGGTGAGCAGATAATCGTCCTCTGCCTTTCTACGGGCAGGGGCTTTCTTGTTTTTGGCGATTTTTTCCTGCACATCCTCAAACAGTTCCAGCGGAATGATGGGCGGAATCGCATCCGGCACGACCACATCCCGAAATTTCAGTTCTCCGATGTAACGCCGATTTTTGAGCATATGTTCGACACTGTTATAGGTGAACGCACTGCCAACCGGGTTCTTGATGCCGTTTTCGTTCAACCAGTCCCGAATCTCTTTCATCGTAAGACCATCCCGGTACTTCCTGAACGCTTCCAGCACGAAAGGAGAGGCACGCGGGTCAATGTGAAATTTCCGCTCAGAATCCAGCGTATAGCCAAAGGTTCCACGGCCACCATTGCAGCGGCCTTTCAGGATGTTCTCTGTCTGTCCACGGACAACCTTTTCGGCAAGGTCGGCAGAGTAGTATTCTGCATAGCCCTCCAGAACCGATTCCAGAATGATACCCTCTGGCCCCTCGGAGATGATCTCCGTAGCCGACATGAGCTTGACACCGTTCTTCTTCAGCTGGGTCTTATACCGGGCACTGTCGTAGCGATTCCGGGCAAAGCGGTCAAGTTTCCAGACCAGAACAATATCAAACAGCTTCTTGTCGCTGTCCTTTATCATCTGTTGGAATTGAGGGCGATTATCCGTCTTGGCAGAGATGGCGCGGTCAATGTAGTGCTTGACGATAGTGATGTCATTCTTTTCGGCATAGGCCGTGCATTCACGAATCTGGCCTTCGATGGATTCTTCACGCTGATTGTCGCTGGAATAACGGGCGTAGATCACGGCGGTCATGGCGGACACCTCCTATTTATACATCATTGAACGGTGGAGCGTTCTTTCAAAACAATGTTTCGTATAATCTATATATCATATTTTGCGGAAGATTGCAAGATGAATTTATATTAAAAACCGGCAGTTCTCTGTTTTCTAAGAACTGCCGGTCATACTTCTTATTTACCCCAGACGGTCTCGGCGATTTCCTTGACCAGTTTGAGCTTGTTCCACTGTTCCAGCTCGGTCAGCTTATTGCCGATCTCACAGGATGCAAAGCCGCACTGCGGGCTGAGGCAGAGACGGTCGAGAGGAATGTACTTCTCTGCCTCATGAATGCGGGCGATGACGGTATCCTTATTTTCCAGTCGGGGAGATTTGGTGGTGACAAGACCCAGCACCACTTTTTTGCCATCGGCCACATACTTCAGCGGCTCAAAGCTGCCGGAACGCGCATCGTCAAATTCCAGATAGAACGCATCCACATTTTCCTGTGCCAGCAGGAAGGGAGCAACGGTGAAGTAATCGCCCTCGCTGGCCCAAGTGGAATGATAGTTGCCACGGCAGACATGAGTGGTGATCGTCAGACCCTCCGGGCGGTTTTCCAGTGCCAAATTGTTCAGACGCAGGTACTCTGCGGCTACATCCTCCACTTTGGTATTGCTCTCCTTGAGGAAGTTCTGGTAATTCGGGTCTCCGATCATGCCCCATGTGCAGTCGTCAAACTGGATATTGCGGCAGCCAGCGGCATACAACTCCTGAATGACGGTGCGGTAGGCGACAGCAATATCCTGAATCAGCTGTTCGTGGTCAGGGTAAACAGTATCCGTGTTTTTACCGTTGTCCTCGCGGTACAGTTCGGCCAGCAGCTGCGCCGGGGCAGGCATAGTTTGGCGGGCGATGCAATTCTCATCCTCAAACTGCTTAACAAATTTGTAGTGCTCTACAAAAGGGTGGTTCTCACCGCTGATCTTACCACTCACTTTAATGGAACCGTGGGTAGTCTCCTCACCGTGGAAGAAGTAGCCGTGATCCAGTTCCACTTCCTCAATGCCGTGGAAGCCCCACATGAAGTCCAGATGCCAGTAGCTGCGGCGGAACTCGCCATCGGTGATGGCGTGATAACCAGCACGCTTCTGCTTCTCGATGAGGCGGGTGATTTCCTCATTTTCCACCGCGGTCAGCGCAGCATGGTCGATCTCGCCAGCCTTGAACTGGGCACGTGCCTCTTTCAAGTGCTGGGGGCGCAGGAAGCTGCCCACAAAGTCATAACGGAACGGTGATTTCAACTCTGCCATATCGTAAAACCCTCTCTATACGTCAATTTTCAGTACTCGTTGCTTGATGGCAACAGTATACCGCAGGAGTTGATTTGTGTAAAATACGAAATGCAGACGGTTTGACATAGCTTGAAGCTATACTTGCTCCGTATACTTTTTCAGAATCTCAATATACTGTTTTCCGAATCGTCCGGGCTGCACCTGTTTGTGGGTCAGATAGCCGATTTGCATGGAATCATCTACCAACAGCGGCACGGCACGGATGTTCGGACCGTTGAGTGTTTCGCTGATGACGCCGCTGCAAATGGTATAACCATCCAGACCGATCAGCAGATTGAACAGTGTTGCGCGGTCACGCACCAGAATGTCCTTTTTGCTGTCCAGAGTGCTCAAAATCTCCTCCGAAAAATAGAACGCATTGTGCTCCCCCTGCTCATAGGAAAGGCGTGGGTAGGGCTTCAAATCGTCCAGTGTCAAAGCCTTTTTCTGCGCCAACGGGCTAGATGCACTGACGAACACATGGGGCTTTGCGGTGAAGAGCGGCGTGAAAGTCAAATCGTGTTCCCGGATGACCTTGCGCAGAACGGTTTCATTGTCGTTGTTCAAATAGAGTACGCCCACCTCACTGCGCAGCTTTGCAACATCCTCAATGATCTCATAGGTCTGCGTCTCCCGAATGCGGAAATCATATTCCTCTCCGCCGTATTCTTTCAGCAACTCCACAAAGGCTTCCACGGCAAAGGAATAGTGTTGGGCCGACACGCAGAACTGATGCTTGACCGGAGCTGAGCCGAGATATTTTTCCTCGATGAGTTCCATCTGGGCCAGCACCTGCCGGGCATATCCCAGAAACTCCTCTCCCTCCGGGGTCAGAGCCACACCCCGATTGGTGCGGTGAAAAATAGTCAGTCCAACTTCCTGTTCCAACTCCCGGATGGCATTGGTCAGGCTGGGCTGTGCGATGAAAAACTGCTGTGCCGCCCGGCTGATGGTGCCGGTGTCGGCTACAGCGGTAGCGTAACGAAGCTGCTGTAAGGTCATAGCGGATTCCTCCCGATGGCTTTTTTATCATCCTATCGCAGAACGGACAAAAACGCAATGTCTTTTCTTGTTTGCAATACCAACCGAATATTGTCGGCATATTCAAGATACGTTTTACCCATCCTGCAATTTCCCTTATAATAGCACCGCAGTCTTAAAGGACTGCAACATTCCCATATCAAAAAGGAGGCTTTCCGGTATGGGACAGCGGCAAAGCGAGATCATCAAAAATCACATGGAAGTCTACTGGCACGATTATGCGTCCGCCAGTAAGGGCAACCCCATTACCGAGGCGGGACTTGTGGAAAAAGCCTCCGTCATTGGCCGCACCGGGCTGATGCTGCTGGAATGCGGCACCGGCGCATGGCGCGTCCGAAGCTCCATGAACACCCTTTCGCGGGAGCTGGGTGTCACAACGACAGCAGATATCGGCCTGTTGTCCATTGAGTTCACCTGCTTTGATGGCGACCAGTGTTATACCCAGTCGCTCTGTCTGACAAACACGGGCGTGAACACCTCCCGCTTGAACCGGCTGGAGCATTTCGTCAGCGACTTCGACCGGGAGGGCAAATTTATGACCGGCGAAGAACTGCACAGCCACCTCGACGAGATCGAGCGTATCCACGGCTTGTATTCGCCGGTTGCGCTGGGCTTTGCAGCCGCACTGGCCTGCGGCTGCTTCACCTTTCTGCTGGGCGGCGGCATCGTTGAGATGCTATGTGCCTTCTGTGGCGCGGGCATCGGCAACTTTGTACGGTGCAAGTTGACAAAGCACCACTTCACTCTGTTTCTGGGCATCACAGCTTCGGTCTGTTCGGCGAGCCTCGTGTATGCCGTCCTGCTGAAGCTGGCCGAGGTGCTGTTTGCCGTATCGGCGCAGCACGAGGCGGGATATATCTGCTCCATGCTCTTCATCATTCCGGGCTTTCCGTTCATCACCAGCGGCATCGACCTTGCCAAGCTGGATATGCGCTCCGGGCTGGAGCGTCTGGCTTACGCCGTCCTTATCATTCTGGTGGCGACCATGACGGCATGGATCATGGCACTGCTGCTGCATTTGCAGCCGGTGCAGTTCCCGGCTTTGAGCCTGACGCTCCCGGAAGAGATCCTGTTCCGGCTGCTGACGAGCTTTGGCGGTGTGTTCGGCTTTTCGCTGATGTTCAACAGCCCCCGGAATCTGGCAGTCTGCGCCGCGCTCATCGGTGCGGTGACGAACACGTTCCGGCTGGAGCTGGTAAGCCTTGCAGGGTTCCCGCCTGCCGTAGCGGCGTTTCTGGGCGCATTGCTGGCCGGCCTGCTGGCATCCTGCCTGAAGAGCGCCGCAGGTTATCCCCGCATCTCTGTCACGGTTCCGTCCATTGTTATCATGGTGCCGGGGCTGTATTTCTACCGCGCCATCTATAATCTGGGCATCCTGTCCCTGACGGATTCTGCCACATGGTTTGCAAACGCCATCCTCATCATCGTGGCGCTGCCGCTGGGTCTGATCTTTGCCCGCATCATCACCGATAAGACATTCCGTTATTGCACCTGAGGTGCAATGCCTTCCATTCTCCCCTCTATAATGCAAAACGCAGCGAGCCGTCAGAAGGTTCGCTGCGTTTTGTTTTGCTGTGTGATGCACTTATAAAGGGAGTTCGTTTGTAGGAGAGCTTACTCCCCGTAAACGATCTTGGTAGCCGTTTCTACATGGCGTTCCAGCCGGTCAGCAAAGTGCTCCAGCGGCAGAAAAACGCCCAGTTCATCGTAGCGGGTGCCGCCGTCCTTCAGCGTGTCCTGTCCATAGTAGACCACGGAACGGGGCAGTGCGTGCTGCAGCTTCATCTGGATGTCCCAGACGGTGGAATAGGCTTCGGCTTCGGTCACCTTCTGCTTTACGGTGTCCGGCAGTTCGTAAATCAGCAGCAGCCCCAGATGCTGGTTATAGTGGTACTCCACCACATCCATAGAGCCTTCGTCGTAGCCGTGATACTTGCAGTAGCCGCTGGCAAGGTACATTTTCACCTTTTCCTGCTTCTGGAACACCCGGACAAACCGATCATATAGCTTTTTATTGACTGCAAACTTATTGTCCGGCAAAAAAACGCCGGCATCATCCGTCAGAATCACCGGGTTCGGCTGGCCGTCCGCATTGAACTTAAAGGGGATCAATGCCGCATTCCGCAGCAGATCAAACATACTGTGCTGACAGAGCGCCATCAGAAATGCAGACAGATCCTTGTTCTCGTAGGCATCGAATAATGCCGCAGCAAACTGTTGTGCACTCAGCGTCGGCGCATCCAGTACGTCTGCCATGTCCAGCGAATCGTTGAAGGTATCCATCAGACGGCGGCAGGCTTCCGGATTTTTCAGGATCTCCCCGAACAGTGCCTCTGCTTTTTCTTCTCTTGGAAATATCGTAGCCATCAAAAAGACCCTCTTTCTGTTTATTTCCAACTGTTATTATAGGTTCAGAAAGTCCTGCTGTGAAATACTGCTTTTATATCGCCGCTATATGCAGAATACTTTTTACACATTTTCTAAGTGCCTGTATAATGACACTGCAATCTTGAAATTGCACGAGGGAAATAGAAAAGTATATAAAGTTGGTTTGAACGGAGGCAGTTCCTATGTCTGAGGTCAAAAAGGTCGTGCTGGCATATTCCGGCGGTCTGGATACGTCCATCATCATCCCGTGGCTGAAAGAGCACTATAACAACTGCGAAGTCATTGCCGTGTGCGGCAATGTGGGACAGAAGGGTGAACTGGACGGTTTGGAGGAGCGTGCGAAGGCAAGTGGCGCATCCAAGCTGTACATCGAAGACCTGACCGACGAGTTCGTGGAGGACTACGTCATCCCTACCATGCAGGCCGGAGCCGATTATGAGGGCTATCTGCTGGGCACCAGCTTTGCCCGCCCGATTTTGGCAAAGCGCGTCGTGGAGATTGCCCGTGCCGAGGGTGCGGATGCGGTCTGCCACGGCAGCACCGGTAAGGGCAACGATCAGGTGCGCTTTGAGCTGGCCATCATGCACTTTGCACCCGACCTGAAGATCATCACCCCGTGGCGTGAGTGGGATATCCAGAGCCGCGATGAAGAGATCGACTACGCCGAGGCTCATCACATCCCGCTGAAGATCAGCCGCGAGACGAACTACTCCAAGGACAAGAACCTGTGGCATCTGAGCCATGAGGGCCTTGACCTCGAAGATCCGGGCAACGAGCCGCAGTACGACAAACCCGGCTTCCTTGAGCTGGGCGTCAGCCCCAAGACTGCCCCGGACAAGTCCGAGTTTGTGGAGCTGGAATTTGAACAGGGCGTGCCGGTGGCTCTGAACGGCGAGAAGCTGAAGCCCGCCGCCATCATTGCAAAGCTCAACGAGATTGGCGGACGCAACGGCATCGGCCTGTACGACGTGGTGGAGAACCGTCTGGTGGGCATGAAGAGCCGCGGCGTCTACGAGACCCCCGGCGGCACCATTCTGTACAAGGCGCATGAAGTGCTGGAGACCCTGACATTGGACAAGCTGACTGCCCACAAGAAGCGCGAGCTGGCCATCACCTTTGGCGAGCTGGTTTACGACGGCCAGTGGTTCAGCCCTCTGCGCAAGGCTCTGAGTGCTTTCGTCACCTCCACGCAGGAGTACGTCACCGGCAAAGTCCGTCTGGAACTGTATAAGGGCAACCTCATCAATGCAGGAGTCTGGTCGCCCTACTCCCTCTACCGGGAAGACATCGCCACCTTTGCCGCAGGCGGTGACTACAAGCAGAGCGATGCCACCGGTTTCATCAGCATCTACGGTCTGCCCACCAAGGTGCAGGCCATTGTAAACAGCGAAAAAGAAGGTAAATGAAGTAGTTTAGGCTGATTGCCGTATCCATAGAGCCTCCCCAAAAGAAGAAAACCGCCCCGCAACACACCCGATTCATTTTGCCGCCGATTCACCCGACAAAATCATCGCTGCGCTGCGTGGGCGGTTTTCTGTTTTGAAAAAGGCACAGTCATATAGTGCTCAATGATGTTTTTGCACAAAAATCGTTGTCGCCTTGCTATCATCAGATTTGCCTGTGCCCATCCCTTGAACAGGAATACAGACCAATACCCAGTCAATTTTTCCTATACTCGCAAGATGCGTCATACTTTTCCCGCTTTACCGCAATAAATTTTCAAAATCCTCTTGACGTATTCAACATACCGTGGTATTTTCCTTGTAAATTCCACTGATTTTGTGGATTGGTCCAAACCCATCCACAAGATGTGGTTGTGTTCATTTTGAACACTGCCTCACCGTGGATTATCCCTGAAAGATCTACCGCCCCGCAACACATCCGATTCATTTTGCCGCCGATTCACCCGACAAAATCCATCGCTATGCTGCATGGGCGGTATTTTTCTTTTATGGGAAACGCACCTTGAAAATTTCATGAGCCGACCGGACGTGATACAGACTTTCCGTCAACGCCGCTGCACAAACAGGGGCAGGAACTTCGTTCGGAGCGAACGGTGATTCCCATCCATGAGCAGCACAACCTCTACTTATTTTTTTGCGTCTTAACAATTCGGAAACAATTACCCGGAAACGATTTTGAGCGCAGCGGTAGAGGGCAAGAACCGTCCCGTGGCCACAAATTTTCAATTCTTGAAAATGTTGTGCTCCATCGGGACTTCACTTCTTCAATGCACCTGCATTTCCGAAGTGATCTTGTTGGGGCGTGCCTGCCCCAAACCCTGCTCATGGTTCGCACCTGACGGTGCGAACAGCAACGGCGTGTCGTGCTTACATAACTTCACCGAGGAGTTATCGAACAGACAGGAGGTACAATGACCAAAACGAATGTTCAACCGATTCCTAGCAATTCCCAGCACCACGACACGCCGAACAACAAAACGCACGTCATCAAGTTCCGTGTGACAGCGGAGGAAAAAATGTCACTGGAACTCACTTGCAAACTCCTGAATCTCTCCCTCTCCACTTTTATCCGCCGTGCCATCCACAACGTCAAGATCGAGAAAACGGTCATCGTTGCAGGCGGCGGAGAAGAAACCCTGACCGCTGTTTCCACCTTGCTTGCCCAGTGCAGCAAGGTGGGCACTAACCTCAACCAGCTTGCAAGGCACTTCAATTCCGGCGGTGCAGACACCGAGCAGATCCGGGCGAAACTCCTTGACGAACTTGCAGACCTGACTGCATTTCGGCTCAACGCCGAGAAAGTTCTGGGTGAACTGTATGGCAACGCTCAAGCATATCGCCTCTAAAAACTCGGACTACACCGCCATCGAAGCGTACCTCGTTTACCAGCACGATGCGTTCACTGGAAAGCAACTTCTGGATGAACAAGGCAGACCGAAGCTGCGGGAATCCTACCTGCTCGACACCCTTGAGTGTGGCGATTTCTCGTTTGCAACGGCCTGTCTGTTGGCAAACCGCAAGTACGGCAAGAGCACCCAGCATGGTGATATCAAGAGTCACCAGTATATCATCAGTTTTGACCCACGCGATGCAGCCGACAACGGCTTGACCATGGAAAAGGCACAGGCCCTTGGCCTGAAGTTTTGTTCTGAAAATTTCCCCGGTCATCCTGCCATCGTCTGCACTCACCCGGATGGGCACAACCATTCGGGAAACATCCATGTCCACATCGTGATCGGAAGCATCCGAACGCGAGAGGTGGAACGCAAGCCCTATATGCAAAAGCCCCGCGACTGGCGCGAGGGTATGAAGCACTCCAGCACAGCCCAGACCATGCGGCACCTCCGTGTCGAAGTCATGGAGCTGTGCGAGGGTGCCGGACTGTACCAGATCGACCTACTCAACGGCTCGAAGGAGCGTGTCAGTGAAGCCGAGTATTGGGCAAGACGGCGTGGGCAGCAGAAACTTGACCGTGAAAACGCAGCCCTCACCGCAGCCGGACAGTCGCCCAAGCAGAAGAAGTTTGAAACAGTAAAAGATACCCTGCGGAGACAGATTTCGTCTGTATTGTACCGCGCTACCAGCTTTGAGGATTTCTCTGACAAGCTCATGCAGCAGTACGGCATTGCCGTTAAGGAAAGCCGTGGGCAGCTCAGCTATCTGCCTGCTGGCAGAACCAAGTTTATCCGGGCGAAACATCTCGGTGACAAGTTCGATAAGGCGGCAGTGCTTGCCACGTTGCAGGCAAATGCCGAACGCAAACCCCAGGTTCAGTTCAAGCAGGATACCATCTGGAAATTGATCGACATCCAGTCGAGGATGACCGAGGGCAAGGGCATCGGCTACGAGCGTTGGGCGAAGAAGCACAACCTCAAAGCCATGGCGCAGACCTTGATTCTTTTGCAGGAGAAAGGTCTGCTCAACGAGGACGCACTCGACCAGAGAATTGCAGAGCTTGACACCAAGTTCCATGAATCGCTGGCCGTAGTGAAAGACCTCGAAACCCGCATGGCAAACAACCAAACACTGCGCCGTTATGCTGCTTCCTACAAGCAGTACCGACCGCTCGCGCAGAAACGGAACGCTGCCAAATCCCCCGCAACCTTTGAAGAACAGCATCGTGCAGAGCTGACAGCATACCGGACAGCAGCAGCCTATCTCAAGGCAAACAACATCACTAAACTGCCAAGTCCGAACAAGCTGGAAGCGGAATACTGCGCTCTTGCTTCCGAAAAGGCCCAGTTCTATGAGCAGTACAAGGAAGCCAAGATCGAACTGCTCAAGCTGAAAGATGCAAAACAGAATGTTGCCCTGTTCTTCCGGGAGGACGAACGGACGCAACATCACGAGAGATAAGGAGTTGTGCGTATGATCAATCTGAAAATCGACCCGGAGTTCCAGAATCAGATCCCGCCGCTGACGGACGATGAGTACAAGCAGCTTGAAGAAAACATCCTCAAGGAAGGCAAGCTGCTCTCTCCTTTGATCGTCTGGAACAACACCCTCGTTGACGGCCACAATCGTTATGCAATACTCCAGAAGCACCCGGAGATTTGCTTTTCCACCATGCCGCTCCGATTTGAAAGCAGAGAAGAAGTCCTCGCATGGATCTGCAAGAATCAGTTGGGGCGGCGCAACCTCACCCCGGAGCAGAAGCTGTTCCTCATCGGGAAGCAATATGAAGCGGAAAAATCCTCTCATGGCGAAGCCCGCAAAGAATCGCATGATGAAAATGGCCGATTTCACCGGAGTTCTCAAACTGATAACTCCGGTGAAGCCATGAAAACCTGCGAACGAATCGCAGAGGAAAATGGTGTAAGCAAGGCAACTGTACTTCGCGCATCGAAGTACATGAAAGGTGTTGAAATTGCTGAATCCCTGATTCCCGGTATGCGGGAGAAGATTCTGAACAAACAGGTAAAAGTCAGCAAGGCTGATATGCACCGCCTTGCACGAGCCAACTATGATGCCCGCGCACAGACCTTGCAGGAAATCCTGCACCCGGAACTGAAAGTTGAACCGAAACCGGATGCCGATGGCATCATCCGGGAACCGGGAAAGGCACCTGTATTGCCGTTTCAGAAAATCGAATCGGTTTACGACAGCGATGCTTACCCGGAAGAAGTGCGGCATGATTATGTCGCACTGGAACACGTTACAACACGTTTCCGCACAGAGTTTGACTATCTTCTGAGAACTATGCCAGACACAGCACAGCGAGAAGTCATTCTCGAAATCATCCACAAGCACAAGGAATACCTTGCTTTTCTGGAATCTGCGCTTGCAGAAGATGCGCAGACAGCATAACATCAGGCACAATGTATGCTGTCAACGGAAGTCCAAAGGAGTGTGCGTTTGAACAAAAAGAAAAAGTCCACAAATACTTCCCCTTATCCCGATGAAGTCATCGACCGTCTGGCACGGGCATTCTACCCAGCCATCCTTGCCTGCTGGAACAGCGAGGAAGGGCAGCGGGAGTTTGCCGCGTGGCAGGCAGAACAGGCTCATATCTCTGGCAAAGAAAAACAGGAAGTTCCCACTGGGGAACTCCCTGTCTTACTTATCGTGTGTGGATTTTTGCGGGGTGCGTCCTATTCGGGGCGCACCCTGTTTTTGTTTTGCCCTCAATCTTCTAACCCGTGACTTCCTGCCACGTTTCGCAGGTATTCCTCTGGTTCGCCGTTCAGAATCAGTTCTGCATACGCCAGAGGGTCGTTGTAAATAAGATAATCCAATTCAAACCGCTGCGCCATAGTGACATCCAGCGCATCCTCGACCCCGGTACAGTCGATGGAGATTTTTCTCCCATCCCGGAGCAGCAACTCCACGCAGCCGGTGTCCATGTTGAATTTGCAAGCTCTTTCATCGTACTTCATGTTTGTGTCCTTTCTGCCTTACGGCACCTTTACAGTTGTGACTTTCGTTACACGATTCTTCTGATAAGGTTTTGGACACACAGCCGTCAGGGAAGAGCCAGAATTTTCATTTCCGAAGAAAACAAAAAATCCGAACCCTTCTCCTATCGAGAAAAGGTTCGGATTTTCATGGTTTGGTGCGAGTAGTGATAC
>ENA-UEQB01002860-UEQB01002860.1-human-gut-metagenome-genome-assembly--contig:-NODE-2860-length-11714-cov-3.393744_pt1 | contig 11714 bp, 8 predicted proteins | sample MGYA00242901_ERZ507918 | MGnify/ENA primary metagenome ERZ507918 (study PRJEB26167, sample SAMN06115405) | human gut metagenome | host: Homo sapiens | place: China:Sichuan | collected 2016-04-06... | reverse complement strand
TTTATGTACCCGGAACGGGGAAGAAGCAGCTCAAAAAAATGCCTATCATCGGCGACCTGTACGACGTTCTCATTGAGAACAAGTACACCCGCCGCGTAGCAAATATCTTAAGCAAATTCGTCACAGGCAGTGCGTCCAGCTTCAACCAGCAGACCAATGTGAACCTCAACAACAAGTTCATTGTTTTCGATTTGCAGGACCTTACAGGAACGATGAAGGGCGTCGGAATGTTCATCGTAATGGACTTTCTGTGGTCAAAAATCAAAGAAGATCGCATTGAGAGAAAGGCTGTTTTTATCGATGAAGGTTGGCAGTTGATTGGTGCTTCCAGCGATAGCCGTGCAGCAGATTTCGTCTATCGCATTTTCAAAATCATTCGCGGCTACGGCGGCTCTGCTATTTTCGCAACGCAGGATATTTCCGACCTTTTTGCCTTTGAAAACGGCAAGTACGGCAAGGCCATCATTTCTAACTCGAAAATCAAAATCGTTCTCGGCATGGAACCGCAGGAAGCAAAATGCGTTCAAGAAGTCCTTCAACTTACTAAAAGCGAGCTGAGAAGCATCATCAATTTTGATAGAGGCGAAGGCCTTATCTGCGCCAATAACAACAAGGTCCCTGTCTTCATTCGTGCGTCTGCACTGGAGGAAGAACTGATTACCACCGACCCCGAGCAGTTGAAAAACATCGTCAACCAGCGCAAAAAAGAACAGCAGCAGAGCTCGCTTGCAGAGCGACTGACGGGTCAGCCCTCGCGAAGCCAGCCACGAGAAAGCGGCGTCGAGTACACGGGCACGCCTCCCACGAACGTAGAAAGAAGCGAGTTCGTCGTCCAAAAATCGGCAGAAGAAAAGAAAGTCGACGAAGACGCTCGCATGGGCGTCTGGGCTATGGAACAGCTTCAAGCTGCCGAGGTAAATGAACCGGTTCCGGGAGAAGCGCGAGCCTCTTTTGATAGAAACCATCTCGTGAGAGTGGAAGAACCGGATGACGATTTTATCAGCCAAATCAACGCAGCAGAGCCAAATTTTAATGCTGTTCAAAGCAATATGTATGCTCCGTCAAACATGGGTAATCAAGACGAAGACCTTGCTAATGCAGCACCAATCGACGCCAATATGAGCGCCCAAAACACAGGAGAGAAGGGAGACATCGTCTATGGAAACCACCCCCCAGTTGAATTTTGAGTACGTTCCGCCGAAGTGGAATGTCGACAAACTCGAAGGCGCTGTGCTCCATTGCCTGCAAGTTTGCGGCCCGCTTTCAGGCGCTGCAATCAACGCTTTTTGTCAGCGATACGCTTACGAACGAAACAAAAAATTGCCCGAGGATTACGGTACAAGGTCCTTGCTTCCGCGGATGCTGCGGGCAAGAAAAGTCTTTCGGATTTCCGAAAAACTTTACGCCTTAAACCCGCTGCTCCCGTTCGATGCAAACGCTCGCTTGAGGCTCGACGCCTTCTGGACTTTCCTTGAAAATATGGAAGGTGTCGATATCGCAAGCGTTATTATCGGGCCACCGCCGGCGCAGATTTCTTACATCAAAAACAACCGAATCTATCACATTATCTGCTGCAAAGACGATGGAGTTTTCGAGATGGGCATGGCTGCAAACCTTGAGCTTTACATGGCGCACATGCTCTCGTCAAGTAAGAGCGTAGCCCAGGTCGAAGAGAGAAATTTCATTATGTTCAAGAGCAAGGAGCTCCTTGAAGGAGCTCCTTATAAGCTTCACACAAAGAGCCTTTACGGTGTCGTTGAATACGCAGAAGGCTGCGAGACCCCGTCCATTTTGTTCTCTGTGCCGCAGAACTAAAGAGGAGAGAAGAGACCATGCGTTATGTTTGGCCTCTTCTCTCATTCGTATAAGCGAGGTGATAACCGTTGAAAGAGGCGCTCCAAGTTGAGCTGGATACCGCAAAAAAATCAGCAAAGCAGGCAGCCGAATCCGCACAATACGCCATAAACACCTGTGCGTCGGGAGACCGCAGTCTTGCAGAAAACGCAATCGAGCGGGGAATGGCAAAGTCTATGGAAGCAATGAATCACATGGCAAAAGCACTTACGATTATCAACGAATGCGGTCACGAATCGTCCCCTTATGAGCCATACGAAGAAGCGCAGGCGTTGTCGTCTGCGCTTCCAATCAATATGCAAACGATGGTCGATTTTGAAGATAGCGGTGCCATTCGGTGCGTTTTTTTGACGCCGCCAATGACAAAATCAAGGGCGGCAGCAAATCGCTTTTTTGAAATTTTCTGTGTTGATTTGCAGAAGCAAATCGTGGCAAACATGCCGCAAAGTTTCAGAAAAATCGAAGACGCCTACGTCTTTTTTATCCACCATTTTGACGAAACTGACCCTCACAAACAGCCGTATTTTGATAACGACAATCTCGCTATCAAGTCAATTTTAGATTCTGTTTTGCCCTTCATTTGCTTTGATGACGCTTCCTGTTACTGCAGCAATCTGTATCTTTCGCAGCCTGATTCGCGAGATTATTCGGAACTCGTCGTCATTCAAAAATCACGTGCAAAGCAGTGGATTTTGCAAAGAACAGACCTCCAATTTTCGCGCGATTTTCTTTGATTTTCGAGGCAAGTTTCAGGTCCAATTTTTTGTGGAATTTCTGACCGACTCACGGCGCAATTTTTCCACATCATCCGAAATCCGTCAAACCCTTATTTTCTGGGCTTTTCAAGGCCAAAAGTGATGGTGGAAACGGACAAGGTGTAGGAGCTGTGTACCAAATGATGACCCAAAATAAGATTAAGCTAAACCAATTGTGCAGAGATATCCTCTATGTTATTGCATGCTCATCAGCAGCCGAAAGAGAAGACCTCAATGTGCTCAGTCCGTCTTACAAATACGTGAGCAACATGGTCAGCAAAATGATTGACAATGGTCTCATCGCTTATATGAGAAACGATGCCAAGATTCTAAGGCTGACAAAGAACGGACTAAACTACCTGAGAGAGAATGATACACCGCTGTACGAGTTTTACATGAAAATGACAAACGACGGCCAAGCAGGTCACTCGCAACGGCATAAGGAACTGATGATTAAAACAGCAGGAGCCCAAGCAAGCATGCTGATGGCCGGAATTGACATTGGCCCGCAGAAACCATCGCTGATAGACATTCGGCAAAACGCTGCCGCGAAAATGAACATCGAAGACCAGCCGACATTCTACATGGGAAAAGAAATCAAATACCAGACGGGGCAAAAGGTATCACGTTCGCACCTGTCTCGGGCAAGTGGTGTCCTGTTCTCACAGGGAACGACCGCACTTGTCTATAACACCGTGGATTCTTCAATTAAGATTTCCACAGCCGTTGAGAATGAAACTGCGATGCTCGCACGAGTGTGGTCCGCAGAGCTTTACAATCAATATCTCCCGCCCGGCGTTTCCATTTACGATTCCATCGTCATGTGCCGAGGGGATGATGTAATGCTCTCCGTGATGGAAAACTGCATCGGTGGCAAGTCATCGATGAAAATGATGGGCGACACCATCAAAAACATCGGACTGACGAATCGCTCAACGCGGTACATCCCCATCTCTGAAGACGGTATTCTGTCGCTGCAGCTTATCAGCACATACACAAGAAGGGAAATCAAAGACTTGCTCTTTACAAAAGCGGAGCAAGAAGCTGTCCCCGCGGGCTATACCGCAGATGCCTTTATCAACGGGCTGCTTTGCTTTGAGTTCCTGTCATGCAACGTGACAAAGCTCGCTTATGTGAAATCAAAATTCCCTGATATGAAATGGGAGCACGGAGATGTCGGCATTGTCTGCTGGGATGGACAAGCTGATTTCGTGACTCGCTACTTCAACGTAAAGCCAATTCGCATAAGACAATATTCCAAAAGCGCAATCCAAAACTTTCTGAAAGGGGAGTGAAATACATACTATGTCGCAAAAACAGAATAAGCCTCGCCAGCAGCCACCGTGGATGAAGAAATTCCTGATGAAATATCAGGGCAAAGTTTCTTTCATCATCGGCGGCTTTGTTTTTATCACGTTGTACCTTGGCGGGCTTCTCTCTCAGCTCTCTTCTCCAAAATCCATCATGGGTGAAAAGCTCGGGCTGAGCATCTTTCTCCCGCATAAATGTTTGTTCGCATTGTTCACAGTCGGATTCCATGGGCTGATATGTGTTCTCCTTATTTACGCGGCTCTTGGCTTATGGCTGTACACGAGATGGATAGACAAACACCGTTTCAACACCGAAGACGATGACCGCGGATTCAAAATCGACAACAGCGGAACTTTCGGAACGTCTTCTCTGATGAGACCGGAGAGTATCAAAGATATTTTCTGCGAAGTCGAGCCACTCGATAGGACAAATGGAATCATACTTGGCAAGTTCAGTAAAGCAGGTGCAAGAGGGGAAGACCTTATCGTGAGTATTCCTCTGGATGGAAAGCATTACAAGTACAACTCACTTGGACAGCTCGCACTGACAACAAACAGTTCGGGCCAGCGTGTTCCTATCCGAGAAAAGCTTGCAACGAACGGAAACCGCCACATGATGATTATTGGTGTTCCGGGCAGTGGTAAATCTTATTGTTTCTCACGACCGGCAATCTTCCAGGCAATCAAAAGTGGTGAGTCCGTAATTGTCACTGACCCGAAGGGGGAGCTCTACAGCGATACTTCCGTCTACGCAGAAGAGCACGGCTATACCGTCAAGATTTTCAACCTTGCTTATCCACAGGGAAGTGACTCGTGGGACGCTCTTGGAGAGATTGATGGCAGCCAGCTCAACATTGAAGCGCAGAACTTCGCAAACATTATCATCAGCAACACATCGAATCCGGGAGCCAAAGGCGATGAAGTTTATTCCAACGGAGAAAAGAACCTGTTGACTGCATTGATACTTTACGTTCTTACTTCCGACAGTTTCAAAGCAACAGGCAAACCAAAAACTCTCGGCTCTGTATATGAATTGCTCACATACTCGGACGAAATGCTGGAGAGTCTGCTTGGCGGCCCGACCGACGCAGACGGTAATCCTCTTGGAGACCCAGAAGCAAACAAACCATTCAAGGGGCCGTGGAAACTCTACTCCACAGCGTCTCCCAACATGAAAGGTAACCTAAAACTCGGACTTGGTGTTCGCCTTCAGACGCTGCAGGACGAAGTCATCAAGAACATCACCGGCACAAAAGATATCGACCTTATCCAGCCCGGCAAATCGAAGTGCATCTACTACGTCATCATCTCCGATATGAATGACACGTTTAAGTTCATTTCGAGCCTTTTCTTCACGTGCCTGTTTTCAAAGCTCGTTGAGTATTCCAGACAGCAGCCTTCCGGACAGCTTCCTGTTCCCGTCAATGTCATCATGGATGAATTTATCGCCATCGGTAAGTTACCGGACTTCGATAAGAAACTGGCAACGGTCCGTTCGGCGAGAATCAACATCTATATGATTTTCCAGACGCTCGCACAGTTGCAGCAAAATTATCCGGATGGATTGTGGGAGACGCTGATTGGCTGCTGTTACACATTCATGTGCCTGTCATGCGGCAACGATATGGGAACCGCAGAATACCTGTCTAAACGAACAGGTACGATGACCACCGCACTTGAAAACTTGCGAGTCGACAAACCAATGATTGACATTGGCAACGTCCCATCCAGCGTGTCTCATTCTTACTCGGCAGGAGAGCGACAAGTTCTCCAGCCGGTAGAGGTCATCAAGCTCGCGGGCCAGCAGCAGAAGAACCTCGTAATGATTGCAGGGTCGGATGTATTTGCTGTTGAAAAATTTGGTTACCCGGAGCTGGTCAACGTAGATGAACTTAAAACGGTCAACATGTATGAGCATTGCCCAGCATGGACTATCAAAGACCAATACTCAGAGAGAAAGTCGACTGGCAGTGAAGTCGAAGGGGTCTCCGATGGCAGCCAAGGCTACAAGCCAAAGTACGCGCCGCAACAACCAGAGCCGTCAGATGAGGTCATTCAAGAAGATACCCAACCTGATGAACCGGACGTAGACGATTTGGCTGACGTGGCTGAAGTTCCAAAAGGGAAACGCAGAATAGAACAACCAAAAAGCAACGCAAGTAAATCATCTCAAAATCTTACACGTGACTTCTGAAACCTGGCTGGACGATAGGGACAGCGTTTTTCATTCGAGCTGAGCCTCCACCGCCCAGCCAGGACCTTTATCGACAGTTATTCACAACATCTTTTTTTCTCGTCACTCAAAGTATTAACCCAAAAGAACATTTTTGATAGGAGGAACCAATCATGGCTACTACCAACAATCGTCGTGCCGTTAAGAAAGAAACGGCCCTCTCGGAAGACTCCAGTCTCTTTATTCAGGACCCCATCGCCCCCGCAAAGGAACCGGAGACCCTTGACGAGCTCAAGGCCATGGCAATGAACACCAATCTCCCCGTTGGCCCGGATGCCCGCCCCGGTCGCTTCAACAATCGCGCAGAGGGAACCATTCACGCAGCAACCAGCATGGGTATCGTCGAAGATGCTGAAACGATTGCCCGCCGTCAGGCAATGGTCGACTTTTATCAGTCGTACCTCCGCAAGCGCATCCTCACCGGAACCATCAAGGGCGTTCGCACCATGTTCGACCGCGGGGCTGAGAAGAGCAACAATCTCCACTACTTCGTGACCGTTCTTTATCACCCGTATCAGGTTTTCATCCCGATTGAAAAGTTCACCGACACCGACCTCGAAGCCATGTGGAAGAGATTCACGGACAACGGCTCGGTGAAGACTCTCGCTGAGACCATCAAGACATACCTCGAAGCCCGTATCGGCGCTGAAGTCGATTTCATCATCACCAATCTGCCGGAAGACGGCGCTCTGGAAACGGCTCTCTTCGTCGGCGGTGACCGCGTTGAAGCTCTTCGCCGTAAGCGCATTCGTTTCTGGTATGGCACTCAGAAAGATGGTCAGCCCCTCATTCGCGAAGGCGACAAGGCACAGGCGAGAATCGTCTCTGTCATCCGTGGCGGCATCCTCATTGAGATTTTCGGTGTCGAGACGTTCATTCCCGCGCGCGAGCTCTCGTATACCCTCATTCAGGACTGCAAACAGCACTTCAGCCCCGGCTCTCCCATCACAGTCACCATTACCAACATCAAGCGCGACGAAGAGAATGACTACGCCGTTCACTTCAACGCTTCAGCAAAGCTCGCAATGCCCGACCCGCGTATCGCCGGTATGATTCTTTATCAGCCAAACGGCGTGTATGTTGGCGAAATCATCTATCTCTCTCTGCCTGATGAAGCTCACCCGAATCGCACCGCAACCGTCTTCGTTAAGTTCCAGGACGGCGTCCAGTGCGCATGCCCGTTCCCGAACGGCTCGATTCCTCCGCAGCAGGGGGCAAAGGTCTTCGTCCGTATCACTGTGCAGGACACCGAGCACCGCCGCCTGTACGGTCTCATCACCCACGTCGAAAGCTCCATGTGAGCATCTTTCGCAACGAACAGTATCATGGCTGGGGCGGGTAGGTCTTATCCGTCCCAGCTCCACTTTCATGGAAAGGATGAGTAACCACATATGTCATTCTTCTCACGCATTTTCAGAAATCGTTCGGCCAGAAAGAAAAGCAAGGCGCAAAATTACGATTACCTCCCTCTGTTTTTCTGGGACAAGAGCCTTTCCAATATGGCAAAAATCATCATGTGCCTTGTCTGCGGCGGCAATGCCAACAGAGAGAAGACGATGAACAAGCTGCGCAGCGTTTTCAATCCGAACACGGTTAACAGCATCGAAGAGGCCATCACGCAACTGGAGAAGTACGGCTATATGTCGAGCGAATCGTATCTTGGCCCATACGGGGAACCTCGTATCGACAAGAGGCTCTGCAACTGCCCGAACACCAGACTGCCGAAGCTCGTAGAGCCGACAGGAGCCCCTCTCTATCCGCTGACTACGGCTGTTGAGATGTACGATAAGGCGAGAGACCTCGGGTTCATTACTGAATCCGGAAAAGATACCACCTACTTTCTATACGACGCGCTTCGCATTTTCACCGCCGTAGAGAATATCCTCGAAGAAGGGGAGAAGGTCATCCTCCCACTGATTGGTCCCGAGACGCACCGCCACCGGCTGGAAAATCAGGAACTCCTTCTGGAATACCCGTGCAGTATCATCACGGTCGTCATCACAACTACGCGCCTTATTATCGTACAGGAAGACTGCTCCGCGTCAGGCCGTCAGGCCGGTATGGCTCGATTCATTATCAAATCGTTCGATGAGTTAGACACCATCTCTCTCAACGAAAAGATTGGACGGCTCACTTTCGAAGATAAGGATAAGAACAACTGGGATGGAATCCATCAAGTCGATATTCCAGATATCTTTGCTCTGGAGCGCATGAAGGACTACTTCTCTCAAGCGCATTCGTTCCTGCCTCCTGACTCAAAACTTCCACAGCTCACTTACGTTCGCGAAGACAAAATCCATAACTGAGCACAAGCAAAACGTAAAACCCAGCAAAAGCAATGACGTAAAACCAACGAAGCAGTTCTGTAAAACTGACGCCATTGCATTCCGTAATACTGACGTTCTCCGCTCTTCTAATCTGCCTCTTCCACTCTGCTCTTCTGCAATTCCACTCTCTATTACCCCGCTCTTCCACTCCGACGCTTCACTCCCGCTCTTCGCCATCCAAACCAAACTCATCCTCAGCCCAAAAGATGGGCAGTGGGCGAGCCGCTATCCCGAGCAAGAAGCAATACCCCCTATATATGCTCAACCCATCTTCTGACGGGTTCACACTTCATAGTTCTTCCCGCTCTTCCTGTGGTATCTGCATACCTGCTCTGTGCTCGTCTATACAGCTCTATGAGATAGTCGAGAGGGAAGGACTTGAGCTGTTTCTCCATCCGTACTTTACATGCTCTTCCCCCTATATAGAACCATGCCCTTTCTGTGAGACAGGAACCTATTGTCCCTGCTCTTCATCAAGCGTACCTATTTCTGAACCACCTGCCGCACTTTCCCATGTATGCTTCTTATATTGCAGAGACAGGGCGCAAAAGACGTGGGGTGGAGAGAAGCTCGTGCCTCGTGCGGTATGGGTGCTGCGCCATCTATACCGCATTTATCCCCTATTAGACATGGCTCCTATACAGGAGACAAATCTGTGCGGTACTTGAGAGATAGTATCTCCCATATAGACTGTACCGTTATGACTGATGTGACCGGACGGGCCCACAGGGGATGGTAGGCAGGGCAGGGGACTACTTCGAGAAGTGGTTTTGAGCGGAAAACGCGTGCAGGAGGCTCGCGGATTTGCGCGTAAGAGCGGGCGCTGCGCGAGTTTCCGCCCGCAGGCAGGAGCCGCTCTTTGTGTTCGCCATAACTTCTGCGCCGGAGGCGCTGCGAGCGGTATTGGTTTGTGCGCAGTGGGGCGGGATACACCGGAAAAGAGCGGATAAAGCCAAGACAAATCGTAAAACCAACGATAAGGGATTGCTTCGATTCGTCAGTTTTACGAAATGCCCGTGTGAGCTGCTCTTCATGAGCGCTCATCTCAGCCGTACCTGCTCCTCTTTGCCGCCGACGAACCACTTGCTGGGGGTGATTCCAAGTAGGATTTGGGACGGTATCCCTGCATCTCCCATCACTATCTCCTAACAAGTGCACAGGGCGGTATCAGAAGAGCGGGGTATCCGCTTCTTGCGCCTCTCCGCAGGCAGGAACGTACTATTGCCCTTACCATCTCTGCTTCGTATGGAGCTTCTCCTGGTTGCAGCAGTGGGTGTTCTCCTGAGAGAGGATGGACCTTCAGGAAGAGCGGGATGTGCTCACAAGCACTTTCTAAAACCAACGATAGAACAGCACTTCGTTCGTCAGTTTTACGGATTGCCTTGAGCCCGCTCTTCGATTCGTCTCATCTCACTTCTCGGTCATTTACCGTGCGAGTTTCCCGCTCTTTCCAATGCCTCTGCCATCCTACTCAGCCGGGGGACGTCCTTTGTCCCTTCCGCATATCTTCCGTGCTCTTCTCTGTCTTCTGCCAGGAGCATTCCTTTGAGAGTAGAAGAAGCGTATCCGGGAAGAGCGGGCTGGCAGTGGGGCGGTAGTTCTCCTATATCTGCCGGTCATAGTTTCGTGTCTCTTCTCCAGTCAGTTCTATGGTCATATCCGTGATACTTCCTGTGTCGGTTTCCGAGCAGTTTCTTGCCTCGTTTACGACCTCTTTCTGGCTGAGACCCAAATATCCAAGTTGGATATCTCTCGGGCGGGTCTCCGGTAGGTTCCCTGTCTGGTTTCTGGTATTATCCCAGTCTCCTTTCGGGGTTCCTCTCGGATAGAACGTCGCAGGGAAGAGAGGAGTCTTCTCAGATTCCATCCTGCGAAGTCTTATCCCTTCCTGCGGTGCCGCTCTTCGATGGTGCCGGATGCTCCGGTCTCTGTTCCGCGTTTCCACCTGCCAAGGCCTCTGCCATAGGCTGCATGAGTTACAGAAAGAGTAACGGGGCAGAAGAGAACGTATCGTAGAACACCTTTCCGCTTCTCTTTGCACGGGACCCAGTATACGGTCTTCCCAGGATACCGGGAAAGCTTCTGGCGGATGCAGAAGGCGTCCTCAAGAAGAGCGGGAACGCATTCCCTCACGGCATAGCGGTCAGTCCGAAATGTCGTTTTCCTCCGTGCCGGTATCTCAGTTATGATAATTAAGCACAGGTATTTGGCGTTCGAATCCGTATTTCTAATACCAACGAAAGGCAACGCGTTCTTTCGTCAGTTTTACGTTTCCGCGACCCGCTCTTCCTGGGACGAGGCGGTGTGGCGTCGCTGCTTCCCATCGGCCAGATACCCTTGCGCAGCCAGGAGCTATCCTGTGCTATCCTCATTCATTTGAGAAAGGAGCCTTTCTCCCTATGAACCCATATGGAACGTCTCTTATCGACTTATCTGACCCGGCAAAGCCCGTTATCCTGCCGGCCCGCTCTTCGCAGCCCGGTGTCAACCTCTGCTTTGCTGTGACTCGCTTTGACGGCCAGTACCAGCTCACTGCCTCTATCATGCACCCGCATATCTCCCGCATCGGAGCAAAGAGCATCCTGGCCGGTAATAGCATCAGCGTCTATACCGGCGTGCACCTTCCGCTGCCGGATACCGTGCAGTCGGAGGAGGACAAAAATCTCTTTCTTGCATCAGAGGAGGCGGAAACGCTCGTCGAAGCTGCGGTACAGGAGGCCAATACCCATCGCTACCCGCAAAAGAGCGGTTTCCTCGCCGTCCCGGCGCAGGCGGAGTATCTGACACTGAACCCGTACCTTGCGCAAGGTGAGGTCGTCGACCTTAAGCGCTATGCCCTCGCTATGATGGAACGCCCTATCCTCTCTGCCCGCTCGTGGCAGGGGAAACTCATTCCGCTCTGGCCAGGTATCTACCGTGTCATTGCGCCTCATCTTCCGGAGGGGGAGGGGTTCTACGTGCTCTACACGCCGGCGCATCGGGCGAAAATCGCCAACGTCCTTAATGACATCTACACCAGTGGCGGCAGCTCACCCTACGTCGCCTATCCGGATGTCAGAGATGACTCGCTCGATAAAACTGACGTGGAAGCCATGGCGACCTACGCCATCAAGTATACGGATGTCTTTACTTTTACGAGCAAACTCGACATTTTCCGCGACCCTATCTTCACCGATGAAAGGTTTTTGCGATAATTTCGTCGAAACCAATCGAAAAATTTGCATGCTCCGGTTGC
>ENA-UEQB01002846-UEQB01002846.1-human-gut-metagenome-genome-assembly--contig:-NODE-2846-length-11743-cov-6.122750_pt1 | contig 11743 bp, 9 predicted proteins | sample MGYA00242901_ERZ507918 | MGnify/ENA primary metagenome ERZ507918 (study PRJEB26167, sample SAMN06115405) | human gut metagenome | host: Homo sapiens | place: China:Sichuan | collected 2016-04-06... | reverse complement strand
ATAGTAGCCGGAGACGATGATAAGAAAGACCAGTCGTATTTTCTCTGGAGATTGGGGCAGGATGTGCTGAAACGTTGCATTTTCCCGTTGGGAGATTATACGAAAGTAAAGGTTCGTGAGTATCTTGCGGAGAAAGGATATGAGGCAAAGTCGAAAGAAGGAGAAAGTATGGAAGTCTGCTTTATTAAAGGAGATTATCGTGATTTTCTTCGTGAACAGTGCCCTGAACTGGATAGTGAAATCGGACCGGGATGGTTTGTCAACTCTGAAGGAGTAAAACTGGGGAAACATAAAGGGGCACCTTATTATACGATTGGCCAACGAAAAGGACTGGAGATCGCTTTAGGAAAGCCTGCTTATGTGTTGAAAATCAATCCGCAGAAAAATACAGTGATGCTTGGAGATGCCGACCAATTGGAAACTGAATACATGTTGGCGGAGCAGGATAAGATTGTGGATGAACGGGAACTGTTCGGGTGTGAGAATCTGACAGTGCGGATTCGTTATCGCAGTCGTCCGATTCCCTGTCGGGTGAAAAGACTGGAAGACGGACGTTTGTTGGTCCGTTTCCTCGAAACGGCTTCAGCCATTGCTCCCGGACAATCTGCTGTGTTTTATAATGGAAGACGGGTGCTGGGAGGAGCTTTCATCGCTTCCCAAAGAGGAATCGGGCTGGTGATTATAGAAAATGAAGAATTATGATTGATTAAAATAGAAAGATAACTTATGAAGAAGTTTATAGTATTGATTCTCGCTCTAAATATGTATCTGGGGGTATCTGCCCAATTTACTCCGGGAGATACCTTAAAATACCGGATTAGTCTGAAAGACAAAGCGGCTACGGACTATTCCTTGCAAAAACCGGAAAAGTATTTGTCTAAGAAATCTATAGAACGGAGAAAGAAACAGGGATTGCCCATTGATTCTACCGATTTACCGGTTTGCAGGACGTATGTAGATGCCATACGAAAAACAGGTGTTCATGTACTTGTGACCGGGAAATGGGATAATTTCATTACTGTTTCTTGTAATGACAGTACTTTAATCAGCGAAATAGCTCAACTGCCTTTTGTACGTTCTACAGAAAGGGTATGGAAAGGTATCACGCAAAGAGCATTTCAAAGAGACTCATTGATAAATAAACCGTTGCGCACCGATAGCCTTTATGGTCCTGCAATCACGCAAGCGGCTATGAGCCGCGTCGATCTCCTGCATGATGCCGGCTTTAAGGGTCAGGGAATGACCATTGCCGTAATTGATGCCGGATTCCATAATGTGGATAAGATTGATGCCATGAAAAATATCCGTATTCTCGGTGTGCGTGACTTTGTGAATCCGGAGGCAGATATTTATGCAGAAAGCAGTCATGGAATGTCTGTATTATCCTGTATGGCTATGAACCAGCCGCATGTGATGATTGGCACTGCTCCTGAAGCTTCTTATTGGTTGCTGCGTAGTGAAGACGAATATTCGGAAAATTTGGTAGAGCAGGATTATTGGGCGGCAGCTATCGAGTTTGCCGATAGTGTAGGAGTGGATTTAGTGAATACATCGCTTGGTTACTACTCATTTGACGATCCTGCGAAGAATTATAGATACCGTGACTTGAATGGTCATTATGCGCTGATGTCCCGGGAAGCTGCGAAGGCTGCCGATAAAGGAATGGTAGTTGTGTGCAGTGCCGGAAATTCGGGTGCCGGTTCGTGGAAGAAGATTACTCCTCCGGGAGATGCGGAGAATATCATAACTGTAGGAGCTGTAACAAAAAGAGGAGAACTGGCGCCGTTTTCTTCTGTAGGAAATACGGCTGACGGACGTGTGAAGCCGGATGTAGTGGCTGTCGGTCTAAATTCGGATGTGATGGGAACAGATGGAAATCTTCGTCGCGCCAATGGAACTTCTTTTGCTTCTCCGATTATGTGCGGTATGGTAGCTTGCTTGTGGCAAGCTTGTCCGAAGCTGACGGCAAAGCAGATTATTGATTTGGTGCGTCAGTCAGGTGATAGAGCTGATTTCCCGGATAATATATATGGATATGGTATTCCCGATTTGTGGAAAGCATATCAATCAACTCAACGTTAACTGTTCTTTTTTATGGATTCTCTTTCCCTTTTAGAACTGAATTCACTTGTCCGCCGTAGTCTGGAGCAATGCCTGCCCGATGAATATTGGATACAGGCAGAGTTGAGCGATGTCCGTTCCAATACGACGGGGCATTGTTATCTGGAATTTGTGCAGAAAGATCCTCGTAGTAATAATCTCGTAGCCAAAGCACGGGGGATGATTTGGAATAATATCTACCGCTTGCTGAAACCCTATTTTGAGGAAAGCACCGGACAACTATTTACCTCCGGTATTAAAGTGCTGGTGAAAGTAACTGTTCAGTTTCATGAGTTATACGGTTACAGTTTGACGGTGCTTGATATTGATCCTGCTTACACGTTGGGAGATATGGCTCGCCGTCGTCGGGAAATATTATTGCAGTTGGAAGAGGAGGGAGTCTTGACGTTGAATAAAGAACTTGAAATGCCGGTTCTTCCCCAACGTGTTGCTGTCATTTCTTCGGCTACCGCAGCCGGATATGGAGATTTCTGCCATCAGTTACAGCACAATCCGGGCGGATTCTATTTTTATACAGAACTTTTTCCGGCTTTAATGCAAGGCAATCAAGTTGAAGAGTCTGTATTGGCGGCTTTAGACCGTATCAATGCCCGCATCAATGAATTTGACGTAGTGGTCATTATTCGTGGCGGTGGGGCTACTTCCGATTTATCCGGTTTTGATACTTATCTACTAGCAGCTGCATGTGCGCAATTTCCATTACCTATCATTACCGGTATTGGTCATGAACGCGATGATACAGTCCTTGACTCTGTAGCTCATACCCGGGTAAAGACTCCTACGGCTGCTGCCGAGCTTCTGATTCATCAGGTAACGGAAGTAGCAGAGCATCTGGAAGAATTATCTGTACGTCTTCAACAGGGAGCTTATATGCTTCTTGAGCAGGAACAACGAAGGTTGGAGGCGCTCCAAATCCGTATTCCCAATCTTGTTCACCGCAAACTTGCGGATGCTCGTTTTTCTTTGCTGGCAGCAAAGAAGGATTTATCACAAGTGGCGAAAGCATTGTTGGCCCGTCAGTCTCACCGGTTGGAACTTTTGCAACAGCGGATAGCAGACGCCTCTCCGGATAAACTCTTGAGCCGGGGATACAGTATTACAATCAAAGACGGGAAAGCGGTGACGGATGCATCTTCGCTGAAACCGGGAGATCGCTTGACAACCCGGTTGCTGAAAGGAGAAGTGCAATCTGTGGTGGAAAAGTAACTATCCGTCGACTGTTTATTTGTAAGAACATTCATCATTAACCATTAAATATCAATCATCGTGGCAGCAAAAAAAGAAACATATTCCCAAGCAATGGAACGTCTCGAAAAGATCGTTCGCCAGATAGATAATAACGAACTGGATATCGACATTTTGAGTGAGAAAATAAAAGAAGCCAATGAGATTATTGCCTTTTGCAAGGATAAACTGACAAAAGCCGACCGGGAAGTCGAAAAATTATTGCAAGAAAAGAGGCTATCTGAAGAATAAAAGTTATTTTTGCGTTTCAATGCAATAGAAAATAAACTAATACATAACAATATGAAAGAAATAGACTGGGCGAATCTGTCATTCGGATACATGAAGACAGATTACAATGTGAGAATTAACTTCCGTAATGGTGCATGGGGGGAATTAGAGGTTAGTAGTGATGAACACCTTAATTTGCACATGGCGGCAACCTGTTTACACTATGGTCAGGAAGCCTTTGAAGGGTTGAAAGCATTCCGTGGAAAGGATGGTAAAGTACGTATTTTCCGTTTGGAAGAAAACGCAGCCCGTCTGCAATCTACTTGCCAGGGAATTCTGATGGCAGAACTTCCGACAGAACGGTTTAAAGAAGCAATTTTGAAAGTCGTAAAACTGAATGAACGTTTTATCCCTCCTTATGAAACCGGTGCTTCTCTTTACATTCGTCCGCTATTGATCGGAACAAGTGCCCAAGTAGGCGTACATCCTGCTGAAGAGTATATGTTTGTAGTGTTCGTAACTCCGGTAGGTCCGTACTTCAAAGGTGGTTTCTCTACCAATCCGTACGTTATCATTCGTGAGTTCGATCGTGCCGCTCCTCATGGAACAGGTATTTATAAAGTAGGTGGCAACTATGCAGCCAGTCTTCGTGCTAATAAGAAAGCACACGATCTGGGGTATTCCTGCGAGTTCTATCTCGATGCGAAAGAAAAGAAATATATTGATGAATGTGGTGCTGCCAACTTCTTCGGTATTAAGGATAATACTTATATCACTCCGAAATCATCTTCTATCTTACCTTCTATTACCAATAAGAGCTTGATGCAGTTGGCAGAAGACATGGGTATCAAAGTGGAACGCCGTCCGATACCGGAAGAAGAATTGGAAACGTTTGAAGAAGCAGGTGCTTGTGGTACTGCCGCAGTAATCAGCCCGATTCAGCGTATCGATGATTTGGAAAACGGAAAATCATACGTTATCTCTAAAGATGGTAAGCCGGGACCTATCTGTACAAAATTGTACAATAAGCTGCGTGGAATTCAGTATGGCGACGAGCCGGATACACATGGCTGGGTGACGATTGTAGAATAACGATATATTATGAAATAACACATTTATCAATTAATATTATTCACTATGTTAAAACTAAACTCAGAACTGCGTGCTCAGGCGCGTGAGGCACTTCAAGGAAATTGGGTGATGGCGGCTGTAGCTGCCTTGATTTATTCGGCTATTGTCAGTGCAACAAGTTATTTACCTTTGGTAGGAACATTGCTTGTAGGATTGCCGGTGGCATACGGATTCACGATTCTCATGTTTAGCGTGATAAAAGGAGCAAAAGACATTGACTTGGGAATCTTGTTTGAAGGATTCAAAGACTACAGCCGAATCATGGGAACCGTAGTTTTAGTGTTTATTTATACTTTCTTGTGGTCGTTGCTACTAATTATTCCGGGCATCATTAAACACTATTCGTATGCGATGACACCGTATATTCTGAAGGAAGAACCCGAAATGAAAAACAATGCAGCTATCGAAAAGAGCATGGTTATGATGGATGGCAATAAGATGAAGTTGTTCATGCTTGATTTGAGTTTCATCGGTTGGGCTATCCTTTGCCTCTTTACTTTCGGTATCGGATTTTTCTTCTTGCAACCTTATATGCAGGCTTCTCATGCTGCTTTCTATGAAGATTTGAAAGCACAACAAGGTGGAAATGTAGAAGTAAACGTTGAGGTGAATGTTGAGATTTAATAACACGAATCATTCAATATTATAGAAGAATGGAGCATAGAGAAATCTGTGCTCCATTTCTTTTTGTCGGTTGCGTCAAAATCAGTACCTTTGCGACCTAATCAGGATTGATATGGGAAAGAATAAATTAGAAAAGTTTGCCGATATGGCGAGTTATCCGCACGTGTTCGAATATCCTTATTCGGCGGTAGATAACGTGCCTTTTGGCATGAAAGGGAAATGGCACAAGGAGTTTTTTAAAAACGATCATCCGATTGTGCTCGAACTAGGCTGCGGACGTGGTGAGTACACCGTCGGCTTGGGTAAAATGTTTCCCGAAAAGAACTTTATAGCAGTTGATATAAAAGGTGCCCGTATGTGGACGGGAGCAACGGAATCATTACAGGCCGGAATGAAGAATGTCGCTTTTCTGCGTACCAATATTGAAATCATTGAACGTTTTTTTGCCGAAGGCGAAGTAAGTGAAATATGGCTTACCTTCTCTGACCCGCAAATGAAGAAAGCAACCAAGCGATTGACTTCTACCTATTTTATGGAACGGTACCGTAAATTCTTGCAGCCGAATGGTATTATCCACCTGAAAACGGACAGCAACTTCATGTTTACCTATACAAAATACATGATTGAAGCAAACCGTCTTCCCGTTGAGTTTATGACCGAAGATTTATATCATTCCGATTTGGTAGATGATATTCTCGGTATCAAGACTTATTATGAACAACAATGGCTCGATCGTGGTTTAGCTATTAAGTATATCAAATTCCGGCTTCCGCAGGAAGGTCAATTGCAAGAACCGGATGTAGAAATAGAGCTCGATCCTTATCGTAGCTACAATCGTAGCAAACGTAGCGGATTAAGTACAAGTAAATAGTTTTGTGCAGTAACAATCGCCCTTAAAGTGAACTGACACTTAATCGAATGGTGATTTTAAATTGTAAATAGTAAATCGTCAAATAGTAAATAAAATGACTCTCTATCCTAAATTGATATTAGATGCATTGGCAACGGTGCGTTATCCCGGTACGGGAAAGAATCTGGTGGAAGCGGAGATGGTTGCAGACAACCTGCGTATTGACGGTATGGCAGTCAGCTTTTCTTTGATCTTTGAGAAGCCGACCGATCCGTTTATGAAATCAATGCTGAAGGCTGCGGAAACAGCCATTCATACCTATGTATCACCGGATGTACAGGTAACTATTACAACAGAAAGTAAACAGGCTGCTCGTCCGGAAGTGGGCAAACTGCTTCCGCAGGTGAAGAATATTATCGGCATTTCTTCCGGCAAAGGAGGGGTGGGTAAGTCTACCGTTTCTGCAAATCTGGCAGTTGCTTTGGCTAAGTTGGGCTACAAAGTCGGTCTGCTCGATGCCGATATCTTCGGTCCTTCCATGCCGAAGATGTTTCAGGTGGAAGATGCCCGTCCGTATGCGGAGAAGATTGATGGACGTGATCTGATTATTCCGGTAGAGAAATACGGTGTGAAACTGCTTTCTATCGGTTTCTTCGTTGATCCTGATCAGGCTACACTTTGGCGCGGCGGTATGGCGAGCAATGCATTAAAACAGCTGATTGGTGATGCTGACTGGGGTGATCTTGATTATTTTCTGATTGATCTTCCTCCCGGCACAAGTGACATTCATCTGACCGTTGTTCAGACATTGGCTATGACGGGAGCGATTGTCGTCAGCACTCCGCAGGCTGTTGCACTGGCGGATGCCCGTAAAGGAATCAACATGTTCACGAACGATAAAGTGAATGTACCTATTCTGGGATTGGTTGAGAATATGGCTTGGTTTACGCCTGCCGAACTGCCGGAGAATAAGTACTATATCTTCGGTAAAGAAGGGGCTAAGAAATTGGCTGAAGAAATGAATGTACCTTTACTTGGCCAGATCCCTATTGTGCAAAGCATCTGTGAAGGTGGGGACAATGGGACTCCGGTAGCGTTGGATGAAGATACGGTAACGGGACGTGCTTTCTTGTCTTTGGCAGCCAGCGTCGTTCGTCAGGTAGATCGTCGGAATATAGAGATGGCTCCGACCAAGATTGTAGAGATGCATAAATAAATGTTCTGATACTGAACTTACGCTGAATATAAAACCTCCCGATGAGATGTGTCTTGCTTCATCATCGGGAGGTTGTTTCATTGATTGGTATAGCTTTGGGTTACTTTGTGATGAATACCCTTATTTCTCCAATGCTTTCATTAATTGTTCTTTCATGGCATCTACCCCGGGAAATCCTGTTTGTTTATAAGTGATATTTCCTTCTTTGTCCACAACAAAGTAAGTAGGGACCCCCCGGATGTTGAGTTTCTCACCCAGATAACTCCATTGTTCTTTTGTCACACGGAAATGCTCTCCGTGAATATCAGGAATCATGTTCTTCCAAGTTCCCAATGGAGACGTTTCACCTGTAATGTAAAGGTAGATGATATCTTTGTCTTTCAGTTCTTCTTTCATAGGGAGGATTTCTTTGTTGGCAGAACGGCATGGACCGCACCAGGTTGCCCAAAAATCGACTAGCAAGGTATGGCCGCGAAATTTGGAGATAATAGATGGAAATAAATCTTCGTTAGATACTTCTCCGGCGTCATTGATGGTAAATCCTGTTTTCTTTTTATTTATTTCTATTTGCTTCAATAGGTCACTGTTCATAGCCAGAACCACTTCATTGTATGCTGAAGGCATGGTAACTAATTCTGCCTTTTGTTCATCGTTGAGTGGATTGAGGTCTCTCATGGAAACTCCGATCATATGTGCCTTTAAATTTTGGGTCAGGAAACCGGCTGCTGTATGACTATCCAGGTGCTTAAGTATTTTATCATTGATGCCTACACGGCGTATGATGTCAAACAATGCAGGATATCTGCTGTTGTAGCATGCTTTGGGCGAAAGAATAGATGTGAAGTCCAGAAGCCCTTCATAATATCCTTGGGGAATGTTTATCTGAGTTTCAGCATAGTATTTGTTTGCTTTCTCTCCTTCCAGTCCATTAGCCATGATATAGGCTAATTTCAGGTTTCTTTCGGTTTCGATCACCTTTAGTGCGGCAGACAATTCGAGATCAGTGTTGATTATCTCTTTATAGGCAGGGCTGCCTTTCGACTGCATGATTTGTTTTTTGAATTCGGGCAGCCGGGCAAGTATTTGAGCCTTGTACTCTTCGGCTGTTTTCCCGTTCAGTTGTTTTATTTGTTGTTGATAGTCCTCGTAGCTGTTGCCTTCAGTAAAACTGAAACTCATGGGATTATCCGCTAGTTCTTGCTGCAATCCGGCTAAGTATCCTCCATAATAGATTTCTTTTCCATATGGCTTTTCTGCTTGGCGAAGGTGAGATTGCTTTCGGGCGTTTTCGCGGAGATTGATGACAATAGAAGTGGTTTCTCCCGGTGCCAGTAAGTACTCGATGGTTCCAAAAGGAAACATGATCGTACACGGAGTAATCATGAAAACATTCATTTCATGATAAAATGTTCCATCGTCCTGAATTCGAATTTTTCCTTCCTGGGCTCCTTCCCTTATGACATCCTGGTAATAAAGACTGCCTTTGTCGGGCATTCCTTTTTGGTAGTCAAGGATTCTTCCTTTCAGAATAGCCTTGTCGTATTTGACAATGGGATCGGGCAGCGTCATTTTTTTGTCTGCTTTGGGAACTATAACATCCTTGGGTAATTTGAATTTGCCGAATGACTTCTTGTCCAATTGTATCCCCCATATTTTATATGCCCCTTCAAAGTCTCCTTCGGAGAAATCCAGCCGGGTCACATTCTGAGGAATGGGTGGAAAAGTTAATTGGAACTCGGCTTCGCCGGATTCCGGCATCCAGAATTCTTTATCGAGTGTAATACCGATTCCTTTCCGGATGGGGTATAAGATGCCGTTATTATCTTTCAAAACACTGCCGGTTGCAATCTTTATCCAGTATTTAGGGCGATAGAAAGCCTTGATATATACCGTTGTGACTGTATCACTCATCACTATTTTGTCTATCTCTATACTTGAGGAGTTTTGAGCTAAAAAGGGAGGACGTTCTACGATTCTGTCTTTAGCTTGTGCCATGCAAAGCATACCTAGCAGCATACTTATTATTAATACGGATCTTTTCATATGAATAGGTTTTATCTCCAACAAATGTAATCATATTATTGTAATTTATTTATGTAATTATAGAAAAAAGGAGCAGAATCGCATGCGATTGCTCCTTTTTCTGTTATTTGTCAAGAGAATAATGATATTTCCGGTTTAGCTTATTGGAGTCGGAATGTGATAGGGAATGTATATTCTACGGCAACGGCTTGGCCGTTCTGTTTGCCCGGTTCCCATTTCGGCATACTCCGCACCACGCGAATCGCTTCAGCATCCAGCCAAGCTGACGCACCTTTTAATATTTTTATATTTGACACGTTGCCGTCTTTGCCAATGACAATTTGGACGAGTACTTTTCCTTGTTCCTTGTTCTGCTGGGCCATAACCGGATACTTTATATTTCTGGCTAAGTAGCGCATTAATCCTTCCTGTCCTCCGGGAAATTTAGGCATTTCATCTACGACTTTGAAAGTAGGCTCATTATTGGCTGCCTCTTCTTTAGGTCCATAGCCTGTTACTATGACTTCTTCAAACTTTTCTATTGCTATTGCTTCGGGAGTTTCTGCAGGTTTTGCAGGTTCCGGACCGGACAAACGGAAAGTTACGGGAACGGTGAATTGTACATTTACATTTTGTCCTCTTTGCTTGCCGGGTTTCCATTTGGGCATGGTGCTGATTACCCGTTCAGCCTCTTTATCCAGATATGGGTCTACGCCACGTTCTGTTTTAATGTCAGTGATGCTTCCGTCTTTTCTAACTATAAAGCTGACGATGACACGACCTTGCTTTCCGTTTTCTTGTGCTACTGTCGGATATCTGACATTCTTAGCAAGATACTGCATCAATGCTTGCTGTCCTCCGGGGAAGTCCGGCATTTCCTCCACTACTTGAAATACAATAGAATCGTTTACAGTAGCGCTTTTCGTAGCTGTCGGAGGGGGAGGAGCTGCCTCTTTGGTTTTCTGAGTTCCCTTTTTATCCTGTAAGGTGGCGATTCCTGTTGTTCCATCGGGAAGTTCGGGACTATTGGCTAGTTCAGCTTGAGAAACACTTTGTTCTGTCGGTGTTCCCATCACTTCCTTAGCAAATTCTTTCGTTGTACGGGCTACTACTTCGATGTTGCTGATAATCATCAACAGGGCAGCCAAGGGAAGGAACATCAGATACTTAGTCCTTCCTATTTCTTTGGTTCTTCGTTTATTCATCATTTTGATACGATTTTTAAGTGGTAAAACATTGAAACTATTAGATAAATTTGCTGCAGCCTTGTGATGTGCCAGTCCCAACAAGTGGTACTGGTATGATTTACTATCATGTCCCGTCTCCAATACGCGGTGATCTGCCATGTATTCCAGATTCCCTCGGACTTCTCGTTTCATTAGCCAGATGAAGGGATTGAACCAGCAGAAAATGCACATAAACTCACTGATAAGTACGTCTGCTGAGTGGTATTGACGGGCATGGGTTTCTTCATGCGTGATTATTTCGCTGATTTCGGATTCCGTATGCGATTCCGGGTGTATGAATATCCAGTGAAAGAAAGAAAAAGGTCCTGTGCCTTTCTTTAATATATGTACGCGTGATCCCTGTATCGTGCTTTTCGGACATAGGAAATGCAACCGTATGATACTGCCTAGCTGGATTAAAAAGCGTATGGCAAGGAGTAATACACCACTCCAGTAGATAACTCCCAGAATTTGTGGGATTAGTTCCTGCCAGGTGACGGTTGTTTCCTGTGGTGCCTCAATGATTTGCTCCGGAAGAATGATTGTGGCATAAAGATCCGCCATTGCCACCATAGGCTCCTGTTCCTTTATCCACTCTTGAATATTCAATAAGGGATAAAGCAGGGAAATGCCGAAGAAGCATAACAAAGCGGTTCGTCGCCAGTGAAAGAAGGTGTCTTTATGAAAAAACAACCGATAGAAAGCGTAAAACAATGCGATTGCTACGTTTATCTTTAAGAAATAGGCTAGTTCCGGAGTCATATCGATGAAGTTTCAGTTTATTTTTCTTTTCCTTTCTCTATCAGTTCGATAATGTCTTTAAGGTCATCAGTGGATATCTTTTGATCTTTTGCAAAGAAAGAAACCATTTCCTTATAAGAATTCTCGAAATAGTTGCGGACTACTCCACTCATGAAGTGGCGTTTGTATTCATTTTCACGAATCGCAGGAGTATATTGATAGGTATTTCCTATATGTTTCGATTTTACGTATCCTTTCCGCTCGAGATTTTTTACGATGGACGCAACGGTAGTATAAGGTGGCGCTGGTTGCGGATACTTAGATACGATGTCTTTTACGAAACAGTCTTGTAACTCC
>ENA-UEQB01002845-UEQB01002845.1-human-gut-metagenome-genome-assembly--contig:-NODE-2845-length-11747-cov-6.148072_pt1 | contig 11747 bp, 7 predicted proteins | sample MGYA00242901_ERZ507918 | MGnify/ENA primary metagenome ERZ507918 (study PRJEB26167, sample SAMN06115405) | human gut metagenome | host: Homo sapiens | place: China:Sichuan | collected 2016-04-06... | reverse complement strand
CCCGTTAGAAATCTATAAACGCAACTTGCAATTATAAAAACGAAGCTTGCGTTTATATAATCAAAACTTGCAATTACAAAAACAAAGCTTGCAATTAGACTTTGGAATGGGAGGAAAATAACTTATCTTCCTGCGAAGCAGAAGTTTGCTATAAAGGATAAACAAGTTAAGTCCACATACTTCATACGAACCAGCCGGTTTAAAAAGCTGTGAACGACGGGATTCCTTCCGGCAGCTTAGCTTTAACAATAAGAATTTAAGCAAAAAGAAAGGGCTTCCGCTTTCTTTTTCGTATTTTTGCACCAAATTTTCTCGAATCATGAAGAATGAACCGATATATAACTTGCTAAACTCAATCAATAGCCCTGATGATCTGCGCCGTCTGGAAGTAGACCAACTGCCGGAAGTATGCGATGAATTAAGGCAAGACATTATTAAAGAACTCTCCTGCAACCCGGGGCACTTCGCTGCCAGCCTCGGTACTGTGGAACTGACTGTAGCCCTGCACTACGTCTACAATACACCTTATGACCGTATTGTATGGGACGTAGGACATCAGGCATACGGCCACAAAATTCTCACAGGACGGCGTGAAGCATTTTCCACTAACCGGAAACTGGGAGGCATTCGTCCTTTCCCTTCTCCTGAAGAGAGCGAATACGATACCTTCACCTGCGGACACGCTTCTAATTCCATCTCTGCCGCCCTCGGCATGGCTGTTGCTGCTGCCAGAAAGGGAGACGACCAACGCCATGTGATAGCCATTATCGGAGATGGTTCGATGAGTGGAGGACTGGCTTTTGAGGGACTGAACAATTCTTCAACTACCCCGAACAACCTGCTTATCATACTGAATGATAATGATATGGCCATTGACCGTAGTGTCGGTGGAATGAAACAATACCTGTTCAACCTGACAACTTCGAACCGCTACAACCAACTGCGTTTCAAGGCTTCCCGCCTGCTATTCAAGCTCGGTATCCTGAACGACGAACGCCGCAAAGCACTTATCCGTTTCGGCAATAGTCTGAAATCAATGGCTGCCCAGCAACAGAATATATTCGAAGGGATGAACATCCGCTACTTCGGTCCTATCGACGGACACGACATAAAGAACCTTTCACGAGTATTGCGCGACATTAAAGACTTGAAAGGTCCCAAAATACTGCATCTCCACACGATTAAAGGAAAAGGATTCGCCCCTGCCGAAAAACACGCTACCGAATGGCACGCTCCCGGCAAATTCGACCCTATCACCGGAGAACGTTTTGTGGCTAATACGGAAGGAATGCCTCCCCTGTTTCAAGACGTCTTCGGAAATACATTAGTGGAATTGGCAGAATCGAATCCGAAAATTGTAGGTGTAACACCCGCCATGCCTTCCGGTTGTTCGATGAACATTCTTATGTCTAAGATGCCTAAACGGGCTTTCGACGTAGGTATTGCCGAAGGCCACGCCGTCACTTTCTCCGGAGGAATGGCGAAGGATGGTTTGCTCCCCTTCTGCAACATCTATTCATCGTTTATGCAACGGGCTTATGACAATATTATCCATGATGTAGCTATCCAGAACCTTCCTGTAGTTCTCTGCCTCGACCGTGCGGGCCTGGTAGGAGAAGATGGTCCGACGCATCATGGTGCGTTCGACATGGCTTATCTGCGCCCGATACCTAATCTGACCATCGCCTCCCCCATGGATGAGCATGAATTACGGCGACTGATGTACACGGCACAGCTGCCGGACAAAGGTCCGTTCGTACTCCGCTACCCACGTGGCCGCGGTGTGTTGGTCGACTGGAAATGCCCGCTCGAAGAAATTCCCGTAGGCAAAGGACGAAAATTGAAAGATGGAAAGGATGTGGCTGTCATCAGCATAGGTCCTATCGGAAATAAAGCAGCCAATGCCATCGCCCGTGCCGAAGCAGAATCAGGAAAAAGCATCGCCCACTATGACCTGAGATTCCTCAAACCACTGGATGAGGAACTGCTGCATGAAGCAGGCCGAAAATTCCGTCACATCGTCACCATAGAAGACGGAACGATTCAGGGAGGAATGGGAAGTGCCGTACTCGAATTTATGGCCGACCATGCATATACCCCGACCATCAAACGCATCGGAATTCCGGATAAATTCGTGCAACATGGTACGATACCCGAGCTATATCAGCTCTGCGGAATGGATGAAGACAGTATAACAAAGGAACTGCTGAAACAATGTGAGCTTCTGCCCAGCATGAGCAAAATAAAAGAATTAACGAACTGAAAATGAAGATTATTATCGCAGGTGCCGGCAATGTAGGCACCCACCTGGCTAAATTATTGTCACGGGAAAAACAGGACATTATCCTGATGGACGATGACGAAGAAAAACTAAGTGCTCTTAGCGCCAACTTCGATTTGCTGACAGTCACAGCTTCTCCTTCTTCCATCTCGGGACTGAAAGAGGTAGGTGTGAAAGAGGCGGATTTGTTCATCGCAGTCACTCCCAACGAAAGCCAGAATATGACTGCCTGTATGCTAGCCACGAATCTGGGAGCTAAAAAGACGGTCGCCCGCATCGACAATTACGAGTATCTTCTACCCAAAAACAAGGAATTTTTCCAAAAGCTGGGTGTACATTCGCTGATTTATCCGGAAATGCTGGCTGCCAAGGAAATCGTATCTTCCATGCGCATGAGCTGGGTACGTCAATGGTGGGAGTTCTGTGGAGGTGCCTTGATACTGATCGGTACCAAGATGCGCGAAAAAGCAGAAATACTGAATATTCCTCTTCATGAACTGGGTGCACCCGATATTCCCTACCACGTGGTAGCCATCAAACGGGGTACGGAAACCATCATTCCACGCGGAGATGATGTTATCAAACTGCATGATATTGTTTATTTCACTACTACACGAAAATATATTCCCTATATCCGAAAAATAGCCGGTAAAGAGGACTATGCCGATGTACGCAACGTTATGATCATGGGCGGAAGCCGTATTGCTGTCCGTACCGCCCAGTACGTGCCGGATTATATGCAAGTGAAAATCGTAGATAATGATATCAACCGCTGCAACCGACTGACTGAATTATTGGACGATAAAACAATGATAATCAACGGGGATGGCCGGGACATGGACCTTCTCATCGAAGAAGGATTAAAGAATACCGAAGCATTTGTCGCTTTAACGGACAATTCGGAAACGAATATCCTCGCCTGCCTCGCCGCCAAACGAATGGGAGTGGAAAAAACGGTAGCGGAAGTAGAGAACATCGATTATATCGGCATGGCAGAAAGCCTTGATATCGGCACCGTCATCAATAAAAAGATGATTGCTGCCAGCCATATTTATCAGATGATGCTGGATGCCGATGTATCCAATGTGAAGTGTCTGACATTCGCCAATGCCGATGTAGCTGAGTTTACCGTGCCCGCCGGAGCAAAGATTACCAAAAATTTAATCAAGGACTTGGGATTGCCTAAAGGAACGACCATCGGAGGAATGATCCGTAATGGCGAAGGAGTGCTCGTAACGGGAGATACGCTGATTCGTCCCGGAGATCATGTTGTTGTATTCTGTCTGAGTATGATGATCAAGAAGATTGAAAAGTTCTTTAATTAACAAGTATTAGGTGTTAAGTATCAGGTATTAAGTATTAGGTATTAGGTACTAACCGTAGCCGCTTATACTTGGCGCATAATACTTAATACCTGATACTTAATACCTAAAACAGACTGTTTATGATTAATTCGAAGATGATATATCGCATCATGGGGTTTCTGTTACTGATAGAAACAGCTATGTTAATGTGTTGTGGTGGCGTTTCACTATTCTATAAGGAAGACGACTTAAATAGTTTCCTGCTTTCATCAGCTATCACAGCCTTTGTAGGGGTGATTATGCTCGCTATCGGAAGAGGGGCTGAGAAATCACTCAACCGTCGCGACGGATATGTTATTGTCAGTGTAGCCTGGATCGCATTCTCTCTTTTTGGAATGTTGCCTTATTATATAGGTGGTTATATTCCAAGTGTTACTGATGCCTTCTTCGAGACTATGTCCGGATTTAGCAGTACAGGTGCCACCATCATGAACAATATAGAATCAATGCCTCACGGCATTCTCTTCTGGCGGGCAATGACACAATGGATAGGTGGTTTGGGAATTGTGTTCTTTACGATTGCTGTTCTTCCGATTTTTGGTATGGGAGGTATCCAGGTATTTGCAGCCGAAGCCAGCGGTCCTACTCACGACAAAGTACACCCACGTATCGGAGTCACTGCCAAATGGATATGGGGAATCTATGCCGGAATGACCGGAACACTGATTATATTACTGGTATTTGGAGGGATGGGGCTTTTCGACAGCATCTGCCATGCTTTTACTACTACCAGTACTGGCGGATTCTCTACTAAACAAACAAGCATTGAATATTATCACTCGCCTTACATAGATTATGTGATATCTATTTTCATGTTTCTATCGGGAGTCAATTTCACTTTATTATTGCTGATGTTCAACGGAAAAATAAAGAAGTTCATTCATGATGCCGAACTGAAGTTCTATTTCATATCTGTTGCTTTTTTCACAATATTCATTGCTGTCTGGCTTTATCAGACCAGCTCGATGGGAGCAGAAGAGGCATTCCGAAAGTCTCTGTTTCAAGTTATATCACTGCAGACTTCCACCGGTTTTGCTACTGCTGACTATATGCTCTGGCCTTCTATTCTTTGGGGCTGTCTTCTTATCGTTATGATAATAGGGGCTTGTGCAGGTAGTACGACAGGAGGTATTAAATGTATTCGTATGGTCATTCTCTTCAAGGTTGCCAAGAATGAGTTTAAACATATTCTGCACCCCAATGCAATATTGCCCGTACGGGTGAATAAACAGGTAATCTCCCCTTCTATCCAGTCCACTGTACTGGCTTTCACATTCTTATATGCAGTTATCGCTATTGTCAGCATACTTATTATGATGGGATTCGGAGTAGGATTCCTTGAATCAATCGGAACAGTCATATCAAGCATCGGTAACATGGGACCGGGACTCGGAACATGTGGGCCTGCCTTCTCGTGGAGCGAACTTCCAGATCCGGCTAAATGGCTGCTTTCTTTTCTGATGTTGCTCGGACGTCTGGAGTTGTTTACGGTATTGTTGCTGTTCAGTTCCGACTTTTGGAAAAAGAATTAATTGAACATCATATATAAAAAAGGTGCCGACTATTAGCCGGCACCACAATACACCAATTCAAACCTTTACTAACTTATCTAAAGACAATATTATATCTTTCTCAGAACAATCTTTCTTACTACTGGTTTGTTGATTTCGTAGATCTTGGAAACTAGAACATCCATCTCTTGCTCACGTGCATCGCGAATCTCTTTAAACATCATCTTGGAATAAAGATCCCGACGCCCCTTCAACCACATGTTCTTCTCTACATTTTCATCCATCACTTCAATAGCCTTTCTGTCATTAGCAAACAATAAACCTTTTTGTTGGAAGAAACCAAACTGGCACCACGCATATTCTCTAAATGTTCTTTCAAGTTCCCAACGGTACTCATTGAGGTGCATGATAGCTAATGCCTGCTGGTATTGTGGAGTTTTAGATTCTGCAGCTAAGTTTATACCCTTCGCCAAATCAGCAGCATCCCAGGTTCCTATTTCCTGATCGTCAATCAACAGTTTATATTGCCCCTTCAAACCAGTAACTTTCAGCAATTCTGTGTTCATTTCTTCCATAAAAGGAACTTCTTTTATAACTTCTGCCTGACTCTTCTTAGATCCCCAACCACGTGCAATAGTATCCAAAGGATAAGGCAATGCCTCTGCCAAATAATCAAAACTAATATCTTTGCCTATCTTCTTAATATTCGAGATGGTACAACCTTCTGCCTTCACTGCTTGTTTCTTATTCGCATTGATTTCCATGTTGGCCACATCTTTACCAGCAAAACCTTGTGCTTTCAGGAAAAGATAAGCCATCACCATATGACCGTCATTGTCCGGATGGATACGATCGTTGCCACAAAGAGTAAAACTAGGATCTTTTTGTTGAAGTTCCTGATTTATAGCTACCATAGGTGCATTCCAATCTGTGAATTCCCAACCATTTCTTGCAGCAGATTCTCTTTGATATTCTATGATTCTCTTAATAGTCTCATTTTTTTTCTTAAAGACCGTATTGTCCTTTATTTGCGCAGTTTCGTCATAAGGAGAAGTTCCCGTCATTACGATACGGGTATGTGGCAACTCCTTGAAGCGTTTTTCCATCTGCTGGAAGTTTTTGATGCTTTCCTGATACTTCTGTTCACCAAATTCTTTCGCATTATCACCATTATATTCATAATAACCGGAATCATTCATACCGAAAGTTACCATCAATACAGTAGGATTTTTGCTAAAAATGTCACCATCCAAACGTTTATTCATATCATACGCTGTATCACCTCCGATACCTCCATTGAATATGCGAATAGGCATATTCGGGAAACGGGTCATGTAATACAACCAGATAAATGAATGGTAACGACCACCATCCGTAATACTATTTCCTAAAAACACTGCTCTGTCACCTTCCTTAAAAGGTTTCACAGTCTGAGCAAACGCAGTAGTATACGCCATGCAAACTGCTGCAACTAATACTAAAAACTTTTTCATTTTATCAATCTATATTTTACAAATACTGTTAATCTACTATGAGGAATAATTTAATAGTATAAAACAAATGCCTTATCACTATATAATTCGCCTCTTTTTACTTTAAATTTTTCATTTTAAAATAAGAAAACTCTGCCGGTACATCCTTATCTCCACAATGTAGTAATCCCGGACGCTGCACTCTATCCCAACGAATCAAAGATTTACCTTCGAAAGGGGTATTCTGTACAGATTGCCATGTTTTTCCATCCTGACTTTTATAGAAACGAAATACACATCCCTGTTCAACTTCCAATTTCAAATATATTTCTTTACCTGTAAAAGCTGAATCATAAAGTACTGATTCGATATCGTCTTTCACCACTTTCAAAACTAGTTTATCTCCTTCAATTCCCCAAACGATCAGATTTTTATCATCGCCATACAAGGCCAATCCTTTCAGTCCTTTGCCTGTGTTTATTACTTTCGTCTCACAACTATACTGTGGAGATTGAGGACGTAAACATAATGCTGTACCATATTTATTGTTATTTTTTGGAGTACCGGATAAAAATAACTTTCCTTTCTTTAGTACAGCGTGTATATCTGAATAAGGATAATTCCACGTCCAATCAACTTTCAATTGATCCCCCTTAAAATTATCTTCAAAATCTGAAAGAGGTTCTTGCTTTATACCGACAAAAGGTACAGGTTGTTTGGCTATAGCCAAGTTCCCAGTCTTGAAACGCACCCAATGATCATCCGTCATTTCCATTTCTTGCAAAATCGGTTGGCGTCCGGTAAAGAAACCATCCCCCTTCAGATAAGCGTGACACATATAAAATCTACGACCATCAGGCGTTCTCACTACTGTACCATGGCCACATGATTTATAATCTCCTTCTCCGCCATGAAGAATGGGGTTTCCGGAATATTTTTCATAAGGTCCACAATAATTCCTTGAACGTGCTACATACACATCATAATCACTAGAAGGACCACAACATCCATGGGAGGCGTACACTATATAATAGTAGTCGCCTTCTTTAAAATGGTACTGCCCTTCCATACCGATTCCCTTTTCGTCTACTAACAAAGTAAAAGGTTTACCATCCAAATGCAAACCATCAGCGGACAATTTACATCCTAATAACTCTATCGGACGTGCATCTAGACCATAAGCTTTCCAACTGATATACAACTCCCCGCTATCATCATAAATAAATGCATCGATAGCTTCCTTTCCATACTCTATAATCGGACCATGATCGGTAAATTCATGTAAAGGAGAATCAGATGTAGCTACTCCGATATATGATATTCCGGTGCTTTTTTGACGGGCGGTATAATAACAATAAACTTTATTGTTATGATAAAACAATTCTGGTGCCCAAAATGAATTAGAAGTCCAGGACGGTTGCTTGGTAAAAACATGTCCCACTTGCCTCCAGTTTACCAAATCTTTGGAGGTAAACATCGGATAAAAAGGTGCCCATTCAGAGGAAGTACCTGTAGCATAATATGTATCTTCAATCCGAATGACGGAAGGATCGGGCACATCTCCCCGAATAACTGGATTCGTGAAGTAGTTTTGTTCTTGTGCCACTATTTGCAACACAAAACAAATACCAAGCAAAGAGAGTCCTATCTTCTTCATTGCATTTTATTTCTTAGAAGGATCATACACAGCAACTGCTACACGTGAATCTGCACAGCCATAATATAAAAACCATTTCTGATTATGAAATACTAAACCTTCTATAAATACTGTTCCTGCAGGATATTGTCCGCTCTTCTCAAAATCTGATTCCGGAATATAAAATGGTTTATCCAATCGGTCAATCAGTTTAGTCGGGTCTTTAGCATCGAATAACGCTTGTCCGGCGCAATAAGAATTTGCTGTATACAATGTATCCCCCTCTACACCTGACTTATTCTTGCCATTATAAAGTAATAAAATACCCTTATCAGTCATGATTGCAGGTGGGCCACACTCTGTCAGGTCACTATCAAATTTACCTTCACGAGGAGTAATTACTTTCAGAAAGTCTCCTTTTTCATCAAGCATCGGTTCCCAATTAATCAAATCTGTAGAAGTAGCTACGTTCACAAACTTTTCTCCCCAATACATCCAATATTTTCCATCAATCTTAGCAATCACCTGTTTGCCATCTACCAATTTTGTGACAATAGAAGCCGATTTGGAAAATTCATCAAAAAAACGTCCTTCATATGCTTTTGCAAAAGCCGGTCCATACTTTTCCCATATCTGGAGATCACGAGAAGTAGCTACTGCAAGACGAGCCTGCTTACGATTCCATTGTGTATAAAGCATTACATAAAGTCCATCCTCCGTCACAGCAACTCGCGGATCTTCACAACCACCTGGCCATTCCAATTCTTTTTGGCTATCATCTGCCGGATAAAATACAGGGACAGTCATCCGGTTAAAATGCAAACCATCATCAGAATAAGCATAGCCTAAACGAGAAGTGCGTGAACCAATTCCTACCGCCGAATTATCTTCTGCCCGGTAAAGCACAACCACTTTACCATCATAAATTGTAGCAGCCGGATTAAAAGTATCACTAGATTCCCATGCCACCGAATCCTGCCTCATTGGGCAATAAAAAACAGTAGTGGTATCAGGAGAAACAATTGGGTTAATACCTTCCGGGCGTTGAAAATCCGCCCATGCCCAATCGGGAAATTCAGATGTTTGCTTCTTCTCTCCACAGGAAGTAATCACTGCTGCAACCATCAATAAATAAGCTATATGTTGAAATCTTCTTTTCATGATTGTTCTTTATAATAGTTCATTAATTAAGGAAAAGATGGTGGAACGACCTTTGCTCCCCACTTCATGTCCGGTTTACCCGAAGTACTGTATTCGATAGTAGCTCCGCTGTTGAGTTGATCCCAGTCTATCCATGTACTTTCATGTGATTTTCCGTTTAGCTTCATGGATTTGATATAGATGTCCTTTTCTGAACCTCCCTTTATCACAATATCACCTTTTTTCAAATGCACCTTAACAGATGAAAAGATTGGAGTATTTACCGTAAATCCCCCCACGCCCGGAATCTCCGGATAAAGCCCGATACAAGCAAACACATACCAAGCACCCATTGTGCCCAGATCGTCATTTCCCGGAAGACCGTCTATCTTACTTGAATATTGCTCATTCAACACACGATTAATGATTTCTTGTGTCTTGTATGGACGACCAATCCAATTATATATCCAAGGTATGTGGAAACTCGGCTCATTGCCGGAAGCAAACCATGCATCGTTATATCCGGCATCCAGGCGCGTAAAGAATTCATCCAACCGTTTCTCGGCTTTTTCCTTACCACCTATTATTTCTACCAGACCGGCAATATCATAAGGCACCATCCAAAAATAATTCTTATAAGTAGATTCACGGAAGTCTTCACCAAGAGATTTCCATGATCCGTCCGGATTACGTGATTGTAGCCAACCTGTGTCCGGATTATACAAATTCTTCCATGAACGGGCAAAATGGAAATAACGCCAACTGGCAAATTCATCTCCCACCGCATGCAATGCAAACTGTCCGATAGCAAAATCTGCTGAGGTATATTCCAATTGAATAGACGCATTATAATAACCTTTATCCAAATATTGCTTCAGTCCCGGACGAGTCTCCACATCTTGCGACTTAGAACCCGGTTCCTCCGCCCCTTTTCTCATTATCTTGAAGATAGGTTTCGGATCATAGTTACGAGCTCCGAAAGCATAAGCATTAGCAATCAGAATAGGAGTCGGATCTCCCTGCATTACCCCTGTTTCAATATTAGCCATCACCCAACGAGGAAAAGAACCACCGGACTGTTCTGCAAACAATTGATGGGAAATAACAATATCGGAAGCTACCTCCGGATCAAGCATGGATAATAATTGAATCTGTGTACGATATGTATCCCAATTACTAAAAGAAGTATAGTGTTTAGAACGTGACTTATGCACTCTGAAATCCGCTCCCATATATTCCCCATTTACATCGCTACAAACATTCGGGTGAATAAATGAACGATATAAATGTGTATAGAATTGGGTCGTACGATCGGGATTGGTACCCTCCACTTCAATCATACCCAAATAATGATTCCATTTTGCCTCCGCTTGATTCTGTATCTTTTGGAAATCCCATTCTGTATTTTCGGCTTTCAAATTTTCACGTGCATTCTCTACTGAAACATAAGAAACTCCAATCTTATATTGAATATTCTTCTTTTTGTTTACATCAGAATACTCTCCTTCCGCAAAAGTTGTATTTGGCATCAATTCTTCTCTCTTCCATGTACCGGTTTCTAAAGCATCGGTATCAAACTCTGCAACAAAATAGACTTTATACGGAGTACGAAGTCCACAGAAATTTCCTCCTTCTGCATAACCTTCACACTTATTCGGGGCAGTAATAACAATAGCAGCCTGTTCAATAGGAGTTGCAGAAATACCTCCACCGATGATTATTGTACCATACTGTTGATCTGCCGGATATTCATAGCTAGCCATCCCCGTTCGCTCGGTCACTGTCAGTTTTGCTTTGATATCCTCTTGCACCATAGCCTCATAATAACCGGCATGTCCTTTTTCTTCAGATATATTTATACGATAGTTAAGGATATTATCTGGGGACATTTTCAGTTTTCCTTTCACTGGAAAAGTAGGGAAATTTCCCATATGCTCACAACCACCACCACTCAACTGATTGATGACAAACCCCGACCTTTTAGAGAAATAAGATGGAGTAAATTGCACCATCCCGTAAGGATAAGTTGCTCCCGGATAGAGATATCCGGAAGTCAGTCCGGTACCTTTTGTTCCAATCAACGTATTGACTTGGCGAGCATAATCACCAGCCACAGCTTGTGTTGCAACCATTCCTCCTAAAATAAGAGAGAACAATAAACTAAATAAGAATTTATATTTCATTCCGGATGTTCTTTAGTAGAGTCTATTTCGAATAAGAAACAGGAATACCACTAATAGTATCCTGTTTCGTTATTCGAATAAAATCTATCGTATTATTGAAACTTTATTCTTTGATTCTTTATTCTTTAGACAAAGAGAAAGGAGCAGCATACTTCGAAGT
>ENA-UEQB01002843-UEQB01002843.1-human-gut-metagenome-genome-assembly--contig:-NODE-2843-length-11751-cov-3.264862_pt1 | contig 11751 bp, 9 predicted proteins | sample MGYA00242901_ERZ507918 | MGnify/ENA primary metagenome ERZ507918 (study PRJEB26167, sample SAMN06115405) | human gut metagenome | host: Homo sapiens | place: China:Sichuan | collected 2016-04-06... | reverse complement strand
ACCTTCAACGGCACTGCCGGCATATGGCGCAAGTGCGTGATTGGCGACGCAGGCGGATGGTCCCATGACACCCTGACGGAAGACATGGACCTTTCCTACCGTGTCCAGCTCAGGGGCTGGCGCTTCATCTACCTGAACGACGTCGTTACCCCGGCGGAACTTCCCGTGGACATGGACGGGTTCAAGTCCCAGCAGCACCGGTGGACCAAGGGTTCCATTCAGGTCTGCCAGAAAATCCTGCTGGACATCTGGCGCTCCAATGCCCCCCTTAAAGCCAAGGTAGAAGCCACCACCCACCTCACCTGCAATTATTCCTACCTGCTCCTGGCATTGCTCTGCTTCCTGGTGTACCCCATCTGCACGCAGCGTATTCCGGAAAATGAAACGGTCTTCATGTGGTTTGTGAATGTGGCCCTGTTCTTCATGACCAGCGTGGCCGTCTGCATCTTTTACATGAGCGCCCAAATCGTGGTGCGTCCCAAATCCTGGTGGAAGGAACTGCCGTACCTCCCCCTCCTTCTCACGCTGAGCGTGGGCATGGCGGTCAACAACGCCAAGGCTGTTCTGGAAGCCATCTTCGGCCATCAGTCCGCCTTCGTCCGCACGCCCAAATACGGCGTGGACCGGAAGGAAGACCGCCGGCACGTCTCCCAGCTCAAACGCAACGGATACCGGGCTATTAAATCCGTCGTCATTCCCGTCCTGGAAATCGCCTGCGGAACTTTCTTCCTGAACCTGATCATCATCATGATCCGCCAGGGCCATTACCTTTCCCCCATCCTGATGATTCCTTTCTTGGGTTTCTATTACACAGGGTTCTGTTCCCTGGGCCGCATGATTTCCAACCTGCTGCCCGCCAAGCAAACTGCCAAAGCCAAGAACTGACGCCTTTCCCATGCCTGCGCCTCTCTCGCAAGCAGCACGCCTGATTCAACTCGCCGGCGCAGCTTTCGCTGTGTTCGGAGTCCTGGCATCCTGTTCCCGTCCGGATTATGAGCCCACCGCCATCGTGAAAGACGGCGCGGTCGTCAGCGTCAGGGACCAGAAAATGGCCGTCATGCGCAATGGCCGGGTGGTGAAGACCTACCCTGTCAGCACTTCCAAATTCGGCCTGGGAGACAGAAAGGGAAGCTGCCGCACTCCTCTGGGCGCCCATCGCATCGCTTCCAAAATCGGCAGCGGACAACCCAAGGGCATGGTGTTTAAAAGCCGCAAGCCCACCGGGGAATGCGTCGCGCCCAATTCTCCGGGCCGGGACCCCATCGTCACGCGCATCATGTGGCTGGAAGGCCTGGAACCCCGTAACCGGAACGCTCACTCGCGCCTGATTTATATCCACGGTACGGCGGAGGAACGCACCATCGGCACCCCCGCCTCCTACGGCTGCGTCCGGATGAAGAGCAATGACGTATATGAGGCCTTCAACCTGCTCCGTACCGGAGACCCGGTCGTAATCGAACGCTGTTCCATTGACGCGTCCCTGAAAGCCCTGGCCCAGGCGGAAAAAATGCAGGATTCTTCCCTGCTGGTCATGGCTTCCGCTCCAGACCGCATGGAAAACGCCAATACGGCCTCCGTCATTTCCCACCGCCGCAGGGCTTCCCGCCCCCCCGCCGTTGCCCTTTCCCGCAAGCAAACGGCATCAACCGGGAAAAAATCCGTTCCCTCCAGGAGGGCGGTCGCCCGCAGGACGTCCGGAAATTCAAGAACCGCCGTCCGTTCCTCTGGAGGGACTCGCTATACACTCGGGTAAAAGCTCCCCTTCCCTCCTGTTTTTCCGGTGTTCCGTTTTCGCCGCCTCCTGACATGGCCGTTTGAACGCATGGTTGCCTGCATCCGTCACATTTGGTAACGTAGATTTATGGCCATGATGGAACACGAAGATATCAGCAATGAAAACCTGGCGGGGCACCTTCTGGTTGCCGCCCCCTACCTGGATGGCGCCGGATTCCATCATTCCGTCATCTTCCTGAGCCGGGCGGAGAAGGAATTTGTCATCGGCCATATTTTGAATCATCCCTCCGGCATGAATGTGGGGGACGTAGCCCGCCATACGGAAATACCGGAATCCCTTTACGCCGTGCCCATCTTCAAGGGAGGGCCCGTAGAACGCAACCAGCTCATCTTCGCCGCTTTCATCCGCACGGAGGATAAATTGCACGTCCAGTTTCATCTGCAAGAGGAACAGGCCCTGGAATACCTGGAAGACCCCCGCGCCATCCTGCGCGCCTACGTAGGCCATAGCGGATGGACGCCGCCCCAGCTGCGCCGGGAACTGAATGACCGTGCCTGGTATGTTTCCCCCATGGTGCCGGACATTTGCCTGGAAACGGATTCTTCCAAGGTCTGGGCCATGGCCATGCGGCGGCTCTCTCCCCTGCACCATATCATGAGCCACGCGTCCGCACAGCCATCCCTGAACTGAACCATCCATCATGAGCATCCAACAAAATCTGGAACATATTCTCTCCCGCATACGCGCAGCGGAACTCCGCGCCGGACGTCCGGTAGGTTCCGTCCGCCTCGTCGCCGTCAGCAAAACTTTTCCCGCAGAGGATGTGAAAGCGTGCCATGATGCGGGCCAGCGCATTTTCGGTGAAAACAAGGTCCAGGAGGGACTGGGAAAAATCCCCTCCCTTCCTCCGGATACGGAATGGCATCTCATTGGCCCCCTCCAGCGCAACAAGGTGCGCAAGGCCCTGGAATATTTCACGCTGATCCATGCCGTGGACTCCCTGCGCCTGGCCCGGTTCATGGATATCGTGGCTCAGGAAACGGGAAAACGTCCCCGCATTTTGCTGGAAGTGAACGTAGGCAATGAAGACAGCAAGTTCGGATTCTTCCCGGAAACCCTGGAAAAGGAATGGCCGGAGCTGTCCTCCCTGAACCATCTTGAAATCGCCGGCCTTATGTGCATTCCCCCCCCGGTGGAAAATCCAGAGGAGGCGCGGCCCTATTTCCGCCGCCTCCGGGAGCTGAAGGAAGTCCTGTCCGGCAGGGGAGGAGCCACGCTGACGGAACTGTCCATGGGCATGAGCCACGACTTTGAAACGGCAATAGAGGAAGGAGCCACGCTCGTCCGCGTAGGGACGGCCATTTTCGGCGGCCGCTCGTACGCTCCCGCTTCGTGATTTTAGTTGGACAGAAGGAAAAGCGGCGTGTAGGTTTGTTCCGGAAAACCGGAACAGCCCGGACGGAGACCTGATTTCATCATCCCATGCTGACAGGAGGAAAAAACGTGATTCCGCATGCGGTGCGGGACGTAGCGGATGCCGCCGCGGCGTTTTCCGCCCGCATCGGCCCCGACCGTCATTTCGATTCCCAGGAAAAGGTGGAGGAAGCCCTGGCCGAATGCTGCTCTCCGCAGAATGTCACCGTCATCGGCATGACAGGGTCCGGTAAATCCTCTACGCTGGACGCCCTGGCCGGGGAACGGTTCTGTTCCCGCGTGTCCAGTAAAGCCACACTGGTCCGCTGGCAGTACAGGCCTCATCCCGCCCCACACACCCATGAATGGGTTCTGGACCTTTTTTACCCGTCGGACGCCCTGCTCAACCTGGAGTTCTGGGATACCATCGGCCTGGAACAGGAGGATGCCCCCAGAAAGCTGAAGCACATCGTTCCCAAATCGGATGCCATCCTTGTGGTTATTTCCGCCAGTGACGGCAACCATTCCGCCCTGTGGGACTATCTCCGGACGCTGGAGGAACGTCTCCATTCCCGCATGGTTCTCGTCATCACCCATGCGGAGCTGCTCTCCTTTGAGAAGCTTCAATCCTTGAAAGAGGAGCTACGCTCCACCTCCCGGGAATGCCTGGGCGTGCAGCTGCCCCTGTACCCTGTCACGACCGCCGGAGAGCATGCAAGGGAAGGAGTGGAAGCCCTGACGGCGTGCGTTCAGGAAGTGCTGAAACGCAGCCCGCTGACGGACAAGCGCGTGGAACGCCTCCTGCTGGCTACGGACAGCCTTCTGGAAGAACAGGGGAAGGTGCTTGATGAACTGAGCCGCCTTTCCAAGATGGATTCCGGCTTCCTGACGTCTATTGACCGGGAAATCGACCGCATCCAGCTCCAGATGGAGGATGAAATGCCGGCACGCCTCAAGGCGTACGCGCAATACGTGCAGGACTGCGTGCCGCGTCTGGGGAAAAAGTCGGCACGCCAGATGGGGCGTTTCCTATCCATCCGGCGCACGATGATCCTGCACAAGCTTCCTCCCGTCATTGACGAATGGTTTTATGAGCTGGTCAAATCCGGCATTGAGGAACGGCACGCGTATTACAACAAGGAATTCCTGAACATCTGCCAGACGCACTGGAACCATGTGCGCCCACGCGTGAAGGAACAATGGGACTGCGACATAGGGGATTTCCCGGCCGCAAAGCTTCAGACGGATCTGGAAGTGTACAAGGAGAGGCTGGGACGTTCCATTTACATGCCCCTGAAGGACTTCGGCATCAAGCCGTGCCTCAGCAAGCTTTTTCTGGATCAGGAGGATGTGATGAGGACGGAAATCAAGCTGATGCTCCTTCTGGTGATTCTGGGAGCCCTGCTGGGCTGTTTCGGAGAGCACGCAGCAGGGTTCGCCTGCGTAGGCGCGGCCCTGGCCGTCTGGGTGGGCGGCAACCTGGGGCTGGCCTGGATGCAGTTCCGCCTGTCCCGCCAGATCGTGGCCGCAGCGGCGGAAATGCACATTGCCGTGGAATGCGGGTTGCGCACCCCCCTGTATGAAGCCATGATCAGCGGACTTTCCGACTACCGAAAACTGTATGCGGACATCCGCGGTCAGGTAGCCGGAGGGGTAGAATACCTCCATCCCCTGCTCAACGCCCGCTACGACCTGTTTTATAAACTGACCGTGCAGAAACACCGGTTCCGTATCTAGCCTCTTTCCCTTTCTCCGGAAGGGTGTTACTCCTCTCCCGGCGCAATCACCATGTCCACATGCCTGTCATGGGCTTCCATGGGCAGATCGTCCAGAAGCTGGCAGGGGAAGCAGACTCCCGCCAGCGGCACCCCAGCAGCCGGGCCGGCCAGCAGCGTATCATAAAATCCGCCGCCATACCCCAGCCGCTTGCCGTCCCTGGTAAATGCGGCCCCAGGCAGCACGATCAAATCCATTTCCCCCGCATGCAGTTCCGGGCATCCCGGACCGGGTTCGCGTATGCCCCAGCTGCCCGCCACCAATTCCCCGTGATGGCATACACGGTGAAAACTCAGCCTTCTCCCCTCATGCACCAGCGGGAAGTACCATTCCCGGTCCGGAAGCAGATCCAGCAGGGAAAGCAAATCCACCTCTCCCGGCCTGGCGGCAAAAACAGCCACGCGCCGGAAATTCCTCTCCCGCACCATAGCCAACACACGGCGGCAGATGGAACGGGACATGGCTTCCCGGGCGGCGGCATCCAATCCGCCCACCCTTTCACGTATCATGCGGCGCACTTCCCGTTTGGCAGCCGCCGGACCGCTTACGGTTCCGGATTGGGATGCTTTTCCTTCCATTCCAACAAACTTTTTAGAAATACGCTTTCCAGGGAGTTGCGCGGATGCCCATCCTCCAGCCAAACGGCACGGCCGTCTTCCTTCACCATCTCCTTCAGCCGTTCCATCAATTCCGGGGAAGCATGTTCCAGAAGTATTTCCTGCTTGTCGGAATCCCGCGTCAGCTCATTCACAGACCCTTCCGCAATGAGCAGCCCTTTAAAAATGACGCCCACCCGGTCGCAAACCTCCTGCACCTGTTCCAGCAGGTGGGAACACAGGAATACGGTCATCCCCCGCCCTTTCAGGTTTTCGATAATGTTCCGGATATCCCTCGACCCCAGAGGATCCACGCCGGCGGTCGGTTCGTCCAGAACCAGCAGGCGGGGGGACTGAACCAGGGCCTGCGCCATGCCGATGCGCTGGAGCATCCCCTTGGAATAGCCGCCCAGCCGCCTGTCCGCCGCATCAGCCAATCCCACCAGCTCCAGCAGTTCCCTGACTTTCTCTTTCAGGGATTTTCCGCTCAGGCCGCACAGCCTGCCGTAAAAGGAAACAGTTTCCGCCCCCGTCAGGAATTTGTAAAAGTAGGGATTTTCCGGAAGAAAGCCCACTTCCTCCTTGCTGTCCGGAGCCAGGCTGGACCTGCCGAAAATGGAACAGGAACCTTCCGTAGGCCTCACCAGCCCCAGCAGGGCCTTCATCAGGGTTGACTTGCCGGAACCGTTCGGGCCAATGAGGCCATATACCTCCCCTTGCCGGATATTCATGTCTATCCCCCGCACGGCATGCACCACGGGTTTGCCAAGACCTGTTTTAAAGGTCTTGTGCAGGTTGACTATTTCAGCGGCTACAGGCTGGTCCATAAAAAAGGTCAATGCTTGATCTGCCCCAGGCGGCGCAGAAGAATCTGGCTCATGTCAATGCCCTTGGAGAACAAATCCACGGGAAAGTTTTCATTGGGGGAATGGATGCGGGCATCCGGAAGGCACATGCCCAGCATCAGGGCATCTGCTCCCAGCACGCGCTTCATCTCTTCAATGATCGGGATGCTGCCTCCTTCCCTTACCAGCACGGGTTTGTGGCCAAAAGCCTCTTCCAGCGCCTGCTGGGCGGCAAGACCGAACTCGGAATTCGGATCGCACACGTAAGCATTCCCGCCATGGCCCCGCCTGAATTCCACCGTGACGCCCTTGGGGGAATGTTTCTTTACATGTTCTTCCAGCAGGGTTTCAATCCTTTCAGGCTGCTGTCCCGGCACCAGGCGGCATGAAATTTTGGCAAAGGCATGGCTGGGGATAATCGTCTTGCTTCCCTCACCCTGGTAACCTCCGCCGATACCGTTGATTTCCAGCGTCGGGCGGGCAAAAATACATTCCGCTCCGGTGAAACCGGCCTCCGTCACCACGGTTTCCACGCCCGTCAGCTGAGCCAGCTCCTCATTGCTCATGCCGGGCACCGTGGCCCACATGCTGCGTTCCCATGTGGCGATAGGTTCCACGCCGTCGTAAAACCCTCTCACGGCCACACGCCCCTCTTCATCGTGGAAGGAGGCGATTATTTCCGCAAGAGCGGCGATGGGATTGGCCACCGCTCCTCCGAACACGCCGGAATGAAGATCCGCGGAAGGGCCTTTGACGATAATTTCCGCCCCAGCCAGGCCGCGCAGCCCGTAGGAAAACGTAGGGGTGTCCGGAGCGGCCATGCCGGTATCGGAAACTACAATAACGTCGCAGGCCAGCTCTTCCCTGTGCTCCTTGATAAACTGGGAAAGACTGCCGCTGCCCACTTCTTCCTCCCCTTCCAGAAGGAAAATCACATTTACGGGGAGGTGGCCTCCGTTCTGGCGGAGCAATTCCTCCACGCCCAGAATATGGGCGAACAGCTGCCCCTTGTTGTCCGTAGCGCCGCGGGCGTAAATCTTCCCGTCCCTCACTTCCGGTTCAAACGGGTCGGATTCCCATAATTCCACAGGATCTACGGGCTGCACGTCGTAATGGCCGTAAATCAGCACGGTGGGCTTTCCTTCCTCCCGCGGGCTGCGGGCCAGCACAATGGGATGGAGGGGCGTTTTACAGGCCTTTGCTTCCAATCCCATGCCGGACAATTTGTCTACCAGCCAGTCCGCGCAATCGCTCACGTCCCGCGCGTGTTCCTTCTGTGCGGAAATGCTTGGAAATCTCAACAAGGTGGCTAATTGATCCAGTCTGTTCATGCCTTCATCAGACCATGCCTGGGGCTTCAAATCAACCGGTAAAGTGTGGCATTCCATGCCGGAACGGGCCTTTTTTCAAAAAATGGAGCCCGCACATGGCGCCGGGAACAATATTTGATTGCTCTCGCGTGTGTTTTGTTTCTTTATATAGGATGATGTTCAGCAAATCCATAGTGAAGAAAGTGGATTTCGTCACCCTGTCCAAATTTTACGGCAAGTACAAGGAAGCCCTTCAACTGGAACTTATCAACAGCCCCGCCGGCCTCAGCCGCCACATCTGCGAACCCGCCCTCAACCGCCCCGGGCTGGCGATCGCCGGCTTCTACTCCTACTTTGCCAACAAACGTATCCAGGTTTTCGGCTCCGCGGAGCTGGCCTATCTTCAAAAACTGCCGGAAGGCATGCGCAAATCTCGCATTCAGCGCATGTTCCGGTGCGAGGTGCCGGGCATCGTCTTCTCCCGTGACAAAATTCCCCCCCGGGAAATCGTGGAGCTGGCGGATGAAGCCGGCGTCTGCGTCTTCCGCACGAGCCTGGTGACCATGAAATTCGTCAACTCCGCCACCATCATTCTGGAAAACGAATTCGCGGAAAGCGTCACCCTGCACGGCTGCATGGTGGACGTGCGCGGTGTGGGCGTCCTCATCCGCGGCAAGAGCGGCGTGGGGAAGAGTGAAACGGCCCTGGGCCTGATTGAACGCGGCGCGGCCCTCGTGGCGGACGACATGGTGTACGTGCGCAACGTGGGCGGGGAACTGGTGGCCAGCGCTCCGGAAATGAGCCGCGGCTTCATGGAGGTGCGCGGCCTGGGCATCGTCAACATCACCACCCTTTTCGGCCTGAAATCCATCCGCCACAACAAGCGTCTGGACCTCATCGTCACCCTCATTCCCGCCAAGGACCAGGAAGAGCTGGACAGGCTTGGCCTGGAGCGGGAGGGGCTGGACGTCCTGGGGGAAAAAGTGCTCCATGTTCAGCTTTCCGTGGCTCCCGGCAGGGATATTGCCAGGCTGGTGGAAGTAGCCGCCATGGACTATCATCTCAAGGACATGGGCATCGACATGGCCGGGGAGTTCAACCGCCGCCTCATGTCAAACTTCCAATCCTCCGAAAACTAGGACTGACAAAAAACTCTTGGAAAAAAACTTTAATTAGTGTACTTACCGTTGTAGCAACCGTTATCACCCCTTACTTCAAATTCCATGGTCACCAAGGAACTCACCATCATCAACAAACTCGGCATTCACGCACGCCCGGCTGCTCAATTCGTCAAACTGGCCAGCAAATTTGATGCAGACATTGTCGTGGAGAAGGATGGCGAGGAAGTTGACGGCAAGAGCATTCTGGGTTTGATGATGCTGGCGGTAGGCCACGGCTCCAAGATCACCATCACGGCGGAAGGAAAGGACGAACAGGAAGCGCTGAATGCGCTGGAAGACCTGATTTCCCGCAAGTTTGAAGAAGATTGAACCCTCCGGCTCACGGCCATATGAGACCGGGCCATTAAGCCCGCAGATGATTCAGGAACCCATTTCAACGGAAGAAACCTGGCTTCAGGGCATTCCCGTTTCCCCCGGCATTGCTCTGGGCAAGATTAAAATTCAGATCAGCGGTTCCAAGGAACCCGTAGCGTACGATATTTCCCCGGAAGAAGTGGATGCCGAGCTGGTGCGCTTCCACCGGGCGCTGCAAACCACTGCGGACCAGATCAGGACGCTGCGGGAACGCATGATCCAGATATCCGGAGAGAAAGATGCCTCCATCTTCGACGCCCACATCCTTCTCCTTCAGGATAAAATTATCCTCCAGCAGGTGCAGACGGAACTGCTCAAGCGCCTCCAGAACGTGGAGCACATCTTTTATGTGGTCATGCAGAACTACATGGAAGTTCTGCGCCGTGTGGACGACCCCTACCTGCGCGCCAAAACGGCGGACATGGAGGATGTCATGCAGCGGGTCATCAACAACCTCCGCAGCACGGAACCTCCTGAAGACGAGGAAGAAACGGAAAAAGACCAGGTTCTGGTGGCCTACGACCTGACCCCTTCCGACACGGCCGCCATGGATGCCAGCCTGATTCACGGCTTTGCCACGGAAATAGGTTCCTCCGTTTCCCACACAGCCATTCTCGCCCGCTCCATGGGCATCCCCGCCGTCGTGGGGCTTGACCAGGCCCTTCTGAGAGTGGAAAGCCACTCCCCCGCCATCCTGGACGGCTACAAGGGCGTGCTCATCCTGAAACCCACGAAAGAAACGGAGGAATACTACCACCGCCTCCAGGTGGAAAAGGAAAAGGCCTACAAGGCGCTGGAAGCGCTGCGCGGCCTGCCCACCATCACCAGGGACGGACGCAACATCCGCCTGTCCGTCAACGTGGAGTTCCCCCATGAATATTCCGGCATCAAGGAGGTGGGAGCGGAAGGGGTAGGCCTGTTCCGCACGGAATTTTTTCTGCTGGGCAACCCATCCGGCATACCGGACGAAGAAGAACAGACGCGCTACTACAGAAAACTGGCGGAAGGCTGTTCCCCCCACGGCGTCATCTTCCGCACCCTGGACTCCGGCGGCGACAAGCTGCCGTGCGAACAGCTCCGCACTCCGGAACCGAACCCCTTCCTTGGCTGGCGGGGCATCCGCGTCTCCCTCAGCCGCCCGGAGCTGTTCAAGCAGCAGCTCCGGGCCATTCTCCGTGCCTGCGCGGACACGCCCGGCTGCGGCATCATGTTCCCCATGGTCTCCGGCTATACGGAAGTGGTCACAGCCAAGCACATCCTCCAGGAATGCCGGGAAGAACTGGAAAGGAAGAACATCCCCTATGCGCGGGACTTGAAAGTGGGCATCATGATTGAAGTGCCCAGCGCCGCCATCATGACGGACGTGCTGGCGCGCGAGGTGGATTTCTTCTCCATAGGCACGAATGACCTCACCCAGTACACTATTGCCGTGGACCGGGTCAACAACCGCGTCGCCAATATGTTCCGCCCCACGCATCCTGCCGTGATACGCATCATGGACATGACGATCACCGCCGGAGAACGGGAAAACATTCCCACGGCCATCTGTGGGGAAATGGCGGGGGACATCACCCTGCTTCCCCTGCTGATCGGCCTGGGGGCCACCTCCATGTCCGTGGGCGTCCACCTTGTCCCCATCATCCGGTATGCCATCCGCAATCTGGACTACGGCCAGTGCCGGGACATGGCGCAAAAGGCGCTCCAGGCCCCCAACAGCAGGTCTATCGTGGACTTGAGCACGGCCCTGGCCCGGAAATCCTATCCGGCCCTGTTTGAATAAGGCTCTTTCATCCCGGTACACGCCGCACCGGAAAAACGGAGCGTTCCCGAACAAACTGCCGCGGGAATACGAATCCTTGACAGAAACGTCCGTCTCATGCGTTATTATAATAAGTACTGGTTTTCTTAGTAGTGAACATTTTCCGTATTGCAGCCTTTCTCATCCCGTTCCTGCTGGGAAGCGCCTGCTCCGCTTCCGCAGCTTCCGTAAAAGCATCCCGCGCGGCAGAACCGAAACGCCCCAACATCATCCTCTTTCTGGTGGACGACATGGGCTGGCAGGATACATCCCTGCCCTTTTGGAGGGAAGAGGACGGCACTCCCAAACCTACTTTCCTGAACAAGCGCTACCGCACGCCCAACATGGAGGCTCTGGGCAAGCAGGGCATGGTCTTCACGAACGCCTACGCGCAGCCTATCTGTTCCCCCAGCCGGTGCAGCCTCATGTCCGGCATGAACTCCGCCCGCCACCGCGTCACGAACTGGACGCTCCTGCGTGACCAAACCACGGACGCAGGCCATCAAGCGCTCAAGGCTCCCGCAGACTGGAGCGTCAACGGCATCCAGCCGGCAGGGACCAGGGCATCCGGAACCACCCATCTTCCCCTGACGGAAGAAAAAATCCAGTACAGGATGGAAAAACCCTTCACCCAGGTGCTTGGGCTGCCCGCCCTGCTCAAAAAACAGGGGTATACCACCATCCACTGCGGAAAAGCCCATTTCGGCTCCAAAAATACCCCCGGAGCCAATCCCAGACTCTTC
>ENA-UEQB01002838-UEQB01002838.1-human-gut-metagenome-genome-assembly--contig:-NODE-2838-length-11766-cov-14.342801_pt1 | contig 11766 bp, 10 predicted proteins | sample MGYA00242901_ERZ507918 | MGnify/ENA primary metagenome ERZ507918 (study PRJEB26167, sample SAMN06115405) | human gut metagenome | host: Homo sapiens | place: China:Sichuan | collected 2016-04-06... | reverse complement strand
TCTCTTCAAGACGTTCCTTGTAATCAACATGAGAGGCTTCAATGTAATGGTCGAGGGGAAAAGGCATGGTATCACCTACTCGCTTTTTAATGTTTAGATTCATTATACCGTATTTTCAGTTCAAATTCAAAACTTTTATCGCGTTAACGAACGATTGAATTTTTAACGGGCAGATTGATTTTGTGAACATCTTAGAGTATCATTAGATCAAGCGGACGAATAAAATCCTATTTAGTCTGAGATTCTTCTTTGGTAGCTGCTTAGTCCTTTATAGACGTGGGGTGAATCTAAAATGTCAATGAAAGTTTCTTTCTTTAGAAAAGAACTTCGTGCCGATTACGAAAAAATACTATCGATCACTAGTTCAATCGTTTCATTTCTTCTGCTCTTCTACGATATACCCTCCGAACTGAAAATCAAATACTTTTTGTCTTTCGTTGGTGTGATGCTAATTGTTTATGTTCTAATGTGGTTTCATGCAAATCATATCCGACATGTCGAATTGTCCGTTAATAACTCCACTATCGAAATTTCAGCAGGCGATGTTTTTCAAAGCGAAGGCTTAAAAATCATTGCATTTAACGAATACTTTGATACCCAAGTAGATGAAAACATTATTTCTTCTCGAACGTTAAACGGACAGTTTATTAAAAAGTATGCCCATGATGTAGAGTCCTTAGATCATCTAATACAAGAGAATCAGCATGCTCAAGAGTGTAAGATTAACGTCAATCAGAATAGGCTGGTAGGAAAGCAAATCCAATATAAACTCGGAACGATTGTTCCGATGGATGACTTTTTTATACTTGCATTCTCAAAATTCGACAATCAAAATAGAGCATATTTGGAAATGAATGACTATACTGCATGCCTTATGAATATGTGGAACGAGTGCGATATTCATTATGGTGGAAGGTCTATTGTTCTTCCACTTTTGGGTTCTGGGATAACAAGATTTCACGGTTATGAAAATATAACCGATCAAGAACTTCTTGAAATTATTCTTTGGACTTTTAAAGTTAGCCGTATTCGTTTTCAATATCCTTCAAAAGCAAAAATTGTTTTAGCACAAAACAGTCTAGATAAAATCGATCTTTATAAAATAAAAAAGCTTTTCAAGAAATAATGAAGTCAGGAGATTAAAAATGGGACACAAGTGCTTTATAAGTTATAAAAAAGAGGATAAAACGTATAAAAATTATCTCGTCGAGTTATTTGCAGGTCAGGATGTTATCGATAAATCCTTGGATCGTATTATTGATAGTGAAGATGGCGACTACATAATGGAAACTATTCGAAACGACTATCTATCCGATTCAACTGTGACAATTTTCTTGATTGGCCAGCATTCTTCTGAAAATGAAGGAAATGATTATTGGGGACGGCCACGTAATTATTTCATTCAGCGAGAACTTCAGGCCTCTCTTTATAATGGAATCGGAAATACTCGTAATGGTGTACTAGGTATTGTATTACCTGAAATGTATGATTCTATTTATAAAGGAAGTTCGCTCTGCAGCACTTGTGGTCAGTACCACGATTGCATTTTGTTAAATGATACAACTGTAATCCGCGAATTTTCTGCCAATTTTTATACCGAACCTCACGCTAGCTGTGCATGGACTTCCGATGAGGAATACTGCGTGATCGTGAAATGGTCCGATTTTATATCCAATCCAACTACGTATATCGATAAAGCTTATGACAAGCGTTATAGCCCAATTGCATCTAAAATCCGAATTCGTAATCTTCGATAATTAAAAACTTCAGACTTATTGCAACGCCGCTCGTTCAAAAATCCACCATTCATGTTCCAATACATAGCACTGATTGGAACATGAATGGTGTTTTTTACAGTGCAGTTTCTTTCGATTCGCATTGACCCTATCTAGCTTGTGGTGTCCGTGCACTCCATCATCTGGGCTCTACAGCTGGCTGACGCTTCAATGTCAACGATAGCCAATCTTGTTACTATCCTCTAAAGATATTGTACAACTTTACTACTTTGTTGCAAGGCATTTTTCTCCAGCCTTGTTGCCCACCGAATCAAGTCGTGGTATAGTAATAATTGGAGTAGTTTAACCTTAAAGGTCGTTGCGGCATAAAACTTCCGATAATATTGATTATCTGGAAGTTTTCGGGATTCTATAATGCAGGAGGTTGTCTGTATGGCGGTGCTTTCAAAGAGTCAAATGTCCGAAGAAGATATTAAGTTCCATTACATTACACCCGCAATTACAGCAAAATGGGATAAGCAACATATCACGCTGGAAACAAAAATTACGGATGGCCGTATCAACCTCAAGGGTAACATTGTGGCCCGTGAAAAGCCGAAACGTGCAGACTATGTGCTTTACCTGAGCGCGAATAATCCGATTGCCATTGTTGAAGCAAAAGACAACAATCATACGGTTTCCCATGGATTGCAGCAGGCCATGACCTATGCGCAGATGTTGGATGTTCCGTTTGCCTTTAGCTCAAATGGGGACGGCTTTGCAGAACATGACTTCTTGACGGGCAAAGAACGCACCTTTGGCCTTGACGAATTCCCAACAGAAAAAGAGCTGGTTGAGCGGTACAAAGCAGGTGCAAACGATGGAGCTGGTTTGACGGATGTGCAGGAGAAATTAATTGCACAGCCATATTACAGCAGCCAAAACACTTACCCACCACGCTATTACCAGCGCATTGCCATCAACCGCACGTTGGACGCAATTGCAAGAGGACAAAATCGGCTTTTACTGGTAATGGCAACTGGTACAGGTAAAACTTATACGGCATTTCAAATTGTATATCGTCTGCTCAAAAGCGGCTTAAAGAAAAAGATTCTCTATCTTGCGGATCGGAACAATCTTGTTGACCAGTCTATCCAACAGGACTTTGCGCCGCTGGAAAAGGTCATTCATAAGGTGAATTTTTCTAAGGACGACCCTCGCACGATTACTTCTTATGAGGTCTATTTTTCTCTCTATCAGCAGCTTGCTGGAAAGAACGAAGAACAAGACGAGAACGCTGAAAATGCACTCGATAAGCTGTCACAGCTCTTTAGCCCGGATTTCTTTGACCTGATTATTGTCGATGAGTGTCACCGTGGCTCGGCGAAGAAAGAAAGCAACTGGCGCAAAATTCTGGAATATTTTGCTTCTGCTACGCAAATCGGCATGACCGCTACGCCTAAGGAAACCAAATATGTTTCCAACATCGACTACTTTGGTGAACCCATCTATACTTACAGTCTGAAAGAAGGAATCGAGGACGGTTTTCTTGCACCTTTTAAGGTAATCAATGTTATGACTGATATTGGTGAGGGATGGCGTCCACGCAAGGGCCAGCGCGATATTTACGGAAACGAAATCGAAGATCGCATTTATACAAATAGCGATTACGACTACAACATTATTATAGAGGATCGTATCAACCAAGTTGCTGCCGAAATCACGCGATACTTGAAAAGCACTGACCGCATGGCTAAGACCATCGTATTTTGCCCAACCGAAGAAGCGGCAGAGCGTATGCAGATGGCGTTGGCAAACCAAAATGCCGACATGATGAAGCAGAATCCCGATTATGTTGTTCGCATTACAGGCAGTGATACTTACGGAAAGAGCAAGCTAGATTATTTTATCTCTGTTCGAGAAAAATACCCGGTCATTGCAACTACTTCCAAGCTGCTCTCCACGGGTTCGGATTGCAAGATGACAAAGCTGATTGTCTTGGATGAAATGATTGGCTCTATGACAGAGTTTAAGCAGATCATTGGCCGTGGAACCCGTCTGCGTGAAAAAGAAGGCAAGACCCATTTTGTTGTGATGGACTTCCGAAATGTGAGCCGCCTTTTTGCCGACCCGGATTGGGATGGCCCGATTGAAATGAACGAAGACTTCGATCCCGAAAAAGAGAACGATAAGCCCGTACCGAAAAAGGGCGCAGGAACATCTGACCCTCCCACGCCGCCAGACCCCAAGAAACCCAAACCAATCGTTGATAAAGATGGTTGTCGGGTGGAGATCATCTACAAAACGGTTTCCATTTATGATGCAGGCGGGAAGCTGCTCCGACAGGAAAGCATTATTGACTACACAAAAGAGAATATCCGTGGCTCGTACGCTTCGCTGGACAATTTTATCCGTCAGTGGTCTGCTGAGGAAAAGAAAGAAAAAATCCGGGAACTTCTTCTGGAGCATGGCATTGACCTTGAAGCACTAAAGGCCGATCAGAACATGACGGATGTGGATGACTTTGACTTTATCTGCCATGTTGCGTTTGATAAAAAGCCTTTGACGCGCAGAGAACGAGCAGAAAATGTCAAAAAACGCGACTTTCTAGGCAAATACAGCGGTGCAGCAAGAGATGTTCTGGAAGCACTTCTGGACAAGTATATGAATACCGGCATTTATGAGATTGAGAAAACGGAAATTCTGCGGCTTGACCCGTTCCTGAAAATGGGCAAGCCTCAAAAGATTGCCTCTTACTTTGGCGGGAAAGACGGGTATCTGAAAGCTGTTAAGGAACTGGAACAGGCAATCTATGAAGGAGAAATTGCATAACAATGGGAAATTTATCGAATTTTGTGAAGCGTATCCGCGATGTTATGCGGAACGATGCAGGCATCAACGGTGATGCACAACGTATTGAGCAAATTGCATGGATGCTTTTTCTAAAAGTGTATGACGCAAAAGAGGACGATTGGGTATGGGATGAAAGTAGTTATCAATCTATTCTTCCAGAGCCTTGCAGATGGCGCAATTGGGCGCATGATGAAAACGGCAAGGGCATGACAGGCGATACCCTGTTGGAATTTGTCAACAATACGTTGTTCCCTACTTTGAAAAAGCTGCCTGTGGATGCTTCTACACCCATCAAGAAAGCAATAGTGCAGACTACTTTTGCAGATGCCAACAACTATATGAAAGATGGTGTTCTGCTCCGTAAAGTCATCAATTATATTGATGATATTGATTTTAGTGAATATAAAGAACGTCATGCTTTCGCTGAAATTTACGAAACGATTCTAAAAGAACTGCAAAGTGCTGGCTCTGCGGGTGAATTTTACACGCCGCGCGCCGTGACTGATTTTATGGCGCAGATGATCAACCCACAAATCGGGGAAAAGATGGCCGATTTTGCCTGTGGCACAGGTGGTTTTATCACCAGTTGGTTGAAAGCTCTGCATAAAAAGGTTAAGACAACAGAGGATGAAGCCCTGTATGCAAACTCCATATACGGCATTGAAAAGAAACAGTTTCCATATATTCTTTGCATCACCAATATGCTGTTGCATGATTTGGATGTGCCGCAGGTGTTCCATGATAACACACTTCTCCGGGATGTTCTGGACTATACTGAGGACGATCAGGTAGATGTTATCTTGATGAACCCTCCCTATGGTGGTTCAGAAAAGCCGGAAATTAAGAACCATTTTCCGGCTGACCTAGCCAGTAGCGAAACGGCTGACCTGTTCATGTCCGTTATTATGTATCGACTGAAAGAAAATGGCCGTGCAGCTGTCATTCTGCCCGATGGTTTCCTGTTTGGCACAGACAATGCCAAAGTAGCAATCAAGACGAAACTGTTCTCTGAGTTCAATGTCCATACCATCATCCGTATGCCGGGTAGTGTGTTCTCCCCATATACGTCGATTACGACCAACATTTTGTTCTTTGACCATACTGGCCCGACAGAAGAAACCTGGTTCTATCGTTTGGATATGCCGGAAGGCTACAAGCATTTCAGCAAGACCAAGCCCATGAAGCTGGAACACTTTACCCCTGCGGTAGAATGGTGGAGTGACCGCAAAGAAATTCAGCTGGACGGGTTTGACAAGGCCAAAAAGTATACCGTGCAGGAGATCAAAGACCGCAACTACAATATTGATTTATGTGGCTATCCGCATGAGGAAGAGGAAATCTTACCGCCCAAAGAGCTGATTCAGCAGTATCAGGAGAAGCGCGCCAGCCTGAACGCAGACATTGACCGAATCCTTGCTCAGATCACGGAGATTCTGGGCATTGACCTTGATGCACAGGACTGAGCCATATAGATAAGGAAGAAAAAATGACAGGACAGCAACTGAAAAATTCCATTCTGCAAATGGCAGTGCAGGGCAAACTTGTTCCGCAAGACCCCAATGACGAGCCTGCTTCTGTGCTGCTGGAACGCATTCGTGCAGAAAAAGAACAGCTTATCAAAGAGGGCAAAATCAAAAAGGAAAAGAATCCGTCTGTGATTTTCCGTGGAGCCGATAATTTGCCTTATGAGAAGGTCGGCAAAAATGAGCCTATCTGCATTGCAGATGAAGTGCCGTTTGACATACCGGAGAGCTGGGAGTGGGTGCGGCTAAAGGATATTGTCGTTAAAGAAATCAAGCGAGGAAAATCTCCAACCTATGCTGATAATAGTAGCATACTTGTGTTTGCTCAGAAGTGTAACACAAAAGCTGGTATCATAGATTTATCGCTAGCCAAACACTTGGACTTTAAATCATTTGCAAAATACCCGGATGATGAATATATGCAAGATGGTGATATTGTTGTTAATTCAACCGGAAACGGAACCTTAGGAAGAGTTGGTGTCTTTCACGATTCTGATAGAAGCAATGACTGTGTGATCGTGCCAGATTCTCATGTCACAACCATTCGTATCAACAAGATACTAGTTTTAGACTACGTCTACTATGTACTGGTTTACTATCAACCTTATTTTGAAAAGAACTGCTCAGGTTCAACTAATCAGACGGAACTAAAGCCACTTGTTATCGCAAATTTGTTTATCCCTGTTCCTCCCATTGAAGAACAACGTAGAATTATCCGAAAACTTTCATCCGTATTGCCACTAGTCACAAAGTACGATGAAAAAGAAGTAGCATTGGAAGTCTATAATACAGCCTTTCCAGCGCAACTAAAAAAGTCTATCTTACAATATGCAGTACAAGGCAAGTTGGTTCCTCAAGATCCTGCTGACGAACCAGCATCCGTTCTGTTAGAGCACATCCGTGCAGAAAAAGAACAACTTGTCAAAGCCGGAAGAATTAAGCGTGATAAGCATGAATCGGTCATTTTCAGACGGGATAATTCTTATTATGAGAAGGTCGATGGAATTGAACGCTGTATCGATGATGAGTTGCCATTTGAGATTCCCGAAAGTTGGGAATGGTGTCGTTTGAAATCTTTGACAGAGAACATTACCAGCGGTTCACGCGATTGGGCAAAATATTACTCGACTACAGGGGCAGCATTTCTTCGCATGGGAAATCTGTCAAAAAATTCTTTTGACCTGCGGCTAGAGCATATCCAGCGTGTTTCCATCCCCTCAAAGGCCGAGGGAACACGAACTTCATTACAAAGTGGCGATTTACTGTTCTCTATAACAGGCGATGTCGGAATGCTTGGTCTGATACCAGATGGATTTGAGAAAGCCTACATCAACCAGCACACTGCGATGATACGTTTTCTTCCAGAAATGCGAAATAAATATATTCCATATTTGCTTCTGACTGACTACGCCCAAAAATTTTATAACGCAAATCAGCATGGCATAAAAAATAGCTTTCGACTTGATTCCATAGGTGAATTATTGGTTTCTATTCCACCGGAAAAGGAACTGTTCCGCATCCTTCAAAGAATCTCTCTAGTCCTTTCAAAAATAGCGGTTCTATAGCTCTTTTTGTATACTCATGGTGAAAGGAGGTCTTTCACTATGATTGAAGAATTTGAAAGACACTTGAGAGGAACAAATCTCTCAGAAAACACTGTAACATCCTATTTGTTTGCTGTGCGGCAGTTTGGGGAACGGCATGATGCCGTCACCAAACGCAATTTAAAAGAGCACAAAGCCTGGTTAATTGAGCAGTACAAGCCCAAGACGGTCAATTTACGAATCCGCGCTATCAACTGCTACCTCGAAAGTATTGGAAAGGATTCATGGAAATTGTCATCCGTCAAGGTGCAGCAGAAAGCCTTCCTCGAAAATGTCATTAGCGAAGCAGACTACATCTACTTCAAAAACTGCCTGAAACGCGATGACAATATGCTTTGGTATTTTGTTATTCGCTTTTTGGCTGCTACGGGTGCGCGCGTCAGCGAGCTGGTGCAAATCAAAGTTGAACACATTAAGCTTGGACACCTCGACCTTTATTCTAAAGGTGGGAAGCTGCGCCGCATCTACATTCCAAAATCATTGCAAACATCGGTGTACAAGGGGTACAAACAAGATAAAATAGAAATGAGGGGCGATAGAGCGGAAATGTCAGATTTTCCACTCTATCTGAACACGGTCGCTGGTGGCCTTGATCGTAGAGATCAAGCCATCGGCGGCTTTTCTTTTGTCGTCAAAATCTATGCTGTCCCAGTTGTCGAGATAATAGGATAACTTCTTTATCTGCTGGGGAGATATGGTTTCAACGCTCAATTCGGCGATTGCCTTTGAAATGGTCTGGCGTCGGGTGTCCAGTTCTTCAATTTTTTTGTTGGCGTAGGCAAGCAAGGTCGCATTGGCTCCGGTCAGCGTATCCAGCAGCTTTTCAATTTCTGCCTCCACCTGTGCCAGCTCCACTTGATAGGCGGTCAGCTTCGGATTGACTTTTTCCTCCCTGCCGTGGAGTATCTGAAAGTCTTTGAACTTCTCCTGCATGGCCGAGAAAATGAATTGCTCAAATTCTTCTTTGCGGATTTTCCCGCAGCCCGGACAGCCTTTGTTTTCCGTCCGTTTGGTACAGCGGAAATATCCGGTGCTGTTTGGTACATGGGTGGCTTTCAGAGCATACCCACAATGCCCGCATTTGATTTTTCCGGCCAGCCAAGTATTTTTCGGTTTCCGTCCCTGCTGGAATGTGGTATTTGCCATAAGTTTTTTCCGGCATTTAAGCCATGTGTCAGAGGAAATGAGTGCTTCGTGGGGAGCGATAACAAGTATCTGGTCTTTTAAGCACCTGTCCTTGTCCTCCTTCACATCCCGCCCCTGATAGAGATAGCAGCCGTTTGTTCCGGCAAAGTCGGAAGCGTCATTGACAATCGCTGCGCCCTGGCTCTTGAAAAATTCGTACAGCTCCAAATCGGCCTGTGCGTAAACGGGGTTTCTTAAAAGCTGGGAAAGAAATGTACGGAACATGGATTTTCCATAAATTTTTATGTCATGTTCCTCGAAGTATCGGGTAATATCTCCGAAGGAGGTTTCCGGTTCAGCGTACATTTCAAACATCAGCCGAACATGGTCGGCGGCTACGGGGTCGGCAACCATTTTCTTTGTGCGGATACCCTCTACCACAGTAGGCTCTAACTGATAACCGTATGGTGCTTGTCCGCTCATGTGAAAACCTTTCAGGCACCGTGAATAGTAGGCGTCTGTGACACGCTTCTGAATTGTCTCACGTTCAAGCTGGGCGAATACAATGCAGATATTCAGCATGGCCCGGCCCATCGGGGTCGAAGTATCAAACTTTTCCGTGGAGGATACAAACTCCACATCGTACTCTTGAAACAGCTCCATCATCGTTGCAAAGTCCAGAATAGAGCGGCTTATACGGTCCAGCTTGTACACGATGACCCGCCGGACCTTTCCTTTGCGGATCTCGCCCAGCAGCTTTTGAAACTCCGGTCTGTCCGTATTCTTACCAGAATAGCCTTTGTCCTTGAATACCCGGCAGCTCCCACCTTTCAATTCATACTTGCAAAAGTCAATCTGACTTTCAATGCTGATACTGTCCTTGCGGTCTACTGACTGTCTTGCGTAAATACAATCTTCTCTGATAAATTCCATATTGGGCTCCTTTCCTTGTTGGAATGGAGCTACCAACCTTACAACTATATTATACCATCAGCAGCCCCGGACAACAATGTTGCGAATGATTAGGGAAATCTGTCCCCATATTTTCTGAACACCTCATAAAGACAACGCTCAATTTCTTTTTTGCGCTGTGCTTTCTCCTTCGGGGGAAGTACCGGCGTGAGGCTTTCCAGCACAATGATCTTCCCTTGAAATGCGACAGACTTTGTTTCTCGTTCATAAGTGACAGCTTGCGTCATTGAAAACCTCCTTTGCGAAAGTGCGTGTATATGCCTGCCTTTCCCGCTTGTCCTGTGGGGAAATGTCAAAAGGCGACACCCAGCAGGTGCCGCTCTTTGAGCTTTCTCCACTTCGGGTCGATATGGCCCGAGCTCAGTAAGGACTGGAATGGTACTTTTCTTTGGCGTCCTCCACGCTGTTGAGGTCAAATACTTCATAAAGCTGCCCCACAACACGCCGTATATCCTTCTTTGAAAATCCGCAGTCCTCCATTGCCATAATGACATAGCCGCGGCAGGCGTCATTGCTCCATTCGTCCGGTTCCAAGCCGGGGATCATTCCAAACGCATTTCCCATAAAGTGCTCCTTTTTTTGAAAAGATGGGGAGCCACGCCGGATTGGTTGGCCTATCATCAGACAGCATTGCCGGGGGCTCCCCATAGGTTTTCACTTCATTTCAGACACACCGGACGGGCATAGGCTTCATGCCCCATAGTATTTCAACTCTCCCCATTCTGATGGCAAGGCGTTCTCATTGCCTGCGACGGCTCACGGCTTACAAGGCCGCTTCAACGCTCGGACTGTGACTAAACGCAAGTATCCGGGTTCTGCGCCTGTTCCGGTGGAGCCAGCCTTGCCCCACCTATGGCATGGACCTGTTCGCTCGCTCAGTTTTACAAAGACTGTATTCTCTGAAATCCGAGGTCATGGCGGGTCTGTCACACAGCGCGTTTCCCTTCGTATCCGGGTGTCTTTTTATTCAATTTTCAATCTGCATGAGGCTTGTCTGAACCTCGGGCCATTGTGACCCGAAGTGTTTTGCCTCTCATAAGCCATTTCATTTTCCGGCCTAAATCGGTACGCCTTACAAAGAATTTTTCAAAATTTTTTCTAAGCGACGCAGACCTCGCTCGATTGCGACACGAACCACTTTTTCATGGACGCCCTCTGCCCGGGCAATGTCCTGTTTGGTCATGCCGAGAATGAAATGGGCGTAAATCCGTTTTGCCTGTTTGTCTGGCAGACTGGTAATCGCTGCGTGAAGTTCCTGCATGGTCACTTTCCGCTCATACAGTTCATGGGGAGATAAAGCGACAAAGACAGCCTCATGCTCCAGCCCGTCATCCCGATCAAGGGAATAGTAGGCTTTGTGGCGGTATGTACGCAGCCGATAAGCAGCCTCTTTACGATCAAACTCTTTGAACATTTCTGCAACTTCTTCCGATACTTCCATGAAGCAATCCGATGTATAGAATGGGTAATAGTCCCGCAAATTGATAATAGCCATATTGACCTCCGTTTCGGTTGTTGGTTGACGAGTGACCGAAACGAAGGCGGCGGGGAGCGGCACCGGGGAATGACTTCGGGCCAACATGACCCGAAGCAGCCCCATAAGAACGCAAAAGCGCCCGGGCGGCATGAAGCCACACGGACGCATGAAATGACATAATAGTTAAGGTTCCAACAAATTTCGCATACATAGCCGGAATAACCCGGAGGCGGGGCTATGCTTTTTTTAACTGATGTAGGTCATGGGTGCTATGAAAAAAGGCAAAAATAGACACGGCGGCAATCCTCCTATATGCCGCCGTGGATTTACACGGTGTTAGGTCGTCGTTGGTTTAGGATAGACGAAAAGAAACGGCGGCTCTGATTTTCTCAAAACCGCCGTATCAGTCGATGATACAGAAAAGCGCACGAAATCCTCTGCCCGTCAGCGGTTTTTTTCTTTTCCCCGCTGTGGAGGCAGATGTTTGAATATGTAGG
>ENA-UEQB01002827-UEQB01002827.1-human-gut-metagenome-genome-assembly--contig:-NODE-2827-length-11810-cov-8.979204_pt1 | contig 11810 bp, 8 predicted proteins | sample MGYA00242901_ERZ507918 | MGnify/ENA primary metagenome ERZ507918 (study PRJEB26167, sample SAMN06115405) | human gut metagenome | host: Homo sapiens | place: China:Sichuan | collected 2016-04-06... | reverse complement strand
AAACTAACTTAACACTTTTGTTTGATTGAACGCAATCAATCTTCTGATTATTAGCTTTATATCGTTTTGGCACAGAATTGGATATATAATTGGTGGAGAAGAACAATTATGTTTTATCTTTGATGCCGGATAGTCGGCTGTAACTTAAAAAAGAGCGATTGACCCAATGAAACAGTTTATTAGAAACTTCAACAAGCAAAAGGTAGTAGGGACCCTGAATATATGTAGCCTCAGTCTTAGCATAATGGTTTCCATCGTTGTGGGCCTGTGGGCCATAAACGAACTTACCTATGATAATTTCTATTCGGATGGAGATAGAATGTATAGAGTCGTGCAGAATTTTGAGCTCAATGGAAAACCGATCAGGGCAGCTACTTCCTTCAAACCGCTGGGTGAAATTGCGGAAAAAGAACTTCCGTCCATTGAAAAGATGTGCCGGATTGTAAGCAGGACTATGGGGGTGACTTTTCATAATATGGTTCACTTTGGAGTGCCCTCTCTTGTGACTGACCACAACTTCTTCTCATTTTTTGGTTTTCCATTGAAAGAAGGAGATATTGAAACGGCATTTTCCGGAACTAATAATGCGATTATTACCGAGTCGGCTGCCAGGAAATATTTTCCGGATGAAGATCCTATCGGGCAGCGAATTGTGTCGCATGGTTATGATTTCTTTATTTCGGGAATAATGTATGATATACCCCGTAATTCGCATATACAGGCTGAAGTTATCTTACCTATGTTCGGGAGTTTCAAGAGCTGGGAATGGGACAGTGGCTTTTATTATGATACTTATTTCATTCTTTCACCCAGTGCCGACTTAAATCTGATAGGGGAGCGTCTCACCCAAATCAATAAAGCCGGGGCGGGTGACTTTTTGAAAAATGCCTATAATGAGGTGGGATTGGAACTTGTCAGGGATATACATTTCAGTAAGACGGAGCCCGGGTTTGATAATGCTGTGAAAGGGGACAAAAGCTTCTTGCAAATATTAGTTTTCACAGCTTTGGTAATTTTGATAATAGGCTGTATTAACTTTACCAATTTGTTTATATCCACCGCATTTATCCGTGCCAGGAGTATCGGCATCAAGAAATCTCAGGGAGCCGGAAGGAGAACCTTGATATTGGAATTTTATAAAGAAACGGCTGTCTATGTTTTTATTTCCGTGGTAGGAGGATTATTGTTGGCTATGCTGACGCTACCTGTCTTCAATAATTATACAGGTTCAACTACAGTTCTCGACTTTTACAATCCTCAACTTTATGTATTCCTTTTCTGCCTGATAATTGTTACGATTCTGATTGCCGGTTCTTTCCCGGCATTCAGGATGACAAAGTTTGGCATCATTGAAACGATTGGCGGCAAATTCCGTGGAAAGAAAATGTCGGCTTTTCAGAAAGCATTGGTTATCATTCAGTTTACTTCCTCAATTAGCCTGTTGATCATCGTGTTCTTTTTCGGCAGACAAATTGATACCCTCTTATCTCAGGATCTTGGGTTTGATAATAAAAATGTGTTTTATGTGAATGGTTGGGGAGCGTTTGGTGCCGATTATAAATCACTGCGCAATGAACTGAGGAAGAACCCAGCTATTGCAGATGTTGCCATGAAGCAATATGATTTACCTTTACGCATGGGAAATGGGGTGGGTGTCCGCAGTCTGGATGGCGATGAAGCCATATTGATAGATCTTTCGGAAGTATCCCCAAACTATTTTGATTTTTTTGATATGGAGTTTTTGGCCGGTGAGAACCCTTTATGGCTGGAAACTGCTGCGAATTCCCGCTATTGTGTGATAAACGAAGCTGCGGCACGTGCTCTCGGTTTGGAAGACAATCCGGTGGATGCATCTTTCATGTATATATCCATTGGGCAGAAACTAATAGAGAATGACGGAAAGACCTATACGGTGAAGGGAGTGATACGTGATTCTTATGTGAAGTCACTCCATGAGACTCCCGGTGCCCAAATGTATCTGAATCTGTCACGTGATGATCATAATCCTATTTTTATCCGGACCGTTGGTAACCCGCAGGATGCTATACAAGCGATGGAAAAGATGTGGAAGGAAATCAATCCGAATGTTCCGTTTGAATATCACTTTCTTGATGAAACTTATGATGCGCAATACAAAGCGGAAATGAATGCACGCAATGTGCTGAGCTATGCACTGCTGATTACATTTATTATTTCGGCAGCCGGACTTTTTGCCATTGCATTTTACTCTACGCAACGCAGGATAAAAGAAATAGGAATACGCAAAATAAACGGTGCGAAGGTGACTGACTTATTGTTGCTGTTAAACAAGGATGTGGTAGTCTGGGTCGTAATTTCATTCTTGATAGCCTGTCCCATAGCTTATGTATTTCTATATAATTGGCTGGACGATTTTGTGGTAAAGACTTCTCTGAGTTGGTGGGTATTCCTGATAGCGGGTGTATTATCTGCACTAGTAGCACTGATTACAGTTAGTTACCAAACCTGGAGGACGGCAACAACCAATCCTATTGAATCATTGAAAACCGAATAAACGAATTAGAAGATAATTTTTTATTCTGCCGGAATATTACGATATTTGTTCGTGAGAAATTGTAAATCAGGGCGAAAACCCTTTAAAAGAAATACCTGAATGAAGAAAGGAAACATCCTCATTGTCGATGATAATAAGAATGTGCTCAGTGCTCTGAGAATACTTTTGAGCGATTATTTTGAGAATATCGTTTTGCTCACTTCTCCCAATACGCTTATGTCCGAGTTGCGGGATAAGAATCCGGATGTGGTGCTGCTTGACATGAATTTCTCGGCAGGTATCAACTCCGGTAACGAAGGATTGTTCTGGCTGTCTGAAATCAAGAAAGCGGATGAAGAACTTCCTGTTGTGCTTTTCACGGCTTATGCTGATATAGACCTTGCCGTGAAAGCCCTCAAAGGTGGTGCTACCGATTTTGTGGTGAAACCGTGGGATAATGCCAAGTTACTGGCAACTCTGCAATCGGCCTATTCGCTGCGGCAATCCCGTAAAGAGGTGAAGAAACTGCGCGAGAAACAGAGCGTTCTCAATCGGGATATTCAGAAAGAAGAAGATATCTGTTGGGGAAAATCTCCTGCCATGCAACGTTTACTCACCATGATAAAGAAAGTGGCCGTAACGGATGCAAACGTTCTGATTACCGGTGAGAATGGAACCGGCAAGGAACTTATTGCCAAAATGATACATCGCTACTCTCCCCGGGCTGCGGAAACACTCATCAGTGTGGATATGGGCGCTGTTACCGAAACCCTTTTTGAGAGTGAACTCTTCGGGCATGTGAAGGGTGCTTTCACGGATGCTAAAGCGGATAGGTCCGGAAAGTTTGAGGCCGCTGACGGCGGTTCGCTTTTTCTGGATGAGATAGGAAATCTTAGCTATCCTTTACAGGCAAAATTACTTTCGGCTTTGCAAACACGGCACATTACGCGTGTGGGAAGTAATAAATCTATTTCGGTGGATATCCGTCTGATTTCGGCTACCAATAAGAATTTGTTTAAGTCTGTGAAGAAAGGGGAGTTTCGGGAAGACTTGCTGTACCGCATCAATACAATTCATTTGGAAGTGCCGCCTTTGCGTGAACGCCGCGAAGATATTCCGCAACTAGCTGATTTTTTCCTTCGTCGTCTGGCAAGGAAGTATGGTAAAAGTGATTTGAAACTGGGCGAGAAGGCCCTTTGTAAACTGGAAAGTTATGCCTGGCCCGGAAATGTGCGGGAATTGGAACATGCGATAGAGAAAGCTGTTATCCTGAGTGATAATCAGGAATTGCAACCCAATGATTTTTATATGCGTACGCCGGATGAGACTTCCTTTGTCGTGGAGTCTTTCACCCTTGAAGAGATGGAAAAAATTCTGATAGAAAAAGCATTGCGGAAGTATGATAACAATATTTCTGCTGTAGCCGCCGAACTTGGAATTTCGCGTCCTACGCTTTATAGTAAAATAAGGAAGTATGAACTTTAACCGGATGTCGGCTACGGAGATAAAAGAATGTTTAAATCAATAGAATACAAACTGATAATCTACCTGCTGGTATTGATGGTTTCGCTTGTGGCGGCTACTTTGTTGTTGGTTCGTGGAGAAATCGCTTATGGTGTGGTATGTGCGGTTATAGTTGTATTCTCTTTATTCAGACTGTTCAGAAATTACAGGAAGTTCAACAAGAATATCCTGTTTCTGCTGAATGCGATGGAGAACGGTGACTATTCCTTTCACTTCTCCACTAACCGGATGTCTCTTCGCGAAAAGGAACTGAACCGGATGATGAACCGCATAAAGGACATTCTGGTCAAGGCAAGGCGTGAGATTATAGAGAATGAAGAATTTCTCGGGACAATCGTGGAGAGTGTATCCACCGGCATTATCATTACCGATGAAGAGGGGTACGTACGCAATGTCAATCATTCGGCTACGGAGTTGTTGGGGCTGAGTAGTCTTTCCCATCTGAATCAGCTGCGCAATGTAGATGAATCGTTCCCTGCTCTTTTTCTTCATCTGAAACCGGGTGAGGTACAGCTTCTGAAGATCGCCAATGAGCGGGAAGAGACAGAGGTTAGTCTACACTTGACTAAAATCGTTATTTCCGGTATGTCGCTTCGGATTATTACACTCAATAATATCGGTAGTGAACTGGAAGCTAAAGAAATGGAATCGTGGATACGTCTTATCCGGGTGATGACCCATGAAATCATGAATTCCATTGCGCCGATTACTTCATTAAGTGAATCGTTGTTGTTTTCGTTCCGTTCCCGTGCCACAGAAATGGCAGGTAATTCCCTTTACTTGAATACTGTAGATGCCCTTGAAACTATTAATGCTACTACTAAGGGACTACTGAATTTTGTGGAATCCTATCGTCAGTTCACACGTATTCCCCAGCCGCAAATAGTACCTCTCGATACGAAACAGCTACTTGGGAAGGTAATTCATCTTTGTTCCCCTAAGATGAGAGAAGCGGGAGTGGAGGCAAAGGTTATCCAGGAAGGGGAGATACCGGTTTTGTATGCTGATGAAAACCAGGTATTGCAGGTACTCGTCAATCTGGTGAAAAATGCAGTGGAAGCTTTTGGAGGGGAAGAAGGAGGGGCTGCTTCCGGCAGGAAGATTGAACTGGCGATCATTACTTCTTCCCGTCAGACGGTTATTGAAGTGCGCAATAATGGAACTCCTATTCCTCAGGAAGTACTTCCGCATATTTTTGTGCCATTTTTCACTACAAAAGAGACGGGATCAGGCATCGGCCTGAGTCTTTCACGCTATATCATGCGTTTGCATGGCGGTAATCTGAAGCATTATGTCGTCAGGGAATGGACGGTATTCGGGATGGTGTTCTGTAAAGTATCTCCCCTGCAAGTGTAAAGCTATCTTACACTGATATAATCTGTGGTTTCTACTTAAATCTTTGGAAATTAGTCTGTTCTGAGTTTGGCATACTTCTGGATATATATTACTTGAATATTACAGTAAACAATATCCGGAAACTTATGAGAAAAGTAGCATGTATTTTTATTTTCCTGACCGTTACTATGATGCTTTGCAGTCAGACTAAAATATGGACGCTGGAAGAATGTATGGAGTATGCCGTACGGAACAACATGCGGGTGAGTAGTCAGGAAGCCCGAAATAGAAACTATACCCAGAATTATCGTGAAGCTATCGCCAAGCTTCTGCCTTCTGTTAAAGCAAATGTAAATACAAATCTCAGTTTTGGGCGTGGTTTGGATTCTGAGACAAATATTTATACGGATGTAAATTCATTCAGTAATACTTATGAGATTTCTTCCGGACTGGTTTTGTTCGATGGGTTGACAGGTATCACCCGTGCCAGAATGCAAAAGGTGAGTATCTTATTGGGAAAACAACAATTACAGGAAATCAAGGATATAACAGCCTATGAGACTATGGAGACTTTTTTTAATACGGTTTTCTGTTATGAAATGGTAGACTTGGCCGGACAACAATGGCAGGAGAGCATCCAAAATCTTCAACGTACAAAGCGCATGGAAGAACTCGGACTGAAATCTTCGCCGGATGTTGCCGAGCTGGCTGCAAAAGAAGTTGCCGACAGTTATAATCTGACCCGTCAAAAGAATCTTCTTAAAATAAGTATCATCCGTCTGAAGGAGAAAATGTATTTCCCTATTGATGAAGACTTGCAAATAGCCGGATATGATAGCCTTGAAGCCGTAGCCAAGACAGAAGACTCTCCTCTGGATATTTACCGGCATGCACTTCTGTTTCTGCCTACTGCACAGGCCGCTGAGGCTTCTTTGCGCATCCGGCAACTTTCTTATCGGGAAGCAAAGGGGGCGTTATTTCCCACACTTGTGGCTCAGGGTGGGATATCAACCGGATTCGCGCGTTTTATGGACGGTAGTGAATATATTCCTTTTTCGGAACAGTTCAGGAATAAACGCGGATATTATGTCGGTTTTTCCCTTTCCTTTCCTATTTTCGATGGACTGGCCCGGATATCAAATGTGAAAAGAGGTAAGCGGGAGCTTATTATTGCCCGGAATGAGAAGGAGGAAGCCCAACGTACTTTGTACAGTGAGATAGAACAGGCGGTGGCTGACATGAACGGGCAGGCCGATGAGTTTTATCAGGCCGTCCGGCAGGAAGAGGCCATGCAGGTAGCCCATCGACTCAATATCCGTAAGTACGAGGAAGGGCTCATCAATGCTATCGAACTACACGCAAGTGCCAATCGTCTTATGCAGGCAAGGTCGGCAAAGCTGAATGCACGGTTGAAATATAATCTCAAAAAGCGGCTTGTGAATTATTATAAAGGAGAACCTTTCATCAGTGAATAGAAAGACATCGGTCAGTAATAATCTAATTAAAATGTAAATGAAATGATGGATACCCTTATCGAACAGAAAAAAGGATTTAAAAAGAAATATATATCGTATGTAATTGCCGGTTTGTTGTTAACTTTAGCAGCCGGATGGTTATTCTTTGGTAATAGGACCCGTAGGGTACATGTGGATCGGAACACATTGAATATACAACCGGTTATGGTGGGATTATTCAATGACTATATGCGCGTCAACGGACAAGTATTGCCCATTCGTACAGTGCAGTTGAGTGTAACGGAAGGTGGCATGGTAGCCGAAAAGATAGTGGAGGAAGGAACTATGGTGAAGCAGGGTGAAGTGATTGTGCGCCTCACCAATCCGATGCTTAATCTCAGTATCCTCGATAGTGAAGCGCAATTGGCCGAGAAACAGAATTTCTTGCGGAATACATTGCTCGATATGGAACAGAACAGGCTGAGCCTGAAAAAAGATCAGTTACAATTTGATATTGAAGTGGGACGGCAAAAGCGGAGGTTTGAGCAGTACAAGTGTCTGTATGATGAGAAACTTGTGTCGAGAGAAGAGTACTTGCAGGCGCAGGAAGAATATGAGCTGGCTTTCAATAGACACAATCTTGTGGTTGAAAGCCGGAAACAGGATTCTATCTATCGCAGTGTGCAAGTAGAGCAGCTTGAGGAGAGTCTGGACAATATGAGGCGTAATCTTGTGCTGGTACGTCAACGTGGTGAAGACTTGAATGTGAAAGCTCCGGTAAGCGGACAACTCGGATTGCTTGATGTGGAGATAGGACAGTCCATTGCTACCGGAACGAGAATCGGACAAATCAATGTTCTGTCTGATTTTAAGGTGGAGGCTTTTATTGACGAGCATTATATCGACCGTGTCCGGGAAGGGCTTAATGCAACTTTCGAACGTCAGGATAAGGATTATGAATTACGCGTCAGAAAGGTATATCCGGAAGTACGTGACAAGCAGTTCAGGACTGACTTTGTGTTTGAAGGTGAACGCCCGGATAACATCCGTGCCGGACAGACATATTACATCAACCTGCAACTGGGACAACCGATAGAGGCAAACCTCATTCCGCGCGGAGCATTCTATCAGAGTACAAGCGGACAATGGATTTTTGTGGTGACTCCGGATGGGAAGAAAGCTGTACGCCGCAATGTGCAGATTAAGCGTCAGAATCCAATGTACTATGAGGTGATAAGCGGACTTGAACCCGGTGAGAAGGTTGTAATTTCAAGCTATGAGAATTTCTCGGACGCGGGAGAACTGGTATTGCAGGATTAAAGAATATGGTAATAAGTTGAAACTGATAAAAGAATAAAGAATATGATTGAAATTAAAGGATTGAATAAAGTGTTTCGTACGGAAGAGGTGGAAACAGCAGCGATTAACAATATTTCCCTGCAAGTGGAGAAAGGAGAATTTGTAGCTATTATGGGGCCGTCAGGGTGTGGTAAATCTACTTTGCTCAATATTCTTGGGATGCTTGATAGTCCTACTTCTGGTAAATATTATTTGGATGGTGTTGAAGTGGGGCATATGAAGGAAAGTGAGCGTACCGAAACTCGGAAAGGAAAGCTCGGATTTGTATTCCAAAGTTTTAACCTGATCGAAGAAATGAATGTTTTTGAGAATGTAGAGTTGCCGTTGACTTACATGAAAATAAAACACTCGGAACGGAAACGCCGGGTAGAGGAAACTTTGAAAAGAATGAGTATTGATCATCGCGCGGGTCACTTTCCTACTCAACTTTCCGGTGGACAGCAGCAGCGCGTAGCCATTGCCCGTGCCGTAGTAATCAATCCGATGCTGATACTTGCCGACGAACCGACCGGAAACCTTGATTCCCGGAACGGACAGGATGTAATGGAACTTCTGCTCGAACTGAACCGGCAGGGAACTACTATCGTTATGGTGACTCACTCGCGCCACGATGCCTCGTATGCCCACCGCATCATCAATCTGTTTGACGGACAGATTGTGACGGAAGTGCAAAGTGAGAGTTTGTTACGATAAGATAAATTAATACCCCACCTGCCCGACTTATGATATAAATCCCTATCTTTGTGGCGCTTTTTAATAAAGAACAGGATTAAAATTAATAGATATAACAAAAAAATGGCACAAGAAGACGTTTTTAAGAAACTCGTATCACACTGTAAGGAATACGGTTTCGTATTCCCCTCCAGCGACATCTACGACGGATTGGGAGCAGTGTATGACTACGGTCAGATGGGTGTGGAACTGAAAAACAACATTAAACAATACTGGTGGCAGAGCATGGTGTTGCTGCACGAAAACATTGTCGGCATCGACTCCGCTATCTTTATGCACCCCACCATCTGGAAGGCTTCCGGACACGTAGACGCATTCAATGACCCTTTGATTGACAACCGTGATTCCAAGAAACGTTATCGTGCCGATGTGCTGATTGAAGACCAACTTGCAAAGTACGACGATAAAATCAATAAAGAAGTTGCCAAAGCTGCCAAGCGTTTCGGAGAGGCTTTTGATGAAGCGCAGTTCCGTAGCACGAATGGTCGCGTATTGGAACACCAGGCTAAACGCGACGCATTGCACGAACGTTTTGCAAAGGCTCTGAATGATAATAACCTTGACGAGCTTCGCCAGATTATTCTGGATGAAGAAATCGTTTGCCCCATCAGCGGTACAAAGAACTGGACGGAAGTTCGTCAGTTCAACCTGATGTTCTCTACAGAGATGGGTTCTACTTCGGATGGTGCCATGAAGATTTACCTGCGTCCTGAAACAGCCCAGGGTATCTTTGTGAATTACCTGAATGTACAGAAGACCGGTCGCATGAAGATACCTTTCGGTATTGCACAGATTGGTAAGGCATTCCGTAACGAGATTGTTGCCCGTCAGTTCATTTTCCGTATGCGTGAGTTCGAACAGATGGAAATGCAGTTCTTCGTGAAGCCGGGTACTGAGCTGGAATGGTTCAAGAAATGGAAAGAAATCCGTTTGAAATGGCATAAGGCATTGGGATTCGGTGATGACCACTATCGTTATCATGATCATGATAAGTTAGCTCATTATGCGAATGCAGCTACAGATATCGAGTTCTTAATGCCGTTTGGCTTCAAGGAAGTGGAAGGTATCCATAGCCGTACGAATTTTGACTTGTCGCAGCATGAGAAGTTCTCAGGTAAGAATATTAAGTACTTCGATCCCGAAACGAATGAAAGTTATACTCCGTTTGTTGTGGAAACTTCTATTGGTGTGGACCGTATGTTCCTCAGTATCATGTCTGCTTCTTATTGCGAAGAACAACTGGAGAGTGGAGAAAGCCGTGTAGTACTGAGATTGCCTGCCGCACTTGCTCCTGTGAAGTTGGCTGTAATGCCGTTGGTGAAGAAAGATGGTCTGCCTGAAAAGGCTCGTGAGATTATGAATGACTTGAAGTTCCATTTCCACTGCCAGTATGATGAGAAAGACAGCATCGGCAAGCGTTACCGTCGTCAGGATGCCATTGGTACTCCGTACTGCGTGACTGTTGACCACCAAACTCTGGAAGATAACTGCGTGACGCTGCGTAATCGTGATACGATGCAACAGGAACGCGTGGCTATTGCTGAACTGAATAACATCATTGCAGATCGTGTTAGCATCACTTCGTTGCTGAAGGGGTTGCAATAAGTAATACAATAAATTAATAGAATGAACAAAAGACTCTTAGTATTTCTACCTTTCCTGTTGCTCTTGACAGGTGTATTTACTTCTTGTGAAGAAGTAGAGGAAGTAGGTAGGTATGACAACTGGCGAGAACGGAATGAAGCTTATATTGATTCATTGAATCTGATCATAGGTGGCCGGGCTGATAGAATTATAGAAGGGGCGAAATATGAAGGTGATAACGGTGACTCTGTTAAGCTTAGTAAGATTCCTGTAGGTGAATTATTTGCTATTAAGGATAACTACAAGAGTACAACAGAGAATTCTTTGTATATTTATTGTAAGAAAATATCGCCAGACAATCCCGATGGGGAGCGTCCGCTTTATACGCAGTCAGTTACGACATACTATTATGGTACAATAATACTGGGGGATAGATTCGATGGTAATTTTGTTGGTTACAGCGCAATAGACCGCGGCGTACTGCTTTCTGAAGGCGAGGGCGCCAAGGTGCCTACGGACTTTGATTCCCTGATCAAGCTTCCCGGCGTCGGCCAAAAAACCGCCAGCGTCGTCATGAACGTTGCGTTCGAAAAGCCGACCATTGCCGTGGACACTCATGTATTCCGTGTCGCTAACCGCACCGGCTATGCAAAGGGCAAAACGCCTGAAATCGTCCAGAAAAAAATGGAGCGGTACACTCCGCTCCCCTATCGTGCAGATGCTCATCACTGGTTCATTCTGCTCGGCCGCTATATTTGCAAAGCCAGAAAGCCCGAATGCTGGAAGTGCCCGATTGAGCAGTACTGCGAATACAAAGAAAAGAATCTTGAGCCTCCCGACCCGAAGAAGTCCAAGAAACGTCTGCTTCCTATTGAAGACTAAAACTCGAACTCGCCTTTAAGGTTGTTTTCTTGTTTCAGCTTCTTCCAAATTTTCTTAGCTGGAAGGTGTCTTGAAGCCTGAAGCTCAGAAGCTCTCTGATCAAGCAGCTCGACGGAATAAGTTTCCTTCGGTCCCTTCTTGGCAAGAATAATTCTGTTGCCTTCTGCTACATCCGGCGTGACGAGCACTTGTCCGTCAAATGCTTTCGAGATGTTATCGAGACTCTTGGTGAAATCTTCCCCGCCGAACACGTTATAAGAAGAGATGCCTCCGTCCGTCAACGCCTTTTTGCAAAGTCGATAGAACGGAACATCGTCATAGACCGGACCCCAGGCTTCCGCATCATAAATATCGACTAAAAGCCAATCGGCTGTATTTGCAGCTCGGGCTAGATATTTCTTGCAGTCTTCAAAAACGACTTCCAAATG
>ENA-UEQB01002826-UEQB01002826.1-human-gut-metagenome-genome-assembly--contig:-NODE-2826-length-11814-cov-48.471671_pt1 | contig 11814 bp, 10 predicted proteins | sample MGYA00242901_ERZ507918 | MGnify/ENA primary metagenome ERZ507918 (study PRJEB26167, sample SAMN06115405) | human gut metagenome | host: Homo sapiens | place: China:Sichuan | collected 2016-04-06... | reverse complement strand
TGGATGAAGGGATATATTTTCGGAGAAAACGATTTATTCGGTGCAGACAAAACCACCTTCGGACTAACAAATGGCAAGCGTGGAAATAACGCATCTTATACTCCATGGACAAATTTCTCCATGAATGAAAAACGTAAAGAAGTAGAATTCATTGTACAACTCGATAAACCGACTCAAATCAGTCAGGTAGTATTTGGTTCATTATTTAACCCGGCCTATCGCATTTTACCGGCAGGTGCTGCTACGGTAGAAATCTCAGCCGATGGTAAAGAATACCGGCAAGTTGCAGAAGAGACATTTACTCGTCAATTTCCGGATAAAGGAAGAAAAGCGTATACTGATTCTATCTCTTTCGATCCTGTTGAAGCCACTTATGTAAAAGTAAAAATCCAAAATGGAGGTACCTTACGTAACGGTATTGATTGCAGAAAAGATACTCCGGAAGACATCATACAGGCAAATCTGTATCTTGACGAAATAGAGATTTATTAAGAAGAAAAGCAACATAACCAACTGATAATCAGAAGTTATAAGAATGTACACTTTTGTATGACAGGAATGTACATTCTTATATAACAAGAATGTACACCTTTACCATACAAGAATGTACATTTTTACATTGTGGGAAAACTTACATTCATTTTTTGACTCTGGTTATCAATAAAAAACGGATTGCACTGTAACAGTACAATCCGCTTTTTTTATACATGATGGATTTATTATTAAAGTCCTTTTTCAGACAAATAACGCTCTGCCTCAATAGCGGCTTTACAACCACTTCCTGCAGCAGTAATTGCCTGACGGTAATGCGGATCGGCAACATCACCGGCAGCAAAAACCCCCGGTACCTTTGTACGGGGAGTATCCCCCTCCGTAATGATATAGCCTACTTCATCCGTTTCAAGATAGGGTTTGAAGATATCAGAATTCGGCTTATGACCGATAGCCAGGAAAAATCCATCTATGGACAATGTATAACGTTCTTCATCCGGTTCACCCCAACGCTTTACAAGGCTTACACCTTCTACCCCATTCTCACCGAACAGACCAACAGCATTATGTTCAAATAATACCTCTATCTTATCATGGTTCAACACACGCTCCTGCATGATTTTTGATGCACGCAGATAAGGTTTACGAACAATAAGGTATACTTTTGAAGCCAATCCGGCAAGGTAAACAGCTTCTTCACAAGCCGTATCACCCCCACCAACAACAGCCACCACTTTCTTACGATAAAAGAACCCGTCGCAAGTAGCACAAGCGCTTACACCCATTCCGGCATATTTCTTTTCATCTTCCAGACCCAGATATTTTGCCGTAGCACCGGTTGCTATAATCAATGTTTCCGCCTCAATCTCCTTCTCTCCGTCAATGGTAATTTTATAGGGTGCCTTGCTCAAATCCGAAGCAGTAGCAATACCGAAACGGATATCTGCACCGAAGCGTTCGGCTTGCGTGCGCAAATCTTCCATCAGTTGCGGACCACTGATACCTTGCGGATATCCGGGAAAGTTCTCCACATCTGTGGTGGTTGTCAACTGTCCACCAGGTTGTATTCCTTCATAAAGCACGGGGGATAAGTTTGCACGCCCCGCATATATCGCTGCCGTATACCCGGCAGGACCTGAACCAATAATCAGGCATCTTACTTTTTCTGTTTCCACCATTCTATTTTATTATTTATTCCCTATGGTCATGACTATTATTTTATCTTCATCACATAGGTACGTTTACGATTTACTTATTTACTATTTACGACTAAAAAAATCTACTGTTTATCTTAAATCTATGATTTCGGCAGTAGGATATTGTTGTTTATTAAATACAAAAACAGAGTCGGACAGTTTCAAGCCTGTTTGATATCTGGTAATGGTTATCTCACTCCGGCTACCATCACGTTGTTCCACTTTTATATAAACAGGCTGATAGGTACTTTTTACTACATAAAGTACGATACGGGACAAGTCCTGTTTTTTATCTGTTGCAGTGAGGATCACCTCATACACCTGTTTCCCATGAAAATCTGCCACTTTCCCTAATTCATAATCAAACCCTTTCTTATAAAGATAGAGCAATGCATACGGATTCAAGCCCTGTAATTCTGCTTCAGTAGGAGTACTAATATTTACCTCATCATTTTGAGTAAGATAACTCCACTGCGTTTTTCCGTCAAACCATGAAACCGTCTCAGCCGTTTTCAGAAAAAACTTCTCTCCTTTCAGCTCAATGGTTCCGGTAGCCGTTCCTACAGAATGCCCTTTATTAAAAGCCTGTACACTAAAATCAGCTTTTACTCCACCTGCTTTTTCAAAAGCGGCAGCCGTTTTATCAAGCACAAGTTTTGCCTGTGCTTGTTTTTGGGCAAGTACAGGCAAAGTAGTAAGTAAAGCTATCAAAATGTTAAAAATGTACTTCTTCATTTGTCTTATTAACGCTTGCTTATTGTAAATTGTTAAATCTCATTTAGAGGTAATTTTCATCCATACACAAAACGTCGCGTGCCTTACTTCCCTGGGTTGGGCCAACGATTCCGGCTTTTTCCAATTGGTCCATAATACGCCCTGCACGATTATATCCAATAGAGAATTTACGCTGAATCAGAGAAGTAGAACCCTGCTGGTGAATAACGATCAACCGGGCTGCTTCTTCAAACAGCGGATCAAGACGCCCCATATCCACATCTCCCAGGTCACTACCTCCATCTTCACTCACATATTCGGGCAAGAAAAAGGCAGTCGGATATCCTTGCTGTTTTGCAATAAACTTAGTGATCTCCTCCACCTCCGGCGTATCAATAAATGCACACTGTACGCGCACCGGATCTGCTCCCTGTAAGAAAAGCATATCTCCGCGTCCTATCAGCTGATTGGCTCCCGGACGGTCAAGAATTGTACGCGAATCCATCATTGCCGAAACGCGGAAAGCAACACGCGCCGGGAAGTTCGCCTTGATCGTACCTGTAATAATGTTTGTTGTAGGACGCTGTGTGGCAATAATCATATGGATACCTACCGCACGCGCCAGCTGGGCAATACGGGCAATAGGTAATTCTATCTCTTTTCCGGCAGTCATTATCAAATCACCAAACTCATCAATAACTACCACAATATAAGGCATAAACTTATGTCCCTTTTCAGGGTTCAGACGGCGATTGACAAATTTCTCGTTATACTCCTTTATATTGCGTACATGCGCCATCTTCAACAAATCATAACGGGTATCCATCTCCACACAGACAGAATTAAGTGTCTGCACAACCTTCGTCACATCCGTAATAATGGCATCACCTCCATCGGGCAACTTGGCAAGGAAATGATGCTCAATAACCGAATAAATACTAAACTCTACTTTCTTCGGATCGACAAGTACAAACTTCAGTTCTGCCGGATGTTTCTTATACAATAAAGAAGTAATGATTGCATTCAGTCCCACGGATTTACCTTGTCCGGTAGCACCTGCTACCAATACGTGCGGCATTTTACAAAGGTCTACCATAAACACCTCATTCGTGATTGTCTTACCAAATGCAATCGGCAAATCATAGGTAGACTCCTGAAATTTCTTACTACCGATAATACTTTGTCCCGAAACAATTTTAGGGTTAGAGTTCGGTACTTCAATACCGATTGTTCCTTTTCCGGGAATCGGGGCAATAATACGAATTCCCAATGCCGAAAGGCTCAATGCAATATCATCTTCCAATCCACGGATCTTTGAAATACGTACTCCCTGTTCAGGAGTTATTTCATAAAGAGTTACGGTAGGTCCTACAGTTGCCTTGATCGTACTGATCTCGATGCCAAAGCTCCTCAATGTATTGATAATCTTATCCTTATTCGCATTCTGTTCCTCCATATTAATGGTAGGCTCATTGTTCTCAAAATGCCTCATCAGCTCAATGCCAGGAAAACGATAATTTTCAAGATCAAGTTTCGGATTATAAGGTTCAGTTTCTTTTCCCAGATAATCGTCATCGGCGTCAGCAGCGGCCTCAACTTCAAAAGCAGGTTCTTTATCAGTCAATTCATTCACAACAGGAACCGGGTCGGGGGTAGTCTGTTCAAAAGTCATTGTCACTTCCTCCTCCTCTTTCGATGAATTCTCATTGATTTCTGACGGCATAACAAACTCCGGCTCTTTCATTTCAGGCTCCGTTTTAACCTCTTTAGGAGCTGGTTTCTGTTGGAAAGTCCGATCCATAGAAAACTCTACTTCGTGAGGTTTCGGATTGGCAAATTCAGGCTTTACCTGTTCTGCTGCAGGACTTTCTTCCTGCTCTTCTCTTCCCTCTTTACGACTACGTTTCAAGAAGCTAAGGCTAAAAAGTTTACGTAACCATATGACTGTACGGGCACTGATATAAATAAGGAAACAAATCGCCGTCACAAGCAAAATCATCCAAACACCAGGTTGTCCCACCTGTGAAGTCAGCCAATTGGCTACATTATATCCGTGACGTCCTCCCAAATAAATGAATGAGTCCTGATAGCTATCCATAAAAGCAATGCCACCGACAACATCTTAACAATCAAACCTCTTATTGTAATATACTTAAAGTCCTCCATCCCTTGATAAGACCATTCACATCCAATAGCAATAAAAAAGAGATTCATGCTTAAAATCAGAAAAAGAGGAAGATTGACTTGAACTTGCGCTACGGTAAGCGCTACAACACCTACTACAATATATCCCAACAGAGTAAGAAAGGTATGTAATAGAAGTATTTCCACTGCCACTTGATTCATCTCTTTCACATTGCTCTTCACCCTAGCTATTTCCCGAATGGCATAAGTCGGTATTCCTAACCCTGCAAACATGGATATATAATTAATGATGGAAAGATAGAAATTTACCTGTCCTATCCCGTCTGCCATCAAGATACGGGCAACATACGGAAATGTTACAATCGGAAATAACAGCCCTGAAATAGTATTCAGCAAACTATAAAAATAGTTTTGTTTTACAGACATAGATGAAACAAGACTTTCACTAAATTCTTAAGAAAGAGCTAATATACGGTATCTGATATACCCAATAAGATATGAAGAACCATAACAACAATAAACCGGCCCAAGCAAGAAAGGAAAAATCTGTATGTACGAACAGATCTGTTTTCATATACAATAATGAAAGAATCGGATAATGAATGGTATAAACTAAAATACTACAAGATGAAAGATTAACAATAGTCCTCCCTATATAACCGCTAAAAACTATCGACCTTAAGCTCAAGAAAAAAGACAAAGAAGCCAATACACAGATAATTGAATTTTGAAAATATTCTATCGCACCAACATTGCGATATAATAAATAACAAATTAACGCAGCACATAAAATATAAATTATATAGCACAAGACCGCTTTACCCCCCCCTATTACATTTTTTAACATATTATTATCTGTAAGATATAACCTCAAACAAACACCTAATAGAAAATACATCAGATGGGAATACAAACGAAAAGATTGCGGTATATACACATTTTCAAATATAAAAGAATAAACGTAATTTGTATAAATATCGCAAGTGTATATTATAAACTGCAGCACTGACAGGAAAAGCAATAAACCGTATAATCTAGTTCTTATTGATATGATATATTTCTTTAAAAATGGCATTAGGGCATATATAAAAATGAGACTTCCCAAAAACCAAAATACAGGGAACACTCCACCTTGAAAAAACAGACTACTACAAGCTTGTTTAAACGGCATTAATATAGAGATATCACCTCTAACAAGTTTAGGAATATCAAAAATGAAAGTAAATACACATACGATCTTGACAATATTAAAAATCTTCCTATAATAATACTTCATTCCACCATCCTTAGGGGCCAATAAAAAGCCGTTTACCATAAAAAACAATGGAACTGCAATCCCCGACATATAAAATAAAAGATAGGATAAATGAAAATCTGAAGACTCAGACATAAACATCCCTATTGTGTGAAGAGTACATACAAAAATGCAGGCCACTAATTTTATGGCATCCAATGAAATATCTCTATCCATTTTCTTAGTATGCTTATTTACATTTCAACTTTCAATCCACTCATCAAACTCTGATCACTCCACAGATATCCCCATTTTCCAAATCTCCCAATCGTTTCAATACCAAGGGAAAAAAGGTAATCACGGACAGTCTTACGGGCTTCATAAATATTATGGTCAAAAATGACATTGGCGTATGGTTCGAAACGGATATCAGTAAAAAGGATATCTTCTTGTTTTAAAATGTTTAAAGAAACAAGTTTTCCCACTGAACGTGCCAACAGCTCTTCCCGGGTATATTCATTACGGTTACAATACACTTCCATCTGAAGTGAGGAACAACCTTCGGGAACATTGTCGGGCGACTTCAAGGAAGGTGAGTAGACGCGAGCAGGAAGAATATCCTCATCATAAATGTACCACCAAAGATAAGGAGGGATATTCTTCGTCTTCAGTCCGACCGATATCTGATAACCACAGGTACAGTGTAACCGTGCAACTGCATTGCAAACATCAACAGGAACGTTTTTCAGCATCTTAATTACCTCAGGAAGCGGAAGACTGCTAATCAAACGGTCAAATTGATATTCATCGCCTTTTGATGTACGAAGAAGACGATTCTCTACATCTATCGATATGACCTGTTGGTTATAACGAATATCCTGGTTTTCTACCAAAGCAGACAAAAACTGCTTAAATCCACCTTTTCGTGGATAACGCATCTCCTTACTATAATAGGTTACAGGAGTTTCGGATGTATTGCACCCCTGTATCACTTCTTCAACGGAAGGCTGGTATAAACGGCTTCCTTCCCGGCTGCCCATCCATCTTGTTTCCAAATCCTTTGCTTCAGTCATCCAATATTTCTTAGTATAAGGAATCGGAAAATGTTCTGCAAAAAAATGACCGAATTGAAGCCGTAACCATTGGTCGTAATTTTGTATCTGAGAAGAGTCAATATCTGTCGGACGGGATAAAAAATCTCTTACTACGGCATCCTTCATCTTCTGACTGAGCGGATAAAGATTATTTTGGGCCGGATGCTTTATCCATATTCCCTGATAAAGATTATATGCATTAGGAACATGTCTGAATACCTCTCCGGCTCCATCCATAAAGATTCTATTTACTTGTTCATCTTTAGCAAAGGAAAAATGAACAAAACGGTCAAAACGGAAACCGTCAATGGTAAAGTTACCGCAAAGACCTCCATAAGTAGTATCCTTTTCCAAAACTACAGTCTGCTGACCATTGCAAGATAACTTGTATGCAGCTCCAAGACCGGATATTCCAGCACCAAGGATTAGAACGGGATTATTCATTTTCATATGTCTTCATATCTTCATGCAATATCCTAATACCTTCCTTCAAGGAGATGGACGCCTTCCATCCCAGCAAAGTGATGTTCCTATTTATAGGAGCCACGGCATACATGGCATCAGAAGGAGAATACGGGCAGCCGCCCCAATTTGCTTTTACGGGACGGTTCCAGACTGACTCTATCATATCCGCCACTCCGCGTAACGAATGCCCCTCACCTGTTCCAAGATGAAACTGGTAATAGCTGTCTTTCAAGTTATCCAAGGAAAGGATTAATGTATAAAAGAAATCTGCTATATCATCAACATGTATGAAGTCAAGTACCTGGTTACCCGGAGAAAAATCCACGGGCTTTTCCGCCTTTACCGCATCGACCAGATAATCAATCACCTTCTTGCTTGAATTATACCGCCCATAGGGAGAGTAGACTACCACATTAATCCAATTCCAACATGACTGTGCCTGATAATACCTTATAATAGGGCGTACCGCTGTTTTGGTAGCGGAATAAAGATTATTGGGCAAATATTCACCCGCGCCATTTAAAAATTCAGTAAATGTACCTATATTAATGAAGTGGCTACAGGAAGTATGGGAAACTGCCTCAAGCAAGTGGGTGGTAAACAGGATATTTGATCCAATCAGTTTTTCTATGGACATATCATCCCTTCTTGCAGTAAAGAAAGTTGCCATATGGATGACAACATCAGGAGAATAACCGATAACCTGCTTGCACCATCCGCCCTCTGTCGTAGCAATTATTTCCAAGCAAAGACCAGGAAACATGCTTTCTGCTTTCTGTCTGTCCCTTACCAACAGACAAATATCTGTCAATGAATGACTGAACAGATAAGGAATCAGTGTCCGACCTACAAATCCGGTAGCTCCTGTAATCAATATCTTCATAAAGCTACAATGTTTAAAATTTATAGTCTATCGCCTCCAGCTCCATCCGGCTTGCTTCCGAAGGATCATGAGGTTCAGGTATGATATCCATCAGCATGGATATGCCCTCCCCCTCTCCATAAAAGGCCATCCATAGTCCGGGAGCTACAGTAAGCCGCTGATAGCAGCTTTCAGGTGACAGGGTTATTTCTTCAAACTGCCCACGGGTGGGACTGCCCTCACGGTCATCATAGATTACGAACTTGACAGCACCGACGGGCACAACCAGATTCAAGGTCATGCGGTTATGGCGTTTCCAGCCTTTGGCTGCACCGTGTTCTATCTGTGAGAAATAAGCCTCACCAAATCCGACATAACCTTCATCAGTAGATTTTAAAGCATGATAAATATCCCCTTTGGGTACGACAATATGCTTCAGGGGATGAACTGTCACTCCTTCCATCATTATTCCGCCCATTTTAAATGTTGTGCTCCGGCAGCCCTGACATAGGAATCTATCTGGGCAGTGGTCAAGCTGTACATATCCACATTGGCATCTGTATAAAAAGCTTTGTACCAGTCAGCAATAAAATGTACACATTCCTCATAGTGCAATGTAGAATGCCAGTCAAGATAAGCCAGTGCCTTGTCACAATTAAGCTTCAATAAAGTAGCCTCTTCGAAAGGCACATTGCCGGTCAGCCGGGCTGCCGTATTCCTATCCAGCCCCCAAAGTTCGGCCAAGTCCTGAACCAACTGAAACACTGTCTTGGTCTGCTCCGCACGAGGGCCAAAGTTAAACGGTTCTCCATTCTTCACCTTTCCTTCATAAAGGTATTGTCCAAGATTGAGATAACCGCTCAATGGTTCCAATACGTGTTGCCAGGGGCGGGTAGCTTTGGGACTACGTATCTCCACCACCTCATTCCTTGAAAATGCCTTGACACAATCTACGATGATACGGTCTTTCGCCCAGTCACCACCTCCGATAACATTCCCGGCACGGGCCACTCCCAGTTTGATATTGGGCATAGCTTGGATAAAGGATTTCCAATAACACTTGATAGTAAGTTCGGCTGCACCCTTTGAACCGGAATAGACATCCTTTCCGCCTACCGCATCTGTCTCACGATATCCCCAGATCCACTCCACGTTATCGTAAGCCTTGTCACTGGTGATAAGAACACAGGTACAATTCCATGTGATATTACGGATGGCCTCCAGCACGGAAGCCGTACCTACCACATTGGTAGTGATGGTATCAAAAGGCTCCTTGTAGGAAGTAGAAACAATGGCCTGTGCAGCAAGATGAAAGATAAAATCAGGCTTTACAGCCTGAACATAATCACTCATCTCCTCTTTATTACGGATGTCACCATAATGGTGATGGATTCTGTCGGGTAGGCCAACAACCTCGAACATGGACGGTTGGGTAGGTATACTATTTGAATAGCCGTATACCTCCGCTCCCAGCATGAGTAACCATGCTGACAACCAGCTCCCCTTGAAACCGGTATTACCGGTTATCAATACTTTCTTTCCTCTATATACATTATTGAATGCCATATTTATCCTTTTATTTTTATCATTTCCAATATTTCCAAGGTGCTTTGCCCGAAGCCAAGAGGCTCTCCAGTTTCTCCTTGTCACGCAACGTGTCCATGCACTGCCAAAAGCCATGATGCTTATAGCAGGAAAGTTGCCCCCGGGAGGCAAGCGTTTCAAGAGGTTCACGCTCCCAGGTCGTTGTGTCATTTTCTATATATTCCAATGCTCCCGGCTCCACAACCATGAAACCTCCGTTGATCCATCCCATATCATCCCGACTCTTTTCACGGAAAGACCTTATCATAGAACCGTCAATGTCCATTACTCCGAAACGACCTTCGGGAAGCACACCTGTCAACGTGACCATAGTCCCTGTCTCTTCATGAAACCGGATACATTCATTAATGTCAACATCTGACACACCATCACCGTAAGTCATAAGAAACGGCTCACCAGATATGTAATCTTTAACGCGTTTAAGACGTCCGCCCGTCATGGTATTCAAACCTGTGTCAACCACCGTCACTCTCCAGTCTTCCGTATGATCACTATGTACAGTTACTTTCCCATTGGCAGAAAAGTCGAATGTCATATCACTATTATACATATAGTAGTTGGCAAAATAATTCTTGATAACCTGTTGCTTGTATCCGCAACAGATAATAAACTCATTATGACCAAACTTGGAATACCATTTCATGATATGCCATAGGATAGGTTTGCCACCTATCTCAATCATCGGTTTGGGCTTAAACTGGCTCTCCTCGCTAATACGAGTACCAAAACCTCCGGCTAAAATCACTACTTTCATATAAAAATTATTTCTATTTCATCATGCACTGGCACGCATTATACGTATTAATTCGTCATAGTTCTTACAAATGTCATCAGCCAATCTGAGTTGCTATACATAATTCATTTTTTGATCACAGTGACAAATATCATCAGTATTTATTAATTTTCATATTAGTCTTTTTGGGACGCTAATACTTAAATTGTAAGGTTTTAAAGTCGTATTCGGTATTCTTAAAATCCAAATCCCGATAAAATTCTCTATCTATCACATAATAGATCTTACCATTTTGTCTAAATCGAGAATGTTTATAATTCAATATTAGTTGTTGTTTTTTATTTCTTTTGAAATATCTACAGACAGAACACGCTTTCAGCTCAAAAGCATCATCAATCACTTCAGGACGAATAGCTACATTAACACCTATACCTTCTTCTTTTAGTCTTACGCTAGGATAAATAATTCCATCAATTTCAGGATGAGTCTTAAATAAATGAGTTGTAAAATCAGCTGTATAAGCATAGCTGTTTTCCTCTTCTTTTTTCTCTCCAGTCAAGGAAAAATGTCGTGACAATTCTTTTAAAACGTTTATCTGTTCTTTATTGATTCTATCATCTTGCATCAGTTCTTTCCATAGTTCATAATACCATTCAAAGTCCTTCGCAGGATGTGGATAGCTATCAAATACAGGGATTACAAAAAGATTAATCTCTCTCTTATTCAGCCAAAGTGAATAAGTCAAATCTTTCTTCCCTACAAAAGTATCATCTAAGACTTCCTTATTGGTTTCTAAAAGACATGTAAGACGTGGATTATCATTTATACAGAAGTTTGAAAAAACAGCACCATAAAACATAGGTTGTCCATCCATATTAGCCCTTGCCAACTTAACCTTTTCTTTCGGTGGATAAGATAGATCTTTTCTATATTTGAACAATTGATTTTCTTGAGAATGCTGTCTAACCCTAATTACTTTTGTACCAATATCCAGTCTTCTGACCAAAAGTGTTATTTGGGTAATATTTGCGTAATCATTCATCACATAAGCATTTTATTCGGTAAACACTCTTACCTCTTATTATCGATTATAGATATTGTTCCAAAAGCAAAGGTACTTACCATACTTTTCACGAAAGCTATTTTTTCCGATCTTTAGTAAGATATATTCCCGAGCAAAGTAAGTGGACTTAAATCGCAAAGTAAGTGAACTTACTTTGCCCACGAACATATCTTACTTTTTTCCACACTTTTCACCAGTTTTTCACCTCCGG
>ENA-UEQB01002825-UEQB01002825.1-human-gut-metagenome-genome-assembly--contig:-NODE-2825-length-11816-cov-5.257773_pt1 | contig 11816 bp, 5 predicted proteins | sample MGYA00242901_ERZ507918 | MGnify/ENA primary metagenome ERZ507918 (study PRJEB26167, sample SAMN06115405) | human gut metagenome | host: Homo sapiens | place: China:Sichuan | collected 2016-04-06... | reverse complement strand
ATATAGCACTACTCTATAATTATTATTTCTTTCCTTGTGCCTTTTTCTCTGCGTTCCTTTTATTCACATAATCCTTGAACATCTGGCGCCAGTTACGCCCATGTTCGTTAAAATACTGTTCGCATTTAGTTTTATAGATTTCGAAGATAGCAGAAATCTGTTTCATGTTCTTGTAGTCAATAGCCTGCTCACGAGCCAGCTTCAGTTGTTCCAAAACAAATGCTGTTTCTTCTTCCGTCATATCAGGTACAATAGCCTGATATCCTTTTAGAGTGAATGCAACTTTTCCAACAGTATATTTATCAAGGATCTGTTCCACCTGTTCTTCTGTCAATACCCTGCGCAAGTCTTTCATCAACTTTTCATGTATCTCTTTCGGCATAGCAGAGTCAGCAATCATTTCACGGTCAAGTTTACTCAATGGTTTGCCTGTCAACGGATTGATGCCGGCAGGAATCGTGGTATAAGGATGGTCATTGTGCCAATCGCGAACCTTACGCAGATGATTGTAAATAGTAGTAACTGCAAATCCGGCTTTACTCTCGTCATTCAGGTTCAGTGAGGCTACCCAGTCCATCGCTTTCTTTTCAAGAGAAGTATCCGAGTTTAGTCTGGCAAATACTTTCTTGTCAAAATAAGCTGCTACTTTATCGAAAGAACGAATGGCGCCCTCCGGTAATAGCTCTCCCTTCTCTCCAAAACTATACATGGCAGCTTCGGGTTCAATAGTAACTTTACTTTCATCCAGTTTCTTCTTGTCCAAATGAAACACATCGGCAAAAAAATCATAAACAGCATTTCGTTTATTCGGGCCAAAATCGTGTTTCTCATTGGGAAGGTGTACATTTGTAACCTTATCCTTTGCATGGTAGAAACCATAAATACGTTGCAGATAAGGAAATTCTAACGTAGGAACACTGGCCGTCCAATCTCCGCCATCAGAAACAATCAGTTGTGGAAGCGGAGCAAATGCCGCAGCCAATTCAGCGTTACAAGTGCCTCCTGCCGAGAGCTGAATAGGCATGCCACTTTCGCAGGGACATCCCCCGTCGAAATGGGAAGCCAGGCTCACTACCGGAGCAGAAGCCGTAAAACGATCATCCAATACACTTAGTAACACTGTATGTGTACCACCACCGGAACCACCATTCGCTCCGATACGACCGGTATCAATATCTTTCCGGGAAGCAAGCATATAATCAAGAATCAGCAAGCCATTCACCGCCTGAATAGTATGCGCCGCACTGCTACGATGCGCTGCACTGCCAACCTGTAATATAGATTCTCCCCATCCGAACAAGTCATAATCCACACAAATAGCTCCCATACGGGCCAAAGTGCCCATACGCTGTTGCTGATCCTCACGATAACGTCCACCGCCGAAATGTCCGTTCGGGCATATAATCAGTGCATGCTTCCCTTTTGATTGAGGGGTGTAAATAGAGCCGCAGACATACAATCCGGGAAGTGTTTCAAGTGCAAAGTTCTGTACAGTATAGCCATCAAACTTTCGTGTTTTCGAGAGAATAGCCTCCGACTTAACACATTGGGCCAACATAGCATCAATGCCCAAACGCTGACGGACTTCTTTCTTCAAAGAATCCGCACGCAATCCGAATGTTTGCTTATCAGCATAAAGGGTGTTCAGATACGCCAACATCTTTTCCCCATCCTCATCCGTCCGACGGGGATATTCGTAAGCTTTCAACTTATACATATTTCCCTTCTGCTTGACAAACTTGTAGTCAAAAGGTGCAAGTACATTTGTCAGCGACTCTTCTACTGAATAAGGACGAATACGGAAATCAGCGTAAGACAATACTTTGCCTACTGTATCAATATCGTATTTCAAGCGGACTCCAAAACGGTTTTGAATATCCGTCAAAACTTCATTTAAGGGACGGGCAAATTCCGTCTCATATCTTTGTGTTTGCGCCTCTGCCGAAAGGGATGCGGCAAGCAGCATTGTGAAAAGTATCCGTTTCATTTATTTAAGTTTTAATTCCTCACCATTGACAATCACATCATCCATCGTAATGCGTTCACAATCTTCAAAGATGCATTTCTGCTTTCCTCCCTGAATATGGATATCACGTAATACAATATCTGATATCGGAGCTTCTTCCAATCCGACTATTTTTATCGGTGTTTTTACATCTGTAACAGTCATCCCACTGATATGTACATTACGAAAGATTGGAGTGCGTTCACTCTTCGGTTCTGCCGGCATCGGACTGTATTTCAAGTTTAAAACGACAGCTTCTTGCTTGATATTGCTCATCACAATATTGCTGACACGAATATCTTCAACGACTCCTCCCCTTCCACGAGTTGACTTAATGCGGATACCTCGATCAGTCCCGTCAAACACGCAGTTGGAAATAGTCACTTTACGCACACTTCCACTCATTTCGCTGCCAATAACAACACCACCATGCCCGGAAAGCATTGTACAATTGGTTATAGTGATATTTTCACAAGGTACTCCCAAACGTCGGGCTTGTGCATCTCTTCCCGATTTAATCGTAATACAGTCATCACCTACTGAAATATGACAATCGCTGATATGTACATTCCGGCAGGATTCCGGATTAATGCCATCTGTATTAGGAGAAGGAACATTATCAATCGTAATTCCTTTGATAGTCACATTATCACAGAATTCCGGGTTTACAGTCCAGAAAGGGGAATTGACAATTTTCACTCCCTCAATCTTTACCTTCTTACAACGAACAGGCTGAATGAACGGAGGACGGAAAAAACGTCGCTGCAATGTGCTTACATAATCCTTATTTGTTTCAGTATAGATGGCCGTAGTATCATTCTCTGCATCCCACATAGGCTGATATTTATTCAGATCACGCATACCGCTATCTTTCAGGTCAATCATGACCCGGAAAAACTCCATCCACCATTTTTTACCTTGTCCGTCCAAAGTTCCTTCTCCTTTGATCGTAATATTCTCTGCATCCACTGCATAGATTAAAGGTTGGAAACTTTTCATCATCACTCCTTCATGACGGACTTCCACAAAAGGAAGATAATCATCAAAGTTATCTGAGAAAAGTAACGTGGCACCAGCTTCCAGCTCCAAGGTTATATTACTTTTCAACCGGATACTTCCTGTCAGGTAAGTTCCCGCCGGAAAGAAAAGGGTTCCTCCACCATTACGGTTCAGACGGTCAATCGTAGTGTTGATCAACTTTGTATTAAGAACTTTACCATTTGCCTTTGCACCGATTTTCAGCATGTCTACACGTTCGGCATGAAGAACAGTGGCTGCACAAAGGCACAGGAATGCCAAAAGAGTTGTTCGTAAATTCATAATCTATTATATTAAAGAATACTTCTTCATCATTTCCATTCAAGAAATTCGTGCCTAAATATAGGTATTATCAGTCAAACTTATACATTCCGCTTTGTATTTCCTTGGGTTCCTTCTCTCCCGGAAGATATACGACAGCCGTTGTATTCACCGGAACAGACACATTTAAGGTAAATGCATCCTCTTTCCGAGTCCACTCTACTACAATAGTACCATAAAGGGTTTCGTATGATGATTTGACATATTTCAAGTCTCCTACCGGTTGGGGAGCAATGATAAATTTCCGGTAGCCCTGCATTGAATCATCTTTTCCTTCCAAGGAGGCAGATAATACCGTATATGGACGAATTCCAACCAATGAACGAAAGAACCATTCATCAATCTGCCCCATCATAAAATGATTCCACGAAGAGCCTTGACGCGGGTCCCATTGTTCTGTCAGAGTAGTTGCCCCAAATTTTAACTGAAAACCATAACCGGGAGCTTCTTCATGATTAAACATTTTATAAATAAGTTCATTCTGATCGTTACGGGCTAATGTCTGAATCAAATAACGATTGCCCACATCCCCGGTTGTCAAACGGTCTCCATGTGCCTTTACATCTTTAATCAGATTGAAAAGCACCTTTTTATTCAAATTTGTATCCGGCTGACAGACACCTTGTTCTCCTGCACTTTGTGTCAAATGAAGAAACAACGGAAGTGCATTACTGCATTGACTTCCCGTACTATACTGTGCGGTATTATTATCTAAGAAACATTTATTAAAGGCTACCATAATATCATGAGCTAAAGAACTGTAATAACGAACATCAAATTCATTACCTACCATTCCGGCAGCCTTTACCAAATACATAACGGTCATGTAATAATGTGCGGTAGCCACTAATGGAACAGGTGTATTCCGTGAGAATCCCGCACGAAAATCTCCGTAATCATACCAGTCACCCAAACCGAAAGATAATATTCCATTATTTGCACGAGTTTTGAGATAATCCACATAACGACGCATATTGGAATAGTATTTTCTGATCAGCGAATCATCTCCATAAGTCTCATAATACATAAATGGGAAAATAACTAAAGAACCTCCCCACTCCGGCGATTCGGCAAAAGCATCCATACCCGGACCTTCAAAAACGACATATTCAGGGGCTGTTGTCGGCATTGCTCCATTGGAGTGCTGCGCATCAGCCATGTTCTGCATAATTTGCGGAGCATAGGCAGTCAGATCATAATTATATAATAATCCCGGACCATTAAGATGCACCTGCTCCAGCCAACCAAGTTTTTCCCGGTGCGGACAATCCGTAAACACAGACTGCATATTACTACGTACTGCCTTCTCTATCAAGCGATGAGCAGCATTGAATATCTGGTTTGATGATTCAAATGTAGAAACTTTCTTTGCCGAATTGTAAACGAAACAGGATTGAATGTTTTTCAATACCGGCAATTGATGCGGATTCTTCTGTCCTTTCAAGACAGCACCTTCCACCTGAATATATCTGAAACCATAATAAGAGAAACGAGGATGCCAAGTTTCATCTCCTTCACCTTTCAATGTATATTCATAGTAATGTTGGCGTCCTGTTTGACGTTGGTTACAAGCACCTTCTTCCGTTAACGCCTCGGCGACTATCAGAGTCACTTTTTGTCCGCGTTTACCACGTACTGTTATTTCGGGAAAACCAGCCAGATTCTGTCCCATGTCCAAGACTAAGGCAGAAGGATCTACCACTCGTTTCGTAGATTTGGAAGCCAGGGCAACTTGCTCATCGTTCAGCTTAGTGACCTTTTGAATGTTATGTCGTTCCATAATCTTCACCGGACGTGCCATTTGTGGGCGAAGTATTCCTTTCGGAGACTCCTGAACTACTACCGGACGCCAATCACTATCATCAAACCCAACCTGATTCCATCCTTTCTGTTCTCCACGCGCATCATAATCCTCACCTCCATAAATACAGTTGAAGGTTATCGGACTCAAATCATATTTCCAGCCATTATCAGAATGGATGACCGTATGTGTTCCATCCTCATAATTAACAACTAACTCAAATAAAAGCGTGGGAGGACCAAAACTAATCTGTAGTTTACGATAACGTCCCCCTTGTACATTATAGAATCCATTCCCCAATAAAACTCCAACTGCATTCTCACCACTCTGCAACAGCTCTGTCACATCATACGTGTTATAATAAACACTTTTATCATAATCACTCCAAAGCGGAGCAAACTCACTATCACCTACTTTCTTGCCATTTAACGAAAACTCATAGAATCCCAGTCCGCATACGTAAGCTGTCGCTTCTACAATCCTCTTGCCTGTTTTACGACCGGCACTACCTCCCTTTATATCTCCCAACTCAAATGTTTTCCGCAAATAAATGCTTTTCTTGGCCAGTGTATCCACCGCTTCCCAAGCCGCTTTTACCTCCGGCTTTTTCAATTCGCCACCATGAAACTTACGACCTTCCGGCAAGTGGGCATCCTGACGAGTAATAGCCCCAATCCATTTCCCGGAAGAAAAGCAGTCAGGTACTGAACGAAATTTAGCATCTGAGCTCCATTGTGAGGGTGAACCAGATTCGTCCCAAACCCGTACGCGCCAAATATAATTGAGTAGATTGCCAGAGCGAATATCCGCTCCTTCAATGGATACCAACTGGCTCTGTGAAGAGTTTACTTTTCCACTGTTCCACACAGAACGACCGGTAAAAGCCTCCCGAATATCTATTTCATAAGCCGATTGTTGTGTTCCGTTTTCAGGTGATTCCATCACCCATCCCAAACGGGGCACTCCCTCAACCACTACTAACCCTTCCTGCATTTCACAAGTCAGGCGACTGATTGTTATATTCTTCGCTTGTACGAAACATGGCAGGCAAAGAATAAGAAGAAGATATTTTCTTAAAATCATTATCTGGTTTTCAATATGTTATAAATAATAATCCGTGTCTGAATCTATCATTTCAAAGCATTCTCACAAACAAGTCTTGTCAACGTATCCGCATGTCCTGCCTCTTTCCCATCCACAAAAACACGTAATCCCTTTCCGCAATGGTAACGGTCCCCATTTTTATCCCAAAGAATCGTCAGATTGTGCCCATGATATAAAACATTATCCAGACAAAACCAGTCCCATTTATCAGCCGGAATCAGCGGATTTACTTCTATCGTATCATCCAGACGGGGACGAAGTCCAATCAATCCGGTAATCATCAAATCATTGAATGTAGAATGATTATAGTATCGGCTCCGTTCCTGATCGCCTTTCAGCCAATAACCGGTCACTTCATCCAGATACTCGCCAATATACGGACGGCCACGATGATATTGCGACTCTACATACAATTCCATCTGACGAAAATATACACTGTCAGATAAAACAGTCTGCGGATAGTTATTCATGAAATTAGCCATTGCGGTCAGTGTCTGTGCAGAAGCAAACGGCCAGATAGCTCCGTCCCACTCACACTTGCCGACTCCACGCGTGCGGAATTCCGGATGACGGCGTTCTGCCGTAGTCAATCCATAAGGAGCAGAAAATCCTTTTTCATCCATAATCTCTTTCCAGGCAACTTCATATTTCTTCGTTGTATCCGGTAAATTGAAATACCATGGGATATACCCGATTGCTTCACGCACATTGGCAGAAGAATCAATACGCACAGTCTCAAAGAACTGATGACGTGTATTCCACAAATCGTTCTCCACGAGACTCTTTAATGTATCTGCTCTCATGCCGTATTTCATAGCCATTCCTTCATCACCGGAAAGAATTCCCATTAGCGAAAGAGCTTTTGCATTACCGTACATATAACTGTTAATTGTCGGACGGGCATATTTTTTCTTCCGTCCTCCACTGATGGACTCTTCCATACCATCTTGTACATCACCTTGCCAATACAGTCCGTTCTTCAAACGATTCGTACGTTCCCAACGCTGATATTCTGTTTCCAGATCCTTCGCCATATCCAACATGAAATCCTTATCACCATCCACCATATAGCGCGCAAGTACGGCATCCGCATTCCATGAACTGAACTTATCCATTTTCTTCATCGGCCCGCCATCATTGCCACGATACCATGTGTGTATAATCTGATCCAGATATTTCGGATCGCGCAACCAACGGCTCTCGTAAATATGATGTCCGATAGCACAGGCTATCAGATTATATTTATCCGAATAAGACCGCTGAACCAGAAACTCGGTCATGCCATATCCGACAGGAGTTTCCTTGATATGCTTACGCAATGACCACCAACGATAATAGTACATTTCTTCAAAGTTATGTTGCGGGCATTCAAACAAAGGAATATTTTCTTCCATCCATTCCGAAGCCTTGGCATTGGGAATGGCCTGAACAATATTCTCATCTTCCATGCCATTGAAATAGTCAGCATAATGACTAAAGTCCTCATATTTCAGAAAAGCGGAAGAAGCGTCCTTATCTGTGGAGGAAGTCTTCACATTGGCAATGCGATATTCCGCTAACGGTTCCTGCCCACCTGCATTGGGTAAATCATAAGTTTGATCGGCAGGAGTATCTACGGTCGGGAATGTACGCATCTCTCCCGTACGGAAAGCGATTCGTTCAATAGTCGCTACCGGAGCATAAAACATACGCAAACCGACTCTCTTACCATCTACATACACTTGAATATTACGATCTGCAGTCGAAAGAACTGCTTCTACATGATAAGTCTTCCCTGCCTCATATTTCATCATATTTGCAAACCGTGAGCCACCTTTTATACGGAAAATACCGTCCGGAGTTAGCTCAAGCCGCGAACAAGCAATGCTGTTTTCATCTAAAAAGTCAATCTGAAGTATACCTTTATCATTCTGTCCGGCCAACAGGTCAAATGATACTTTCAATTCTTTAGAAGCCGGAATCTTACGCTCTACCTTCGCATAGTCAAACGGGTCTTTATCCTGCAAAATCAACCATTTTCCTTCTAAAGAAACCGGAGCCCAAGCCGGAGAATAAATATTCCAGTTAGTTAGTTCAGCCATTGAACCGAATTTCGAAAAATCATCATCTGCATGTGCGGAAGCATTGATCTCTACCGGAACAGGAATACGGGAAATCCACATATCTTCTTTATTCACGCTATATGAAACCCACAAATCACCATCTGCGGGTACCCCGTTTCCTTCCTGAATACCACGGGGATATTGAGGACCATACGATTTATAATTTCCTCCATAGCGCATGGGAGGATTTTCACCATGTACCAGATTTAATGTAGTATATTCCAGTCCGTCTTTACTCAACGAAATAGCCAACGGCCAGCGGAATTCCGAAGGATTATAAACAGTAGCATAAGTACCGTCGCTCAGACGTTGTCCCCAGATTTTTGCATTACTGTTGACAAAACCTTTTGCACGAAGCACCGGTTCTGCCCAGGTATGTCCTCCATCTTCACTGATAGAAGTCAATGCATGTTTCCAGAGACTTGCCATACGACCATCGGGCAATGTATAGCAGTTGAACGCTTTATAGCCTTTTTTAAGTGGAATGATCGGATCTTCACGGTCAGCTTCCTCCACCCATTGCATCATATAGAGCGGATTATCCAGAATCTCCTGGCAGGCCTTGACGAACTCACGGTCTTTGCTCTTCCTGAAATAAGGATAATCGGTGTTCTTCTCGCTAAAACCATGATTGTAATAAATGAAATAGATAGGACCAAACGAACCATCTTTCTTAATCTCACGCACTACCCTACCTATGCCGTTCCCATCATTCGGATCATCTTTCTTATCTAAGGCTACCCCATAATTTCCCATTGTAATCAACTTGCCCGACTTAGATACATAAAAGCCTACACGTTGATGCATGATAGCGATCAAATCTTTTGCCTGCATACCCGGGCGGGATTCTTTGGTATATCCGTCCGGCACTTTGTAAGGGGGAAATACTATTTCCGGGTTTGTCCATTGATAACCGTCTTTTGAGGTCATCAGGAATGTTTGGGAAGGTGGTATATGCTCATCCGAAGGATCTGCCAGATACTGATAATAGAACTGGCCGTTCCAGTAGGCCAACATAGGCTGATGATTATAAGTCCATCCGTTACCGTTCGACGCATCCGGGTGTTCACGGTTGGCACGTACCAGTTGAATATTATGTACTCCCACTACCGGAGACAGTTGTCCGTCATGATAAGCGGGATTCGACAATTCCTTTCCTGTGTAATGGATTCTGTCTTGCGGGGACTGTGCCTGAATGGTATTTGTCAGCCATCCGGCAGCCAATACAAAAAGAATCTTCGTTGAGTTGTTCATGATTTATTTCAGGTTTTAGTTTATTTCTTCTTGCTTTTGCTTTCTTCCAGCAATGTTTTAACAACAGATTCCGAAGCTTTAAAGATAGTTCCATGCTTATGGCCGACAGGCACACTTACGCTTTCGGTGACATCCGTGAAATTCCGAAAATCCCTGGTACGCATAGCTCCATATATTTTTTTCTTATAAACATCAAAATAGATCAGATAATCATCACCGAGTTTTTCAACCGTCGGTCCTTCTACAAACGACTCGGTAAAGGGTTGTGATGACGGCGAATAAGGGCCGGTCATAGAGTCAGAAAAAGCTATTTTCAGATTGCGTTCGGGACGTGTGTTATCTTTGAGTACCATTACATAATCATTTTTCGCCCGTTTCACAATCACAGCATCAATCGAGCTGAAACCGGGATCATATAATACTTTCGCTTTCGATACTGCCTTAAAATCCTTTGTAGTGATGTAGTACAAGCGATGGTTGTTCTCTTCTTCTTCTATTCCCTTTTCATAACGACCGGGCACACAAGAGGCCCATACTACCATAAACTGTTCACCTTCGTCATCATAAAAAATCTCCGGCGCCCATACATTGACAGTGGTAGGCTCGTCTGCCATCACAGGAATCATTTGTTGCTCCGACCAGTGAATCAAATCTTTGGACTGTGCATAGCCAAAACCTAAATCACCTTTCCAACTGGTTGTCCACACCAAATGAAAGATTCCATCCGGTGTACGCACCATGGAAGGGTCGCGCATTAACCGATGTTGCCCTAATTCCGGTTTCAACCAAACGCCGGGAATGCTATCCCAGTGCATTCCATCTTCGCTATACAGATATCTCAGACCTTCATCAGCCGGCTCATGAAATGAAGTGAACATATAATAATCTTTATTCCCTCCACAAGAAGCTAAAAGCAGAATGCTTATTGCCGCCAATGTATTTTTTAACTTTCCCATTTCTATGATTCTTTTACACTATACTAATATCCTTTATACAGAGACGATAAAAAGCAGGATTTGTACTCAAATAGATATAAAGAATCATTCTTTATAATCGATAAAAGGGCGACTCTCCGAGCCACCCTTTCCACCATCAAACAAACTAACCATTTAATAATGGGAAAGAATTCCACTTCTTTTTATAGTATCTTATTGGTCACAAATTCCTTGTTTACAACATGCTATGATTTTACAGTGTTCCTCCCCGTGCTTTTACACGTTTAGCCCACTCTTCACGTTCTTTTGTCAAATTGTACCCACGTTTGGCCAGATAATTGTTGATACGTCCTTTGTACTTACCGAAAGCCGCATGCTTCTTGTTTGAATTTTCCGCATCCATAGCAAACTCACGAGCCTCTATCAACCAAGCATAGATTTGTGCCTTTTCTTCTTCCTTTAAAGAAGGAATCATATCAAGCGTAGCTTCATAAGTCACTTTCACCACGCCATAAGTCATTCCATCTTTTACGGCTTCTATCTGTTCCTCATTCAAAAAGAGAGATAAACTGGCAGGAAAAGCAAAGTGAGAACGGTACAAAGCTGCATCTTTTTCATTTTCAGCAGCCTTCAACGCTTCATTTTTCGCATCACCGGTCAAACCTGATTCCTTAACGGTTTTTACTTTTGCATCACGTATTTCATAAATATCATTCAGTTCAAAATAGCGATTGGCAATAATATTACAAACGTCTTCGGCTACTTTCGCATCCGTAAGTCCTAGTTTATCTACAATTTTCTGCGAACGATTGACTATAGACTCTACATATTTCGCACACCCTTTTATTCGGATTTTTTTGCATTTTACTTTTCAGAAATTCCCACAGCATTTTTTTCAAGCTCCTTTTTCATTTTTTCTGTAAGCTCAGTTAATATTTCCCGCTCGGTTTTTTCAAGCCTTAAAAGCTTATCCGAAATAATCGGCAGCACCGAATCACGGCGTTTCATATGATGAGAGGCATATAACATTCGCATTGTATCTGCCTCTTTAACAAGCGGGCGGTATTTTTCGCTGAGCGTGTTATCAAAATGCAGTGCTTCCTCAACCTTGATTATTCTTTCAAGCATAACCTTTTTATGCTCCCAAATAAGGCGGAAAACACGGCGATCCATTCGTTCATACGGTATTTCCCCGCGGTACAGCTTCATAACGTATTCGGAAATATAAGTGTGCACCACTGATCCGTATACAACAC
>ENA-UEQB01002816-UEQB01002816.1-human-gut-metagenome-genome-assembly--contig:-NODE-2816-length-11835-cov-6.466831_pt1 | contig 11835 bp, 8 predicted proteins | sample MGYA00242901_ERZ507918 | MGnify/ENA primary metagenome ERZ507918 (study PRJEB26167, sample SAMN06115405) | human gut metagenome | host: Homo sapiens | place: China:Sichuan | collected 2016-04-06... | reverse complement strand
AGCAGACAACAAGAGCAACCTCATTTACAATTCGGAAGAAGTAAACGGATTGAAAGTTGCCGAGACTGTATACAAAATGGATGGCAGCACGCTTGCCAACTATATGAAGTATAACTACAAGTACGACGACCAAAATCGTATGATCGAAAGTGAAGCCTTGAAATGGAACAGCACCAAGGACACATGGAGCAATGACATGTGCATCCGTTACGCTTACCAAGGCAAGAGCGTCACTACCACTTACTATAAATGGAACAATAAAAAGGGCGAATACGTATTGGTTCCCGAAATGACGGTTACCATGGACAACCCCGATATGTAATTGTTTCATTCTCTCTTAAACAAGAAATTTCACTCCTAACACAAATAACCAAAAACCTTTTATAAGTTTTAAAAGCCGGAATACGCGACGCATTACGGCTTTTTTCTATATTTGTAGCTTCGAAAAGAAAGAGACGCACAAAACACGCCCCTGATCGAAAGATATTTTCAAAGTCCTATTTACTCAGATAAAAAACATGAACCGACTTAAAGCTATTTGTATCATTCTATTAATAAGTTTCCCAGGTACACTTCGCTGTATCGCGCAGACTACCGTAAGCGATGACCGCTACCAACTCTTCATAGACTTCTTGAAACAAGAAAAGCTCGGACAAGACGACGTATGCTACTACCCATTCCCTTTTGAGGACATGGATATGCGGTGGTACTACAAAGATTTGCCGATAGTGACCGACTCAGTCCAAATTGCCGGAATTCTGCGTAGCAGCATCTTTTACGATAACCTGCGCTTTCGTCCCAAATACGACACGCAACTATTGCTGCCCCACTCCATAGACATAGATATGATAGACCAAAAGCGATACAGCGCCCGGGCGAAAGTAGCCGTACCCGACAGCTCTGCACACCTTCTTTTCAGTGCTGCCGACATTGGCGTCCCCCGCCGTTTCGACCAGTTGGAAGCAACTCTGATGAATATGGAAGATGATGTAGCCTACCTGCTGTTTGAAGATAAGAGCCGCAAACGGAATTATGCCTATACTCAAATGAGCCGCTACGTAGCTGTTTACTACGACATGGTTTGGGAAGAAGAAAAAGCATCTGACTCCCCCGAACTGAAATATCAACCGGAATTTGACATCTATTATCCCAACTATAAGAAAGAAGTGCGAGATCCTGACACGCAAAAGACGCTATACCACACCACCGCCCGCATCAAAGGCGTCGCCAACGGCAGCAAAGGAGAAGTTCTGGGATTTGAAACCCTCGTGGATGACTTCCGCCATGCCCTGTGGTTATGGAATGATGAAGATCCCGAAGGCCCATGGGAAGAAATGCTTGCCCAATGGAAGGAGCACCCCCTAAACACCGCAACTACTCCCAATGACACCTTGCAACATCCTCTTTACGTAGTACGTCTGCAAGCCACCGGACACATTGCCCGACTGGATCTCACAGTGCTATCCAACTCCCTGCACCACCTCGACATTAATCTGCAACAACAGACTTTCGCCACCACCCCACCATACTCTATCCAGCATGATATCGATGCACGCAACATCGACGCACCAGTACAAAACGAAACCCATAACTCTTTGGTACAGAAAATGAAAGTAGTTCCCTACAGTTATTCTCCCCAGGCAGAAACGATGCGGATCGTTGCCTTCCTGCCTGCCAGTTTCAACATTCAGCACTATACCGCCAAGCTGTCGTTCAGCCATCAGGCAATTGTGTACCCCAACGGTGAGAAAGCAGAAATCTCCACCCCCAAAATGCCCTACCGTATGACACTCGACGAAAAACGTTTCTTCAACGTCAACGCCTACCCTCACTCCATGCCCGTTGCCGACATTCCCATCCCTGTCGAAGAGGGTTGCAGGCTAACGGGTACCGTAGATTATACCTACCCCAATTTCAAAGTAACCCGCTACGACATCGGCTCTTTGCCCAAGAATGTACGCTATCAGAAGAATTCAATCTACTTCGGGTTCTCACCGAAAGAATTCGGAGAGTACGGCGAAGTCTTGACCGACTACAACTTTAACGTTTACGATGCCGACGGAAAGCCTGTGAATTGTAATCTCTATATAGCCGACAAAGGTTACCGCGTGGAGTGCGAAAAGCCCATCGCCTGGTTCACCACTATTGTCAATGAAGGCAACATCGAAGGTTCCATTCCTGTTGATATTCCTCTGCCCGTACCCGCCATTCTGCCCCTGAACCGGGACAAGCAAGACAGTACGTATTCAGAAAGTAACTATTAATTCAACGAAGCATGATACCCGACACACTCGTCCATTACATAGAAACAGAAATCATTCCCCGATACCAGGACTTCGACAAGGCTCACAACCTCTTGCACGTGCAGACCGTCATTTCAGAGAGCCTCGCCCTTGCCCGCCAACATCCCGAAGTGGACGAACGCCTCGCTTATACCATCGCCGCCTACCATGATACGGGGCTGTGCCGCGACCGCGCCACCCATCACCTTGTTTCCGGTGAGATACTGATGGCGGATACCGCCCTGCGCCAGTGGTTTTCGGAAGAAGAGATACAGACCATGAGAGAGGCGGTAGAAGACCATCGCGCTTCCACCGACCACGAACCCCGCAGCATCTATGGCCGTATTGTTGCCGAAGCCGACCGCATTATCGACTCGGACATCACCCTGCGCCGCACCGTGCAGTATGGCTTGAAACTCAACCCTACCGCCGACGAAGAATGGCACTACCAACGCTTCCACAAGCATTTGATGGAGAAATACGCCCCCGGCGGCTATCTGAAACTCTGGTTTCCTTACGGCAAGAATGCAGAACGACTGAAGCAGTTGCAAGCTATTATTGCTGATAAAAACCAATTGAAAGAAGTCTTTCACCGGATATTCAAGGAAGAGTCCACCCATCAGCACAGCAAATGATTTGTATAGAAAAATGATTATCCGACGGCTATCCGGAATTCCTCGCAGGAATACCTTCTGAAAGGGGTAGGATATTTTTAGTAAAAACCTTCCGGAATTTTAGTAAAAATCAGTCGGAATCTTAGTAAAAACCGAGAAGAGTTTTAGCAAAAATCCGGAAGACGTTTTTGTTGTCAGGATATTTCATCTTCAATGTTAATTAAACTCCAATCTTTTATCGGATAAACAGAAGAATACCTATCTTTGTAGCCGGAAAACAAATAATAACGAAATAGATAATGGCTTTACAATGTGGTATTGTCGGATTGCCGAACGTTGGCAAATCGACGCTTTTCAACTGTTTGTCCAATGCAAAAGCACAGGCGGCAAACTTCCCTTTTTGTACAATAGAACCGAACGTAGGTGTCATCACCGTACCCGATGAACGACTGACAAAACTTGCCGAACTGGTACATCCGGGACGCATCGTTCCGACAACGGTAGAAATTGTAGACATTGCCGGACTGGTGAAAGGCGCCAGCAAAGGCGAAGGTCTGGGTAATAAATTCCTTGCCAACATCCGCGAGACGGATGCCATCATCCACGTGCTGCGCTGCTTCGACGACGACAACGTGACGCATGTAGACGGCAGCATCAACCCCGTACGCGACAAGGAAATCATCGATTACGAGCTTCAGCTGAAAGACCTCGAAACCATCGAAAGCCGCATCCAGAAAGTACAAAAGCAGGCACAGACAGGCGGCGACAAGCAGGCGAAGCTGGCTTACGATGTACTGGTACAATATAAAGAAGCCCTCGAACAAGGCAAATCAGCCCGCACCGTACAGTTCGAGACCAAAGACGAACAGAAGATTGCCAAAGAGCTTTTTCTCCTGACTTCCAAGCCGGTAATGTACGTCTGCAACGTGGATGAAGCAAGTGCCGTCAGCGGCAATAAGTACGTGGATATGGTGCGCGAAGCCGTAAAGGACGAGCATGCCGAAATACTGATTGTAGCCGCCAAGACCGAAGCTGACATTGCCGAACTGGAAACTTACGAAGACCGCCAAATGTTCCTGCAGGAAATAGGGCTGGAAGAATCCGGCGTAAGCCGTCTGATTAAATCGGCTTACAAGCTGCTGAACCTCGAAACCTTCATCACTGCCGGAGAAATGGAAGTAAAGGCATGGACTTATCAGAAAGGCTGGAAAGCCCCGCAATGTGCCGGCGTCATCCATACGGACTTTGAGAAAGGCTTTATCCGCGCAGAAGTCATCAAGTACAACGACTACATTCAGTACGGCTCGGAAGCCGCAGTGAAAGAAGCGGGCAAGCTCGGCGTTGAAGGCAAGGAATACGTAGTGCAGGACGGAGACATCATGCACTTCCGCTTCAATGTGTAACAAAGAAAACAATTAAGTCGCCGGCGGGCAGTCGGCGACTTAAAAACATACTGCCATGAAACATCTTCTTTTTCTCCTCGCTTGCATTCTCTGCGCCATCTCCTCTTACGCGCAGCAACAAGATTCTGTCACCATCCGCGGACGGGTGACGGACTTCAATGACCAGCCGATAGACAGTGCCAGCGTTTGTTGGCAAAACCCACGATTCGACTGTGTGGTAGAGGTGTTCAGCAACAAAGACGGATACTACACTGCCCGCGTACCCAGAGGGAAATATCAAAGCGTAGCCTCTATCTACTTCCCCTCTTATGTCCATTTTGCCATGAAAAACGGGCTACCCGAAAGTGAGCACCGCCTGGAATTTTGGGCATGGAACTTCATTGCCGACCGTGACACTACGCTCAATATTCGCTATAACCGTATGGAAGTCTATGGTCTGCGTGTTTTCCGCATTCCCGGAGCTATGCCGACTTATCAGATATACGTCCGTCCCATGAGCCTGACACGTACTTATGAATGGATGAAGACAGCCAAACCATCTTCCATGGTACATGGCGAAAGCCTTGGCAACATCGAGCAACAAACCCAGAGCAAAGAAGCCAAAGAATCTCAATGGGCACCACGCCCCGAGCAACTGAAAGCCACTGTCTGGATAGACGGCGAAGAAGTGCCTATCCTGATGAAACAGGAGATAAAAGAATATTATGAAGCTGATGAATATGGCAACGCCTACCTGCTGACAGTAGACTATCCCAAGCACCCGAAGAAAGGACTCCCCTACCGCATCTTCAAAGTAGAACTGGAAGACCTGGAGAATGGTGACCGCGGTGAAGGCCTCTATTACATGGAGAAAGAAAAATACGTAGAATAACCCTTTAAACCATACTATACAAATGGCAAACAGTACATTAAAATATCTCATAGCAGGCACCGGCGGTGTAGGGGGCTCGATTGCCGCCTTCCTGTCACTTGCCGGGAAAGATGTAACCTGCATTGCCCGCGGCGAACATCTTGCCGCCCTGCGCCAACGCGGATTGCTGCTGCACTCCGACCTGAAAGGAGAGCATACGCTGAAAGTAAAGGCATCTACTGCCGAAGAGTTTCAAGGCAAGGCAGACGTTATCTTTGTCTGCGTCAAAGGCTATTCCGTAGATTCCATTACGGAGCTTATCAAGCGTGCCGCACACAAGGACACCGTAGTCATCCCTATTCTGAATGTCTACGGAACCGGTCCCCGCATCCAGCGCCTTGTTCCCGGAGTCACGGTGCTGGACGGTTGCATCTACATCGTAGGCTTTGTATCGGGCAAGGGAGAGATTACCCAGATGGGGAAAATCTTCCGACTGGTGTATGGCGCGCACAGAGGTACCATTGTTCCCGACGGACTGCTGGAAGCCATACAAAGCGATATGCACGAAAGCGGCATCAAGGCTGAGATATCGCCGGACATCAATCGCGATACCTTCGTCAAGTGGTCGTTCATCTCGGCTATGGCAGTTACCGGCGCTTATTACGACGTTCCTATGGGCGAAGTGCAGAAGCCGGGCAAGATTCGCGATACCTTCATCGGGCTCTCCCGCGAAAGCGCCGCTTTGGGCAAGAAGTTGGGCATCGACTTCAAAGAAGATGTGATAGAATACAACCTCAAAGTCATTGACAAACTCGCCCCCGAAAGCACCGCTTCCATGCAGAAGGACATGGCCAAAGGGCACGAGAGCGAAGTACAAGGACTGCTTTTCGACATGATTGCCGTCGCCGAAGAACACGGGATAGATACTCCGACGTACAGAATGGTAGCGGAGAAGTTCAAGAAGCCTGAATAATAAACCAACTAAAACAGAATAATATGTTACCACTACTCTCTATCAACTGGAATCCCAATCCCGAACTGTTCAACCTCTTCGGAAGTATTCCCATCCGCTATTACGGCCTACTGTGGGTTATTGGCATCGGGTTTGCCTACTTCATAGTGCGCCAGCAGTTCCGTGATAAGAAACTTAGTGACGCTAAGTTCGAGCCGCTCTTCTTCTACTGCTTCTTCGGTATACTGATTGGGGCACGACTGGGACACTGCCTGTTCTACCAGCCGGACTACTACCTGCACCACTTTTGGGAAATAGTGCTGCCCGTCAAGTTCCTGCCCGATGGTAGCTGGAAGTGGACCGGTTATGAAGGCCTTGCCAGTCATGGCGGTACGCTGGGACTTATTATCGCCCTCTGGATGTATTGCCGCAAGATGAAGATGCACTACATGGACATACTGGACATGATAGCCGTTGCCACCCCCATCACCGCCTGCTGCATCCGCCTTGCCAACCTGATGAACTCCGAGATTATCGGCAAGCCGACCGATGTGCCCTGGGCATTCGTATTCGAACGCGTAGACATGCTGCCACGCCATCCGGCACAGCTTTACGAGGCAATCGCCTACTTCATCTTCTTCCTGGGTATGGTTTATCTGTACAAAAGAGGACAAAAGAAAGCCGCCCGGACACAAGGCTATGGCAGCGCCCCGGCTGCTACCCCCTCATCGGCAGCCGTAGGCTATCACCGCGGGTTCTTCTTCGGCCTTTGCCTGACGGAGATATTCGTATTTCGCTTCTTCATCGAGTTCCTGAAAGAGAACCAGGTAGACTTTGAAAATACGATGTCGCTGAATATGGGACAATGGCTCAGTATTCCGTTCGTTATCATAGGAATATACTTTATGTGCTTCTACGGTAGGAAGAAATAAACATTTCACCCCCTGAACCGAAACATACGATTCCGCTGTTTTGGTGATAATTTCATACTTTTACGGCAACAATACAAAACCCGTAAATCAAGTACCGTATGAAAGATTACCATCTGCTGAAAAGTACGGCAATGCTGCTCCTTGCAGCCACTGCCACCCAGCCCGTACATGCACAACTTAAGACAAATGCCGGCGTGCAATACCTTCTTTCGCAGCCGAAAGACATGAGCCAGGACTTCCTGGACCTGAGTAACACTTACTTCTTTGCCGATAGCCTCGTCTCCCTCGACCCCGCTACCGGCAAAGGAGTCATCCAGTGGAAGCGCCAGCAACTGATGCCCCGCCAGGCATTCAACGCCAACACCTACCTGCACCAACCCCTGCAAACACTGGACTTCCCCGACGGAGCCTACGACAACAACCCGCAACTCCGCTTCACCATCGAGCCCGTCAACGAGCGTACCCTGCGCATCCGTATGCTCACCACGCCCGTCATCCCCCAGGAAGATGCCGACGACCCCATGCTCGTAGCCAAACCTGCCGACGGACGTTCCCTCTGGAAAACCCAAAAGACCGGCAAGTGCACCCTCTATACCTCTAAATACGGCAGTCTCCTCGTGGAAAACTATCCCTGGCGACTGGTACTGAAAGATGCCGACGGCCGACTCCTGACGCAAACCCGTTGTTGGAGCGACAATGACTCCACCCAGGTCAAAGTACCGCCCTTCAGCTTCATCAAGCGCGGCTCGGACAACTCGCGCAGCATCAACCCCGTTTTCAGCCTTGCACCGAACGAAAAGATATACGGTTGCGGCGAATCCGCCACCCCGCTCAACAAAGCCGGGCAGAAGCTGAACCTCTTCGTTGCCGACCCTCAAGGCCCCGAAACCCCGGATATGTACAAGCCCATCCCCTTCTTCTTCAGCAACCGCGGCTACGGAATGTTTATGCACACTTCCGCCCCCGTCACCTGCGACTTCGGCCATAGCTACATCGGCGCCACCAAGCTCTTTATGGCAGACGAAGCCATGGACTTCTTCATCTTCTTCGGTGAGCCGAAAGAGATATTGAGCGAATACACCGCCCTCGTCGGCCGTCCCGAGATGCCCCCGTTGTGGAGTTTCGGCACCTGGATGAGCCGTATCACCTACTTCAGCGAGGCCGAAGGCCGTGACGTAGCCCGGAAACTGCGTGAAAACAAGATACCGAGCGACGTCATCCACTTCGACACCGGCTGGTTCGGCGTGGACTGGCAATGTGACTACGCCTTTGCCGCCGACCGCTTCGACAACCCCCGGCAGATGCTCGACGACCTGCGCACACAAGGTTTCCGCACCTGCCTTTGGCAAATCCCCTACTTCACCCCCAAGAACCGCTTCTTCCCCGAACTGGTGGAACGGGGACTCTACGTGCGCAACGGCAAGGGCCAGCTCCCCTACGAAGATGTAGTGCTGGACTTCACCAACCCCGAAACCGTGAAGTGGTATCAAGAGAAGCTGGGCAACCTGATAGAGATGGGCGTAGGCGCCATCAAAGTGGACTTCGGCGAAAGCGCCCCGCTGGAAGGCATCTATGCCAACGGCCGCAGCGGACTGTACGAGCACAACCTCTACCCCTTGCGCTATAACAAGACCGTGGCCGACGTCATCAAGAAGATACACGGCGAAAACATTATCTGGGCACGTTCCGCCTGGGCAGGCTCCCAACGCTACCCGCTCCACTGGGGTGGCGACGCAGCCACCACCGACACCGGCTTCGAAGGAACCCTGCGCAGCGGACTCTCCCTCGGACTTAGCGGCTTCTGCTTCTGGAGCAACGACATCGGCGGTTTCGTCACCCAGTCGCCCGAAGCGCTCTACCGCCGCTGGTTGCCCTTTGGCTTCCTCACCTCGCACAGCCGCGTGCACGGCGCACCGCCCACCGAACCGTGGTACTACGGCAAGGAGTTCACCAACTACTTCCGCAAGTGTGCCGAACTGAAATACAAACTGATGCCCTACGTTTACGCCCAGGCCAAAGACTGCACCGAGCACGGCTGGCCCATGCTCCGCGCCCTGCTGATGGAGTATCCCGACGATCCGGGCGCCTGGCTGGTAGAAGATGAATATATGTTCGGCAGCAACCTGCTCGTAGCCCCCATGCTCGAAGAAGGTAACAGCCGCGACGTCTACGTGCCCGGACACCAGAAGTGGATTGATTACCAGACCGGCAAAGTCTATGCTCCCGGCTGGAACCACATCGAATGCGGCGCATTGCCCATCGTCATCCTTGTGAAAGACGGCTCTGCCATCCCGCACATCCCCGTTGCCCAGTGCACCGACCAACTGAAATGGAACAAGATAGAATGGAAGAAGTACCTCGCCGACGAGAAGAAAGCCGAAGGGCTGCTCTGTCTCCCCGCTGACGGAAAGCTGCAACGCATCTCGCTTCCCTAATACAAACGATAACTTATAATGTCTAACACATAAAACCAGTACAACCCATGAGAAACAAATTACTATTCATCGCCTTCGCCCTGCTCCTCTGTGTGCAGGCAGGCGCTCAAAAGACGTATCCTTTCCGCGACACCAAGCTCCCGGACGACAAACGCGTAGACAACCTGCTGTCCCTGCTCACGCTGGACGAGAAAATCTCCCTGCTATCCACCGACCTCGGCGTGCCCCGCTTCGGCATTCCCCACTGCGGACACTACGAAGGTCTGCACGGACTGACGCTGGGCGGTCCCGCCATGTGGGGCGGACGCACGCGCACGGAAGACGGAAAGACCGTACCGACGGACTTTCCCACGACCATTTTCCCGCAATCCTACGGCTTAGGTTCCACGTGGGACATCGACCTCGTGCGGAAAGTTGCCGAACAGGCCTCGGAAGAGGCGCGCTACTACATGCAGACGCTCGATAACAAGCGGAACTCCCTCGTGATGCGTGCCCCCAATGCCGACCTTGCCCGCGACCCGCGCTGGGGACGCACCGAAGAAAGCTTCGGCGAAGACCCCTTCCTCACCGCCCAACTCACCATTGCCAGCGTACACGGCCTGCAAGGCGACAACCCGCGCTACTGGAAGACGGCATCGCTGATGAAACATTTCCTTGCCAACAGTAATGAGGACGGACGCGACAGCACCTCTTCCGACTTCGACCGGCGACTGTTCTACGAATACTACGCCTACCCCTTCTACAAAGGCATCACCGAAGGCGGAAGCCGCGCCTTCATGGCAGCGTATAATAGCTGGAACGGCACGGTCATGTCCGTTCATCCCTGCCTTGAAGAGATTACCCGCAAGCAGTGGGGCAACAACGGCATCATCTGCACGGACGGCGGTGCATTGAAACTGCTCGTCGAGTCGCACAAGGCATTCCCCACCCTGACCGAAGGAGCGGCAGCAGTAGTAAAAGCCACCACGGGGCAGTTCCTCGACACTTACGTACCTTACGTCAAGGAAGCATTGGAGAAAGGACTACTGACCGAGGCGGACATCGACAAAGCCATCCGCGGAAATATCTACGTTGCCCTCAAACTGGGCCTGCTGGACGGTGACAATTCTCAGAATCCTTACCTCTCCATCGGTAAAGACCCTTCGGCACCCGCTCCTTACACCAAGGCAGAAGCGCACCGGCTGGCACGCGAAGTAACCGCCAAATCGGTCGTTCTGCTGAAGAACGAAGCACCCGCAGGCGCCAATAGCGGCAAACTGCTTCCCCTCAACGCCGGGAAACTGCGCCGGATAGCCCTCATCGGCCCGTATTCGAACAAAATAGTACAAGACTGGTATAGCGGCACCCCGCCCTACGAAACCACAATCCTGGCGGGCATACGCAATGCAGTGGACAAGAACACCGAGATTCTGCACTTCAACGACAACGCCATGGGCCAGGCCGAAAGAGCCGCAGCAGCAGCCGACATCGCCATCGTCTGTGTAGGAAACCACCCGTACGGCACCCGCACGGACTGGAAGTTCTCTCCCGTACCCAGCGACGGCCGCGAAGCCGTAGACCGCAAATCGCTGATGCTGCCCGACGAAGACCTCGTGAAGCAAGTGCTGAAAGCCAATCCCAACACCGTACTGGTGCTCGTCAGCAGCTTCCCCTACACCATCAACTGGAGCCAGAAGCACGTGCCCGCCATCGTCCACATCACCCATTGCAGCCAGGAGCAGGGCAACGGACTGGCAGATGTTCTCTTCGGCAAAGTGAACCCCGCCGGACGCACCGTACAGACTTGGGTGAAGGACATCACCGACCTGCCCGACATGATGGACTACAACATCCGTCACGGACGCACCTACATGTACCACAAGGGCGATGTGCTCTACCCCTTCGGCTACGGTCTGAGCTACTCCACCTTCAAGTACGAAGAAGTGAAGTCCGTGAAACAGGACAAAAAGAACGTCAACGTGACGGTATCGGTAAAGAATACCGGCGACCGCGACGGCGAAGAAGTGGTGCAGCTTTATGCCAGCTATCCCGAGTCCAAGGTAGAACGCCCCGCCAAGCAACTCCGTGCCTTCAAGCGCGTGCCCATCCGGGCGGGTGAAACCAAAGAAGTGACGCTCACCGTCTCCAAAGAAGATTTAGGCTATTGGAACGAAGCGAAGCAGGCGTTTACGGTAGAACCGGGAACGGTGAAGTTCTTGATAGGAGCTTCGTCGGAAGATATAAGGCTGGAAACAAAGACGAAACTATAAAAGCTCACTATATGTTATAGATTTAGGCACGGATTACACGGATTTCGCGGTTTTAATTAACTAAATTCCGTGAAATCCGTGTAATCCGTGCCTAAAAGAAACTATAAGGTCTGTTTTT
>ENA-UEQB01002811-UEQB01002811.1-human-gut-metagenome-genome-assembly--contig:-NODE-2811-length-11850-cov-6.345367_pt1 | contig 11850 bp, 8 predicted proteins | sample MGYA00242901_ERZ507918 | MGnify/ENA primary metagenome ERZ507918 (study PRJEB26167, sample SAMN06115405) | human gut metagenome | host: Homo sapiens | place: China:Sichuan | collected 2016-04-06... | reverse complement strand
TAGTAATGAATTGCATTTCATCAGCAAGAAACGCATTCACCAGGCAGTAGAGAAGATGGTAGAGTCACTTGATCTGGCAGCAGGTTCCACTACCGGGTTCGACCTTTATACAGTAGTAGAAAGCTACTTCACGGATTTAGAGAAACGAAGGGAGATCAATCGGCTGCTGAATCTGAAAGAGGATGTGTGCGAAGAGATAGAAGAAGAACTCGGAGTTTACGAGGCATAAAAAAAGATTTAGGGGCGTAACGCCCCTAAATCTTTTTTTATCAGTCCTTCGCCTGATGCACCGTCAACTGCGGGAACGGGAAGCCGATACCTTCTTTATTGAATACAGAGTAGATATTCTTATTCATATCGAAATAAACACCCCAGTAGTCTCCACTCTTCACCCATACGCGAATTACTACATTCACGCTACTTGCATCCAGGGCATGAAGGGCAACAAAAGGTTCGGGAGTATTCAGGATGCGGCTGTCGTCGGCAATGATGCGGCGCACGGTGCTTTCCACTTTATCATAGTTCTCGCCATACTCCACACCGATTACCCAATCTACGCGACGGGTATCTTCGCGGCTATAATTGGTTACGGTGCCGCTACTCAGGGCGCCGTTGGGGATATAGATTACCTTGTTGTCGGCAGTAGTGAGGATGGTGTGGAAGATTTGAATCTCGCGCACGGTTCCCGATACACCCTGGCTTTCAATCCAGTCACCCACCTTGAAAGGACGGAACAGTAATACAATCAGTCCACCGGCAAAGTTCTGCAAGTTTCCGGACAGCGCCATACCGATGGCAACACCGGCAGATGCCAGCAGGGCGGCGAATGAGGTAGTTTCCACTCCCAACTTGCCGATGACGGCAATAATCAACAGGATAGTCAGCAGGATATTGACCAGACTCTTTACGAACGTCTGCACACCGGCATCGATGTGTCTCTTTTCCAGGACACGGGATAGAATCTTCTTGATGAAGGAGATAAGGAACCGTCCTACAACAAAGATAATGAGAGCTCCGATGATGCGTCCGCCGGCACTTACACTCCAGTCTATCAGTTGCTGAATAAAGATTTGTAACTTGCTGAAACCGTCTTCAGCAACCTGGGCAGCAGCAGCTGCCATTAATAAGGATGATAGCATAACTTGATTCGTTTTTTAGATTAATTGATTGCAAAATTAACAATTTTGTTTAGAATTTCGTTCACTTCATTTGCCACTTTCGGCAGAAAGGTCTACTTTTGCCCTCGATTTCAACTAAGGGGTGCCCTAATATGACGGGCTGAGATCATACCCATTGACCTGATCCGGGTAGTGCCGGCGGAGGGAAAAGAAGAAAAGTTCCCCTTTTCTGTATTAATCTAAATGGAATTATTGCGAATGAAGAGACATACAATGGCAGTCTGCTTGCTGACGGCAGCACTGGGCGTCTATGCGCAGACGCACGAGAAGGACAGCCTGCGGGTAGTAAACCTGCAAGAAGTAGAAGTAATTTCCACACGGGCTACCGTAACCACACCGGTAGCATTTACCAACCTGAGCAAAGAACAACTGCGGAAGCAGAACTTCGGGCAAGACCTGCCCTACCTGCTGAGCATGACACCCAGCGCCATCACCACCAGCGATGCCGGCGCCGGAGTAGGCTACACCACCCTGCGAGTGCGCGGAACGGACGGCACGCGCATCAACGTCACCGCCAACGGCGTCCCCATCAACGATGCCGAGAGCCACACCGTGTTCTGGGTGAACCTGCCGGACTTTGCCTCGTCCGTAAAAGACGTGCAGATACAGCGCGGCGCAGGCACATCGACCAACGGCGCAGGCGCTTTCGGCGCCAGCATCAATATGCAGACGGGAGACTTCTCGCTGAAACCGTATGCCGAGTTCAACGGCTCGTACGGCTCCTTCAACACACATAAAGAGACGGTAAAGGTAGGTACGGGGCTGATAGACGGGCACTGGTCATTCGACGCACGGCTCTCCAATATCAGTACGGACGGATACATCGACCGGGCATCCGTCGGTCTGAACTCCTACTACCTGCAAGGCGGATACTATGCCGACAACACTTCCATCAAGCTGATAACCTTTGCCGGCAAGGAGCGCACTTACCACGCCTGGAACTACGCCACCAAAGAAGAGATGGAGCGGTACGGCCGCCGCTACAATCCCTGCGGATTCATGTACGCCACCGACAAGGAAGGAAATATCTACGGAAAAGAATATTATAAAGAAGAGGACGGAACGAAACATTACCTCGTCGACGAAGGCGGACGGCTGCACTTCTACAACGACCAGACGGACAACTATACGCAGAAGAACTACCAACTGCTGTTGAACCATACCTTCACCCCGCAGTGGAACGTGAACCTGGGCCTGCACTACACCAAAGGCGACGGCTACTACCAGGAGTACAAAGGCGACCCCTCGCTCGTAGAATACGGGCTGACACCCTTCGAACACAACGGCGCACCGGTAGAGAGCGCCGACCTTATCCGCAAAAAAGCAATGGACAACTGGTTTGGCGGCGGCATCTTCTCCATCGCCTACAAAGGCGACCGGCTGAATGCCTCACTGGGCGGCGGACTGAACCGCTACGACGGCGATCACTTCGGCAAAGTGCTTTGGGTACAGAACTACATCGGTGCGCTGGACCCCGACCACGACTACTACCGCAACCGCGCCACCAAGAACGACGGAAACATCTATCTGAAAGCCAACTACGAACTCACTACCGGCCTCAGCGCCTACCTCGACCTGCAATACCGCCACATCAGCTACAAGATTAACGGACGGAACGACAAGTACGACTGGACTGCCGCCACCCCCGGAATGCAGAAACTCGCCATCGACGAAGACTTCGGCTTCTTCAACCCCAAAGCGGGACTTTCCTGGCAGATAGACCGCAACAACCGCCTGTACGGCTCGTTCAGCGTGGCACATAAGGAGCCGACGCGCAACAACTATACCGACGGTTACTTCACCGAGCGCCCCAAAGCCGAGCGCCTCTTCGACTACGAACTGGGCTACACATACGCCAACTCATGGCTGAGCGCCGGCGCCAACCTCTATTATATGGACTACAAAGACCAGTTGGTACTGACGGGCGAACTGAACGAGATAGGCGAGCCGATGGCAAACAACGTGCCGGACAGCTACCGCATGGGCATCGAACTGATGGCAGGCATCAAACTGCCTTTCGGCCTGCAATGGGACATTAACGCCACGCTGAGCAAGAACCGGGTGAAGAACTTCACCGAAACACTGTTTGAGAATGAAGAAGCAGGCACGGAGCCCTGGATCATCCAGCACGGTGATACACCTATCGCCTTCTCGCCGGACTTTATCTTGAACAATCGCCTGGGCTATACATTCCGAGGCTTCGAAGCCTCGTTACAGTCGCAGTACATCAGCAAGCAGTACATGAGCAACGCCCGGCAGAAGGACTGCACGCTGGATGCTTACTTCGTCAGCAATCTGAATCTATCGTACACCTTCCGGCTGCCCCGGGTGAAGTCGGTCACCGTAGGCTTTACCATCTACAACCTGTTCAACGAAACGTATGAGAACAACGGATTTGCCGGCAGCGGGTATTATTACGACGACAACGGTGCAAAAGCGCGCTACAACTATGCCGGCTATGCCGCACAGGCGGGGACGAACGTACTGGGACATATAGCCCTGAGTTTCTAAACATTAAGGCTTTAGACCCGGAACACTGCCGCTTCTCAGATGAAACACTATTAGTTATCATGCACAAGATGCCATCTTGTGTAGCATAAGATGCCATCTTGAGCAGCATAAGATGCCATCTTGTGCAAGGAAGGAGTAAGTGTTTAAGGTCTTAGCATCCTTTGTTCCGGGTCCGATGCTATAATGTTTCAGATGTCAAGCAATAAAGAATGAGGATTAGCACAATAATATAGTATGGAAAATGTTCTTGAAATCATCGGCACGCTCGTCGGCCTTCTCTACCTTTGGCTGGAGTATCGCGCCAGCATCTATCTGTGGATAGCGGGCATCGTGATGCCTGCCGTCTACATCTTCGTCTACTACGACGCCGGGTTATATGCCGACTTCGGCATCAACATCTACTACCTGGGCGCCGCCATCTACGGCTGGATGATGTGGAAGTACGGCAGCTTCCTTCGGAAGAAGTTGCTGAGACGGGCAGTCTCGGGACAGGGAGAGAAGGCGGTGGAACTGCCCATCACCCGTATGCCGGGGCGTTACTTGTTGCCGCTCACGGGTGTGTTCATCATCGCGCTGGCAGGCATCGCCTGGATACTGATAAACTTCACGGACAGCAACGTGCCCTGGCTGGACTCCTTCACCACTGCACTGAGCATCATCGGTATGTGGATGCTGGCACGCAAGTACGTGGAGCAGTGGTGGGCATGGATTGCCGTGGATGCCGTCAGTGCCGGGCTGTACATCTACAAAGGACTCGAATATACCGCCGGACTGTATGCCCTTTACACAATAATCGCTATCTTTGGCTACTTCAAATGGAAAAGAATAATGGAAAAATAGAAGCGGTAGTCCTCGCCAACGGGGAATATCCGACGGCTGCCCTGCCCTTGCAGATATTGGCAGAAGCACCCTATGTGGTTTGTTGCGACGGCGGTGCCGACGAGTATATCCGCCGCGGCCACGTGCCCGACGCGATTATCGGCGACGGAGACTCACTGAGTCGGGAGAACCGTGAGCAGTACGCGCACCTGCTGCACCGCATCAGCGACCAGGAGACGAACGACCAGACAAAAGCCATCAACTACCTGCTGGCACAAGGCAAGCACTGCATCGCCATCGTCGGCGCCACGGGCAAGCGCGAAGACCACACGCTGGGCAACCTCAGCCTGCTCATCGACTATATGCGTGCCGGCGCCGATGCACGGACGTATACCAATTACGGCGTCTTTATCCCCTGCCGCGACACTTGCACCTTTGCTTGCCGTCCCGGACAGCAAGTTTCTATCATCAACTTCACCGCCCACGGCCTGCGCGGGCAGGGACTGGTCTACCCTCTGAGCGACTTCACCAACTGGTGGCAAGGCACGCTCAACGAATGCACGGGCACGGAGTTTACGGTGGAAGCACAAGGGGAGTATCTGCTGTTTATCAATTACTGAAAAGACGGATACGCAGCGTATCTACTTCTTTCCTTCCGCCACTTCTACGAAGTACACGCTAATACAAATCAAAGCGATGGCCACCGTCTGCGTCCAACTGAAACGGTCTTGCCCCAAGGCAAGGGAGACAATCGTGGTAACCACCAGTATCAGGTAACTGTACATGGCAACAACCGTCGTTTTGAGATACTTCAACCCGATAGGCACCAGGAAATAACTCAGGTAAGTAGGAAAGATAAGAACGAACGCCAACACAGCCCACGGCATCCAGTGCCACTCCCCTTGCCAGGCATCCACGAACATAGGCGCATCCCAGCCGACGATGAACGACACCACCAATCCGGAGACGGCAGCACCGCTGAATACATACTTCATCATCGTCACCACTCCCACCTCTTCCAGCAGCCGCTTGCTCACTATCAGATAGATGGCAAAAACCAGTGAGCTGACCAGGCACAGTATATTCCCCGTCAGCGCATCGTGCGCCAAGTCATCGCTGCCTTGCGTAAGGATGCACAGCAACGCACCGCCAAAGCCCAAAGCGATGCCGATGATCTTCATCAACGTTGCCTTTTCGTACAGGAAGAATACAGAGAAAAGAAACACCCAGATGGGCTGCATGGAATTGAAGATGGCACTGGAAACGGGCGTCGTCTTGCTGATGCCCAGCAGGTAGCAGAGCATGAAACCGTAGAGTCCGAAGGCTCCCAGGCAGAACAGCCCGGTGCGTTGCCAGCGGGTGACGGGTGCTTCCCTTACAAACCAGCCTGTTATCCAAAACGCCACGGCGGCAAAGACGCACCGTACCGTGGCACCCGTCAACGCACCCATCCACAAAGGCAACAGAAACTTCAGTCCATTCATGTTCAGTCCCGCCATGACGCGCGATGCCACCATGCTGAGATTGGCTTCTACTTTCTTATCTTTCATAGGCTTACCCTTTTTCTTGTTTTGAGGTATTGAGAACGCAGAGACAACGGAATTGTTCGGAAAAGGAAGACCGGATGCAAAAACAATTCGTAACTTTGAGATGTTTTAAGAATAAAGAAGGAGGTTTCTATATGGCAAAAACAAAAGAAGAACAAGCAGCCCGCCCTAAGCCGACATCGCAGCCCGAGCAAGCACCGCAACAGGAAAAACAAATCCTCGTCTTCTCCACCCGTCTGTATCAGGACATCCGGACAGCCTGCCGCCAACTGGACGAAGGACAGGGACAAGAAGACCTAACCATCAGTAAGGAGGTAGAAGCATGGCTAAAAAGATAACCTGGTCGCCACTGGCCAAAGCAACCCTAAGGGAGATCCTGCTTTCCTCAGTAGAAAAGCAAGGAAACAAGCAGGAAGCCAAGAGAGTGTTTTCGTTACTCGAAAGTGCGTTGTACCGCATCACCAAGAATCCCTTCATCGGCTCGCCCACCGAAATAGAGAACATACGTTACCTGTCTCCCTACCCCGACTATACCGTATTCTACCGGCACACCCTGCAACAGATTGAGGTACTTGTGCTATGGAATAACCGCTATAAGCCGGGAAGGATAGAGACGGTCGCTAAAGAAAACGGATAAAAAAAGAGCTGCGCCGGAAGTCGGCAGCAGCTCTTATCTTATTCTTAGGGTTTCCCTCTTATAGTTTCATCAAATAGCTTTTGAAGTCGGCAAAGTCTTTCGACATGGGTAAGCTCTTCTTCTCACCACGCATAAAGGCTTGCAGTTTCTCCGGTATTTCAATCGTCTCACCGATAATCTTCTCCACCGTATCTTTGAACTTTGCCGGATGCGCCGTTTCCAGGAACACACCCGTCTCGCCGGGCTTCAGCCCTTCGACAAGGGCACGGAAGCCGCAGGTGCCATGCGGGTCGAGCAGATAATGGCCTTTCTTCCAGATTATCTGCATGGTCTCGGCTATCTGTTCATCGGTATAAGTGGCACCGCTGATTTCGGCAGAAATAGCGGCATGACTGCCACCGTAAAGGTCGAGCACACGGGCAAAGTTACTGGGATCGCCCACATCCATGGCATTGGCAATGGTGGCGATGCTGGGACGCGGGGTGTAAACACCCGTCTGCAAGTATTGGTAGAAGATGTCGTTGCGGTTATTGGAAGCGATGAAACGGTGTACGGGCAATCCCATGCGCTTGCCAAAGAGTCCGGCGGTAATGTTGCCAAAGTTGCCGCTGGGTACACAGATAACAAGTGACGAGCTACCAGCGACAAGCGACGAGTGGGTTGCGCTGTCATGCTGCACAGCACTTGTAGCTTGTAGCTTGTAGCTCATCACTTTCTTCAGTTGGGCGTATGCATAGAAGTAATAGAACGCTTGAGGCAGGAAACGGGCTACGTTGATGGAGTTGGCGCTGGTGAGTTGCAGATGCTCGTTCAGTTCCTTGTCCATGAAAGCAGACTTTACCAATGCCTGGCAGTCGTCGAACGTGCCGTCTACTTCGAGGGCGGTGATGTTCTGTCCCAGGGTGGTGAACTGTTTCTCCTGAATCTCGCTGACTTTGCCTTTCGGGTAGAGCACATAGACGTGAATGCCTTCCACGCCGAGGAAACCGTTGGCAACGGCACTGCCCGTATCGCCGGAAGTAGCTACCAGTACATTCACCCGGCTTTTGCCTTCTTTCTTGATGAAGTAGCCCAACAGGCGTGCCATGAACCGGCCGCCCACATCTTTGAAGGCAAGCGTCGGGCCGTGGAACAGTTCGAGGGAGTAGATATTCTCCGTAACCTGCACCAAAGGTACATCGAAGTTCAGCGTGTCGTATACAATCTGTTTCAGCGTATCGGCAGGGACGTCCTCACCAAAGAAGGCATCTGCCACGCGGTAGGCTATCTCCTGAAACGAAAGGGTGTCGATGCTGTCGTAGAATTCCTGCGGCAGCGGCTTGATGGTGAAGGGCATAAAGAGCCCTTTGTCGGCGGCAAGTCCGCGCACTACGGCTTCTTCGAGGGTAGCTTCGGGGGCTTGTTTGTTGGTACTATAGTATTTCATAATCGTTACTTCATAAATTCATTAATAAACTCGTCTTCTTTCATCAGTCCGTAACTGCCGTTGCAGGCAGAAACTTCGTCGTACGTCTGCACCTCGTCCGGCTCGATGCCCGGGTACCAGATGAGGAAGGGAATTGGTTCGTTGGTATGTGTGCGAAGTTCGCAGGGGGTGGGATGGTCGGGCAATACGGCAATGGCGACGGGTTCGTCCCAGTTCTTCACTGCTTCGTAGATGGGGCCGACGGCACGCTTGTCCAGGTTCTCGATGGTCATGGTCTTTAAAGGGATGTTTCCCTCGTGCCCTGCCTCATCACTGGCTTCGATATGGAGATAGACGAAATCGTCCGTCCGCAGCGCTTCGAGAGCGGCGGCAACTTTGTTCTCGTAGTTGGTATCGTAAAGCCCGGTGGCACCTTCTACGGTGATGCGGCGCAGTCCGGCGTAGTAGCCGATGCCGTTAATCAGGTCTACGGCAGAAATTACGGCACCCCGTTTCACCTGCGGGAACTTGTCGGAGAGGCGTTCCATCTGCGGGCGGTAGCCGGGACTCCAAGGCCAGATGCTGTTGGCAGGGTCTTTGCCTTCGGCAATACGCTTTTGGTTGATGGGATGATTCTGCAAGAGTTCTTGCGAACGGAGAATCAGGTCATTAATCAAGTCCGCCGTCTGTTGGGGGGAGAGTGACGAGCTACCAGCTACCAGCGACGAGTGGGCTGCGCCATCATGCTGCACAGTACTCGTAGCTTGTAGCTCGTCACTCGTCGCTGATAGCGGTTTCACCATCAACGGGCGGAAAGGTTTCAAGGGAACATCGTGCGGCGGCGTGCAGTCGATGCGCTTGTCACCGCCTTTTATCACCAGCAGGTGGCGGTACTGTACGCCCGTATAGAAGCGTACCCGTTCATCGCCCAACTGTTCTTGCAGGTATTGCACCAATACATCTGCTTCTTCGGTGGTGATGTGCCCGGCAGAATGGTTCTTTATATGATCGCCTTCAATGCAGATAATGTTGCAGCGCATGGCTATCTCACCCGGCTTCAGGTCTACCCCGATGCTTGCCGCTTCGAGCGGGCCACGGCCTTCGTACACTTTCGGCAGATTATAGCCCAGGACGGACATATTTGCCACCTCACTCCCCGGATGGAATCCTTCGGCAACGGTCAACAGCCGCCCTACACGTCCCATACGCGCCAGCTTATCCATATAAGGTGTGGCGGCAGACTGCAACAACGTTTGGTTGTTCAGTGCTTTCACGGGCCAGTCGGCCATGCCGTCACCTAATATTATGATGTGTTTCATTTCTTAAACTCCTAAACGTTCGCAATACTCATAATATCCGCAAATACGCCCGCAGCCGTTACACCTGCACCGGCTCCGTAGCCTTGTATCATCATCGGATATTCCTTATAGCGTTCCGTAGTCAGCAAGATGATGTTGTTGCTGCCTTCCAGACCGTAGAACGGATGGTTGGCGCCTACCTCTTGCAAGCCTACGGATGCCTTGCCGTTCTCCAGCTTGGCAACGAAACGCCAATGCTTGTTTTCTGCTTCCAGCACCTTGCGGCGGGCTTCAAAGTCGGCATCGAGGCTCGGCACTTTCTTCCAGAAGTCGTCCAGTGAACCTTCGAAGAAGTCATCGGGCACAAAGAGGTTCTTCTCAACATCGCTCTGTTCCAGTCGGTAACCGGCTTCACGTGCCAGGATCACCAGCTTGCGGATAACGTCCTTGCCGCTAAGGTCGATGCGCGGATCGGGCTCGGAGTAACGTTCTTCCTGCGCCATCTTGATGGTCTTGCTGAAGGGAATGTCCGCGCTGATCTTGTTGAAGATGTAGTTCAGCGTACCGCTCAGCACGGCCTCAATCTTCAGTATCTTGTCACCGCTATGGATGAGGTCGTTAATCGTATTGATGATGGGAAGTCCTGCACCCACGTTCGTCTCGAACAGATACTTCACACCACGCTGGCGGGCTATCTGCTTCAGTTCACGATAGTTTTCGTACTCCGAAGAGGCGGCAATCTTGTTGGCTGCCACTACGGAAACGTTATGCTGTAACAGGTCTTTATAGAGCGAAGCCACGCCTGCGCTTGCCGTACAATCCACAAATACAGAGTTAAAGATGTTCATGCCGATGATTTCATTGCGCAACGTTTCCAGCGAGCTCGCCTCACCTTTCTCCTTCAATTCTTCGCGGAAGCGTCCCAAGTCGAAACCTTCGCGACTGAACATCGCCCGGTCGGCATCTGCAATGCCTACCACGTTCAACTGCAAACCGTTTTCCAGCATCAGCTTCTGACGTTGGCTGTGTATCTGCTCTATCAGACTGCCGCCTACCGTACCGATACCACAGATAAAGAGGTTCAGCACCTGGTATTCTGACAGGAAGAAAGAATCGTGAATAACATTCAGTGATTTACGCAGCGACTTACTGTCTACTACAAACGAGATATTCGTCTCCGAAGCACCCTGCGCACAAGCTATCACATTGATACCATTGCGTCCCAGCGTGCCGAACAGTTTACCGGCAATACCCGGTGTATGCTTCATATTCTCTCCCACAATCGCCACCGTCGCCAAGTTCTTTTCTGCCTGGATAGGTGAAATCTCTCCCATCTCAATCTCTTTGGCAAACTCTTCATTCAGCACTCCGCATGCCAGGTCGGCATCGGCATTGCGAACACCGATAGACGTAGAGTTCTCCGAAGATGCCTGGGATACCAGAAACACGCTGATGCCGTTCTTTGCCAACACCTTGAAGATGCGGTAGTTCACACCGATAACACCCACCATACCAAGACCTTGAACGGTAATCAGACTCGTGTCATTGATGGACGAGATACCTTTGATGGCCTTGCTACGCGGGTCGGAAACTTCTTGCTTGATAACCGTTCCTGCTCCCTCGGGGTTGAATGTATTCTTTATTAATATAGGTATGTTTTTGTGGCAAACCGGATAAATCGTCGGCGGATAAACCACCTTCGCACCGAAGTTACAAAGCTCCGTGGCTTCCACATAACTCAGTTCACTAATGGTGTATGCTCTGGAAATGACGCGCGGGTCGGCTGTCATAAAGCCATCCACATCTGTCCATATCTCCAGGCTGTCGGCATCCAGTGCTGCGGCAATGATGGCAGCCGTATAGTCGGAACCGCCTCTACCCAGATTCGTCACTTCGCCCGTTGCCTTATCTGTGGAGATAAAGCCCGGTACCAATACTCGCTTGGGCAGATTCCGGAATGCTTCACGTACCAGCGTGTTGGTCAGGTCTGTGTCCAGCACATGCTTGGAGTGCTTCTTTTCTGTCTTGATAAACTTACGCGAATCGAACCATTCCGCTCCCGTCAGCTGCGCAGCAATAATGGAGGAAAGACGTTCTCCGTAACTTACAATCGTATCGGAAGTCTTTTGCGAAAGGTCCTTAATCAGATAAATGCCTTGGAAAATGTCTTTCAGTTCATTCAGCAATTCGCCCACCTGGCGTTGCAGCGCAACTTGCGCCTCACCGGCAGGAATTACTTCCTTAATCATTTCCACATGACGGTAAACAATCTCACGAAACTCATTCTCATAGGAAGCATCGCCGGCAGCTGCCATCTTGGAGGTGTTTATCAGCTTGTCTGTGATGCCACCCAGTGCGGACACTACCACAATTACCGGTTCGTTTACTGCTTCTACAATTCTCTTGACGCTCAAAATACTGTTCGCGGTTCCTACGGATGAACCGCCGAATTTCA
>ENA-UEQB01002797-UEQB01002797.1-human-gut-metagenome-genome-assembly--contig:-NODE-2797-length-11912-cov-5.361048_pt1 | contig 11912 bp, 10 predicted proteins | sample MGYA00242901_ERZ507918 | MGnify/ENA primary metagenome ERZ507918 (study PRJEB26167, sample SAMN06115405) | human gut metagenome | host: Homo sapiens | place: China:Sichuan | collected 2016-04-06... | reverse complement strand
GAGATGGTGGGGGTGGAGGAGAAATATTTTATTCCGGTATTCCGAATAACGCATCCCATCGTTCCAAACCACGCATCTCAGCGTCCCAAACCACGCACCTCAATGCCTGCGAAGTGCGTGGTTGGAGGCGATGAAGTGCGTGGTTCGGGACGCTCACCTGCGTCATTCGGGACGGTGGGATGCGTCATTTCAAATATCCAACCCCATGATGTAGTCATTCATGTAGAACCCGTTCCCAATCGGGAAATCTCCTTCACGCAGTTTCCTCATCCCCATGTGTTCGTAGAACTGCAGTGCCTTGTTGTTGCGGTTTACATTCAGCTCCATCAGGCAGGGAGCGGGATGGACTTCCTTGATGTACTTCACGGCGTGGCGGAACAGGAAACTGCCGAGATGGGCGCCCTGGCGGGAGGGTAGTACATAAATCTTTTGTAGGTGGAAAAGGTCTTCGGCTTGCTGTTGCACCGATACATAGCCTACCGCTTCCTCTCCTTCGTACGCCAGGAAGTAGACGTGGCCTTCCTCTTCCATTTGCTTGCGGATGTTTTCTGGTGAATACATCCATTCCATCATGTAGTCATTTTGTTCCGGGGTGAGGATATCCTGATACGTGACGGGAAATATCTGCTGTGCGAGTTCCCGAATCAGTTCGCAATCTGCTGTTGTAGCTTTTCTAATGGTAAACATATCTATTGCATTTATATTCGTTATCAACGCAAAGTTACGTCTTTTTCTGCAAACAATCGTTATCTTTGCATACTGTTACTGTACTAACTAATTCTGATTTCTAAAAATTATGGCATTTACGAACAACATTATGATTGTCCGCCACCGCTTGCTGAAAGAACTGGTGAAACTGTGGAATGATAACGAACTTGTAGAAAAAATAGACCGTCTGCCCATCGAACTGAGCCCGAGGCGCTCGAAACACGCCGGACGTTGCTGTGTGCACAAGGAGCGTGCTGTGTGGAAGTACAAGTCACTGCCTTTGCTGGGACTCGATATGGAGGACGAAACCGATGAACTTACCCCGTTGTCGGAATATGCAGCCCGTGCACTGGACAGAGCCGAGAAGGGCGAGCCGAAAGACAATATCCTTTGTGTGATAGACGAGGCTTGTTCGGCTTGCGTACAGATTAATTACGAGATAACGAACCTTTGCCGCGGTTGTACCGCCCGCAGTTGCCAGGTAAACTGTCCCAAGAAGGCGGTGCACGTGAAGGAAAGCGGACAGGCATGGATAGACCATGACGAGTGCATCAGTTGCGGTATCTGCCATAAGAATTGCCCCTATCATGCCATTGTCTATATCCCCGTGCCGTGCGAGGAGGCTTGCCCGGTGAAGGCCATCAGTAAGGACGAAAAAGGAATAGAGCACATTGACGAAAGCAAGTGCATCTATTGCGGCAAGTGTCTTAATGCCTGCCCGTTCGGGGCTATCTTCGAGGTGTCACAAGTGTTCGATGTGCTGCATCGCATACGCAAGGGCGAGCAGGTAGTGGCAATTGTGGCTCCATCCATTCTGGGACAGTTCAAGGCGAGTATTGGACAGGTTTATGGCGCACTGAAGGCAATCGGTTTTGCCGATGTGATTGAAGTGGCGCAGGGAGCTATGGATACGGTCAGCAATGAAGCGCACGAGTTGATAGAGAAGCTGGAGGAAGGGCAGAAGTTTATGACAACTTCCTGCTGTCCGTCTTATATTGAGTTGGTAGAGAAGCATGTCCCGGGCATGAAGCCTTATGTATCGGGCACGGGTTCGCCCATGTACTATGCCGCCCGTATTGCGAAAGAGAAATACCCGGATGCCAAAGTGGTCTTTGTAGGCCCTTGTGTAGCGAAGCGTAAGGAGGCGCAACGCGACGAGGCGGTAGATTACGTCATGACGTTCGAGGAAGTGGCGTCGGTGCTCGACGGACTGGGCATAGAACTGGAACAGGTGCAGCCGTACTCCATGTCGTTCACCTCTGTGCGCGAGGCGCATGGCTTTGCGCAGGCAGGTGGAGTGATGGGAGCCGTGAAGGCATATCTGAAAGAAGAAGCGGACAAGATCAATGCCGTTCAGGTGGCAAATCTGGATAAGAAAACAATCGGTGTGTTGCGGGCATACGCCAAGTCGGGCAAGGCGCCGGGACAGTTTGTGGAAGTGATGGCATGCGAGGGCGGTTGCATCACTGGACCGTGTGCACACAATGAGATTGCTGCCGGAAAGCGGCAGTTGATGCAGGAATTGGCAAAACAGGAAGAAACATATTAGTGAAATCTTTGATTGACAAATTACGCCGGGAGCGGACGCTGAGTGCCGAAGAGTACAAGGCATTACTGCTCTGCCGCGATGCAGCAACGTTGGAGTATCTGCAACGGCAGGCGCAGGAGGAGACACTTGCGCGGTTTGGCAATCGAATTTTTATCCGTGGGTTGATTGAGATAACGAATCGTTGCCGCAATAACTGCTATTATTGCGGCATACGGAAAGAGAACCGGAATATTGCCCGCTATGAGCTGACGCAGGACGAGATACTGCACTGCTGCCGTGAAGGGTATCCGCTCGGTTTCCGTACCTTTGTGTTGCAAGGAGGCGAAGCGCCGGAACAGAAAGACGACCGGATGGTTGAAACCGTTGCCGCCATCCGCAGGGAGTTTCCCGATTGCGCCATCACACTGTCACTGGGTGAGAAGCCGCGCGATACCTATGAACGTCTCTTCCGCGCAGGAGCCAACCGATACTTGCTGCGGCACGAGACGCATAACGAAGCGCATTACCGGCTGTTGCATCCCGGAAGTGGGGAGAAAGGAAACTACGGCGGTGGTATGTCCCTGCAACACCGCTTGCAGTGCCTGCAATGGCTGAAGGAGATCGGCTATCAGGTCGGCACGGGTATCATGGTGGGAAGTCCTTACCAGACCGTTGACCACCTGGTGGAAGACATTCTCTTCATCGAGCGGTTCCGCCCGGAAATGATAGGCATGGGACCCTTCATCCCGCATCATGACACTCCGTTCTCCACAGCCCCGCCAGGCAGCATGGAGATGACCTTGAAACTGCTTTCCATCTTCCGCCTGATGCACCCTGCCGCCCTGATACCTGCCACCACGGCACTGGCAACCCTTGCACCGGACGGGCGGGAGCGCGGAATCCTGGCAGGCGCCAATGTAGTGATGCCGAACCTCTCGCCGCAAGAGCAGAGGAAGAAGTACACGCTTTATAACAACAAGGCTTCCCTGGGTGCCGAAGCGGCAGAGGGGTTGCAACAATTAGAAGAAAAGCTGGCAGCCATCGGTTACCGGATATCAAAACAAAGAGGAGACTATGGAATATAATGTAGAATCAAAACAAGCGGAAGAATTCATCAATCATCAGGAGATTCTGGATACACTGGAGTATGCGCAAGCCAACCGCAACAACCGCCCGCTTATTGAAGTCCTGATTGAAAGAGCAGCCCTCTGCCGCGGACTTTCCCACCGGGAAGCCGCCCTGCTACTGGAGTGCGACCAGCCCGACCTGGTGGAACGCATCTTCCATCTGGCAAAGGAGATAAAGCAGAAGTTCTACGGCAACCGTATCGTCATGTTTGCCCCGCTATATCTCTCCAATTATTGCGTCAATGGCTGTGTCTATTGCCCCTATCATGCCAAGAACCATACTATTGCCCGCAAGAAGCTGTCGCAGGAGGAGATTCGCCAAGAGGTCATCGCCCTGCAAGACATGGGACACAAACGCCTGGCATTGGAGGCGGGCGAGGACCCGCTCCGCAATCCTCTCGACTATATTCTCGAGTCTATCCGCACCATTTACAGCATCCACCACAAGAATGGCGCCATCCGCCGGGTGAATGTGAATATTGCCGCCACCACCGTAGATAATTACCGGAAGTTGCGGGATGCCGGTATCGGCACCTACATCCTCTTCCAGGAAACCTACAATAAAGAAAATTACGAGGCCCTGCACCCCACCGGTCCCAAGAGCAACTATGCCTATCACACCGAAGCTATGGATCGTGCCATGGAGGGAGGCATTGACGATGTAGGTGTAGGCGTATTGTTCGGACTGAATACCTACCGTTATGATTTTGTCGGACTGCTGATGCACGCCGAACATCTGGAAGCGGCTTTCGGGGTAGGTCCGCATACCATCAGCGTGCCGCGCATCTGTCCGGCGGACGATATCTCGACGGACGATTTCCCGAATGCTATCTCGGACGAGATGTTCTGCCGCATCGTGGCAGTCACCCGCATTGCCGTGCCTTATACAGGTATGATTATCTCCACACGCGAGACGGAGGCAGTGCGCCGCCGGGTGCTGGAACTGGGCATTTCGCAAATCAGCGGCGGCTCGCGCACCAGCGTGGGCGGCTATGCTGCCGAAGAAGCGGAAGAAGACAACTCGGCACAGTTCGATGTGAGCGACCGCCGCACGCTGGACGAAGTGGTGAACTGGCTGCTCGACCTGGGGCATATCCCCAGTTTCTGCACCGCCTGTTACCGCGAAGGGCGCACGGGCGATCGCTTCATGTCTCTCGTCAAACGGGGGCAGATAGCCAACTGCTGCCAGCCTAATGCACTGATGACACTGAAAGAATATCTGGAAGATTATGCCTCTCCCGGAACAAAAGAGAAAGGAATGTGTTTAATTAAGAAAGAACTGTCGCATATCCCTAATCCGAAGATACGGGAGATAGCGCAGCGGAATCTGCAAGAAATAGAAGAAGGAAAAAGAGACTTCAGATTTTAAAACGCATGATTCGTATTGTGTAATTAGTAATTCGTAGTAAACACATGAACACCACTCCCAACTCCAATCGCCTGCACATCGCCCTCTTTGGCAGACGGAACAGCGGCAAATCCAGTTTGATTAATGCCCTGACGGGACAAGACACTGCTCTCGTCTCAACAACTCCGGGCACTACCACCGACCCCGTGTCAAAAGCGATGGAAGTTTATCCCCTGGGAGCTTGTCTCTTCATCGACACCCCCGGTTTCGACGATGACGAAGGCGAATTGGGTGCTATGCGTGTGGAGCGCACCCGAAAGATAGTAGATCATACCGATATCGCCCTGATGCTCTGCGAAGATGGCGGTGCAATGGAAAGGCAATGGATGCGCCTGTTTTCCGAACGTGAAATCCCGATTATCCTGGTTCTGAATAAGGCTGATCTCCGACCCGATGCCGAAGGGCGGGCAGCGTGCATCGCCGAGAATTGCGGCGAACGTCCCATCATTGTCAGTGCCAAAGAGAGGACCGGTATCCCGGACATCTTCCGGGCAATACTGGAAAATATTCCGGAAGACTTCGGCGGGCAAAGTATTACGGGCGAGTTGGCAGGAGAGGGCGATGTCGTTCTTCTTGTGATGCCGCAAGATATACAAGCCCCCAAGGGACGTCTCATTCTGCCCCAGGTACAGACCATCCGTGAGTTACTCGATAAGAAGTGCCTGGTAATGAGCTGTACCACGGACAAACTGCCTGCTACCTTGCAGTCGCTTGTCCGTCCACCCAAACTGATTATTACCGACTCGCAAGTATTTCCTCTTGTCTATGCCCAGAAGCCTGCCGAGAGCTTGCTTACTTCTTTTTCCGTGCTCTTTGCTAGATACAAAGGAGATATCGACTACTTCCTGAAAGGAGCTTCCGCTATCGGCAGCCTGACCGAGCAGTCACGCGTACTGATAGCGGAAGCCTGTACACATGCCCCCTTATCCGAGGACATCGGCAGGGTAAAACTCCCCCGCCTGTTGCGAAAACGTATCGGCGAACATCTGCAGATCGACATCGTATCCGGCAATGACTTTCCGCAGGATCTCTCCGCCTACGACCTCATCATCCATTGTGGCGCCTGTATGTTCAACCGCAAGTATGTGCTCAGCCGCGTAGCAAGGGCGCAAGCCCAACACGTCCCGATGACGAACTACGGGGTGGCGATTGCATACCTAAGTGATATTTTGGATAAAATAGTGATAGGGTGATATTTATTCTAATTCTTCCAATATTTTTTTTACATCCACTGCCTGCAACCGTCCGTACACCTTTTCGCCTATCATTACGACCGGTGCCAGTCCGCACGCACCTACGCAGCGCAGGCAGTCCAGTGAGAATTTCCCGTCCGGGGTGGTTTCTCCCACCTCGATGCCCAGTACGCGCTTGAACTCTTCGAGCAGCCGTTCCGAGCCTCGCACGTAGCAGGCAGTGCCCATACATACTGATATGGGGTATCGCCCCTTCGGTGTCATGGTGAAGAAAGTATAGAATGTCACTACGCCATACACACGCGATACCGGAATGTTCAGTTTCGCTGCAATCAGGCGCTGCATCTCTTCGGGCAAGTACCCGTGCAGGTGCTGTGCTTCGTGAAGTATATTGATCAGTTCGCCCGGGTGGTTGCCGTACTTGTCGCAGATGGCGCGTACTTGCTCGGCAACGTCACACGCTAATTTTATATCCGTCATAGTTCCTTCGTTTTAGTTAATCAACCGACTTATTGAAATAATGTGTATGCAGCAAGCGCTCCGCAGCCTCGCTCAGAGGTTTGCCCAGATACTCCTCGTACAGCGTCTTGATGTACGGATTCTCGTGCGACTTGCGCAGCGGCTTTTGTGCATCTTCCCTGTAAAGTGCATTGGCGCGGGCATAAAGCACTTCCGAGTTGCCATGATGCAAGGGTTGCCCGCCACCACCGATGCAGCCGCCGGGACAAGCCATGATTTCGATAACATGATACTCGTTGCGTCCGTTGCGTATATCTTCCAGCAGATGGCGTGCATTGCCCAGTCCGTGGGCAATGCCCACTTTCAGCTCGAAGCCGTCCAGGTCTATCGTGGCACGGCGTACACCCGCCAGTCCGCGCACTTGCTCAAAATTCACATTCTCCAGCACCCGTCCTGTATAAATCTCGTAGACAGAGCGTAGCGCAGCTTCCATCACACCGCCGGTAGTACCGAAGATGACGCCTGCACCCGTCGAGGCGCCCATCGGCAAGTCAAATTCCTTGTCCGTCAGCAGTGTGAAGCCTACGTTGGCGCGGCGTATCAGCCGTGCCAGTTCGCGGGTGGAGATGGAGTAATCCACGTCGGGATTGCCGTCCGTCTTGAACTCGTCGCGGTCGCACTCGTACTTCTTTGCCAGGCAAGGCATGATGGACACCACTACCAGCTTCTCGCGCGGAATGCCCATCTTCTTTGCCCAGAATGTCTTGGCGATAGAGCCGAACATCTGCTGCGGCGAGCGTGCCGTCGAGGGGATGTCGAGCATATCGGGGAAGTGGTGCTCGAAGAAGTTCACCCATGCCGGACAGCATGACGTCAGGATGGGCAGGCGCACCGTCTTGTCACCCGCCATGTAGCGTGTCAGGCGGTTCAGTATTTCAGAGCCTTCTTCCATAATGGTGAGGTCGGCGGCAAAGTCCGTGTCGAACACGTAGTCGAATCCCAGTTCGCGCAGGGCATATACCATCTTGCCGGTTACCAGCGTGCCGGGCGGCAGTCCGAATTCTTCGCCCAAGGCGGCGCGTACGGCGGGGGCGGTTTGCACAATCACTACCTTGTCCGGGTTTGCCAGGTCGTCCAGCAAGCGGTTGGTGTGGTCGCGTTCCGTCAGTGCACCTACGGGGCACACGGCGACGCATTGCCCGCAGTAGGTACATTCGCTGTCCGTCATCATCTTGTCGAAGGCGGGGGCGATGGTGGTGTTGAATCCGCGGCGGATGGCCCCGAGGGCGCCTACCGTCTGTACATCGTTGCAGACGCTTTCGCATCGGCGGCAGAAGATACACTTATCCATGTTCCGCACGATGGACGAGGTCACTTCGCGCTTGCGTGGCGACAGTTCGCCACCGTTGAAAGGCATCTCTCGGATGTTGAAGCGCAGTGCCAGCGTCTGCAGTTCGCAGTTGCCGCATTTGGGGCAGGTCAGGCAGTCGTTCGGGTGATCCGAGAGAATGAGTTCCGCCACTATTTTGCGGGCGTTCATCACGCGCAGGGTACTGGTGCGTACTACCATACCCTCGGTGCAGCGGGTGGCGCAGGCGGGAGCCAGGTTGCGGCGTCCTTCCACTTCCACCACGCAGATGCGGCACGATGCCGGGGTGTTCTTGATGCACGTACCTTTCAGGTCGATGTGGCAAAGGGTAGGTATATCTATTCCTATCTTCCGTGCGGCTTCCAGGATGGTGGAGCCTTGGGGCACGGTGATATAATGATGGTCTATTTGCAGAGTTATTTGTTTTTCTTCCATAGCAGTAGGGTTTTAGCAGACATTGATTGCTTTGAACTTGCAGCGTGCCATGCACATTCCGCACTTGATGCACTTGGCGGGGTTGATGATATGCGGCTTGCGCACATCGCCCATGATGGCATCCGCCGGACACTTTCTGGAGCACAGGTGGCAGCCGGTGCACAGTTCCGGGTTGATGGTGTAGGTGAGCAGTGCCTTGCATTGGCGGGCACGGCAGGTTTTGTCCTTCACATGCTCCACATATTCGTCATGGAAGTGTTTCAGGGTAGAGAGTACCGGGTTGGGCGAGGTCTGTCCCAGTCCGCAGAGGGCGGTGTCCTTTATTGCTTGTCCCAGGGTGGAGAGGGTGTCGAGGTCTTTCTCCGTTCCGCGTCCTTCGGTGATCTTGTTCAGTATTTCCAGCAACCGTTTGTTGCCGATGCGGCAGGGTGTACACTTGCCGCACGACTCTTCCACGGTGAAGTCCAGGTAGAAGCGGGCTACGGATACCATGCAGTCGTCCTCGTCCATTACGATCATACCGCCGGAGCCCATCATGGAGCCTTCCGCCAGCAGGTTGTCAAAGTCTATCGGCGTGTCCAGATGCTTTTCCGTCAGGCAGCCGCCCGATGGTCCGCCCGTCTGCACCGCTTTGAACCTCTTTCCGCCTTTGATGCCGCCGCCTATCTCGTAGATTACTTCGCGCAGCGTGGTTCCCATCGGCACTTCTATCAGTCCTACGTTGTTTATCTTGCCTGCCAGGGCAAATACTTTCGTACCTTTGGAGCGTTCCGTACCGATGGATGCAAACCATTCCGCTCCTCGCGTCATTATGATAGGGATGTTGGCAAGTGTCTCCACATTGTTTACGTTCGTCGGCTTGCCCAGGTAACCGGCTTCTGCCGGGAAGGGGGGCTTCAGGGTAGGTTCTCCGCGTTTTCCTTCCATGGAGTGGATGAGCGCCGTTTCCTCGCCGCAGACAAAAGCGCCCGCACCGTAACGTATCTCGATGTCGAAGCTGAAGTCGGTGCCGAAGATGTTGTTTCCCAGCAATCCGTATTCGCGGGCCTGGCCGATGGCGATTTTCAGCCGTTGTATGGCAAGCGGGTATTCGGCGCGGATGTAGACCAGTCCTTTGGACGAACCGATGGAGTAGCCGCAGAGCGCCATTGCCTCTACAATGGAGTGGGGATCGCCTTCCATGATGGAGCGGTCCATGAATGCACCTGGGTCGCCTTCGTCGGCGTTGCACACTACGTACTTCATGTCCGCTTCTTGCAGGCTGGCGAGTTCCCACTTCTTTCCGGTGGGGAAACCGCCGCCGCCGCGTCCGCGCAGTCCCGAGCGTTTTATTACGTCTATCACCTCTTCCGGTTTCTTGTTGAGCAGGCTGTCTGCCAGGGCGGTGTAGCCGTCCAGGGCGATGTACTCTTCTATGTTCTCGGGGTCGATGAAACCGCAGTTCCGCAGGGCGATGCGCATTTGCTTGCGGTAGAAGTCCATGTGCTTGGAGTCGCTTACGGTCTGTTCCGTTTTGGGATCTACGTAGAGCAACCGTTCTATTTTGCGCCCGCCGATGATGTGTTCGCTGACGATTTCGTCGGCATCTTCGGGAGTCACCTGGGTGTAGAACGTGTTGTCGGGGATAATCTTGACGATAGGCCCCTTTTCGCAGAAGCCGAAGCAACCGGTGGTGATTACATTTACCTTGTCGGTAATATTATTTCTTTCTATTGCCTGCTGAAGACGTTCAGCAATGACATGACTGGCAGAAGCCTTACAGCCCGTGCCGCCACAAATCAGGATTTGCAGATGCTCTGTTCCCAATGCCAACCCACAGCATTGTTCGTTTACAGTCTCGTCACTTTGTTCGCGTAGGCGTAGTGCACTCTCTGCCCTCTTCCTGATTATTTTCAGATCATGAATGGTTAGTACTTTCATTATGTAATAGATTAGGGTCGGAAACAAAGATATGAAAAGGTTTCCGATTGACAAAAAGAAAGCGGGAAAAGATTAAAGTGGGGGGATCTAAGAGAAAAGGCACGCATTACGCAGAACTCGCGGATTCATTTCTGAAAATCCGTGTTGTTCGCGTAATCCGTGCCTTAAAATAATCTGTGCTTTATCTTCTCTGAGGCTTTTACTCTACCGATACATTGCTGCTACTCCCTTCCTGCCATTCTGTAATGCTGGTGGTAGCAGTGACAGATACCTCTGTTTTTGGCGGATCGGTTGGGGTGGACGGATCATCGGGGTCCGGCTTTTTTATTACTTCTTCACGGGATATGTGTACTTTGAGGCTTTGGTTGGAGCCTACATTCAGGGTGCGATCCATATAATAGGTATATTGGGCGTTACCGTACCGGTATTGAAAGAGGATATCGCCTTTTTGGAAGGTTTGGGGAAGGATGGTTAGTACGATGTGCCGGTTTTCTTTTAAGGACTGGGGATATGAGGTTTTATTGCCGCTTGCGGTCTTTATGGTGGCGGTACGGAAATCGACTTCGGTGGTGGGTGCCAGGTAGAGGTTGATGGTGTTGTTGTGCAGGGCGTAATCTTCTTCGCAGTTCAGGTCGAGGCGGGAGAGGCAGTGCTTCACGTTGACGGCTTTTTTCTTTGCGGGGGCAAAGCCGAGTTGCAGACCGTTAGGATAGCCGGAGAGATCGCTTTGGCTGAGGGTGGTGGTGGCGCTGCTTATGCTGATGGGCGGAATGGTGGCGGTGAGCAGGGCTATTCTTTCCAGGGGTGGGGGAGTGAAAGAGGTGTTTTTCCATTTCCATGTATTATTTTCCTCATTATCGCATATAACGGTTTCACTGAACGTAGCGTTATCGGCCGTCGCCGAACTGAATCCTGCAATGGTTGCCTTTGTACCTTTGGTGGCGCGGGTAAGGACAGGGAGCCAGTTCCCGGAGCCTGTGCCTTCGGGAACTTCGGACAGTTCGTGGCTACAACCCGCAGCGAGTAGACAAAGAGATAAGATATAGAGTAATGTATATTTCATAAAAATCTGTGTTAATCCGTGTAATCTGTGGTGAGTTATTCTCCCGGAAACACCACATCCCCGTCCCCATCCCCGAACGAATCGTCTTCTACTGTTGACACAAAGCCGTATTCTATGGCTACTTCGATGATGGTTACTTCGGGAGATTCATAGGGATTATTCATAATCTGATTCATAATTTTTCTTCTTTAAAAGGTTAATACAGCGCGAACGTATGACTTCGAATTCTTCAGATAATCACTAGTAGTACCATCATTAGATTTGGCACAACTGCCCGGGCCGTTTGCCTTACCAGCAGCAGAACCAACAGGGTCACCAGACCCACTAAACTGATAATACCATGCATCATTATCATGGTGCTGGTTTGACGACCAATAACGGCTTGCATCCTTCGTGCGTACAAAATCACTACCGCCGGCATCTGTCAAAAGAGTTGGTAATCCTTCGTATCCGGCAATATCTAGCAACTGTTGAATGGAAGGCAGATACCAACCGCTACTTTCTTTGGGAGCGGCGAGAGAAGCCGAACTTTCTGTTGGCTTATAGACGGAAGCAACCTTGAAAGACCAATACCTTTGATTTTTCAGCATGTCTTTGTTAATATCTGTCAGATCATATAAGTTTTTCCGATTCCTACGAATGGCTATTGTATTCTTATAACCATCATAGTTGGGCAGTCCGTCTAAATTTTCACTCGTCGTT
>ENA-UEQB01002796-UEQB01002796.1-human-gut-metagenome-genome-assembly--contig:-NODE-2796-length-11917-cov-2.543328_pt1 | contig 11917 bp, 8 predicted proteins | sample MGYA00242901_ERZ507918 | MGnify/ENA primary metagenome ERZ507918 (study PRJEB26167, sample SAMN06115405) | human gut metagenome | host: Homo sapiens | place: China:Sichuan | collected 2016-04-06... | reverse complement strand
CATAAAGGCCATCAGAAGCTGCTGGGGCGGATGCTGGAATTAAAAAAAGAGCATGGCTGGAAGACAGCAGTTTTTACCTTTGATACGATGCCGGCAGCCAGGATCCAGGGAAAACCCCAGAAGGTGATCACCACCAACCAGGAGCGCCGCAACAACATGGAAAAGATGGGTGTCGATTATCTGGTGGAATGTCCATTCAGCAGAGAAGTGATCCATCTTCCTGCGGAGGTGTTTTTGACAGAGATCCTGCTGGGGAAAATGAATGCCAGGGCAATCGTGGTTGGTACGGACTGTGGGTTTGGCTATCAGAGAAGCGGAATTGCAGAATCTGAAAAGCCAGCTGAACCCTCATTTCCTGTTCAATACCCTCAATAATATTTATTCCCTGATCGCTATCGATCCTGACCGGGCCCAGTTTGCCGTCCATGATCTGAGCCGGCTGTTGCGGCATGTGCTGTATGAAGACAATCAGAAATTCGTATCGCTCGATCATGAATTGAATTTCATGAAGAGTTATATCGAGTTGATGAGTCTGAGGTTGTCGGGAAATGTAGAGTTGAAGGTCGATTTGCCGGACGATGGGAAAAGTGTGCTGGTCGCTCCGTTGTTGTTTATCACTTTGATCGAAAACGCTTTTAAACACGGAGTGAGCCCCACGGAGCCTTCTTTTATTCATATCCGTTTCAATTGGTTGGAAAATTCAGGAATCTGCTGTTACATTGAAAACAGTTATTTTCCCAAGAAAGAAACCGACCGGAGCGGATCGGGGATCGGACTGGAAAATTTAAAAAAGCGACTGGATTTATTGTATCCCGGAAAATATGATTTGCGGACAGAACGGGAGGGAAACAAATTTGTCGCTCAATTAAAGATCGGAAGTTGAAACGGATGGAACTGAATTGTTTGATAGTCGATGATGAGCCTTTGGCTTTGGATTTGATGGAGAGTTACGTCAAGCGGACACCTTTTTTGAAATTGGTTGCCCGTTGCTCGAATGCTTTGGAGGTGTTGCAGGTGTTACGCGAAGAGGCGGTGGATCTGATCTTCCTCGATATCCAGATGCCTGAACTGAATGGGTTGGAATTGTCCCGGGTGTTGGATAAACAGATCAAAGTGATCTTTACAACCGCCTTCGAACAGTATGCTTTGGAAGGTTTCCGGGTGGATGCGCGGGACTATTTATTGAAGCCGGTCAGCTATCCTGAATTTTTAAAGGCCGCGAACAAGGCGTTGAATTGGTTTGAGAAAACCCGTGAAACGCAGGGGGACAGTCTGGAAGAGGATTGTATTTTTGTAAAATCGGATTATAAACTGGTCAAGGTCGAACTGGCTAAAATTTGTTATATCGAGGGTTTGAAGGATTATGTAAAAATATACCTCGAAGGGGTGACTTCGCCTATCGTTTCGCTTATCAGTATGAAATCGCTTGAAGAGATGTTGCCGGCTTCTTTTTGCCGGGTACACCGTTCTTTTATCGTCAATCTGAATCGGATCACTGTCATCGAGCGAAACCGGATCGTTTTCGGAAAGACTTATATTCCGATAGCAGATTCCTCGAAAGATAAATTTATGGAATTCCTCAATAAGCGGACGATCAAGTGAACGGAATTAGGGTTTAAATGCTAATTTTGTGGCCAAATTACGTGGTTTATGTCACACTTACCTACATTAATTACGGATCTGGCTCTTATACTGGCTTCAGCCGGATTGATGACCCTGATATTCAAGCGTCTGAAACAACCGTCGGTATTGGGGTATATCGTGGCCGGTATTCTTGCCGGACCGCATATCACGTTAACCCCGACGGTTATCGACAGCGGAAATATTCAGACCTGGGCAGATATCGGGGTGGTATTCCTGTTGTTTGCTTTGGGATTGGAATTCAGTTTTAAAAAGTTAATGAAGGTAGGAGGTCCTGCTATCATCGCTGCCCTGACTATCATTGTGGGTATGGTGGTTTTGGGTTTTATCGTCGGGGTAGCGATGGGGTGGAAACAGATGGACAGTATCTTTCTGGGAGGTATGCTGGCCATGTCGTCGACTTCGATTATCTATAAGGCTTTCGAGGATTTGGGATTACGGACACAACGTTTTACAGGGCTGGTGTTCGGAATTTTAGTCATCGAGGACCTGGTCGCTATCGTCTTGATGGTGATGCTTTCTACGATGGCTGTCAGTAAGAATTTCGAAGGGATGGAAATGGTGTATAGTATCGGGAAACTCTTGTTCTTTTTGCTGTTGTGGTTCCTGACCGGGATTTATATTATTCCTACTTTTTTCCGGCGTACCCGTTTGCTGATGGGTGACGAGACCTTGCTGATCGTCTCTCTCGGTTTGTGTTTCCTGATGGTAGTGTTCGCTACAGCCGTCGGTTTCTCTTCTGCTTTGGGGGCTTTCGTGATGGGGTCTATTCTGGCCGAGACGATCGAAGCGGAAAAAATAGAACGTCTGGTGAAACCGGTGAAAGATTTGTTTGCCGCGATATTTTTTGTTTCAGTGGGGATGATGGTCGATCCGGGGATGATCGCCCAATATATCTGGCCGATTGTGATTATTACGCTTACCGTTTTGATCGGACAGTCGGTATTCGGTACCCTGGGAGTGGTATTGGCCGGTCAACCGCTGAAGACGGCTTTGCAGTCGGGATTTTGTCTGACGCAGATCGGGGAGTTCGCTTTTATTATCGCCGGCTTGGGCATGACGATGCACGTGACCAGTAATTTTTTGTACCCGATCGTGATCGCTGTAGCCGTCATAACGACTTTTCTGACTCCTTATATGATCCGGGCTGCCGAGCCGGCTTATCCCTATGTCGAAAAGCATTTGCCACGGAAATGGAAGCGTTTTATCGAGCATTATACTTCCGGTACCCGGGTGGTCAATCATGAAAGTAACTGGAAGCGTTTACTGACCTCGCTGATCCGGATAATGGTAATTTATTCGGTGATCATCATCGCTATTCTGATTCTCTCGTTTCAATTTCTGGTGCCCTTGATCCGGGGATCGCTGCCCGGCTTTTGGGGAGGGTTGTTGTGTGCCGTTCTGATTTTGTTATTGATCGCACCTTTTTTGCGGGCTATCGTAGCCAAGAAAAACCATTCGGCCGAGTTTCAAACCCTGTGGAACGATGGATATTTTAGCCGGGCTTATTTGGTGTCGCTGGTCATATTCCGTTTCGTGATAGCGATATTGTATGTCATGGTGGTGATCGTGTCGCTTTTTAAAGCTTCTATCGCTTTGTTGCTGGGAGTGGCTTGCGTGTTGGTGGCCGGGATGTTTTATTCCCGTTACCTGAAAAAGCAGTCTATCCAGATCGAACGGCATTTTTTGCGGAATTTCCGGGTAAGAGAGGTGTATGCCCGGCATGCCGGAACACGGCTGCCTCCGAAATTTGCCGGACATCTGCTGTCACGGGATTTACATATGGCCGATTTTATAATTCCGTCCGCCTCGTTGTGGGCCGGATATACGTTGGCCGATCTGGCTTTGGGAAGTCGTTTCGGGGTGATGGTCGTCGCTGTTTTCAGGGGACAGAGTTGTATCAATATTCCGGGTGGTAAAGAACGCTTGTTTCCACAAGACCGGGTACAGGTGATCGGTAGTGACGAGCAGCTGGAACGTTTTGGGAGTAAACTGCAGTCCATGACCTTGCCACCGATGGATTCAGACCTGACACAGAGCGAAGTATGCCTGAAACAGTTTGTGGTCACCGAAGATTCTCCTTTTAACGGAAAGAGTATCCGGGATTCCGGTATCCGGGACAAATACAAATGTGTTGTAGTCGGTGTGGAACGGGGAGCGGCCTCGTTAAGAAATCCGGATGCCGATACGGTGTTCGAAGCCGGCGATCTGGTTTGGGTAGTGGGGGAGGAAATGAATGTATACGAACTGATCCATTAATCCGCTTTCCGGTCGGTCCGCCATAAGAAAAAGAGGGCGATCAGTGTGGCCATCAGGTCGGCGAAGGGGATGGCCAGCCAGATGCCTGTCAGTCCCCACCAGTGTGAAAACAGTCCCAGGGCCGGGATCAGAAATAAGAATTGACGGGAAATATTCATGGTGATGGCTTTAGGTGCCTGCCGGATCGACTGGAAATAGCTGGTGACGATCAGTTGAAACCCTAACAGGGGCATGGCGAGAAAAGTATACCGCAGCCCCTCTTCGCTGAGTTGTAGCAGCGTCGGATCGGAAGTAAAGGCTTTGACCAACCAGGGAGCGAATGCTTCGCCGATTATAAAGCCGCAACAGGCGATCAGACTTCCCGTACGGATGGCTTTCCGCAGGATATGGAGCGTCATCTGCCGATGGCCCGCCGCATAAAAATAACCGATGACAGACTGCATGCCCTGGCATATTCCCATGAGCAACATAGAGACCTGGATGGAATAACTACTGATGATCCCATAGGCTCCGATAGCGTAATCTCCTCCGTTGTTTTCCAGATAGCGGTTCATAATAATATTCACCATACCTGTGGTGATGTTCATGATAAAAGCGGCCATACCGATTCCGACGATGGAAACTAAGATCGGAAACCGGGGAGAGAAACATTTACTTTGGAGTTTCAGGATATTGGACGGACTTCTGAAATGACGGATCACCAATACTGAGCTGATACACATAGATAGGGCTGTTGCAATGGCTGCTCCTTCAATGCCCAGGCCGAAACCGAAAATGAAGATCGGGTCCAGGATAATATTGGCAATCACTCCCGCGAAGACGATGGTCATCGATTTGCGGGAAAAACCGGAGGCACGGATGGCATGGCAATAGGTGAAATTCAGATTCGTCAGCAAGCTGGCCGGGATCAGAATGGACATGTATTTACGGGCATAGGGGATAGTTTGCCCGCTTCCTCCGAAGATATCCAGGATAAAGTCCAGATGATACAGGGAGTAAACGATCAGAATCGTAGATAATAGGATATTCAATACAGTGGCATTTCCCAGGATACAGCAGGCCAGGGAACGGTTGCCTAAAGAAATCGAAGTGGAAATGCGGGCAGCAGCTCCGACTCCGGTCAGGGTGCCGACGGTACTCAACAAAGAAACGCAGGGAAGCGTCAGGGCCAGTCCGCAGATAGCCAAAGCGCCGGCTCCCTGCCCGATGAATATCCGGTCGACTATGTTGTACAAAGCCATGACCACCATGTTGAACATGGCCGGGTAAACATAGCTCCTGAAGAACTTGTGGATGCTTTGTTTTTCTTCGGTATAATTGGGAAACAGATCTGTCAAGATAGATTTCGTATGATTAAGTCCACAAAAGTAGTGTAAATTCCATAAAATGTCATACATTTATCTACAAACTGATTATTCTCTCTGCAAGTCCTTGAGCCTTTGGAAAAAATGTCAGGTTTTTATCGACTCCGTTTGGAAAAATGGTAACTAATGTTATTTTTGCAAAAGAAAAATCAACACTTTATTCTATGACTTACGATTACGCACATCTCATTTGTTTTTCTCCGACTCATTCTTCTCATATGATTGGTGAGACCGTTTTGCAAGGTCTGGGAACCGGGCACATTTCGGAAACCGATCTGACTTATGAAAAACCGGAGGAAAACCTCACGATTCATTCCGGAATCACGGTAATTGTCGTTCCGGTATATGGGGGACGTATCGCAGAAACAGCTTTGGAGCGGATGGAAGGCATTTACGGACAGGATTCACCTGCCGTTGCGGTGGTCGTTTATGGTAACCGGGATTACGACGATGCTTTGCTGGAATTGAGGGATTGGTGTGTGGCTCATGGGTTTGTGCCTGTTGCCGGCGCTGCTTTTATCGGTGAACATTCTTATAGCAGACCCGACCGGCCGATAGCCGGAGGAAGGCCGGATAATCCGGATTTACAGAAAGCGCGGGCTTTCGGTGAGCAAGTAGGGCGGTTATTGAACCGTTTTCAGACTTTGGATGAGGTGGCCCCTATCGTGGTAAAAGGAAATTTCCCCTATAAAGTAAAAGGTCCCAAAACCCCTCAGACTCCTGAGACGGTAGCTGAATTATGCACACAATGCGGATTTTGTATCGGGATTTGTCCGGTGCAGGCTATTCGTTTGGAAGAAGAGATCGTCAGCGATGCCGGGCGTTGTATAAAGTGTTGTGCGTGTGTAAAGCAATGTCCTAATGAGGCGCGTTTGTTCGAGACTCCTTATACCGATCTGTTGTTTAAGAATTTCAGTACCCGACGGGAACCGGAAATATTTCTATGACATGAAACGTTTTTTATTCTGGCTGGTGGTAAGTTGTTGTATCGTCGGATTCACAGCTTCGGACAATCCGGATTTTTTTACCCGGGTCGTTCACAACTTTATGGTTTTACGACAGGCCAGAATGCAGGAAAAGGTTTGGTTGCATACCGACCGCCCATCTTATCATGCCGGAGATACGATCCGGTTCCGGGCTTTTCTGGTCGATGCGGCTACCCACCGGCCTTCTCCTTATAGCCGTTTCGTGTATGTCGATCTGGTCAACCGCCGGGATTCGGTGCTTAAAAAGGTGAAGCTGGCCTTGATCGATTCTGTTTTTGCCGGCTATTTAAAGGTACCGGAGGATATTCGTCAGGGGGAATATTTTTTGCGGAGTTATTCTTACTGGATGCAGAATCTGGGGGAAGACTATATTTATAAAAAGAGAATCCATTTAATCAATCCGTCGGATTCGAAGGTGTTGACCGGAGTCACTTACCAGGAAGAACAAGGAGAAAAATATGCGGTTGTCCGGTTGTCGAATTCCCGGAAGGAACCTTACCGGAAGCTGGCTGTCGATTATCAGTTGATCGGTAAGGACAAAGAGGGCAAAGTACACCGCCGGCGAACGGATGAATCCGGAAAGGTCAGGATTAATATAGGGGAGTTGGCAGATCCTTCGGATGTCCGGATTCGTTTTTCGAACGATATCCCTTATGAATTCAGCCGGACTATTCATTTGCCTGCCGATACGCTCGATTATGCTGTGTCGTTTTTTCCTGAAGGCGGGGAGTTTATTCCGGGGACAAGGCAAACCGTCGCTTTTAAAGCGATCGGTAAAGATGGGTTATCTGTCGATGTGGAAGGCTATCTGTATGACGAACGGGATAGTATCGTGGATATTGTCCGGAGTATTCATCATGGTATGGGATGGTTGAACAGTCCGTTGGAAAGTGGGAAAACGTATTACGTGAAGGTGAAGTCTGCTCAGGGACTGGAAAAAAAATTTTTTCTGCCCGAAGAGAACCTGTCCGGTATAGCTTTGAGTATCCGGCAAAATGGCCGTGAACTGTCTTATCGGGTGATCGGAGGAGAACAGGCGGTATTGCCGGATAGTCTGTATCTGATAGCCCATACCCGGGGGCAATTACTAGTGTGTACTCCCCTGGAGGGAAAGTTGCATGGAAAACTGTCGGCCGTTAATTTCCCGGAGGGAATATTGCATTTGTGTCTTATGGATTATCGTTGCCGGATCTATAGCCAAAGGTTATGTTTTATCCGTCATCCGGAAAAAACGGATCTTCGTATCGGAACGGATCGGGACGGATATATGAGCCGGGAAGCGGTCGATGTTGAACTTATTTTAAGCAGTGATTCGCTGAGGGAGGGGCGTTTTTCGCTGTCTGTGACGGACGATGCTGCCGTGTTGCGCGATTCCCTGCAGGACAATATTGTTTCTGAACTGCTGCTGAATTCCGATCTGAAAGGGTATATCGAAGATCCGGGCTTTTATTTCCGGGAGGTAAACCGGGCTACGGACCGTTGTCTGGATCTTCTGCTGCTGACACAAGGATGGACTCGTTTCGATGTCGGTGCTGTCGCTGCCGGAGAGTTTGAACAACTCGATTATTATATGGAACGCGGACAGACTATTTCGGGGAGAGTAAAAAACTTCTGGGGAAAAGAGGCAAAAGATGCACAATTGACTTTGCTGTCGACAAATATGCAGTTCGATGTATTGCAGGCGGATAGCACAGGGCATTTTTTGGTGGAAAGAATTTCTTTCCCTGAGAATACCGGTTTCATTGTACAGGCCAGAAATAGTAAAGGGAGAAAAGGGGTAGAAGTGATTATCGATTCGGAAGTATATCTGGCGCCTGAGATTCAAATTCCGTATGAACGTCGGCAAGCGAACGGAGAAGATGAGTTTTATAAGCAATTCGGCCGTGATTTTTATTACGACCATGGCGTGAAAGTATATGTGCTCGACGAAGCTTTGGTCAGGAGGACTCCTCCGAAAAAAAATTATTCTTTCTATGATGCTTCGGCCCGGTATATGCTGGATTCTGCCCGGTTGGCTGCTATGAAACAGAAAGATATGCGTACGGCCCTTATGGAAATTCCCGGTGTTATGGTGATCGGGGAAGAAATCACTTACCGGGGCAAAAAACTACATTTGGTATTGAATGATTTTCCGGAAGAATTCGACCGGATTATGATGATGAATCCGGAACAGTTTTTAAGTATCAGCCTGTTGGATGAAAGAATGTCTTATTTTTATTTTGGGCAGGAAGCCCCGGATGGAGCGTTGATATTTACAGAAAATTTCGATTACCGGCCGGAACGGCTAAAACAGAGAGGCTTATCTGTATTCAGACCGCTAGGGTATCAGAAACCGGTAGATTTTTATATTCCCCGTTACGATGTCGACTCGGTCCGTCTGGCCATGGCCGATTCGACGGATATACGTCCCACCGTTTACTGGAATCCTAATATTAAGCTGAAAACTTCCGAACCTACTCATGTCCGCTTTTTTATGGATGATGCCTGTGACCACTGTACTTTTATCCTGGAAGGAGTATTGAATGATGGTACGGTGTGCAGAAAGGAGAAAAAGATCAGTTTGCGGCGTTAATTCAATTATTCTTAAAAAAAAGAAAAAAAGTTCTGCTTTCTTTCACCCTTTTTTTCTTAAAATCTGTTTCTCTTTACGAAAACAAAAACGTTCGATTAAATTAGTTGAAAGTTTGTAAAGTTCATAAAGTTTATAAAGTCGTTAGCCCTTGCGGAACGCTTGGTTAAGTGGCAAGGTAATACAGTACTTGGAATATTTATTATATTCTTCTGATAATCAGTGAGTATGTTCTTGTTTTTATTTTTCATTCCACTTTCCTTATTCGTTTTTTAATGGAAACAGGGGCTTCCAATCATTGTCCGTTTTCAATTTTCATTTGTCCATTTTCTTGTAGCGGATTCCAGCCAAAAGAAACGAACGTTTTTAATGGAGATAGAAGAGATCATACGACTTCTTCCTTTGTTATTAGGGGGGAAAGCGAGTAAAGAGCAGGAAAAAGAAGTTTCCCGTTGGTTGGAGGAGGACGAGGGGAATCCGGTCTTATACAAAGAGCTCTGCGCTACATATTACAAACTGCATTATGCGTGCCGGTGGACGGATATCGATCCTGTTGCGGCTAGTTCTAAAATCAGGTCGGGTTTGGAAAAGAAATCCGTCCGATTACGGCTTACAGCTTGGGTTTCGGGAGTGGCGGCGATACTGGTGGTCGGTTTGTGTATTTCTTATTTTATACACCGGGAGGATTCGGTTATACCCGAAAGAATAATCGTAAAAGATGTAAAATCGGGAGAGAAAAAAGCTTTACTGACTTTGGCGGATGGGCGTCAGGTGGAATTGAAAGCGGACCATCAGGTAAATATGGACCTGGGGACTGTCACAGCCATAGAAGATTCGCTGGTCGGGTTGGTATATCAGGTGAAAGATTCTTCGAAAACGCCTTTGGAATACCATCAACTGAGTGTACCACGTGCCGGAGAATACATTATGACGCTATCGGACGGTACGAAAGTATGGCTGAATTCAGAAACCGAGCTGAAATATCCGGTGGCTTTCGATAGAGGCAAAAGAGAAGTATTTATTACCGGGGAAGCTTTTTTCGAAGTTGTGAAGGATTCTGCCCGTCCTTTTATTGTGCATACCCCTCATACACATACCACTGTATTGGGTACTTCTTTTAACGTGATGGCCTATGCCGGAGAAGAACGGACAGAGATTACGCTGGTTACCGGTTGCGTGAATGTCGAAACCGGTAAATCGGCTTGCCGGATTACTCCGGGCTATCAGGTTCTGGTTGACAATACCGCTCTGAATATAGAAAACGGGCAGGTAAATACGGCTTTTTTCACTTCCTGGAAAGAAGGTGTTTTTGATTTCGACCGGATGACTCTCGATCAATTGTGTGTCCAGTTGAGCCGTTGGTATGACGTCGATTTTTTCTTTGCTAATCAATCGGCGGCTGAAAAACGATTTACCGGTGCTATTAAAAAGAACAATACCCTGCGGTTTATGCTGGATTTTGTGGAGAAAACTTCTAATGTCCGTTTCGAAGTGAATGGAAAAACGGTGAGTGTGTATAATCAATAAATGATTGTTTAATATACAATGTTTACAAATTTATGGAAAAAAATCGTTGTATGGGCACAAAACCGATAGGAAATGTGCTTCGAAACACTTTTTTAGTTATGCGTTTAACCGTAATTTTTGTGTGCTTATTTGTTTTAGGTGGTCGTGCCAGTGTACTTTCACAATATCGGGTGAATGTAAAACTGGGAGAAACGACCTATAAGCACCTGTTCGAAGAAATCCGGAAGCAAACCGGCTGTATCGTCATGTACAGTGACGATATGCTGGATAAAAATGCAAAGGTGAAAGCTACCTTTGAAAATGTGACTTTAGACAATGTGTTGAGAGAAATTCTGGCGGATAAAGGATTGACTTTCGAAAAAAATGCAGAGTTTATCACCATTTTTAAAGCCGCTGCTGCTCAGCAGAACAGTATAGTCTTATCCGGGAAAGTGACGGATAAAGCCGGTAACCCCCTGCCGGGTGTTTCGGTGCTTGTGAAAGGAACTTCTTTGGGAGTTGCAACTGATGTAAACGGGACTTATAAATTAGAAATTCCTAAAATCGATGGAATGGTCCTGAGCTTCTCTTTTATCGGTATGAAAACGAAGGAGGTGAATTATGCCGGACAAAAAGAACTCGATGTCGTCCTCGAAGAAGAGCTGAGCGAAATGGATGAAGTAGTTGTCACCGGTTACCAGAAAATCGAGCGCCGGAAACTGACTTCTTCCATTACTACCGTAGATATGGAAACCCTGAAAACGGTGAATCAACCGAATATCGATAAACTTTTGCAAGGACAAGTACCCGGTATGACCATTATGAGCACTTCCGGAGCTCCGGGTGCTGTGCCTCAGATCCGAATCCGGGGTACGTCGACTATCAGCGGGAATGTACAGCCTTTGTGGGTGGTAGACGGTGTGATTCTGGATGATCCGGTAGACGCGACGGTGGATGATATACTGACTAACCGTAACCTGATCGCTTCCGGTATCGGCGGCGTAAATGTCGACGATATCGAATCCATCAGCGTACTGAAAGATGCTGCTGCTACTGCTATTTACGGTACTCGGGCCGCTAACGGTGTGATTGTGATCACTTCGAAGAAAGGAAATGTGGGTAAAACCCGAATAACCTATAACGGGAGTGTACATGTAGGGATGCGTCCGGAACTGAAAGATGCTTATATGATGAATTCCAAGGAACGGATCGACGTCAATATGGAGATGATCCAAAGAGGAGTGTTGAATACTTCTTCTGCTAAAGCCAATGAATACGGTACTTGCTCGGATTTTGAACGCTATTTTGTAGATGTACACGATCGTAAATTGACCTGGAGCCAATTTGAAGATAAAGTAAAGGAACTGGAAACGGTGAATACCGATTGGTTTAAATATTTATTCCGAAATGCTATTACTCATCGGCATAGCTTGAGTATTTCGGGGGGTAATGAAAAGACTACTTTTTATGTCTCCGGTAGTTATATGGACGAACAACATACGGCCAAGGAAGTAGGACAGCAGGTTTATACCGGTTTGGTAAAGGTGAATACTTACCTCAGGGAGAATATCCGTTTAGGTGCTTCTTTGAAT
>ENA-UEQB01002788-UEQB01002788.1-human-gut-metagenome-genome-assembly--contig:-NODE-2788-length-11951-cov-4.254590_pt1 | contig 11951 bp, 6 predicted proteins | sample MGYA00242901_ERZ507918 | MGnify/ENA primary metagenome ERZ507918 (study PRJEB26167, sample SAMN06115405) | human gut metagenome | host: Homo sapiens | place: China:Sichuan | collected 2016-04-06... | reverse complement strand
CTAGGAAGTGGAAGATCGCATAAAGCCCTTCCGACTGACGACGGATGCTATGAACAGGATCTTCAAAATTTTTATCAAAATTAACAGATTCCTTGAAAAAGCCTGCCTCTGTGAAACCATTCTTCAGGTAACTATCAAAGATTTTAGTACTATTAGCCTTCAAATCCTCCCGATTACATTCCCAGCCATATTCCCAAGCATTAAATGCATTCAGAAGAACACGACCGATGAAACCGACTTCTGCCTGACCATTACTTGTGCATGCATCCGTCCTAAGATGTATACCCGAATTATACACCAATGGGTATTTATCAACAAAACTACTTACAAAGAACTGACTAAGAGCCTGCTTCATATACTCAATTGAGTAGGGAGTATCAACAGGCTTGGGAGAATATGTATCATAACAATATTCCCATGTATGCTGAACAAAGTCAGAATAGTCTTTGGCTTCACCCTCAGCTATTTGCCACGTCAACAAAATTGTTTCTCCCTTTTTCAAATGTTGATAAGCTGTCACAGCTGGGGCTAATGTCAATTTACGGATATAACTTTTCGGAGCTTCCCGATAAGGAAAACCGAAAGAAAGTACAGACACTCCTTGCTTATTTTCAAATCCGGTAAAACCTAAAGAGGTTTTTCCGGAAAGAATCACCTCTCCTTCTTTGTGCGTTGACAAAGCATCGACAGCAAAATCATCCAAACGATTCACTATCATGAACTTCTTATCCTTCTCAGAAAAGATGCCTGTGAGCGGTGCACTCAATCTATCTTCCCTTACCAGCCAACTATCAGATGTATGGAACGATGGGGCCTCTTTGGGAGAACGCAGATTGCGGCGATACCAGAATCCCGGCATGTAGAACTGACAGTCCTCATGACGATAACCCGTAAGCAGCGATTGACGATAATTGAAGTAAACGTCCTCTGCAGCGGTCAGCCGGACGGTCAACAACATGTGGCCGTCCCGCTCTTGCACTCGATGAAAAACCGTTACGGGCAGTTTATCGTTTCCACACATTTGATAATCAAAATAATTATTCTCCAGCTTCTCGGGATGCAGCTGGTAGTCAACCGCCTCATTTCCCGGGACTTTTAAAGATATCTCTGCCTCCACATTCCCCGGAAGGTATCTCACCGATCCCATACAAACAGTGCTCGTCAAGGCCACTGCAAGACCTATACAAATCCTTAATTTTATTCTCATACCTATTATTTTTTATCCTATTATTTCTTTTATAGTCCGGCTCCTATTCATTGGAAGAAGCCGTCGGCCAATATATTGCATATCGTTCAAAATGAATCTTGTAGAATGGTTCCAACACCACATTTTCAAACCCCTTGAGATGGATATTAAACCTCAATGTTCCTCTTTCAAATACGGGTTCCACATGGTCAGGAATTTGCGTAGCAGGAATGTTGAAAACCGGCACCTTCGACAAATCCATCTTATTCATAGCCGTATTATTCATCTTCCCCCAAAAGGTTGAGGGCAGGTTCTCTTTACCCATACGTCCGGCAAGTACATAAGGGCCATACAGCAATGCAACATATCGGCCGGTTCCTATCAAATTTTCTGTATAAGTGTGCATAGGCAGCTGCAAGGATATCCTATTCTTTCGGTTCCAGACCTTGTCAATCATCCAATATCCATCGTTGCCAAGCAAGAGCTGTTCCGCTTTTCCATTGATTATAAGCGTAGCCTTATCCGCCCAGTCCGGTTTGCGAATCCAGAGAATCAGCCTTTGTTTTTTCTTTAAATTCATAGTTAGCTCAACCCGGTCGGAATCCGGAAGTCGATTTCGTTGAACCAGTTCCACACCCCCTTCATGCCACGTAAGAACGGAGGGAATAAACAAATTCACTCTGATTTCTTTTTCTTCCTTCCTATTTGTCGCTTTATGGCTATAAATAAATTTACCCAGCTTTGCCGGACTTTCCAATCCTGTATGCCCACAACACCAGAAAGAGCTGTCACGCGAAGCATAAATACGATAATGTCCCGGTCTCATTGAAGTAAAGTAGCAGCACATTCCTTTCTTAGGATCATAGGCTGACAAAATATGATTAAACAGAACCCTTTCATAATAGGAAGCTTTCACGGCATCCGGGTACTGACTGAAAAGTGACTCCGTCAGACGTAACATGTTTACAGAATTACAAGTCTCCGGACCACCCTTCAATAAGAGCCTCTCTGCAAATTCTTCTTTCGGGAAGAAATGCTCCCCCGTACTGTTACCACCGATCACCCATGTATGATTCCGATTCACAATATTCCAAAAGTTAGTAGCAGCGGTGAGAAACCGTTTATCACCGGTAAACATATAGTATTTATGAAATCCTGTAAACTTCGGTATCTGTGTATTTGCATGCCAGCCATACAAGATGTCCTTTCCTTCGGATAAAGGAACCCACATGGCACGGTCATGCAAACGACGCGCCCAATCCAAAAAACGCTTTTGCCCGGTAAGTTCGTATGCTTCCACATACGATTCATTGATAGAGCCATGTTCGCAGACCAATAATTTCTGAATTTGCTCATCCGACAGTTTATCCAAAACCTGATAACCAAACCAATCTGCCAACCGAATCATCATTGGCAACGCTTCTTCCAACCCACATTGAGTATATGCTGCAGACAGTCCGAGCAACATTTTATTAATCAGATAGACGGGTGCCCAAGCACCATTGACCGTGGGATTATTGGTTTTTATCTTTCCGGACGCAATTTCCTTAAATAGCATTCTTCCATCTTTTATTCCTAACAAAAAACCATCCTTGCCTGCATCTTGACACAGCTTCAATTCTTTCAATACATATTTCAGACGTTTCAATAATTCTTTATCACCGGTAGATTGATGCATCATTGATACCGAAGATAGATAAAACCCCAGAAAACCGCCTCGCAGCGGTCCTGCTCCCCACACATTTTGCGACTCCCATCCGGCATAAGCATCAGCTTTGGGCGGTAAACCCGCTTCTACGCGATAAAAATGGAGCAAAGAGTCAGGGTTCAACCAAAGAAGATATTCTTTACCTTTTTGTTGAAGAGTTAAAAAAGGGCTATCGAGCAGACGCACTTCATTGAGCGGGAAATAAACAGATTCTGGTTTCACCATAGTGGATGGCAGATTCTGGGACAGCGCCAATGCACTGCCCATTATCCAACCAAACAACAAAATTAACAATCTTCTCACCATCATATTTTGAATACCCTTGTTCTTCCGTAGACTCTTCTTTATAATCTCGGTCTTTTAGATTCGGTAGAAGCAGAAGCTCCCTTCACCATCGGCCAACCGTTTTTCCAATAAATCCTATCTAATAATAATACTCTGCCATGAGGATTAGAAACGTTAACTCCATGATATAATATCCAATCATTACCTGCCTCATCCGTCATTAATTCGGCGTTGTGTCCTGTTCCTACGAAAGCCTTGTTCTTACGAATAAGCACTTCATGGTTGTTCTCCATCATAGCCTTCCCATGTTTATCCAAATAAGGACCCCACAAAGAGTTTGAACGTCCTACCACAGTCTGATAGGTACTTTTCAACCCTTCACAACAAGTTCCGATGGATGCAAACATATAGTAATATCCGTTCTTTTTATGAATATAAGTTCCTTCATAAGCTGTTCCGGCAATCTGTTTTTTCTCAGCTCCCGGCTTAATTGCTAAGCCATCAGCTGTCAATTCTATTCCGTAAATTCCACGAAAACTTCCCCAGAACATGTACTTTTTCCCTCCATCTTCTATATAAAATGGATCAATAGAATTCTGAACACCTATTTCGTTACTTCTGAACATCATTCCATGGTCCTTAAAAGGACCTTCCGGTTTATCGGAAGCTGCTACTCCGATTCCACAAGTCCATTCACCTCCCCAACGAGACATTGAATAGTAGAGGACATATTTATGACCTATCTTATTAATGTCTGGCGCCCATAAATTCCCTTTAGGCTCAAAAGTTGGTCGGGTTTCCGGAGTAAAAGCGGTGCCGACGGATTCCCAGTTTACCAAATCTTTGGAGCGGTGAATTGGCAGATTCCTAATATCTTCTGTAGCATAAAGATAAAAGTATCCATCTTCACCTTTTATTACAGTAGGATCGGGAAGACTATAATTGACTACCGGATTCTTATAAGTCTTAGCAGGGCCTCCTGCCATAAGCGAAAAGCTTATGGCAAGAAGTGCTTTCAATAAAAACAGTTGTTTCATATTACTTATTTTCCATGCTTCTGATGATTACCCTCTTTGCCCAATGCCTCGCCCAGTGCATCCAGCATTCCGTAGCCAAAACGGTTATCGGGCAGCAAATAATGCCCTTCCGACCATTCATTGAAACAAGCAATAGTCAGGATGCGAGGAACCTCAGGATGCTTATTCAAATACACAAAAGAAGACTGAACAAACGCTTTAAAGGCAGCAGGACTTTCATTCTTGAAAATCGTGCAAGCAGGCCACTGACTGCGATTAGGCTTTTCAGGACGATTATCCGGAGCGATATATCTCGGAGTAGAATCCCAACCCGGAGCCACTGCCGGCACGTATGGAATATCGAACTGACCGTGATGTTCGTCCCAAAGTTTGAAAGCTACATCAGCTGCAACAGTTCCGTAATCGGGCAACTCTATCTCTTTCGGTTGGAAACGGCCGGCAATCCAATCCAATGGATTATAAGAACCAACTGTATTGTAACCTTCCTCCTTCATGTTACCACAACTGAAACCCGTTACATGGAAGTGTAATCCTTTATGACCTAGTTTCTTGGCATAGTCCGTCAATTCTGTAAATAATTGCTTTACACCAGCAACGCCTAATTTAGATTCCAGACGACGAGCATCCCAAATACAGATAACCGGTTTACCGTCAATTCTCCAATAATTCTCTAAATGGCAATATCTGGATATTATGTAAGAAAGGCTCTTCCAGCACTCTTCTTTAGAAAAATCGGGAGCATCAAAGCTAGGTGGATAAGCATTCTTTCCATCAGTGCGTTTTGTCGGGTACAACACATACCAAGGGTGATTGGTCCACATACAGGCAAACTTCACATCTTTAGTGTTGCTAGCCTCCAAGAATCCATTTTCCAATGCTTCATGCAGGCATGGTTTTCCGTCATACCAATACCAATCCCAAATCAACACATCAATGCCACTTTGCTTACATAGTTTATTGTAGGTCTCCCAAGTGGATGGCTTGCTTTCGTCCAATTCCCCCAGTAATGGAGTGCGTGGCTGCTGGTGTCCGTCAAACCAAGGGCGTGCACTTCTTATCAGATTATACTCAGTCCACCCCTGCGAATACAATTTATTGTGCAAAGCCGAAGGATGATAGTTAGGGAAAGCATAAGCAGCTACCGTAAGTCCTTCCGGTTTCTTTAACAACGCAGGATCTCCCGCAAGAGTTTTAAGGTCATCCGGCAAACGATTCACTTTCTCTTTACCTTTTTTTTGAGCATAAACCGGAAGTAATCCGGCTATTAGCAGTAAAACGACAAGTTTTACTATGCGATTCATTAATTTCTGATTCATTATTCTCTATTATTTTTTTAGGTTATCTGCCGCAAAAATATGCGGTTCTGGCGATTTTGGATAACATAAACATCCCAATAAATAGAAGAAACGTCCACTACAGCATATTATCATTAATTATGTCACATCATTTACTAAATACTGCTTTCACAGCTTTTAAATAGTCGTAACCATGCACAACATCTGGTTCCAAATAGCTCCCTTCCGTCCATTCATTCCAACAGTTAATATTTATAATACGCGGAGAATCAGGATCATTAAGCAAACGCTCTTTGGTCATTTGCAATGCTCTCTTAAAATTCTCAGGAGTATTATTCCCAATGGTATTGGTATAAGGATAAACTTGATTTCCCTTCCATGGCTTTTCTTGATTCGTTCTTGGAGTGGGGTCCCAACCCATTGTTACGTTCGGATAATAAGGAACGCTATAAGTCTTTTTCACTTTTTCCCAATGCGCAAAGTACTGATTACGCACATGGTTATAGTCCGTTTGTGGCTTATCCAACCGCGCATGATGAATCCATACATAAGAGGTTGCTGAATCAAAGCCCAGCGCTTTTATTAATGCAGGTATATCCTTAGGAGCATCTTGTTCTGAAAGAATAGGCATTCCCCATGCAATCAGATTCCAATGAACTCCTTTCAAACCTGATTGGATTGCTTTCTTACGAAGTTGGTCCATGGCTTTACGTGTTTTTTCCATAGAGCCAAAACTATCTATAAACCGTTGAATATCATAGATTGAGAAATATGCCTTACCATCAATCTTCCAATAATTTGGTTGTGTGAAATACTTAGAAATCAGTTCATTGCCAATCTTATCAAAGCTTTCCGGTGTCACTTTTCCTGTGTATAACCAATCTTTTTTCTCACCCAATGTATAAGGATACAAATCCTGCCAATCATGATTCGCCCACATTAGTGAGAATTTTATTTTCCGACAATTCTTTGCCTTCAAGAAACCCTCATCCAAACAACGATTCAGAAAAGGCTGGCCGTTGTAATTGTACCAATCGAAGATAAAAACATCAATACCGTATTCCACAGCAGTCTGTATTTTCTTCTTCATTATTTTAGGATCTTTCTCGTCCGTATACCCCCATGCTGGCACGTTAGGTTGATGATGTCCTTCAAACCTAGGCTTCGCTTGCTTCACCAACTCCCATTCAGACCAGTTTTCCCAATGCTGGTTACTTATACGGGGATCTTCCCTGTCTCTAGTATGATAATTCGGAAAATAATAGCAAGCGACCACTATATCTTTGGAAGTTTTCATCCGGGTCTCCAACCGACAAGATTGCGCCTCCAGAAATGAACTATCCAATAGTACTGTAAGAAGGAAGAAAAAATATTTACTCATATTACCATTTTTAAGAATCATATTTACCCGACCTATTCTACCGGTATATTATCTTCCGCACCAAAATAACCAATATTTTGATTAATACGCCCTTGAGTATTTGAAGTAATAGCCGTCAGAGGAACCGGCCAAAGCACGTGATATGGCTTCATGATAAAAGCATTGGTAGAATAAAAATACTGTTCTGCAAAAAAGTTATTCTTCTCCATCACACGATCATAATACCAGTTCTTTTCTGAGAAATTACTTAAAGAATATCCATCCTTACCTAATTGAGCTTTTAAGAAAGCAATACGGGTCAATTCTACTTTCCGATGTTCTTCAATATATAATTCGCGTGCTCTCTCATCCAAGATATCATCTAATGTGACCGAAGGAAGTTCCGGCGCCTTTGCACGACGACGGATTTCATTTACGTCATTTTTTGCACCTACAGCATTTCCCATCCAATAATAAGCTTCGGCCCTCATAAGATATGTTTCAGCCAAACGAAATACATAATGATCGGTGAATCCTCCGGTCGGAGTCTTGCCTTTATTAATGTCATTTTTATAAATCAATGTTTTAACTGTCGGGAATGAGAAATAACAGCGCATGGTATCGGTCACAAATGAGCGTTGCACAGGTGTGCCAAAATACGTCGCGCTGCCTCCCTTCGATGCCGGACGGTTGTATTTAAGACGCGATATATCGAACCAGTTGTTTTCATTGTGTCTCAAGTCATTTCCACACTTACCCCAGATGGCGTATTGCGAATAGTTTGTAGGACGAATCTTAGCAATGCCCCGACCTAATTTCTCTACCCATTCATATCCGTCATAAGGTCCGGCATCATACGTTGTACCCGGCTTTCCATCCGGAGTTTTCACAGCTGCGCCATTACACCAGTAGGGCACAAAGTTGCGCATACGGGCCGAACCGTTGGGGGCAACATTCCCTTCTATGCCATATCGTTCCTGAACAACAAAAATTGCTTCTTTATTTTCCGAAGAACTAATGTTGTCTTCCTGAAATAAATCATTGAATACGTCTAAACTGGCATCCTCCGCATTCACCCCAAAGCGCTCCTTCATCAAATGCAATCCATAATCATTGATACATCTTGTTGTTGCATCAACAGCAAGTTGGAAATCTCCTGTACTGAGATATATCTTTGCCAACAGATGTTCTCCTGCCGCTCTATTTACGCAGCCGGGCTTTACATTTTTAGGAAGCCACTTTACCGCAAATTCCATATCAGTTTTCATTTGTTGCAGAATTTTCATTCTGGAAACAGTATAAAAATCAAGTTTCGGTTCCGTTATCTCTTCCAAAAGCAAAGGCACATCTCCCCATTGATTAACCAGTAAGTAATACCAATATGCCCGATGGAAATATCCTTCGGCCAATAGCTCATTCTTATCCGTTTCATTATCTATGGTCGATTTAGGAACACGACTAATCACTGTATTTGCATACTTAATGCCATTCCATGCCAGATCCCAATAACGAAGATGCAATGCCATTGATGTTGTAGGAGTCAACTGAGTTTCCAAATTATGTATTTCCTTCACCTCCGGAGCTCCCATTACCGAAACATCCGACCATGCATATTCATACACCAGAGGCGTTTCGCAATAGCCCGCATTGAAAGCATCGCCAAACCATTCCCACTTAATCTGTTTGCGAGAAGTGATAAGTAAAGCCTCAAGTCCTTCCTTATCCATAAATGTGTTTTCCGGAGCAAAAAATGACAACGGTTCCGGTTCAAGATCAACGCACGACGATAGATTCACAACCAATAATATGGCTGCCAAACATTTACTTATATTTTTCATTGTTTTCATCTGAATAGATTTTCTTCTGTTCTACAATTTACAAAGTCACATTAACTCCCAATGTCCAGATTCGAGGACAAGTACCCATATTTTCCGGATCATAATAATCCCATTTCGTCAGAACAAATGCATTGTCTACATTTAAACTTACCTTAAGGTTCTCAATGGCGAACTTCTTCAGAAGAGTCTTCGGAAAAGTATAAGCCAAAGATACGTTCTGCAATCTAACAAAATCTCTTTTCTTAAATATCAGCACGCTCGGATTTCCGCAGTTTGCACCCAAACGTGCATACTCATTATTTGGACTCCATGGCGTCCAATATTCTGTCATAATAGAATTTGAACGGTCGAAGAAACGATTGTCTTCATTCCTGCGTAAATTGTCTTCCCCAAGATAATTGAACTCTCCGCGAAGAACAAATGAGAAATCCAGGCAATTGAATAAATTCAAATCACTTCTCAAAGACATACGATAACGTGGAGTTCTTGAGCCTAGCCAGACTTTATCTTTTTCCGTAATCTTCCCATCATTATCTAAATCCAATAATTTGGGGTCTCCCGGTTGTTTCCCATATTTTTTAGCTTCCTCTTCTTCTCCCAACTGCCAGATTCCGGTCCATTTATAATAGTAGATGTCTTTAATGCCATGTCCGATATACCAGCCATTTTGTACATCATCATCTTCACGCTGCCCAATCACATTACCAGCCTCGTCTTTCACATCCACCATCTTGCCATACAGATGCTTGATCGTATTCTTATTGGTTGAATAAATAAAGGTAGTAGTCCAATGAACTTTCTTAGGGATACTGAGATTCACACTGGTCAAAGTCAATTCCAGCCCTTTATTATCCACTTGTCCCAAATTGGCAATTACACTGCCATATCCGGTAATTGTAGGCAATGAGCGGTTTACAATCAAATCGGACGTTTTATTATAATACATATCCAAAATACCGCTCAACCGACCGTTAAACAATCCGAAGTCTAAACCAAGATTTGTGGCGCGAGTCCTTTCCCACTTCAACTTTATGTTAGATAGATTATCTGTCCACACACCCTTCACGTTTTTCCCATCTATAATTGCATCCGTTACGTTCAATTTTGAAAGAGCAGCATACCGGCCAATGTCTCTGTTACCATTTTCTCCCCAAGATAAACGTAATTTCAAATTGTCGACAACCTTCAGCTTTTTAATAAAAGATTCTTCTGACATGCGCCATCCCAATGCAAAAGCCGGATATATACCATAAGGATTTTCTATACCAAATGCGGAAAATCCATCCCGGCGCACTGAGGCAGTTAACAGATAGCGATCCATCAATGAATAATTCAAACGTCCTAACAGGGCGTTACCTGTCTGAATCTCATCATTAGTTTTTAAAACCGGATTGATACCCGCATGCAAATTATGAAAACCTAAAACGCCACTAGGTATGAATCCCTCATTAGAAGCATTAGTATTCCAAAATTGATATTTTTCGGCACTATATACAAAGGTTACATCAATGTTATGAATCCCAGCTATGGTATAGTTCCATTTCAGCATATTATCAACCAACCATTCATAATCTGAATACTCATCGCGACTGGCTTCGCCACCCTTAGAAATACTTGGCCTTTCATCCGATTTATAATAATATTGTTTTCTCCAGCCATAACGGACATTAAAATTTGTCTGATAGCTAAATCCGTAAGGGAGTGTTATTCTACCGTAAATTGTAGAATTCAAAGTCTGTGTTTTATAGAACTTCTTATCAACAGAATGTGTCAATAATGGATTTATAATCCGAGCATCATCAGTCGGATATTTCTTAATGCTACCGTCTTCTTCATACATACTGGCATAAGGGCTCATCCCATCAGCGTTACCAGTATCAGCTACTATATCTTTATTTCCACGATCGGCAAACTGCGCGGCAATACCTATCTTCAACCATTTTGTAATGTCCGTATCCAAGTTAATACGAGCTCTTACCGTTTGAAAACTATCTCCTACTTTATATCCTTCATTGTTCGTATATCCTAATGAAGCATAATAGTTTGTTCTAGAAGATTTTCCAGATATAGACATGTTATAATCCTGCCTTAAACCGGAACGATAAACATGATCTCTCCAGTCTACAGTCCTACCCAATTTATAATTTTGAATTTCCACATTTGACAATTGAAGGCGCGTTAACCAAGTCTCCGTATAATCTCCCGAGAAAGAAGGGTCATAGGCAGCCCACTGTCCCTTAGTGATTCCTTCTGGCAGATTTTCTGGATTATCATAATAGCCTACCCCCTTTTGATTTTCGCTTGGTTTAAAGTAATCCAATGTTTTCCAATAATCTGCACGTCTTTGAATATATTGTTCTGGAGTAGGAAGTTCCGGGATATCTAATAAAGTAGCCACCCCAATTCTGGCACTCAGATTAATGACCGGCTTTTCTGTTTGCCCTCTTTTGGTATTAATCATTATTACGCCTGCCGAGCCTTTTGAACCATATACGGCTGTAGAACTTGCATCTTTCAAAACATCCATGCTCTCAATATCATTCGGATTCAAAGCATTCAGATTATCAATGCCCCCTACCAAACCGTCGATTACACAGATTGGAGCAGCATCCCCCATCGTACCAAGACCACGGATAGAGACCTTATAGCCGGCACCCGGCTTACCGGAATTGGAAACGATAGATACACCCGGCGTCTGGCTGGAAAGCGCTCCGATAGGCGAAACTGTATTCATCTTGGCAATTTCGTCACCTTTTACCTGTACCGTAGCACCTGTCACCAATTTCTTCTTTTGTACACCGTAACCCACTACGACAACCTCGTCGAGGAACTTGGCATTGTCTTTCAGATTAACAGTGAGTTTAGGATTACCGGCTGTTATCTTGACCTCGGCCTGATCATAACCGACAAATGAAATAACCAGTACATCGCCTACCTTGGCATTCAAGCTAAAGTTACCGTCAATGTCTGTAATTGTACCGATTGTAGTATTGTCTTTCACATAGACACTGGCACCGGGAACGGTATCGCCAGTAGGGTCATAAACGACTCCTTTCACATTTACTTGCTGAGCAAAAACTGTCAATGAACATAAGACTGTACATAGCAGTAATAGAAGTTTCTTTTGCATAAATTTTACAAAGTATTAGTTTATAATTAAAGGGCCGGACGTGGATATGGGCAAAACAACCCGCATATGCAATGCAGAGGGAGCAGGAGAGCCTTCACCACAGCCGGAGAGA
>ENA-UEQB01002782-UEQB01002782.1-human-gut-metagenome-genome-assembly--contig:-NODE-2782-length-11986-cov-4.864976_pt1 | contig 11986 bp, 10 predicted proteins | sample MGYA00242901_ERZ507918 | MGnify/ENA primary metagenome ERZ507918 (study PRJEB26167, sample SAMN06115405) | human gut metagenome | host: Homo sapiens | place: China:Sichuan | collected 2016-04-06... | reverse complement strand
AGGACATCCAGGGTCATTAGTAAAAAGCGGAACGACATCAAGTATACACTTATCACCTGACTTTTCCCCTACAGTATATGTAACCCCGTCAACTACCTTAACCTTTATTTTATCAACCACATTTCCGTCTTCATCATACACATCTCTTTCTTCAATCTTTTCTTCTTTCATAGGAATTGAAGATGTTGCGTCAGCTACAGAAGTTTCCGATGATTCCGTTATGGTGCTTTCATCGTTAGCGTTATCATTTCCTGATGACGTTTCCTCTACAGATTCTGTACTTGTATGTTCGTCAACTGAAGAAGTAGCACTATCTATTATATCCGATGTATTTTTATCCGCACTGCTTGCCTGAACATTGCCTGTGCCTGCGCAGGCTGTCAACGAAATCACAAGTGCTACTGCTGTAGCAACCGCTAAAAATTTCTTCGCTCTCATGTTTTCATATTCCTTTCTAAAATAAAAAAGTGCGCAGCCGAAGCCACGCACCGAAAAATGCACAACTCCGATTGCTGCGACACAATTCATATCCTGTGAAAGTATACGAAAATAGAGCATGCATTTTTACCGTAGTAAAAATGAATACTTTCACAGTTTAAATATTGAATTGTGTCGCAGTTTTATTTTAGCACAGGAATATGATATTGTCAACCTGTTCGGAACAATTTATGCAAAAATGCTTCTGCCGTTTTGTAAAACAGCAGAAGCATTTTCCGTTTCAGCTTCCTCACGGCTTACATCTCTTACACGGCACATACCCTTGCGCTATTGCCCTGTCATAGTCATTTGTTCGTTTTAAATTCTTGCTGTCTATCTTGGCAACGGAGGGACAATCCGCACGGTGTATCTTCATTGATTTCGTGTTCAGCACATATATGCCGCTCGCCTGCCCGTCTGATGACGACGAATCAACATTCACGGTTATATTTTCGCCGTCACAGGTCATTATTATATCGCCCTGCAGATCGGTGCGGTATATCTTCACTCCTGCACCTTTCAGCCTGTCGAGCGTTTCGGTGTGCGGATGTCCGTATGAATTGCCCATACCGCAGGATATGACCGCATATTCGGGGCTTGCCGCTGTCAGAAAAGCTCTGCTTGTCGAGGTACTGCTTCCGTGGTGGCCGACCTTCAGCACATCACAGTCTATATCGGCTGTAATAGTGTTTTCCTCGCCGTTTTCCGCATCACCTGTGAATAAAAACTTCCTGCTGCCGTAGGTCAGCATCACCATAACGGACGAGTTGTTAAGGTCGCTGTAGTCCTCCGTAACAGGCGCTATCACAACCGCCGACAAATCGCCGTCAGAGAAAATCTCCGTTCCGGCTACTCCGATTTTTACCTTGGCACCGCTGTCGTCTATCGCCTTAAGCATATTCGTATACGATTTTGTCGTGTGCGTTGCGGGACTTAATATAACGTTTTCGACATTAAACGCACCGATAACGTCAGCCATACCGCCTATATGGTCGCTGTGCGGATGAGTGGCGACAACATAATCAAGCGTATTGTATCCGCAGGAATAAATATAGTTGGTTATCCTGTCCGCATATTCATTTTCAGCCGCATCTATAAGCATTGTCTTTGTGTTCGGCAGTTCGATGAAAATGCTGTCGCCCTGTCCGACATCAATAAAATGCACCTTCATCTCATCACTGTCAAGGTTATTTACATTGTCGTTTTCTTGGGTAACGCTCTGCGTTTCGCCGTATGATGAGCCGTCAGCTGATACTTCCGACGAAAAGTCGAATGAGGATGAAGCATTTTCCGACGAAAAGCCGGATGAAGATGAGGCATTTTCCGATGGAACCGGTGCATTTGCCGTACAGCCTGTAAGCATTACAAGCGCAGTCAGCACCGCTGTTATTTTCTTTCTCAAAATATCACTCCTTGCACTATATATTTTAGCACACCGATAACCGCTTGTCTATATTTCTGACGAGGGTTGTACTGTTTATAGTACAAAAATACGGTCACGGACTGTTGCCCGTGACCGTAATTCATTTATCAGCTCTCACTGCAAATCAGCTTTTCGCCGTCATAGTCTACCGTCAGCGTACTGCCGGGTGCTACATCATCGGCTATCAGCTTTCTTGCGATAAGCGTTTCTATCTTACGCTGTATGAATCTCTTGAGCGGTCTTGCGCCGTAGTTGGGGTCGAAGCCGTTGTCGATTACATAGTCCTTTGCGGCATCTGTAATAGCAAAGCCTACTTCCTTATCCGCAAGACGTTTCTTAAGCTCGCCGAGCATAAGATCGACAATACCGGAGATCTCGTCCTTGCGGAGCGGCTTGTAGAATACGATCTCATCAAGACGATTGAGGAATTCGGGTCTGAACTGCGTTTTAAGCAATTTGTTGACCTCGTTTTTTGCTTCTTCGGAAATCTCGCCTTTGTCGTTGATACCGTCAAGGATATACGATGAGCCGAGGTTACTTGTCAGAATGATAATAGTATTCTTGAAGTCTACCGTTCTGCCCTGAGAATCGGTGATCCTGCCGTCATCGAGAATCTGTAACAGGATATTGAACACATCGGGGTGAGCCTTTTCTACCTCGTCAAGAAGTACGACCGAGTAGGGTTTTCTTCTTACCGCTTCGGTAAGCTGACCGCCCTCCTCATATCCGACATATCCCGGAGGCGCACCGATAAGACGGCTCACGCTGAATTTCTCCATGTACTCCGACATATCAATACGAACCATGCTGTGTTCATCGTCAAACAGAGCCTCGGCAAGAGCCTTTGCAAGCTCCGTCTTACCAACACCGGTAGGACCTAAGAACAGGAACGAGCCTATAGGCTGATCGGGATTTGCGATGCCTGCCCTTGAACGCAGTATAGCCTCGCTTACCTTTTCGACAGCCTCGTCCTGACCTATTACACGCTTATGAAGTATATCTTCCATATGGAGCAGTTTTTCACGCTCGCCCTCCATCAGCTTTGAAACAGGGATACCTGTCCAGCGGCAGATAATCTTTGCAATCTCTTCCTCTGTAACTTTATCGTGCAGCATAGATGCGGACTTTGACTGCTCTGCCAGCTTTTCTTCTTCCTCAAGCTCCTTCTGTAACTGAGGGAGCTTGCCGTATTTAAGCTCTGCCGCCTTGTTCAGATCGTAGCTTCTTTCAGCCTGCTCAATAAGGCTGTTGGTGCTTTCAATCTCCTCACGCAGTTTCTGTACCTTTGAGATGGCGTTACGCTCGTTCTCCCACTTTGCCTTCATCTCGTTGAACTTTGAACGCATTTCGGCAAGCTCCTGCTGTACCTCGGCAAGATGCTCAACGGAGATACGGTCGGTTTCCTTTTTAAGAGCGGCTTCTTCTATCTCGTGCTGCATTATCTTTCTGCGGATGTCGTCAAGCTCTGACGGCATAGATTCCATTTCTGTCTTGATGAGTGCACACGCTTCATCAACAAGGTCTATCGCCTTATCGGGCAGGAATCTGTCCGAAATGTATCTGTCAGACAGCGTTGCGGCGGCGATAAGCGCCGAGTCGTGAATCTTTACGCCGTGGAACACCTCGTAACGTTCCTTCAAGCCACGCAGTATAGAAATAGTATCCTCTACCGTAGGCTCGTTTACCATTACCGGCTGGAAACGTCTTTCGAGGGCGGCATCTTTTTCAATGTACTGTCTGTACTCGTTGAGCGTTGTCGCACCTATGCAGTGAAGCTCGCCTCTTGCAAGCAGAGGCTTCAGCAGGTTTCCTGCGTCCATTGCACCGTCAGTCTTGCCTGCGCCTACTATGGTATGAAGCTCATCTATGAACAGTATTATCTGACCTTCGGATTTCTTTATGGTCTGCAATACCGCTTTAAGTCTTTCCTCAAATTCGCCTCTGTACTTTGCGCCTGCAACAAGCGCACCCATATCAAGCGAGAATATCTGGCGCTCCTTTAAGTTTTCGGGAACATCTCCACGCACTATACGCAGTGCGAGTCCTTCGGCGATAGCTGTTTTACCTACACCGGGTTCGCCTATCAGCACAGGGTTGTTCTTTGTCTTACGGGAAAGAATACGGATAACGTTCCTTATCTCAGTATCTCTGCCGATAACGGGATCGAGCTTGTTCTGCCGTGCCAGTTCCGTTAAATCCTGACCGTACTTTTTAAGCACGTCGTAGGTTTCCTCCGGATTCTGTCCGGTAACACGCACACTGCCCCTTACCTGCTCAAGTGCCTGTAAGAATGCCTTTTCGGTAATACCGCACTTTGCGAAAATGTCCTTAAGCTGTGAGTTCGGCTTTTCAAGAAGTCCTATGAACAGATGCTCTACCGAGATATACTCGTCCTTCATCTGCTTTGCTTTTTCCTCGGCGGCTGTAAATGCCTTATCAACATCGGGAGATACATACACCTTTTCGGGATCTCTGCCGCTGCCCGTTACCTTCGGAATCCCTGCGGCGCTCTGCTCTGTAAGCCTTGTAAGCTGTGAAGCGTCAGCACCCATCTTCTTTATAAGTTGAGGGATAAGTCCGTCCTCAGCCTGAAGCAGTGCAAGAAGAATATGCTGCTGTTCTATGTTCATGTTCTGATATGAAACAGCTATACTCTGCGCAGTGCTTATAGCTTCCATTGATTTCTGTGTCAGATTGTTTGTGTTAAGCATATCACATCATCCTTTCTTCGTTTGTACAAGGCATCACAGGATAACCATCACAAGCGAAACCGCCTGCTTTCTGTTGTCTGCGTTTTCAAAATAGAGCTTAATTGCCCTGTCAAGAAAATTGACATAATCCGCAATAGCCTCTGCGATAAGATTCGGGTCGCTGACGCTCCTGCCATCCTTGATGAGAGGCTTGTTGAGCATCCTTACCATCTTATCGTTGTCTATCTGCATCACCACGTCAATTCCGTCAAAGCGTGACAAATGTCTGCGTTCTATATTTGCAAAGCAGGTCAGGAAATCGTTCATCAGCTCCATCAGTGCCATATTCTGCGTTCTGAAGCTGACCTTCAGCCTGCCCAGATACCTGTCCTCTCTGAGCAGTTCTACGGAGTAACGTATAGTCGGCTTGTATTTATAAGGCAACGGGCTTTTTATAAGCATTCCTCCATCGCCCGCCGCAGTCTGCAAGCGGAAAATCTCATCGTCAAAAAAACTGCCGATATTTTCCATTATGTTACGCATCCGTATCTCCGGCGTCTGCATCGACAGCTTTTCGGCAAGTATCCTGTCTATCAGTGCCGAGCGGCTGGTGTTCATTCTGTACGCAAGAGAGTCTATCGCCCGTACTATCTCATCGGTCAGTACAAGACTGTATACGCTTTTACTCATTTTTGACGATCATCCCTTTCATATTCAAATATCTATTTCAATTTCTATCTCAACAGCCTGTTTCCGACTGTGACTATATTGTAGCACATTCTTCATAACTTGTCAAGTGTTTTATATAAATTTTTACACGAATTATGAATTTAATTTCAAGTTTTGTTTGTTGATTTTTACTGCCGGCATTCTATTTTATTGGTTTTAATCCGTAATCAGCGTATCGACTTAATCTGAATTAAATATTGACAAATTTGCAGTGCGTGATATAATTGAATTAAAAAGAATTGGTGGCAACGATGTGTTCACAATAGGTAAAATCGATATTGAAATCTATAAATGCGTTGCAGAGGATATAGTGACAGATGAAGTCATTATAACCGATGAGCGAATACAGCATATAAAAAGCAGGCATCCCGATGATTACGAAAAATATTGCAAATATATGTCTGAAATCGTCAAAAATCCGGAATATATAATCGAAGCTAACAAACCGAGAACAGCACTGCTGCTTAAATCATTTGAAGATGAAGGAATTCCGTTTAAAACAATTTTAAGACTTGTCACATCAAGCGATAACATAACTTACAAAAATTCTATAATAACATTTATGAAGATTAACGATAAAGAGTGGAACAGATTGATAAAAAACAAAAAAATTCTTTACAAATCCGAATAAGTATGGTATAATTTGAGTAGGATAAGAAAGGGTTATTTGAGGTGGAAGATTTCGTCCCCATCCACACGCCGATGGTTTGACAGGGAGTAATCCCGAGAGATGCAGGAGAATGGGACGCCTGCCAAATAACCTACTTGCTTTGAAAGCCGTTTTGAGAAATCGAAACGGCTTTCTTCTATATATAAAGACAACCACATCAGTGAACGGCTAACCTAATTTCCCAAATTACAGTTTTCAGGATCTATCATACCCAAAAGCAGGTACAAAGCAAAAAATCCACCGCCCGAAAGCAGTGGATTTCCTTTATATTCGGTTTTTTCTAAATCGACAAATTCTGAATCTGCACTGTCAAATTGCCTCCGCCGATAACGCTTGTTACACATATCGGCAACAATCGGAACGGCGAATTTGAAGCGGCTCACAGCCGCAGGCGGAATTTGATGCGGCACATTGCCGCACGGCGTAACAAGTCAAAAATATCGTTTATTCCCGACCGTTTCACCTTTCCCAGCCGCTCACCGACCTTTAAAAAGGTCGGAATTTGATGCGGCTCACAGCCGCCGTTATTGAGCCATGCCGAGCTCTATTGCCTTGATGTTGGCATCTATAAGATGGGCTTTCTTAGGCGGGATAACCTTTTCCATAGCCTTTTTAACCGTTTCCATAGAAGTAAGGTTTGTTTCCTTGAGCAGCTTGCCGACAAGAATAATATTGGCAAGACCCTTCATATCATGCTCGTTTGCGAGAGCTGTTGCGGGAACATAATAAACATTGATGTCTGTTCTGTCGCACTTTGCGTCAACAAGTGTGCTGTCAATGATAACAGTACCGCCCGGCACAACCGAGCCGATAAACTTGTCATAGCTCGGAGTATTCATAACGATAAGCGTATTCGGTGTATCGACAAGGGGTGAGCCGATAGGATCGTCGCTTACACATACCGAGCAGTTGCAGGTACCGCCACGCATTTCGGGGCCGTAGGAAGGAAGCCACGAAACTTCCTTGTTCTCGTAAAGCCCGAAATATGCGAGCATTTTTCCCATAAACAGTATGCCCTGTCCGCCGAATCCGGCAAGAAGAATTTCGTTTGTCATCTTATCGCACCCTCCTTGAATACACCTAAAGGATAGTAAGGAATCATCTCTGTGCGGACTCTGTCAAGCGCCTCTATCGGAGTCATGCCCCAGTTTGTAGGACAAGTTGAAAGAACCTCGATTATAGAGAAGCCCTGCTTGTTCTTCTGGAACTCAAATCCCTTTCTGATTGCCTTTTTGGCAATGTTTATATTCTTGGGGTCGATAACCGTTACACGCTCGGCAAGCGCAACACCGCTGAGCGTAGACAGCATTTCGCATACTCTTACGGGGAAGCCCTCAACATCGGGATTTCTGCCGTAGGGGGTCGTCTGCGTTATCTGACCGGGAAGTGTCGTAGGCGCCATCTGACCGCCTGTCATACCGTAGGTCGTGTTGTTGATAAATATAACAGTGATATTTTCGCCTCTTGTAGCGGCGTGAACGATCTCAGCCGTACCGATAGCCGCAAGGTCGCCGTCACCCTGATATGTAAATACGAACTTATCGGGGTTAGCTCTCTTGATACCGGTAGCTACGGCAGGAGCACGTCCGTGCGAAGCTTCAAGCATATCGCATTCAAAATAATCATAAGCCATAACCGAGCATCCGACAGGACAAACACCGATAGTTTCGCCCTCGATACCCATTTCGTCAATTACTTCGGCTACAAGTCTGTGTACTATACCGTGAGTACAGCCGGGGCAATAGTGGGTGGTCACGTCTGCCAGAGCGTGAGGTCTTTTAAATTCAGGCATTAGTTTTTACCTCCCATTTCTCTTAACTTTGCAAGTATTTCTGCAGGCTTCGGGATAACACCGCCTGTCCTTCCGTAGAACTCGACAGGCTTTGAGCAGTTGAGAGCGATCTTTACATCGTCAACCATCTGACCCATAGACATCTCCACGCAGAGAACATTCTTCGCATTCCTGCACGCTTCGGCAATTTCCTTTGCAGGATAAGGCCAGAGAGTTATCGGTCTTACTATGCCGACCTTAAGTCCCTCTTTTCTTGCCGCTTCGACTGCCGATTTTGCAAGTCTTGCGGTCGAGCCGTAAGCCACAACAACAGTATCTGCATCCTCGCAGTAGTCGCTGACAGCCTCCGTATGCTTTGCCTTCAGATCTTCGTATCTTTCAAATCTTTCTCTGACATTATCCTCAAGCTGATCGGGCTTTAAATAAAGAGAATTGATTATGTTGTGCTTTCTCTTGTTGCCGTGACCGCAGGCAGCCCACGGTTTCTTTGACGCATCGGACATCTTTATCTCGGTATCCTCAAAGGCAACAGGCTCCATCATCTGACCGAGAAGTCCGTCTGCCAATATAACGGCAGGCATTCTGTACTCGTCGGCAAGGTCGAAAGCCTTAGTTACCGTATCCACCATCTCCTGCACGGACGCAGGTGCGAATACGATAGCGTGGAAGTCGCCGTGACCGAGTGCGTGTGTTATCTGCCAGTAATCCGCCTGTGACGGCTGGATACCGCCAAGACCGGGACCGCCTCGCTGTACGTCAATGATAACGCAGGGTAAATCAGAGCCTGCTATATAGCTTATGCCCTCTGTTTTAAGCGAAATTCCGGGAGAGGATGAAGATGTCATACATCTGATACCGGAGCCTGCACAGCCGTAAACCATATTTATAGCTGCAACCTCCGACTCTGCCTGTAAAAATACGCCGCCTACCTTGGGCATTCTCTTTGACAGATATGCCGAAATTTCCGTCTGAGGTGTTATAGGGTAACCGAAAAAGCATTTACAGCCGGCTCTTATAGCGGCTTCTGCAAGCGCTTCGTTACCTTTCATAAGACTCTTTTCAGCCATTGTTGTCACCTCCTACAGTGATAGCGCAGTCAGGGCACATCATAGCACACAACGCACAGGCGATGCAAGCATCGTCATCTGTACATACGGCTGTGTAGTAGCCCTTCTTGTTGAGCTTTTCCGTCTGTAAAGCGACTATTTTCTTCGGACAGGCTGTTGTGCACAGTCCGCAGCCTTTACAGCGGTCAAAATCCACTTTCATTTTTGCCATATTTCTTGACCTTTCCTTTCGCCTAAAGTTTTATTCGGCTTACCATTCAGTTTTAATCAGATTACGGTAAGGAAACAGCTTTATTTTTCGGCTTCATCGCCGAATTCTTCCCACAGCTTCTTGACATATATATTTACGGGATACGCTTTGTCTATACCGTCAAGATAGCTCGCCTCGGCAGTTACAGCCACAAGCGGAAGTCCTGCCTCACGGCACACCTCATCCGCATAAGCGACCGAGCCGAGAACTATATTCCTGTCGGTTTCCCGACCGAGATTCGTGTTGTTGATTATTCCGTCGCACTTCATGCCCGATGCGTTCTCAATCTCATACATAAGCTGTAAAGCCTCTGCGGGTTCTTTCGTGAGATACCTGCAACGATTGATAACGTACAGCATCTGCGTGTCGTACTTTTCAAATACTTTTCTGTATCTGCCAAGAGCCTTTGCGCCCTCGTCATCGCCGCCCACGTCGATAATAATATAGCCTTCCCTGTCAGCGATACCGTTCATATCAAAGCCGAGAGCGGGTATGTCAAGGTTTGAGTTTGCATAGGTCGGTACGGTAAGGCTGATATTATGCTCCCCGAACAGCTCCTTGAAATCGGCTGTTCTGAAATAGGGGTTTACTATATCAAGATCGACAACGGTTACCTTCTCGCCTTTTTCTGCAAGATCAAGCGCCATATTGACGGATACATTTGTTTTACCCGAGCCGTAATGACCGGTAATTATATTAATTCTTGTTATTACCCTCCCGCTTTGCTGTAGACAACATACCACAAGCTGCAAAAATGTCTTCACCGCGCGAAGCACGAATCGTAGAGAAAACACCATGTGAAGTCAGATAATCACGGAATGTTACCATCGCCTCCATATCCGTTCCTTCCAGATCTACTCCCGGAATAGCATGAAAACGAATCAGGTTTATTCTGCAATCTACTCCACGGAGCAATTTCACAAGCTCTTTGGCATATATCAACGAATCATTGACGCCTTTAAAAACAATATATTCAAATGAAAGTCTGCGTTGTTTACTAAAATCATAGTTCTTTAACAAATCTACAATTTCAGTAATAGAAAAAGCACGCTCTGCAGGCATTAAGTCCAAACGCTGTGAGGGCACCGGAGAGTGTAAACTAATAGCTAAATGACAATCGCTCTCTTCGATGAAACGCTGCAAGCCCTTGCGCAAACCAATAGAAGAAAGTGTTATTCGTTTAGGACTCCAACCGTAACCATAAGGTGCAGTTAATACCTCCAACACCTTTAACACCTCATCCAGATTATCCAAAGGCTCTCCCATTCCCATCAACACGACATTAGTCAGTTTATCCCGCTCGGGCAATGAACTGATCTGATTTAGTATCTGATTAGCAGTCAGATTGGTAGTAAATCCTTGCTTGCCAGTCATACAAAACTTACAATTCATCTTACACCCCACCTGAGAAGAAACACAAAGTGTTGCACGATCGTCATCGGGAATATAGACTGCCTCTATAAAGTTCTTCTCACCTACCTGAAAAAGATACTTAATAGTTCCATCTACCGAATGCATTGCCTCAACTGGCGGTATTCCTCCTACTTCATATTCTGCCCCAAGTGCTTCGCGGTGTTTTAATGACAGATTTGTCATCTCATCAATAGAGTTTACCTTTTTATCATAAAGCCACGATGCAATCTGCTTAGCAGCAAACTTCGGCATTCCCAGGCCTCTCACCACCGACTGCAACTCATCAAGAGTCATTCCTAAAAGAGGATATTTGGACATATTCTGTACAATTCAATGTTTATTTATGCAAATGTAAGGAATTAAAGTTGATTTCAGAGCAGACTACCACCAAAAGTTAACGTAAAAAGGCCGCTCCCTATGCGGGAACAGCCTTTTCATATATGAGTTAGTCCTTCTTAGAAGAACAGATAACGTGTATCTTTCACTTCAGCCTTCAGATAAAGATCGTTCATCAAACGTCCTGCCAGGCGTGCATGCATATTTTCCAATGTAGCTTCTTCAGCTTTTACATCAAATGTTTCATTCAACTTGTCCTTAGCATACATCTGCAATACAAATACGCCTGCATTACCTTTAATCGGAGCACTCAACTTATTCAACTCAGCAACCGAAGCATAGGCACCTACCAAAGGTTCGCTACTACGCAAAGCCGGTATATAAGCAGGAGCTGCAAAAGTTACATGTTTTACAGAGTCACTCACAGCGTTAGCCATTGACTTATACTGATCAAAAGAAGTAGCATTAACAGCCTTCATATCATTCATGATCTTTTCGGCTTTCTTATCCTTTATTATTTCAGCTCTCAACTGATCCTGTACCTGCTTCAAAGAACGGTAACCTTCAGGAGTGATACCAGCCAGTGCAACCACCAACATTCTGTCGCTCTCACCACATTCATACAAACCGGAAACTTCACCCGGCTTAGCAGCAAAAGCCCATTTCAAAGCTTCTTTTGTACCTTTAACTCCACCAATTCCATGTTCAGAGCTGTACAAATCATTTCTTTCGAGCAATCTATAACCAGCTTCTTCAGCATTAGCCACTACTTTATCCAAAGAAGGATTAGCAGCAATAAACTGGCTGAAATCATTATAAGCTCTACTATAAGTTTCTTTACTAAAGTCCACTGTACGTTTGATAACAGCCACTTTATATTTATCCTTAACGGCTTTCTTGTTAGTAACCTGAAGGATAACATTAGCCTGTCCCAAAGAGAGATTAGACAATTCGTTTACACCCAAATTATTAACAGTTGAAATAAATTTCAAATTATCACCATCAATCTGTGCATTTTCATAATTAGCAGATGAAATCCAGTTTGCTTCTCCAGTCTGGCCATATTTCTTTGCTAAATCAACAAAGCTTGCACCACCTTTTATTGCATTATAGATACTATCAGCCAATGTTTTTGTTTT
>ENA-UEQB01002780-UEQB01002780.1-human-gut-metagenome-genome-assembly--contig:-NODE-2780-length-11990-cov-3.944263_pt1 | contig 11990 bp, 7 predicted proteins | sample MGYA00242901_ERZ507918 | MGnify/ENA primary metagenome ERZ507918 (study PRJEB26167, sample SAMN06115405) | human gut metagenome | host: Homo sapiens | place: China:Sichuan | collected 2016-04-06... | reverse complement strand
AGCTGATAGAAACAGAAGCCACTGGAGCACCTCAAAAACACCATCATACACTAAATCAGTAAGTTGGCAGCATCACCTCCTTTCCTTATTGTTTAACTTGTAAGCATGAGCCAAAAGTTCAGGAGTGAGGTAAATAAAATATGTTCCTCCCACCTTGAGGCGACCTCCCCTCCGCGATGATTTCAATAACATATTCTGTGTTGGCATATGAAATTTTGAGGATTACCCTACACTTATAGGAGTTACCTTACAGGGGTTCCTTCAATTTGTGTTGATTTACGCGAGATAACGCTATGGAATTAAAGGATTATTACGCCATCATGGGCGTGAAACCGACGGACGATCTCAAGACAATCAAGACCGCCTATCGTCGACTGGCCCGCAAATACCATCCTGATGTCAGCAAAGAACCGGATGCCGAAGCCCGCTTCAAAGAGGTCGCTGAAGCCTGGGAAGTGTTAAGTGATGAACAACGTCGCGCTGAGTATGATCAGATGTGGCAACATCGCAACGATCCGCAATTTAACCGTCAGTTCCATCATGGCGACGGTCAGAGTTTTAACGCCGAAGATTTTGACGATATCTTCTCGTCAATTTTCGGTCAGCATGCCCGCCAGAGCCGTCAACGCCCCGCCACACGCGGCCACGATATTGAAATCGAAGTGGCGGTATTCCTCGAAGAAACGCTTACTGAGCATAAGCGTACCATCAGCTATAACCTGCCGGTTTATAACGCCTTTGGCATGATCGAACAGGAAATCCCGAAAACGCTGAATGTGAAGATCCCGGCGGGCGTCGGCAATGGTCAACGCATCCGCCTGAAAGGTCAGGGGACGCCGGGCGAAAACGGCGGTCCAAATGGCGATTTGTGGCTGGTGATTCATATTGCGCCACATCCGCTGTTTGATATTGTCGGCCAGGATCTGGAAATAGTGGTGCCGGTTAGCCCGTGGGAAGCGGCGCTGGGTACTAAAGTCACCGTTCCAACACTGAAAGAAAGCATTTTGCTGACTATCCCGCCTGGCAGCCAGGCCGGGCAACGATTGCGCGTTAAAGGCAAAGGTCTGGTGAGCAAAAAACAGACCGGCGATCTGTATGCGGTACTGAAAATCGTGATGCCGCCGAAACCGGATGAAAACACTGCCGCGCTGTGGCAGCAACTGGCAGACGCCCAGTCGTCTTTTGATCCACGTAAAGATTGGGGGAAAGCATAATGGCTAATGTTACGGTGACTTTTACTATTACCGAATTTTGCCTGCATACCGGCATCTCTGAAGAGGAGTTGAATGAAATTGTCGGTTTGGGGGTGGTTGAACCGAGTGAGATCCAGGAGACAACCTGGGTATTTGACGACCATGCCGCCATTGTGGTGCAACGCGCGGTACGCCTGCGTCATGAACTGGCTCTGGACTGGCCGGGGATCGCGGTGGCGCTGACGTTAATGGATGATATTGCGCACCTGAAGCAGGAAAACCGCCTGCTGCGCCAGCGGCTTTCCCGGTTTGTGGCTCACCCGTGAGTTTGTTGCCTGATGCGACGCTTAACGCGTCTTATCAGGCCCACAAAAAGCACTGTTCCCGTAGGCCGGATAAGGCGTTCTCGCCGCATCCGGCAACTGCGCACTAATGCCTGATGCGACGCCTGCCGCGTCTTATCAGGCCTACAAACGGCATTATCTTTTTTGGTAGTCACACTCCACTAACACCAGCAATAACTGGCTTAGTGCCGCGTAAAAACCAAAGCTGTCATACTGTCGACAACGCGCAGCAAACTCTGGTAACCATTCCCGCAGCGCCGTCAGTGTTTTTTGCCGCAAACCGTCGATTCTTCGCGCAGGAACGGTCCCCTCTCCCAGCGAAAAATGCAGATGACTCAACAACTCGAGATAGATCGCCAGATGATCTGCCGGTTCGTTGAAATTGCCGCTGGTCTCCATCCCTGCCTCAACTAACAAGCGTTTAATCTCTTGCTCGTCCTGTTTGTAGGCCGATGCATACGGCAGCGCCGCTTGTTTGTCGGTCATCAGAAACAGGCCGCAAAAGTCAGCGGCCAGTTCCAGACGGGCATCGTCACGTACTGTCAGCGTGGCAATACAGTTTTCCAGCTCATTCACCGCCGCAGCCAGCGGCGGTTCGCTTTTCAGCAACGAAAACCATTCAGCCATCTGCGCACTGGCGATTTGCGTCAGTTGTTCATCGTCCAGTTCACGGGAGAACAACTGCGCCAGCCAGGCGTAAACACAGGCAATCTGTTGTACTGTCAGCGTGGTCATGATTTCACCTGCGACGCGGGAATATATTCGCACTGCGCCACCATCTCCACGGGGCCGTTAAACGCCGTCACCTGCTCCACTGTTCCGTTGTACTTCTCAATTTCCACCAGCGTAGTGTGCGCACTGGTCGCCTGCGCCAGCTGCGAAGTACCGATGTCGATGGTCAACACGTTGGGGTTACCGTATTTGCACAGCGCCCCTGGCTCGCCGCCTTTGTCCGGATCGTACCATGCCCCTTCGTGAATTCGCGCCACGCCGGGTGCATAACGGTCAGAAACCACTGCTCCAGCCAACACCTGACCACGAACGTTAAAGACGCGTACCACATCACCGTTACGAATACCGCGCGCGCTGGCATCCTGCGGGTTAATGAATACTGGCTCTTTACCCGCTACCGTATATTGCTGACGCAGCGTTTCCGACTCACATAACTGCGAGTGAAGTCGGAAATCCGGATGCACAGATTGCAGATGCAACGGATACTTTTGCGAGCCAGGCCCACCGTGGGAGCGTTCGATTTTCTCAAACCACATCGGATGCCCCTGACAATCGTCGTAGTTCATGTCGGCGATGGTTTTTGAGTAGATCTCAATCAGGCCACTCGGCGTGCCCAGCGGTTCGAGATCCGGATCTTCGCGGAATGCCTGGTGGCGAACAAACATCTGCGGATGGTCAAACTCGACGTACTCTTTGTTATTCCAGAAGTCATCAAACGCTGGCAGATGAACGCCGCGTCCTTTGCCTTGCTGTACACCTTCCTGCCAGATGCGTTTCAGCCAGCCCATCTCGTCCAGCCCTTCGGTAAAGGCTTCTTCGCGATTAAAGCGGCGGCACAGCTCGCGGAAAATATCAAAGTCGTTGCGCGCCTCGAACTGCGGCGGCACGACCTGTTTCATGGCGATGATGCCACGATTGGAGTGGTTGCCGTACTGGTCGAGATCGTTACGCTCAAACTGCGTGGTCGCAGGCAGCACGATATCGGCAAAGCGGCAGGTTGAGGTCCACTGGTTATCTATGGCGATAACCGTTTCCAGCTTGCGCCAGCCTTCAATAATGCGGTTGATCTGCTGATGGCGATGGAACGGGTTAGTTCCGGCAAAAATACACATTTTCAGCGGCGGCAGTTTTACCGATTTACCGTTCCAGTTGATCACTTTCCCCGGTTCGAGGATCGCATCGATAAAACGGGCAATCGGAATGGTGCTGCTGTAGCCTTTGTAGTCACTGTTGTCGTGAACAGGCGGAATCGACGTAGAGCCGGAGAAACCACTCAAAATAACGCCTTTACGCCCCGGCGTGCCTGCGCCGTTATAGTGCCAGCCAAAACCAAAACCACCACCTGGCAGGCCAATTTGCCCCAGCATCGCCGCCAGAACCACAATCATCCACGCCCACTGTTCACCGTGCTGCATACGCTGCACGCACCAGCCAGCAATAATTTGCGTTCTGTTCGCCGCCATCTGCCGCGCCAGCCCACGAATGGTTTCGGCATCAATGCCGGTCAGTTTTTCAGCCCATGCGGCATCTTTCGGCTGACCGTCTTTCTCACCCAGCAGATACGGCAGGAACTGCTCAAAACCTACACAGTAGTTAGCGAGGAAGTTTTTGTCGTACAGGTTTTCACTGTACAGCGTATACGCCAGCGCCAGTTGCAGCGGCACGTCAGTTTGCGGGTTAACCGCAATGTGCTTCACATGCTCGCGCCCCAGATACTCATGGGTGGATGTGACAACCGGATCGATGCTGATGACCTCAATTTCACCGGCGGCGACTTTCGCTTTTAGCTGCTCGTAATATTCATAAACATCGTGATCCGGGCACCACCAGTTCGCTTGCTGGTTTTTCAACAAATCGGAGCCCCACAGCACAATAGTTTTGCTGTTCTGCAATACCAGCGGCCAGGAGGTTTGCTGTTCATACACTTCCATCGAACCTACCACGCGCGGCAGGATCACCTGCGCAGCCCCGGTAGAGTAATCTCCGCCCGTACCCACGCTATTACCATGTAAGGCAATAGCTTTCGCCAGCATCCCCGAAGCGTTATGGAACATCCCTGTCGATTGCCAACCACTGGCGGTCAGCAAGGCACTCGGCCCGTGAGTTTTCTGTACGCGTTCCAGTTCTTCATAGAACATGTCGAGGGCTTCATCCCAGCTCACGCGCACAAAACGGTTATCACCGCGCTGGGAGGTATCGCTGAGATGGCGCTTACGCAGCCAGTCCACGCGTACCATCGGGTAACGAATACGCGCCGCGTTGTGTACATGATCCGGCAATCCGGCGATCATTTTCGACGGATATTTATCCAGTTCGAACGGTTTTGCTGCCACAAAGCGACCATCCTTCACCGTCGCGCGGATAGCCCCCCAGTGCGACCCGGTAAGAATGCCCTCTTTCGAGATGACAGCCTCAGTCGCCGCTTGCGTCGCAGTCGCACGGCGCGGCGTTAACAATGACGGCCCCAGCATCCCGGCGACGGTTAAGCCGCCGAGTTGTGCCAGAAAACGCCGACGTGATGCCTGAAAGAGATCGTTATTGTTCATTATTTTTCTTCCTTCTTATCGCCGTGAGCCTTACCTGCGGTGTCAGACGCATTCATTTGCAGATATTTCAACAAGGTGCGTTCTTCACGTTTATCGAGACTGGTAAAGCCAATCATGCCGTTGAGCGTGCCGATCCAACCGTTAGCGTCAAAGTGGGATATTTCCGGTGCGCCGTGGCACTGGTTACAGGTGCCGTTGTACAACGAATCCGCATAAGCCCAGATCGGTTTGATATCGTTCACCATGTCGCCTTTCTTCATCCACGCAGTGGCCTGCAACTTGCTCCACTCGGTATTGGTGTCGGCAACGGTGGTTTTCTCCAGTGTTTTCACCTGCTGCTGCACATCACCACGAATCGAGGCAACAAAGATGCGTTTACCTGGGAATTGGGTGAGTACACGCTGACGTCCGGCGCTTTCCGTCCAGCCGGTAATTTCAATTTGCAGCCAGTCGCCGTCACGTTTAAGGACTTTCACTTCCGAAGCAGGCAGCAGAGAACCAGACGCTTCTTTATCGCCTTTCGCCGCATAAATCGGCTTAATATCAATGGAGTACAGCGTGTCACCACTATCATTAGCACTGGCGCGCAGCTCATCGAACTGCTTACGGAAGCCGCTACTCATATCCGGTAACTGGTGGGCAATACCTTTATGACAGTCGATGCAGGATTGATTATCTTTCGCTGCCACCTTCATCTGACGTGCTGCTTCAGGATGCTGCTTCGCATGATCCATCGCATCGTAGTTATGGCAGGAGCGGCAGGTTGCCGTGTTGTTTTCTTTCATTCGCGCCCATTCACGCTCGGCAAGTTCCGCGCGTTTGGCTTCGAATTTTTCAGGTGTATCAATGGAGTGAGCAATAAAGGTCTGGTAGATATCATTGCTCGCTTCCAGTTTGCGCTTCACCATGCCTGGAATATCCGGCGAGATATGACAGTCATGGCATTCAGCTCGCACGCCGGAGGCGTTCTGGAAATGCACCGACTGTTTATATTCTTCATACACCGGTTGCATACTGTGGCAACTGACACAAAATTCGGTTGTGCTGGTGACTTTGATCCCAACGTGTGGCAATACAATCAGCGCAATGCCAATCACAATCCCAATTGCGACCAGCGCCAGTACCGACCAACGAGCACTGGGTCGGCGTAGCGCGTTCCAGAGTTTCCGCATAATAACCCCTGTAGAATTATGGTTTAGTGAAGCGATCTTAATGAGCAAATATGAACAGCGGCACTGGTCAGGATGAACAGCTTACGGCAGAATATGAACAGATATGAACAGAATGAGTAAAACCCTCTGATGCCACATCACATTGTTATTGTTGAAGATGAGCCGGTTACCCAGGCGCGATTACAATCCTACTTCACTCAGGAGGGGTATACCGTTTCCGTTACGGCGAGCGGTGCCGGGCTGCGGGAAATTATGCAGAATCAGCCGGTGGATTTGATTCTGCTGGATATCAATTTGCCCGATGAAAATGGCCTGATGTTAACCCGCGCCCTGCGAGAACGCTCAACGGTGGGGATTATTCTGGTTACCGGACGCAGCGATCGGATTGACCGTATTGTTGGGCTGGAAATGGGCGCAGACGATTACGTCACCAAACCGCTGGAGCTGCGCGAACTGGTGGTACGAGTGAAAAATTTGCTCTGGCGAATCGACCTCGCGCGACAGGCGCAACCGCACACTCAGGACAACTGCTATCGCTTTGCCGGTTATTGCCTGAATGTGTCGCGCCATACGCTGGAGCGGGATGGCGAGCCGATTAAACTGACCCGCGCAGAGTATGAAATGTTGGTGGCATTTGTGACGAATCCGGGCGAAATTCTCAGCCGTGAACGTCTGCTGCGTATGCTCTCTGCGCGTCGGGTGGAAAACCCTGACCTGCGCACCGTCGATGTGTTAATTCGTCGTTTACGCCATAAACTCAGTGCGGATTTACTGGTGACACAACATGGCGAAGGTTATTTCTTAGCCGCTGATGTGTGCTGATAAAAATAAACCGGACGAAATCCCCCTGGTGACAGCGAGCGGCGGATATGTTCGCGGTCGGCATTTTTCGGCGTCATGACTAAAATCGGTGGGCTGACATTATCAGACACCGATTGCCCCTGTAATTGCCTGATAGCCTGCTCAACCGCCAGTTCCCCCTGCCAGACCATTTGATCGCTGGCAGCCATAATCACTCTTCCCCGCTTCAGCCCGCGATACACCTGATGTGAAAGATAAAACGACACCACGGTAAGCGGCGTTTTCAGGTTGCGCCCTTCCCCCATTGCCGCCTCTGCCGCAATGGCCGTTCCGGCAACGACGTCGATTTCTGGATGGCGTTCCAGCATCTCCTGCAGCAGGTTACGCTGGATTTCAATATCGTTATCACCGAGCGCAATATCAACAATACGTACCGGGCTTCCGGCAATGGCTGCGCGAAAACCCTCTACCATCTCCTTACTGCCCCCGGCGTTATCGGGGCCGGGCATCAACAGCACGTTCAGTGGTTTACCGTGCGCCCATTGCACCAGATATCGCCCTGGTTGATAGCCCATCTGAAACCAGGGCACACCAACGCGGCTTTTCACCTGGGGAGCATCAATAGCATTTACCAGTTCGATCACCGGCAGACTTGCTACCTGCTTTTGCAGGTCGGGAAATGAGGTCGTGCTACTACCGAGCAAAATGGCCTCTGCGCCCCACTGTTTACACTGGTCGATTTGTGCTTGCTGGGTAGCCAACTGGCTGTAGCCGCCTGCCTCCAGCACTTTTAAATCCACACCGTAGCGGCGAGCAGCCTCCTGCATACCATAGTTCAACGATAACCAATATGAATCTTTCAGGCTGGGATAACGCGCGCACAGTTTCCATGCGCGTTTGGCTTTAAGCGGCGTAGAGGCTTGCACCGTGAAATGCTGCGCATCATGCCAGCGCAACAGGTTATCAGCCGAAAATGCCGGCAACATGAAAAGGGAAAGAAGTAAAAATAGCAGTACGCGCATGATAGCCTCATCAATAATAAGGCTTTATGCTAGATGCATTCCGCTTTGCGACTCAACCTTTTTCACCTAAAGTGCACCGACCGTGAATTTAACCCTGACCCGAAGACTCTGGATGGGCTTTGCCCTGATGGCGCTGTTAACCCTGACCAGTACCCTGGTGGGATGGTACAACCTGCGCTTTATCAGCCAGGTGGAAAAAGACAACACTCAGGCATTGATTCCTACCATGAATATGGCGCGCCAGTTGAGCGAAGCCAGCGCCTGGGAACTTTTCGCCGCGCAGAACCTGACCAGTGCCGATAACGAAAAGATGTGGCAGGCGCAGGGGCGAATGCTCACCGCACAAAGCCTGAAGATTAATGCGTTGCTGCAAGCGTTACGGGAACAAGGTTTTGACACCACCGCTATTGAACAACAGGAGCAGGAGATCTCCCGTTCGTTACGTCAGCAAGGGGAACTGGTGGGGCAGCGTTTGCAACTGCGCCAGCAACAACAGCAACTCAGTCAGCAGATAGTCGCTGCCGCCGATGAGATCGCACGCCTGGCGCAAGGTCAGGCGAATAATGCGACAACTTCCGCTGGAGCGACCCAGGCCGGGATTTACGATTTGATCGAACAAGATCAGCGTCAGGCTGCTGAAAGTGCACTCGATCGGCTGATTGATATCGATCTTGAGTATGTTAACCAGATGAATGAACTGCGCCTTAGCGCTCTGCGGGTGCAGCAAATGGTGATGAATCTGGGGCTGGAGCAGATCCAGAAAAATGCACCAACGCTGGAAAAGCAGCTCAATAATGCGGTGAAAATTCTGCAACGTCGGCAAATACGCATTGAAGATCCGGGTGTTCGTGCGCAGGTCGCAACAACGTTAACTACCGTTAGCCAATATAGCGATTTGCTGGCGCTGTATCAGCAGGACAGTGAAATCAGCAATCACCTGCAAACTCTCGCCCAAAATAACATCGCCCAGTTCGCGCAGTTTAGTAGCGAAGTCAGTCAGCTGGTCGACACCATTGAGCTGCGTAATCAGCACGGGCTGGCACATCTGGAAAAAGCCAGTGCACGCGGGCAATACAGCCTGTTATTGCTGGGATTAGTTTCTCTTTGCGCACTGATTCTGATCCTCTGGCGCGTGGTTTATCGCTCAGTCACGCGCCCTCTTGCAGAACAAACGCAGGCGCTGCAACGCTTGCTGGATGGTGATATCGACTCCCCTTTCCCGGAAACCGCTGGCGTACGGGAACTGGATACCATCGGGCGGCTGATGGATGCGTTTCGCAGCAGTGTTCATGCACTGAATCGCCACCGCGAACAGCTGGCGGCGCAGGTCAAAGCGCGTACAGCTGAATTGCAGGAACTGGTGATAGAACACCGACAGGCACGGGCGGAAGCAGAAAAAGCCAGCCAGGCAAAATCGGCGTTTCTGGCGGCGATGAGCCATGAGATCCGCACACCGCTGTACGGTATTCTCGGCACTGCTCAACTGCTGGCAGATAACCCCGCACTTAACGCCCAGCGTGATGATTTGCGGGCAATTACTGACTCTGGTGAATCGTTGCTGACCATCCTCAACGATATTCTCGATTATTCCGCTATCGAAGCAGGTGGCAAGAATGTTTCGGTCAGCGATGAGCCCTTTGAACCGCGCCCGCTGCTGGAAAGTACCCTGCAATTAATGAGCGGAAGGGTGAAAGGTCGCCCGATTCGCCTGGCAACAGAAATTGCCGACGATGTACCGACTGCGTTAATGGGCGATCCGCGGCGTATTCGTCAGGTCATCACCAACCTGTTGAGCAACGCCCTGCGTTTCACCGACGAAGGGCACATTATCCTGCGTAGTCGCACTGATGGCGAACAATGGCTGGTCGAAGTGGAAGACAGCGGTTGCGGTATTGATCCCGCGAAACTGGCAGAAATCTTCCAGCCATTTGTTCAGGTAAGCAGCAAACGCGGCGGAACCGGGCTGGGGCTGACTATCAGTAGCCGTCTGGCCCAGGCGATGGGCGGCGAACTGAGCGCCACCAGCACGCCGGAGGTTGGAAGCTGTTTTTGTTTACGCTTGCCGTTACGTATTGCCACTGCACCCGTGCCCAAAACAGTCAATCAGGCGGTACGTCTGGACGATTTGCGTTTGCTGTTAATTGAAGATAACCCGCTCACCCAGCGAATTACTGTCGAAATGCTGAACACCAGTGGTGCGCAGGTCGTTGCAGTAGGAAATGCCGCGCAGGCAATAGAGGCATTGCAAAATAGCGAACCGTTTGCTGCCGCACTGGTGGATTTTGATCTGCCGGATATCGACGGCATTACCCTTGCCCGGCAACTGGCACAGCAATATCCGTCACTGGTTTTGATTGGCTTTAGCGCCCATGTCATTGACGAAACACTGCGACAGCGTACCAGCTCGCTATTTCGCGGGATTATCCCTAAACCGGTGCCGCGTGAAGTGCTCGGTCAATTACTGGCGCACTATCTCCAACTGCAAGTCAATAACGATCAACCACTGGATGTATCGCAACTCAATGAAGATGCTCATTTAATGGGGGCGGAGAAGATCCACGAATGGCTGATATTATTTAAACAACATGCCCTGCCGCTTCTCGATGAAATCGACATTGCCCGCGCCAGTCAGGATAACGAGAAAATAAAGCGTGCCGCACATCAGCTAAAAAGCAGTTGCTCGAGTCTGGGAATGCGTAGCGCCAGCCAGCAATGCGCACAACTGGAGCAGCAGCCATTATCTGCCCCCCTTCCACACGAAGAAATTACACGCAGTGTTGCCGCTCTGGAAGCATGGTTAATAAGAAAGACCTGAACGCGATTTGAATCAATATCAGCCAGTTAAGAACAACTAGAATAGTGGCATTTGGTATGCAACTTAACGGACTGGCAAAATCATGGCAGAGAAAAAAAGAACCCGCTGGCAGCGGCGGCCAGGCACGACGGGCGGCAAATTACCGTGGAATGACTGGCGCAATGCCACGACCTGGCGTAAAGCGACGCAATTATTACTGTTGGCAATGAATATTTATATTGCCATCACGTTCTGGTATTGGGTGCGCTATTACGAAACGGCAAGTAGCACGACATTTGTCGCCAGACCGGGAGGTATCGAAGGCTGGCTACCGATTGCCGGTCTGATGAATCTGAAATATAGCCTTGCAACAGGTCAGTTACCGTCCGTCCACGCCGCCGCGATGCTGTTATTGGTCGCTTTTATCGTCATCAGTCTATTACTCAAAAAGGCCTTTTGCTCATGGTTATGCCCGGTTGGTACGCTTTCTGAATTAATCGGCGATCTCGGTAACAAACTGTTTGGTCGGCAATGTGTCCTTCCCCGCTGGCTGGATATTCCTCTGCGCGGCGTGAAGTATTTGCTGTTGAGTTTTTTTCTCTATATCGCGTTATTGATGCCCGCTCAGGCGATTCACTATTTTATGTTGTCGCCCTACAGCGTGGTGATGGACGTTAAAATGCTCGATTTCTTTCGTCATATGGGGACCGCGACATTAATCAGCGTGACCGTTTTGCTGATTGCCAGCCTGTTTATTCGCCATGCCTGGTGTCGTTATCTTTGCCCATATGGCGCGCTGATGGGCGTGGTTTCGCTATTGTCGCCGTTTAAGATTCGTCGCAATGCCGAAAGTTGTATCGACTGTGGCAAATGCGCAAAAAATTGCCCATCACGGATCCCGGTAGATAAATTAATTCAGGTACGAACAGTGGAATGTACCGGCTGTATGACTTGCGTAGAGTCATGTCCGGTAGCCTCAACATTGACCTTTTCACTGCAAAAACCTGCGGCAAATAAAAAAGCCTTTGCGTTGTCTGGCTGGTTAATGACGCTACTGGTTCTGGGGATTATGTTCGCGGTGATTGGTTACGCAATGTATGCGGGAGTATGGCAAAGCCCGGTGCCGGAGGAATTGTACCGACGCTTAATTCCACAAGCGCCAATGATTGGTCACTAAATTAGCAACAAGCGGAACATCACCTCGCACGGGTGATGTTCACAAAATCACATTATTTTGATTTTGACATCATAACTTTCAAGCCCGGTCATTTTTTCTCGTGCGGTGAAGCGAATTTCAGAGACTTCTTTCCCTGTATTCTTGTTCAGCTCGGCGATTTTTTGCGCGATAAAGTCGGCGATTTCCGTTTCGGCTTGTTTTTTTAACTC
>ENA-UEQB01002779-UEQB01002779.1-human-gut-metagenome-genome-assembly--contig:-NODE-2779-length-11994-cov-7.839557_pt1 | contig 11994 bp, 9 predicted proteins | sample MGYA00242901_ERZ507918 | MGnify/ENA primary metagenome ERZ507918 (study PRJEB26167, sample SAMN06115405) | human gut metagenome | host: Homo sapiens | place: China:Sichuan | collected 2016-04-06... | reverse complement strand
TCAAGATGTACGGTGCGCGTTGGCTTATTTTCTGTTGATGTTCCTGTTCCGCGGGATGCCGTTCATCGACCTGGCATATCTGCGCAAGCAAGATGTAAATGGAAACTATATTGTGTATAGCCGCCACAAAACGGGGCGGCAGATGAGTGTACGCATTCCCGGGAAAGCGGTGCGGTTGATGGAAGAGTTCAAAAGCAAAGCCCCTGATTCCATTTACCTGTTTCCTATTTTGGACGGAAAAGGCAAAGGAAGGAGCGGGCAGATGAAAAAGGACAAGGAATTGTATTTGTCCTACTTGCAGGCACTGCGCCACTTTAATAAGAAGTTGGAGAAGGTGGCGGCGCTGTTGTTGCCCGGTGCAAGGCTGAGTTCGTACACGCCGCGCCACACATGGGCTACACTCGCGTTCCATACCGGAGTAAACATCGGCATCATCTGCAAGGCACTGGGACATTCCTCTATCAAGGTAACGGAAACTTACCTGAAACCTTTTGAGAATGAGAAGGTGGATGCTGCGAATGATGAACTGATATTCTCTGTTGCAGAAGGCAATGGAAAAAAGAAAGCTGCATAAGAAATGCTGTGTATCAGCGTATAAGGAGTGGGGAAGTTACTTACCAAGTAACGGCGTTAAGAACCGGAATTACTTACCAAGTAACGGTGTATAATTGTGGCAAAGTTGAAAATAATCCTTCATTTATCCAAACAAAAACATAAATAATTGTATTTGTATTTATAAAAAATACAGATTAAACAACACATTACTCAAGAAAAGCACATATTGCCACGGCTATTGTTCATAAACACACGCACAGCCTTACTCCATCTCTGACTCTTCAAAAATGGATCACCCCCTTATTCTCTTTTCGGGTCTGTAAAGTCCCTTTTTCTGCTAAATCATCGGAAAGAAAACGCTTTTTCTTTCTTTGTCAGCAAGTCGTTTTCCGTTACTTGGTAAGTAACGGAAAAAGCAAACAACCTACATCATGTTGACAGTTTTCACACAGACCGCCATAGCCGTTCTGCAAGACATATCATTAGGTACTTGTCTGGAATCGGCTACCTTCCGTCTTTCGGAAGATGAATTACGCGAACTACTCCAAAAGTTGGAATCCGGTGAGCTTATCCGCCTTTTGCCCGACCGGGTGGAAGGACTTCTTTCTTCCTATGAGCTTTGCCGCCCCTTACGCGAACTGTCCCTTCTGGAAGTGATTGAAGCCACGGGCGAACCCATCAACTGCAAGTATCCTACCCCTGAATCCTTTTATAGCCGTCACGGTAGGGTGGCTCAAAAGATGGGTGTTGCCAATCACATGGTACGCCTGTTCCTGAATGACATCAAACTGTGCGACTGGTAATCCCCACTTAGCATCCCGATTTATGCATATACCTATTCTATATAGACGCTTATTCCTCTGTTGTGCAGCATTGTTCGCATTGCTGCCGTCCGTTCATGCGCAGACCGAATCTGCCCCGGATGTACTCGGCGCGCCTGTGGTGCTCTATTTCCGCTTTGACAAGGCGGTGGTAGACAGCGGGTACATGGACAACGCCCGCACCCTGCACCACCTGGGCGAAGTGCTTTCCAACCCCCGCCTGGCGGATCGGATCGACTCCATCCATATCCTTTCCTTTGCCTCGCCCGACGGCGACCGGCTGCACAATGAGCGGTTGGCGCGCCAACGCTCCGTTGCAGTGAAAGGCTATCTGGTCTGGAAATATCCCCACCTCGACCAGCACCGCATCCATCCCCGCCCGCAGGGCGAGAACTGGCAGGAATTCCGCCGGCTGATAACCGAAGACCGGGAACTGCCCAACCGGGACGAAGTGCTTCAAATCCTCGACCGTGTCCCCGACACCGACCGTTGCAAGGCATTGCTGCGCAAACTGGACGGGGGAAGTTCCTACCGCTATATCAACGACCGGTTGCTGCGCTACCTGCGCAACGCATCCGTATGTACGGTGTGGATGCGTCCGGAGACTCTGCCCGCTTTGCCCCCACCTGCGGCTCCCCGCCTTGAACAGACGCTGCGGACACCCGTGGCGGAAATACCCGCAACGCCGTCCGCCCGCCCGCTGCCGGCGGTACGCAAGCGCCCTCTTTTCGCCCTTAAAACGAACCTGCTGTTCGATGCCGCCCTGATGCCGAATGTGGAGATAGAAGTCCCCTTGGGCAAACGCTGGTCTTTGAACGCCGAATATATGTTCCCGTGGTGGCTTTTCGAGGACGGCAAATATGCGTTGCAAATCCTGATGGGCGGGCTCGAAGGCCGTTACTGGCTGGGCAGCCGCAATCATCGCGAAGTCCTTACCGGCCATTTCCTGGGTCTATATGCCGGTGGCGGCAAGTACGACCTTCAGTGGAAAGAGAGCGGCTACCAGGGCGAATTCTTCATTGCCGCAGGCATCAGCTACGGCTGGGCCACGCGCATCGCCCGCAACCTCAATCTGGAGTTCAACATCGGCATCGGCGTGCTCCGTACCGACTACCGCCACTACCATGCACAAAACCGCTACCAAACGCTGCTTTGGCAGGAGAACGGCCGGTACACCTGGTTCGGCCCCACCAAAGCCAAGATCTCGTTGGTGTGGCTGCTGAAGGGTAAGTCGCAGAAAGGGGGTGTGGAATGAAGATAGTAAACAAGTTGACAGGGAGACAAGTTGACGAGGGGCTGCGCTATGCTTTCTTCCTTGTCGTCTTGTTAACTGGTTCCCTCGTCAACTCCTCTTGCGATCGTCGCGAACTGACCTACTCCGAGACTTCGGAAGTCGTTCTGACTGCCGACTGGAGCCGTGCCGACCTTGACGAAGAGAAAGCCTATGGCTCCACCGCCATCTTCTACCCGCAGGATGGCGGCAAGCCCTGTGTGGCGCTGATGGGCGACCGTACCCGCTCCACCGTCCGCCTGCCCCTGGGCAGCTACGATGTGGTGCTTTTCAACCGTTCTTTCGACGACTTCGGTGCAGTGGCCTTTCGCGGACAGGACAGGTTTGAAACACTCGAGGCATACGCCCGGAAGGTCGAGACGCGTTCGGACACGCGCATCATCGTCTCCTCGCCGGAGAAGCTTGCCACCGCCGTGATACGCAATTTCAAGGTGACGGCCGGCTGTGAGCTGCACTTCGAGCCCACGCCGCTCACCCGCAAGATACAGACAACGCTTCGGGTGAAAGGGCTTCACAATGTACGCAATGCCCGTTGCACACTGAGCGACATCCCGCTCTCGGTGTTCCTTGCCGACGGCCGTCCGAACACGGATACAGGCAGCCAGGAGTTTGTGGTTGCCAACCCTGTCTTCGACGAAGGCTCTCAGGTTGACGGCACTCTGACGGGCACGCTCAATGTCTTCGGCATCAACACCGAAGCGCCCCACGACGTAACCCTCAACGCGCAGCTGATAGACGGAAAGACGGAAGTGCAGCAGCAGCTAACCGGTGTTACGATCAGAGAGGCGGACGTAGGAGACAACGTCCTGGTGCTGTACATCGAAGCATCCAGCCCCGAACCCCTTCCCGACGTGAAGCCCGAAGGCGGTAGCGATTCGGGTTTCGATGCCGATGTAGGCGAATGGGGTGAGGAGACAACGGAAGAGATTCCCGTCTGAATCATAATAGAAAACAATTTATCAATCAAATTTATACTTAACAACAATGAAGACAAAACATTGGTTTATGGCGATAGCAACCTTAGCGATAGCAGGGTGCTCGCAGAACGAAATTATGGAAAAGAAAGCGGATGCGGACAAAAGCATCGGGTTCAATGTGTACACAGGAGTGCAGACAAAAGGGACGGAGACGACGAATACTACGCTTGAAAGCAGCGCTACCGGTGGCGGAAATGGCTTTGCAGTTGTGGCGTTGATACCAAAGAGTGGTGGTAGTGATTATGATGTATATATGACGCCAAGACACGTGACAAAGAATGCTGATGGCAGTTGGACGTATTCAGATATCGCTCACTGGCCTGTAGGTGGTGAGTCATTGAATTTTTACTCGTATGCGCCGTATAGCGATACTTTTGATGGCACGAACAATGCCGGTGGTGGCATTAAAACTAAGCCTTCAAGTACGGAACTCTTTAGCTCAACCACTCCGAGCATCGAATTCACAATCAAGAGCGATTGGGATAAGATGGTAGACTTGGTAGCGGCAAAGAATGAGAGCGTAGGCCCTACGGACAATGCAGTCAGTGTAGCATTCAGCCATGTGCTGACTCGTATTGGCTTTAAGGCAAAAACTTCTGCAGATATAGGAACGGGCACGACCGTGAAAGTGAAGAATTTGGAAATTGTAGGTAGCAGCACCAATAGCAGTAGTTGTTTCTATGAAAAGGGAACGTATAATATTAAGACTGATACTTGGTCAGATACCAAAGCAAAAACGAGTAACTATACGATCACCTTTACAGACGGTGTGAACGTCACATCCGCCGGAGAAAATTTGTTAGGAACTGATAAATATCTCTTCTGCATCCCCGTATCAAATTTGAGCGAGAATGCGATAAAAGTAAACATCACCTATGAAATAACCTCAAACAGCGTCACTTCTCAGAAAACGCAAGTTGCATCTATCCCTCAGAGTCATTTTGCTAAGGGCACAGCATATAGCTATCTCTTTACCATTACCTTGAAGGGAATCAAATTCGAGTTGGGTACTATGGGGTCTTGGGGTTCTCCAAGCGATACGAATTTAACCCCAGTTGATCTCCCCAATCCCTAACCATTCCCCCCAGCAACCGACATGAAAGGAATGAAACCCCTACTGTTCACCGCAGGCTGCACGGCCCTTCTGTGCCTGGCAGCCTGCGATACAGGCAAGGACACCCCGGACACCCCGCAAGGCAACATCCCGGTAGGCTTCTCCGGCGACCTGCCTGCCACAAGGGTATTGCAAGAATACGCCTCGGCATCCGATCTGTCCTCAATCGGTGTGTTCGCTTACTTCACCCACGGATCGTTCAATTCAGGCAGTGCCACCCCCAACTTCATGTACAATCAGAAAGTGGAGCGGCAGTCATCTCCCAATAACTGGACATACTCCCCCGAGAAATACTGGCCCAACAACGAGTCCGACAAACTGAGTTTCTTTGCCTACGCCCCATATGTGGACGAAACGGCAGCAGGCGCCCCCCTTACCTTCAAGGATAAGACAACCGCAGGCTACCCCGTGCTGACCTACACCGTCCCCACAACGGAAGCCGCCCAGATAGACCTTCTTGCCGCCGTCCCCTTGATAGACCAGACATATAGCGGGACATCCGGCAACGTGAAGTTCCAATTGAACCACGCCCTGACCAAAGTCACTGTCAAGATAAAGAACGATGAAAGCCATACCGTCAAAGCCGTCACCTCGCTGACTCTTTCCGCCCCTGCCGGCGGCCAACTGACTTATCGTGTCCCGACATCCACCGGAGCAACTCCCTGCGTATGGAGCACCCTGTCCGCCAACACCGGCTTTACAGCAACTCTGAGCAGCACCCCCATCCCTGTAGAGGATACGGAAAAACTCCTTGCCACCTTCTACCAGATTCCCGTCGGCAATCCCTCTTCCGTTTCCCTGACCCTGACCTACACCGTCACCCGCAAGAACAGTACAGGCAACACGGACAACGTTACAGTGACCAAAGAGAACATCTCCCTTCCCGCCACCCCCGAATGGAATCCCGGCGCTTCCGTCGGCTACGTGCTGAACGTCAGTGGCGACCGCCTCACCATCGACAGCGCCCAAGAAATATCGTGGGCGGAAGGAGACAAAACAGAAGGTGAATTGAACTAACAAAGCCCCAAACCATTATGAAACAAACATTTACCCACTTCATTTACGGATGCCTCGTGCTTTCCGCCATATCCGCCCTCTCGGCCTGCCAGGATGTCGATGCCCCCTCGTGGCAACAACAGCCATCCCCCTTGCAAGTCTCCGCCGCCATTGCTGCGGAGAAACCGCTTTCGCGGGCCGATGCCGTGCTTTCCTATGACCGGACTGGCTTTCTGACAGGTGATATAATAAAGGTGGAACGGCAAGACGCTACCACCGGCCTTTCTCCCGCTTCCTGCACCTACCAACTCTCATCAGCCGGGGCATGGGAGTGGACAGCCGCTGCGGCAGAAACCACCGCCGGTCCCTTCTATACCTACGAGAACGGGAAAAACTTTACGGCCACCTATCCCGCCGATTTTAGCGGAATAGCCGCCGACCAGACCGCTGACGGCTTCCGGCAGAGCAACAAACTGACCGCCACCGCCACTGCCACAGACGGGAAAGTTTCCTTCAACTTTGCCCCCGCCTTCACCAAAATAACCGTCATCGTCTACTATCAGACCGCCGAAGCCGTGCCCGCCGATGTACTCACCCTCACCGCCACTGCACTTCGTGGCGGCACAGGCAGTGAATCCGTGCAGTGCCTGTGCAAGACCACCGCCGCCGCTACCGAGCACACCTGGTCGGGCATCATCAACCCCGGCACCTACACGCTAAGCATCAGCCTGGGAAGCACCACCTATACCGCCGCCACCAGCAAGCAGTACAAGGCTGCCACCCACTACACCTACACCCTCTACCGCCAGGGCGACCGTCTCCGGTTGGGAAGCATCACCACCATTACCGCATTCCCTGCCACCGGCACCTCTGCCGGTTCAGATATCAGTGCCTCTTAAAATTCTTTATCAACAATGAACACCAAACCCATACACCTGTCCATCCTCTCCGTCCTGCTCGCCCTGACCGCCTGCACCGACGGACACGATTCCCTTCCGCCCGTCAATACCGGCGGAGACATCCTTCGTATCTCTTCCGTCACGATGGAAGGCGCCGCCGGTGCCGCTTCCCGCGGCATCATCACAGAGGTAGGTACCGGAACGGAGCAACTCTCCAGCATCGGCGTCTACACCGTAGGCGTCAACGGAACAAGCGAAACCGAATACAAGCCCGCCCACGGCAAGAACACGGGCATCTACAAATATAGCGGCAGCACCTGGACTTCCGACGCCACGCAGCCTGCCGACGCCCTGCGCCTGCCCACCGACGGCACTACTTCCATCCGTGCCTACGCCTGGCATCCCGCCACTCTGACCCCTGCCTATCAGTCGGACGGCAGTTCCATCTCGGGCGTCAACATCCACTCCACCGACATCCTCTTCGATGCCGCCAACCAGGTGGACTATCTCTACTCGGAGCCGGCTACGCCTACCGCCGGCACCCCCGTCACTTTCACCATGAACCACGCTATGGTGAAACTCACCTGCCAGGTCTACAAAACCGCCTCGCTCACCGAGGACATCCACCTGACTAAACTGTCCGTCACCGAAAGCGGCAGCAAATGGGTCACCGGAGAGGGAAAGATGAAGCTGACCGACGGAGTGTTTACGGGCCTGACCAATACCTCGCAAATCGTGATGGCCGCCGCCGGAAACGATGCTTCCAAAGTCGTGGGCGATGTCTCCAGTCCTGCATCCGTCTACTGCCTGGTAGCCCCCACCGCTCCCGCCAGACTCCGCTTCGAGCTGGAAGCGGAAAGCGCCAACCAGCAATATAGTTTCCAGACTTCCTACGTCACCCCTTCAGGTACATCCTGGACCAAAGGGCAGCATATCCTGTTCACCATCAAGCTCGACGGTATGAACGCCCAGGTCACCGGCATCCAGGTTTGCCAGTGGGACGAATATACCGACACTTCCATCCCCGTCAGCCCCGAGCCCGAACCTGCCACTGTCAGCTTCTCCCTGCCGCAGGCGGAAACCCGCGCATTGGGAGCCGCTGCCGCTACCGAAAACCTTGCCAGTGGCACCCTCTTCAGCGTCTATGCCTACCGCGACGGCAAGCGCCTGGGCGAAGGCGTCTATCAGGTAGATGCTACCGCCACCCTGGCAAGCCCTGCCACGATAGGCGGTACGTCCAAACCCCTGAAACTGACCAAAGGAAAGTACGACCTCTATTTCTTCTCCTATAACTCCACGGCAACGGGTACGGGAGATTACCCGGTCCTGCCCGATAACAGCACCGCCGCCGTCGTGCCCAATGGCAAAGACTTCCTTTTCACTTCCCTGTCGGAAATTGAAATCCGGGCAAACCAGTCTTCCGGCACGGGCACAGACCAAAAGACGTTCTCCGTCTCCCTTGCCGGGGCCCCCTTCCGCCATCAGTGCGCCCGTGCCAAGGCCACCCTCGAGGTGCAGGAGAAGCCTGTGAAGCCGGAGACGGTGACAGACCTTTCCATTAAGCTGAAAAACCTGTCCGCCAGCGGCAGCTATGACGCCTCTGCCGGCAGCTGGAGCATGGGCACCCGGGCAGATGCCACCCCCCTCTCTTTCGTGACCGGTGGAAGTTTCACCCCCGCTTTCACATCGCCCCCGCTGCTTCAGACGTCCACCCCCGAAACCTTCCTTCTTCCGGTAGACGCCTCGTCCGATCCTCTGAAGTTCGGCCTCTCCATGACCGTGGGATATACTTCCACCTTGTCGGGGGGCGGGACAAAGACGCAACAGGTGAAACTGGAGAATTACGCACTGCCCAAGCAACTGCAAGCCGGCAAATCCTATAACTTCGTGTTCCGCCTCACCTTCTACGGCGACTACAAGCCCGTGGGCGTAGTGCTCGATATCGAAGAATATACCCCCGTAAGCCTGCCCGCAGGCGGAGTGGGGGAAGACTAACCCTAAAAACAGATATGAACCCATATATGAACCCTAAGAAACGAACCCTCGGAATAAAACTCTCCGTTTGCCTGCTGGCAATCGGCAGCCTGCTGCTCTCTTGCACCGGCAGCCCGTCGGCGCTCCGCCTCTCCCTTTCGCTTGCCATGCCCCAAACGGTTACGGTGGAGTCGCGCAGCGTAACGGCAAGTGAAGTGACGGTGAGCGATGTGCGTGTATTTCAATTCGCAGAAGACGGAAGCCTGAAAAACAATCAGAAGTATGAAAGCAATAAAATCACCCCGGATGCTACCACCGGCTTATCCAAAGTCACTACGGGCGATACGGATTTTGATGACGTAACGAGCCGCTTCTATATCGTTATCAATACCGCAGACGCATTGAATGCCCTGCCCGCCACACCTTCCGATGCTACCGATGAAGGCAAGCTGTTGGCATATACACATACCGAATCCGGTATAACTTCCGCCCCGCAAGTGATGGTCTACGGCCCATATAACTATACGGGTACTTCTTCCGGCAACAAGACCGCCTTGCAACTTCTTGCCAAGATGCAGCACATCGGTGCGCGGGTAGATGTTTCGTGGACTATCCCCACCGGCGTGAACCTTACCATCACCTCGGCATCCGTAGAGAATATCCCTACCAAGTATTACCTCTATACGCAGCCTGCTGTATCAGACCTTGAATATACTGCTTCCCAGGACATCACCTTTACCGAAGGCAGCACCGGCTTCACCTTCTATATGCCCCGGAACGAGAAAGGCATCGGCACCGCCACCACCCCGCAGGAGAAGGGCATCCCCGCGAAAGGTCCTTCCGGTAGCCTGACGGGTTGCACCTGCATCGTGCTGAAAGGAACCTACCGATACAACAGCGCCGATACGGACGGCATCGCCGTTGAATACCGTTTCTACCCCGGTGCCGACATGATGACTAACTACAGCATAGAGCGTGGCAAAGCCTATCAGCTTGCCATCACTCTGAGTGGCGCCAACAGTGCCGACGCCCGCGTCAGCCTGACGGACAGTAATGTGTTCGGCATCGACAACATCGACGGCGCCGACGACGTGAAACACGATATTGAATTCTAAAAGCATTTCACCCAACGACAGAGAACAACCCCATGAAAAGAAGATTATTCCCTCAAATAGCCTTATGGCTGCTGGCATCCGGCTTCTGCTCCGCCTGCCAGGACGAAATCATAGCAACCCCGCCATCCGTCACCGACGGCAATACCGTCTCCGTAGAAGTCACTTTCGACACCGAAGACGTGCAGGATGCCTGCGACCTGCTGCCGCAGCAAGGCGCCGCCACCACGCGCACCGCCAGCCCGAAGGGTGGAGCCATCAAGGTGGAGTTGCTGCCTGCGGCGGCTACCCGTTCGATAGAGCAGGAGAAGCCTACTGCGCTGACCAATGTATATATAGCGCAAAAGAAATCGGATGGCACTATCGTGATTCTTAATAGTGGCAAGCCGTTAACTCTAAGTCTGGGAACCAAGCAGACCTTGACCGGCCTGCAGGTAGACGACGACAGCCAGCTCTACATCCTTGCCGCCAACGGCGCCACGCTGAATGTTACGCCCTCAGCAAGCAACCTTGCCGATTGGGCAGTGACTTCCGCATCGGTAAATAGTGTGGAAACAGACATTAGCAAGATGCCCTATTACCTGCACCTGAAGCACGTCAAGATAACCAGCGGCGGCATTATCCAGAGCCTGCAAGGCCATGATGCCCGCCTGCGCTTGCGCCGTCTGGCGGCACGTATCAACATCACCTGGCAGTTTCAAGGTGATATTGCTAAATATTATACCCTGCGGGAAGTCACCTTGCAGGATACCCCCTTGAAATATCACGCCTTCCCTTTGGACGGAAAGGATACCTATCCCGACCTGATAGACCAGTATTATACCGCCAAGCTGTACGATGCAGGCAGCGGTAGCAGCTCCACCAACATCCAAAACACCGCCTCTTGCTGGATAGCCCGCAACGTGCGCGGCACGGCAAATATCTCCAACGAAACCATGCGCAGCAAGGACTATGCTCCGCAAGGCAGTTCCTACCTTCTGTTCGTAGCTACCCGCAAGGACAATCCGAAGCAACGCCTTACCTACCGCATCTACCTGGGCGGTAACTCCATACAGGACTTCAATGTGCAGGACAACACCAACTATACCTACGGCCTCACCTTCACCACGGACGACAACATAGCCAATAACGACGACCGCGTCCAGTTGCTCGACGGCTCTGCCGCTTCTGTGGGGAACACCACCTTTGTCCCCACCGCCAACTGCTTCATGGTGAAGCCCGGCGGTAGCTTCCACTTCGACCCGTTCCTCTTCCATCGCGTAGAGGGTGGGGTAGAGACAGATGTGGAGAATTCCGTGCTGAAAGGTTGGGCTGCCAGCCGTGGTGGTATTTGCTATGTAAAGGTGTTATGGCAGACGCGCGAGAACGGCGATACGGGCGACCCTGTGCTGGGCGTTGTCAACAGTAGCACCGATCATACCAATATCGTGGAACTGACAGGTACCGACAATAAATCGTTGGCTTCCGTAGTTACCACCGGATATACCGCCCCTGATCAGTGCCACATCCATTGCCGCGTAGCTCCCAATACTACCGGCGGAAACGGCGTGATAGCAGCGTATGATAAGAATGGCGATATCTTGTGGAGTTGGCATCTTTGGGTTACGGATTATGCGCCCGATTCTCACGGAAACGCTTCCGTTTTAGGTGATCCGAATAAACGGAAACAGAAATATGTAGGGAACGGAGCGGCTGATCAGTTGCCTATGATGGATAGAAACCTGGGAGCATTGGCAGGCTATGTAGAACTGCCGGCAGCAGATGATGCATTTGCAAGGTCGAGAGCCGCCGGTACTATGTATCAGCGTGGACGAAAAGATCCGTTCTTAGGTAGCTTTTCTTCAAAAACGATTAACTCAGTTACTGTTGGTACCAACAATACAGCTCCCATAGATGGTTTACAGAATATGTATGGTCCCGATGGATCTTCTTTTATACCACGTATAGGAGATAATACCATATATAACTGCGTATAAGAATCCATACAAATCATATTCTAATGGAACTCAGTTCGATTGGCTTGTTAGTCCTGATAGAAATTCAAATACTTGGGATGATAAATCAAATGGAGTACCATTAAAAAGTTTCCATGACCCCTCACCTGCAGGTTGGAGAATCCCTTCCAAAGTAAATTTTACAGCTTTATTTAACGGGAATACGACGGGTGAAAGGGCAAGTTTACAACTCCCCAGAGGTATAACATCAAAAGATGCAGCTAAGACTTTTATTACAAATAGTGTGAATAAGGGTCTTTT
>ENA-UEQB01002776-UEQB01002776.1-human-gut-metagenome-genome-assembly--contig:-NODE-2776-length-11997-cov-5.372987_pt1 | contig 11997 bp, 8 predicted proteins | sample MGYA00242901_ERZ507918 | MGnify/ENA primary metagenome ERZ507918 (study PRJEB26167, sample SAMN06115405) | human gut metagenome | host: Homo sapiens | place: China:Sichuan | collected 2016-04-06... | reverse complement strand
AAAATCGTTATAAATAGGGATTGTTTTGCATGGAGACAATCCTTATCTTTGCAAAAAAACAAACTAAACCCTGACTTAGGTGCACAGAATAAATGTGTAAGATGACCGAATGAAACAATTGTACCTACATATAATGAAGTGGTTTCTGCCTGTACTGTTTATCTCGTACATGGCAGGAATCACTTTGTTTACTCACTCCCATGTGGTCAACGGAGTTACAATTGTCCATTCACATCCATTTAAAAAAGGCAGCGAACATAGCCATACGACGGTTGAATTCCAACTAATTCATCTCTTGAGTCATGTGTTGGTGACCGACAGCGGTTTGATACCAACATTCTCTGTTGCTGCTTTATCTCTATTATGCATCCTGTTTGTCCGCCCGCAAATTGAGCAATTTCACCGTTCTTGTCCGGGCGTAATATCTCTTAGAGCACCTCCTGTCGCTTAGTCTATCTTTTTGGGGGAACAGTATTAATGTATTAGGATCAACGATTAACGATCGCTGCTTCCCTTTCCCTTTATTATTATTTTTCGAATTAAAACATTAAAAGACTAACGACAATGAAGAAATATCTTTTAGTCCTGGTCGGCCTGTGCTGTGTCTTGTCATACGCATTGGCTGAACGTCCGGACTACCCTGAACTGAAGAAATCCGATGCGAATATAATAGGTCATGTACTGGATAAAAAAACGAAAGACCATCTTCCGTACATCACTATCGCACTGAAAGGAACGACCATAGGAACCGTGACCGATGCTACCGGGCATTATTTTTTGAAGAATTTGCCGGAAGGAAATTTTATACTGGAAGTTAGTTCAGTAGGTTACAAGACAGTGACCCGCAACGTAACTTTGAAAAAAGGAAAGACACTGGAAGAAGATTTTGAAATAGAAGAGGATGCGATTGCTCTCGACGGAGTAGTAGTTTCCGCCAACCGGAGTGAAACGACACGTCGTATGGCTCCTACTTTGGTGAATGTTGTCGACCTGAAACTTTTTGAAACCACCAACTCTTCCACTTTATCACAAGGACTGAACTTCCAGCCTGGAGTGCGTGTGGAGACAAATTGCCAGAATTGTGGCTTCCAGCAAGTCCGCATCAATGGTCTGGACGGACCATATACACAAATTCTGATAGATTCGCGTCCCGTATTCAGCGCCCTTTCCGGAGTGTATGGACTGGAACAGATTCCTGCCAGTATGATTGAGCGTGTAGAAGTGATGCGTGGGGGAGGCTCCGCCTTGTTCGGTTCTTCAGCTATTGCAGGAACGATTAATATAATCACCAAAGAGCCTTTACGTAATTCGGGTCAGCTGTCGCACACCATAACTTCTTTAGGAGGAAGCTCCTCATTCGATAACAACACCTCACTGAATGCTTCATTGGTGACGGACGATCATCGTGCCGGATTGTATATCTTTGGTCAGAACCGTTATCGGTCGGGATATGATTATGACGGAGACGGATTTACCGAACTGCCCAAATTGAAGAATCAGACAGTGGGTTTCCGCTCTTATCTGAAAACAAGTACTTATTCCAAACTGACCTTTGAATATCACCACATGCAGGAATTCCGTCGTGGAGGGGATATGTTGAACCGTCCTCCTCACGAAGCGCATATTGCGGAGCAGTTGCAACATTCTATTGATGGTGGAAGTTTGAAATTCGATTATTTCTCTCCGGATGAAAAGAACCGTCTAAGTGTCTTTGCATCGGCTGCCAATACAGACCGGGACAGCTATTACGGACCGGGTAACGATCCTCTGAAAGCCTATGGAAAGACAACGGATTTAACCGCTATGGGTGGTGCACAATACGTACATACGTTTGACAAGTGCTTTTTTATGCCTTCTGATCTCACGGCAGGGCTTGAATATAACCGTGACCGCCTAAAAGATAACATGTGGGGATATAACCGTCACACGGATCAGACGGTGAATATTTACAGTGCTTTTCTGCAGAACGAATGGAAGAACGACCGTTGGGGGATTCTGATTGGTGGTCGTCTGGATAAGCATAATATGGTGGATAATGTGATCTTTAGTCCCCGTGCCAACTTGCGTTTTAATCCTACCCAGAATATTAACCTGCGTTTAAGCTATTCTTCCGGATTTCGTGCTCCGCAGGCTTTTGATGAGGATATGCATATTGAAAATGTGGGCGGAACGGTGGCTATGATCGAGCGTGCAAAGGATTTGAAAGAAGAGAAATCCCAAAGTTTCAGTGCTTCTGCAGATATGTATCATCGTTTCGGAGCATTCCAGACGAATTTGTTGATTGAGGGTTTTTATACAAGACTGACCGATGTTTTTGTATTGGGCGAACCTTACGACCGTGGTGATGGTATATTAGTGAAAACACGTAGCAATGGCCCCGGTGCTAAAGTGATGGGATTGACACTGGAAGGTAAAGTGGCTTATCTTTCTATCCTGCAAATACAAGCGGGATTAACTTTACAACGTAGCCGGTACGATGAACCGCATAAGTGGCATGACGATGCACCGGCAGAAAAGAAGATTTTCCGTACTCCCGATACATACGGTTATTTCACTGCTACTTGTACCCCCATCAAACCTTTATCTATTGCTTTGTCAGGAACCTATACCGGCAGGATGTTGGTGCAACGTATGGATATCACCGCCGAGAATGCCGAACTGGGTGAAATGCCTGAAAGAAAAGCGGAAGCAATCAGAACACCTCGTTTCTTTGATTTGGGAGTGAAACTGGCTTATGACTTCAAGTTATACAAAACGGTTGATTTGCAATTAAACGGCGGAGTTCAGAATATTTTTGAGTCTTATCAGAAGGACTTTGACAGAGGAGCTAACCGGGATTCCGGTTATATTTACGGTCCTTCTTTGCCGAGAAGTTTTTTTGCCGGAGTAAAGATCAGCTATTAATCGGTCATAAAAATAGTTTCCCGGCACGGTACTTTTTGTTTCCTGCGTTGAAACACTTTGTTTCAAACGGTGAAACGATTTGTTTCACACCGGGAAACACTTTGTTCCAAGCCTTGAAACTAAAAGTTTCAAGCGGCTGAAACTAATATGTCGTATAGAACCTGTTCTTTTCTCCTTGTTAATCATTGATTGATCGGGCGGTGATAGGTGATAGATGCGGTGATAGGTTGCAAACAACCTGTCACCACCCCTGAAATCCCCATGAATAAGAGCTTTTGGAAGTGTCGGTGATAGGTGATAGAGGAAAGTGAAAAAAACTCTGTGTAGAGATGGATCAAACCATATCTTTATCGACCCCGAATTTTTCTCCTGTCTGACATTTACCGGCAGGTTCCACATGTACCAGAATGTCGTATACATTATCTACCGAATTAATGATGCTCTTCTCCACTGCATCGGCAATCTCATGGGCTTGCGTGATCGTGATTTGTGGATTCACTTCTATATCAAGGGTAATCATATAGAGATTCCCTATCATTCGTGACCGGACGCGATGCGGATTACTGGCACCGGGCACTTTCTCTACAGCCTCGAATATCTTATTATATACATTGACATCTTTCACCCCGTCCATTAGCTCCACATTGGAATCAATGAAGATGCTGATGGAAGATTTGATGATAAAGAGACTGATTATCAATCCTGTTATCGAATCGAGTATCGGCAATTTGAAGATAAAAGTAAATATCAATCCTAACAAAACACTGGTTGAAATGACAACATCATTACGCATATTGATAGCGTTTGCCGTGAGCATGGAACTGTTGATCTTCTTTCCCTGTTTGTACTGGTATGAAGCCAGTAAGAGTTTACCGATAATAGAAAATATAGTGACATAGATGGCGATAGCCGATGGTATCTCTTTCACTTCATCTGAAAAGATGTTTTTAGTGGATGATAGCAACATTTGTACACCGGCATAAAATATCACGAGTGATAGAATCTTTGTTGCGATCCCTTCCGCTTTCTCATATCCGAATACATATTTCTTTGAAGGAGGGCGGTTGATGAGGCGTGCCGTAAAAATCATAACGATAGAGATAACGACGTCGGTTGCCGAGTCGATACCGTCGCCGACTACGGCTAAACTACCGGCAAATAAACCGATTATGATTTTGGATACGGACAAGATTGCATTGCCAATTGTGCTGATCCACGAGGTTGTGATTAGTATTTTCTCTCTTGACATTGAAGTGACTCTTTATAATTGTTTGTAATGGGATTGGGGAGCAAAGATAAACATTAATAGGAGTCTGTGATATGAAGTCGCAAAAAACTTTTTCTGCCTTTTTAGTAGTTTATACGTTTTAGTTGTATTATATATAGATGGTCAATTAAAAACAGGACAATTAATTTATTAAATAGTTAACCGCATGTTCAAAAAACTAAGTAGCTCTTTTCTCATTGTGTCAGCTTGTATTTTTTCTTCTTGCACGCCTACCGTCAAGCAAGAGATTGCAATCTTACCTACCCCCGTTAGTCTGACCGAGCAGTCTGGCTCGTTTGTTTTAAAAGATGGAATGAAGATTGGGGTTTCCGATCAGTCCTTGTTTCCGGCTGTCGGGTATCTGCAGGAGATTCTTCGGAATGTCATATCGTCTTCTGTTGAAGTCACTACCGATAAGAGTCAGGTAGATATGTATTTTCAGTTGAAGGATACTGTTGGAAAGCCCGGCTCTTATAAACTTGAGTCTACGCCGGAGTATATTCGGGTAGAGGCAACTGACTATTCGGGTATTATTTCTGCTATTACTACTATTCGCCAGTTGCTTCCTGCAACGATAGAAGTGCAGGGAGAGAAACAGAATTATTCTATCCCTGTCGTGCAAATAGAAGATGCGCCACGGTTTGAATGGCGTGGATTTATGTTGGATGCTTCCCGCCATTTCTGGAATAAAAAAGAAGTGAAGCATGTATTAGATCTGATGTCTTTGTATAAACTTAATAAGTTCCACTGGCATCTGTCCGACGATCAGGGTTGGCGTATAGAGATCGAGAAATACCCGTTGCTTACAGAAAAAGGGGCCTGGCGTAAATTCAATACGCAGGATCGTACCTGTATGGCACGTGCGAAAGAAGAAGATAATACCGATTTCCTGATTCCGGAAGATAAGATACGCATTGTGGAAGGAGATACGCTGTATGGAGGTTATTACACTCATGATGATATAAAAGAAATAGTAGCCTATGCTACGCAAAGAGGTATCGATGTCATTCCCGAGATCGATATGCCGGGACATTTCCTGGCAGCTATCGGTCAATATCCGGAATTGGCGTGCGACGGATTAATCGGGTGGGGGGAAACTTTCTCTTCTCCTATCTGTCCGGGCAAAGATACAACGCTGGAGTTCTGCCAGAATGTGTTCAAAGAAGTTTTTGAACTTTTCCCTTATGAATATGTGCACATGGGTGGTGATGAAGTGGAAAAAGCCAACTGGAAGAAATGTCCTCTTTGTCAGAAACGGATTCGTACGGAGAAACTGGGTTCGGTAGAAGAACTTCAGGCATGGTTTGTACGTGACATGGAGAAATTCTTCCTTGCCAACGGAAAGAAACTCATAGGCTGGGATGAAGTGGTATCCGACGGATTATCTTCCGATGCTGCCATTACCTGGTGGAGAAGTTGGGCGAAAGATGCATTGCCTACGGCAACTGCACAAAAGCAGAAAGTGATTGCTTGTCCGAATGAATATTTCTATTTCGATTATGCGCAGGATCAGAATTCAGTAAAGAAAATACTTGCGTATGATCCGTGTGCAGACGAGCGGTTATCGCCGGAACAGAAGAAATATATCTGGGGTGTGCAGGCGAATCTCTGGGCTGAATGGATTCCGACAATGAAGCGCATTGAATATTTGATTGTTCCCCGTATGATAGCGTTGAGTGAAATAGCTTGGGCGGAGCCGACAGCTAAACCGGGTCTCGAAAAATTTTATCGTCAGCTTGTTCCGCAATTTAAGCGGATGGATGTGATGAGGGTAAATTATAGGGTGCCTGATTTGCAGGGATTCTATAAAGTGAATGCATTTATTGATGAAACAACTGTGGAATTGACTTGCCCGTTACCCGGTACTGAAATACGTTATACGACAGACGGCAGTATGCCTACCAAAGAATCAGCTCTTTATAACGGTGCTTTGGAAGTTGGGAAGACTACGGATTTCGCTTTCCGCACTTTTCGTCCGGATGGTTCTCCTTCGGATGTGGTGCGTACCAAGTATGTAAAGGCTCCTTATGCGGAGGCGGTGACTGCTCCGGCTGCTTTGCAGCCCGGCTTGAAAGCAGTATGGCACGATTTCCGTGGTAATCTTTGTGCGGATATTGATGTAGCTCCTGTCAAAGGGGAGTATGTGGTGGAATCGGTATCCATTCCCGAAGAGGTGAAAGGAAATATCGGTCTGGTATTGACCGGCTATCTGGAAGTTCCTGCCGATGGTATCTATACATTTGCCCTTCTCTCGGACGACGGTAGCACATTAATGCTTGACGGTGAATTGTTGGGAGATAATGATGGAGCACATTCGCCGGTAGAGATTATTGTGCAGAAGGCTTTGAAAGCCGGGCTTCATCCGATAGAGGTACGTTACTTCGATTGTAACGGAGGCGTATTGCAGATGGAACTGGTGAATGAAAAAGGTGAAAAAGAAGTATTGCCAAGTGCATGGCTGAAACATGAATAACTATTCTGTTGTTTCAATCATTACTTATTCGTTATTGTCTGAATAGCAAATTTCATTATTTTTAGGTATTGTCCGTCTTGCCGGCGAGCTGTACCTTTGCAGAAAATATTTGAAAACTTATGCGAATCAGTGAGAGACGAGTCGAGATTAATCATATATCAAAGGTGCACATGCACCGGATTGAATGGGATGAAGAGAGCTTATAGAAATATAAGCTCTCTTTTTTTTGAACGATTTCGAATATTGTTCTTTTTTGAAAACAAGCGATAAGTTAAATGATTGTCGAACTTAATATAGATTGAACGTACGTTATGAGTACATTGAAAAAACTTCAGAACTACATGGGTAAACGGAAAGTGCTTTTGCCTGCGGCAATGCTGCTGTCTGCCCTAAGTGCCCTGGCGGGCATGTTGCCTTATATCCTTATTTGGCTGATTGTGAGAGAACTGCTTGAACACGGAGAGATAACCTCTTCCGGTAATGTGGTGACGTATGCCTGGTGGGCGGCAGGCATGGCCGTGGCGAGCATCGTCCTTTATTTTGCCGCATTGATGTCTTCGCATCTTGCAGCTTTTCGGGTTGAATCGAATTTGCGTAAAGAAGCCATGCGCCAGATAGTGCGTATGCCTCTCGGCTTCTTTGACATTAATACGAGCGGACGTATTCGCAAGATTATAGATGACAATGCAGGGGTTACCCATAGTTTTCTGGCACATCAGTTGCCCGACCTTGCGGCTACTTTTCTAGTGCCGTTGGTAGCTGCCATACTGATTTTTGTGTTCGATTGGATACTCGGTCTGGCATGTATCGTCCCTGTAATTATTGCCATGCTGGTTATGGGTTTTATGATGAATGCGGAGGGACGGCAGTTTATGAAAAGCTACATGACCTCTCTGGAGGAAATGAATACCGAAGCTGTAGAGTATGTGAGAGGAATTCCCGTAGTGAAGGTTTTCCAGCAGACTATTTACTCTTTCAAAAACTTTCACCGCTGTATCATGAATTATAATAAAATGGTATTCGGCTATACACGAATGTGGGAGAAGCCGATGTCGCTCTATACCGTAATAATCAATGGTTTTGTGTTTTTCCTTGCTCCGTTGGCTATTTTGCTGATTGGTTATTCAGGTAATTATGCATCGGTATTACTTAATTTCTTCCTGTTTGTTCTCATTACTCCTGTATTCTCCCAAAGTATCATGAAGAGTATGTATCTCAATCAGGCTTTGGGGCAGGCGAGTGAAGCTATCGGACGTCTTGAGAATCTGGTTGCTTATGAGCACCTGACTGTTGTAGAGCATCCACAACCGGTAAAAGAATTCAGTATTCAGTTCGAAAAAGTTTCCTTCAGCTATCCGGGAGCTAATCAAAAGGCGGTGGATGATGTTAGTTTCACTATTCCGCAAGGAAACACAGTAGCTCTTGTCGGAGCTTCGGGCGGAGGGAAAACAACGATTGCCCGTCTAGTTCCCCGTTTCTGGGAGGCAACGGAAGGGAAAGTTTTAATAGGTGGCATCAATGTAAGAGAAATCGCTCCCGAAGAACTGATGAAATATATTTCTTTCGTGTTCCAGAATACAAAGCTGTTCAAGACTTCTCTGCTCGAAAATATCAAATATGGTAATCCCGACGCGACAATGGAGGAAGTGGAACGGGCAGTAGATATGGCACAATGCTGGGAAATTATCAATAAACTTCCGCTCGGACTGAATACGAAGATTGGTACGGAGGGAACATATCTCTCCGGCGGGGAACAGCAACGGATCGTACTGGCACGTGCAATCCTGAAAAATGCTCCCATCATTGTACTGGATGAGGCGACTGCTTTTGCCGACCCCGAAAATGAGCATCTCATCCAGCAAGCCTTGAAAGAACTGACAAAAGGAAAAACCGTATTGATGATTGCTCATCGTCTTTCAAGCATCACTGATGCCGACAATATCCTCGTCATTGACAAGGGGAAGATTGCGGAACAAGGTACACATGCCAACCTGCTTGGAAAACAAGGCATCTATTATCATATGTGGAATGAATACCAGCAATCTGTCCGCTGGACAATAGGAAAGGAGGTTTCTAATGATTGAAGTAATAAAAAGACGTTTTGCCCTTTCAACTAAAGGAGCGAAAGATTTCTGTAAAGGTGTGTTTTTCACTACACTGCTCGATATTGTATTGATGTTGCCGGCGGTATTTGTTTTTCTTTTTCTTGAGGAATATCTTCGTCCTGTGTTTCAGCCTTCGGCTTCGGTGACGCATGGTATTCTCTATTATAGCATACTCGGTATTGTCTTTATGATAGTCATGTATATATTTGCGGTATTGCAATATCGTAGTACCTATACCACCGTTTATGATGAGAGTGCAAACCGGCGTATCTCATTGGCGGAAAAACTTCGCAAGTTGCCTCTGGCTTTCTTTGGCGAAAAGAATCTTTCCGACCTCACCGCCACGATTATGGATGACTGCACTGATCTCGAGCATACTTTCTCGCATGCGGTTCCCCAGTTGTTTGCTTCCATTATCAGTATTCTGCTTATTACCGTCGGCATGGCATTTTATAACTGGCAGTTGACGATTGCTTTGTTCTGGGTAGTGCCGCTTGCTGCCGCAATCCTTCTTTTCTCGAAGAAGGAAATACAGAAAAGCAATGAAAGTAATTATCTGAACAAGCGGATGGTGACCGAGCATATCCAGGAAGGACTCGATACCATTCAGGAGATAAAATCCTACAATCAGGAGAGAGACTATCTGGAAAAACTGGATGCGAGCATTGATACCTATGAAAAGGTATTGACTCGTAATGAACTGGTGCTCGGCATGTTGGTAAACGGTTCCCAGAGTGTATTGAAACTCGGACTGGCAAGCGTTATTATCGTTGGTGCCAATCTCTTGGCTTCGGGTACGGTTGATTTGTTTACCTATCTTATATTTATGGTTATCGGGTCGCGTGTGTATGCTCCGGTCAGTGAGGTGATGAATAATATTGCCGCTTTGTTCTATTTGGATGTGCGTATCAATAGAATGAATGAGATGGAAGCATTGCCGGTACAAAACGGGACTACCGAATTCACTCCTCAAGGTTATGATATCGAATTCAGACAGGTAGACTTTGCTTATGAGCAGGGAAAACAAATTCTGAATAACTTGTCTTTTATTGCCCGGCAAGGTAAAAAAACGGCTTTGGTTGGTCCTTCGGGTAGTGGCAAGAGTACGGTGGCCAGGTTGGCGGCACGTTTCTGGGATATCCAGTCGGGAAAGATTACCCTCGGCGGGCAGGATATCAGTCGGATTGATCCTGAAACTTTGTTGAAAAACTATTCCGTTGTCTTTCAGGATGTAGTTCTTTTCAATGCTTCCATTATGGATAATATCCGTATTGGCAAACGGGATGCTACGGATGAGGAAGTCCGGAGAGTTGCCCGCTTGGCACAATGTGATGAGTTTGTCACTAAAATGCCGCAGGGATACCAGACGATTATCGGTGAGAATGGAGAAACATTATCCGGCGGTGAGCGTCAGCGTATTTCCATTGCCCGCGCTTTGTTGAAGGATGCTCCGATTGTTCTGTTGGATGAGGCTACGGCTTCGCTTGATGTTGAGAATGAAACCAAGATACAGGCAGGTATATCTGAATTGGTACGTAACAAAACGGTGCTGATTATTGCGCACCGTATGCGAACCGTTGCCAATGCCGACAAAATTGTAGTATTGGAGAATGGAAGTGTTGCTGAAATGGGAACACCGGAGGAATTGAAAAAGAAAAATGGTATATTTGCCCGGATGGTGAACAGACAGGTTACAAATATGAATTGATAAGTAGCAACGATACTATGCAATTTTTGAAAGGAGATATACAAGAGGGAATCTTGAAGGCAGCCGAAGAAGTGTTTCTGGAAAAGGGATACAAGGATGCCTCTATGCGTGAAATAGCTTCGAGGGCAGGGGTGACGGTGAGTAATATCTATCATTATTTCACCAATAAGGATGAGATATTCCGTACGATTCTGAAGCCGGTGCTGAATGAATTGTATGCCAAGATATACAGTCATGATGCTAACCAGATGACGATAGATGTTTTTATAAATTCAGATTTTCAGCAGGCATCTGTGCAGGAGTATATTGATTTGGTTTCCGAGCACCGCATCCGATTGTGTATGTTGCTTTTTCAGGCACAGGGATCGTCTCTGGAAAACTTCCGCGCCGAATATACCGATGCGATGACACGTACTATTTTTGTCTTTTTTCAGGGGATGAAGCAGAAGTACCCGCACCTGAATATAGGTATCACCGATTTCTTTATTCATCTCAATACGGTGTGGCTGTTTGCTTTGCTCGAAGAACTGGTGCTGCACCACGTGAAGAAAGAAGAAATGCAGAAATTTATAGCAGAATATATAGCCTTTGAAACGGCAGGTTGGAAGGAGCTCATGAACGCATGAGCTCCTTCTTTTTTTTGAACGATTCGAAAGATTGTTCTTTTTTAAAAACTTAGTGATATATAAATAAATGGTATGAAAGAAAAACTGAATTTGAATGCGGTAGAAGAGACATTGTTGATCACTCTCTATATGCGCGCCAAAGAAAGCCGCCGCAAAGATGCCATCATCCATGATGAGCTGGCTTGCGAGCTGGTGGACAAGATTGACTATGATTTTGCCAAGTTTGACAAAGCCTCTATGAGTGCTTTAGGCTGTGTTATTCGGGGAAGGCACTTCGACAGGAAGGTACAGGATTTTATTTGCCGGATGCCGGAGCCTGTCGTTGTGAATATAGGCTGTGGGCTGGATACCCGTTATCAGCGGATTAAAGAGAAAAAGAATGCAGTGTTTTATGAACTCGACCTACCCGAAGTAATGTCTTTGCGTAAGCGATTACTTCCTCCCCCGGATAAGAACGATATTCCTTTGGCGGCTTCGCTGCTGGAATCCGGCTGGATGGATGAATTACGTGAAAAACATCCGGATGCCCGCTTTATATTTATTATCGAAGGAGTAGTGATGTACTTTTATGAAGAGCAGGTCAGGACATTGTTGCAGCGTTTGGCATCCCGTTTTCCCGGAGGAGAGATTCATTTTGATGTCTGCGGAACCATGTTTCAGAAGAAGAGTGTGAAAAATGATTCGGTGAAGCATACCAATGCGCATTTTCGTTGCGGAATCAATGACGGACGTATCATTGAACAATGGGTGCCTCAACTGAAGATGAGTGACAGTCTTTCTTATATGGACATCGAGAAAAGACGTTGGGGGGTCAAGGGAGTGTTGAGCCGGCTGATGCCGGGGCTGGCACGTAAATTTAGTAGTATATTAGGATATAAAATAAAAGAAGAATGAAAAGAAAGAGTGGTGTAGCC
>ENA-UEQB01002770-UEQB01002770.1-human-gut-metagenome-genome-assembly--contig:-NODE-2770-length-12015-cov-7.671637_pt1 | contig 12015 bp, 10 predicted proteins | sample MGYA00242901_ERZ507918 | MGnify/ENA primary metagenome ERZ507918 (study PRJEB26167, sample SAMN06115405) | human gut metagenome | host: Homo sapiens | place: China:Sichuan | collected 2016-04-06... | reverse complement strand
GAGGAGACCCAGACCGGAGAGATGGCAGAATTTGAGGCAGAGGTAAAATAGCTGTTCGCAACATAAGCTCCACGAAGGGCTGTTGAATGAGAAAAAGTAGTCGGCTTTTGGAATGTAGGCATTTGTCAATGTGAGTGAAGCTAAGAAGTGTTTGAGCCAATCTATCGCTCCTGATGCAATGACATAGTTTCCTAAGGCGACGGCGATAAATAAGGTCAGCCAATGCAGGGGATAAATACGTGCGATGCGTGCTACCCAAAAAGCCCGTTTGGTTATCTTGTTTTCACTGAATCTCTTCTGGTAATTGTAGGCTATGATAAAACCGCTTAGCACAAAAAAGAAACTGACACCCACAAATCCTTCTTTGAAGAAATGGGTGTCAAAGAATTTATCTATAGTATAGCAATGTGCTCCAAACACCATCAAAGCAAATATAAACCGTAAGGAGGTAAGTGTGTTTATCATAGCTCTGTATTTTGTAGCTTTTTGGGATCTTTTTTATTTTGACCCTTCAAATATACGAAAAGAGGAAGGTTAATGTCTTTTAGGCTGTTCTTTTTTAGTGGATTTTCGCATTTTATCATAAAAAAGAGACTTACATGTGCTAATTATGCAAGTCTCTTGATATAAAATACCAAATATAGTATTCTCTTTTTAGAAAGTATAATAAAAACCTCCCATCCATACCCCACCTTTATCCAAAATGAGTATATTTGCCCGCATCATTCTATTTTTTAACCTTAAAAACACAGTTTAAATGCAGCGTAAAACTCCGCAAACATCTGATATTGACGATGAAACACTTTTTGCTAAAGTGGAGCGGGGAGATGTAGAGGCATTTACTGCGGTTTATAATAAATATCACAAACTGCTTTATGCATTGGCCTATCGCTATTTGATGAGTTCTGCGATGGCAGAAGACGCTGTGCAGCACGTATTTACCCGTTTCTGGGAATTCCGTTCGGAGCTTCGGGTAGGCATCAGCCTGAGAAACTACCTGATAACAATGACTAAAAATCATATACTCAATGTGATACGCAATGAGAATACCGCCCTTACCAAGAATTATGAGATAGCTCAGGGCACCCCTGCTTACGAAGATACCCTTGTTGACAGTCTGGAAAAGAAAGAACTGATGTCCATCTTTTATAAGGCAGTCGATATGCTGCCGCCCCAAAAGCGGGAAATCTGCCTGATGAAGGTGCGCGAAGAACTCTCCAACCAAGAGATAGCCGACCGCCTGAAACTCTCTATCAATACAATCAAAACCCATTATTCCGATGCGCTGAAACTGCTGCGTGTTCATTTGGGTAAATTGCTAATTTTTGTTACGTACCTCACCTTGTTAAGGTATTTAAGTGTCTATTTAACAGTATGAGTACAGAGAATATGAATATACCTACAGAGAAACAGATACAGGAAGTGCTGGCAGGGACATCTACTCCTGAAGTTGCCCGGATCGTAGCGGCTTGGTTTGCTACCGATGAGGGTGCGGCCTATCTGGCTAAAAGTATGGACCGTGATGCCGTACAGATCAAACAAGGATTCGAAGAACTCTATGTCAATCACGAAATCCCGTCCGAAGAGATGTTTGCCCGCATCCGCCGCAACATCCGGCAGAAACGTATCCGCAGGATTACTTTCCGTGTGGCAGCCGTACTCATTCCGTTTGTGCTGCTGATAGGGCTGTTTGTTCAGGTGAATACCCGTGTCGATCTGCTGGGTGATTCCGGTTACGAAGAAATCTATGTGCCCAAAGGTGAGCGCCTGCAAATGATGTTTCAGGATGGCACACGTGCTTATATAAATTCAGATTCACGCCTGAAGTATCCTAAGAAATTTGCGCTGTCCAGCCGTGAAGTCTATCTGGAGGGCGAGGCTTATTTTGTAGTCTCAAAGAATTCCCACCGACCTTTCATTGTCAATCTTAACGGGCCTGCCGTACATGTTCTGGGAACTTCGTTCGATGTTCAGGCCTATCCGGAGAATAAGGATATCACAGTCTGTCTGGACGAAGGTCGTGTTAATCTGACACTTGCTTCAGATAAGAAATATCCGTTGAAGCCCGGTGAGAAACTTGTCTATAATAAAGAAAGTGAGCGTTGTACCATTACCCGACATGCTGATATTCATCTGTCTTCCTTGTGGAAAAAGAATGTGATAGCTTTCAAGGATGCCCCGCTGTCCGAAGTTATCAAAGTGCTGAATCGTTGGTATGATGTGGACTTCAAGATAGAAGACCAGTCAGCTTGGGATGTATACTTTACGATTACATCAGAGAATACGCTTCTCGAAAAAGTTCTGGGTGATCTGGAAAAGATTGCGCCGTTACGGTTTGAATATAAAGAGGCTGAAAAGGAAGTGATAGTCACAAGAAAAAAAGAGGATTCCCGTTTAATGCATTGATTATGTAGATTTGATTTGTAAATAATACGTGAAACAAAAGTGCGTATTGCAGGTAAAATTCCGTTCAGTAAAGTGCGCATTGCAGGTAGTTTACGCTACATTAAACTTGCGCATTACAGAAAGTATCCTTGTTTTGCGCATTGACTATATTAAATATTGAATTGTATGATATTTAAACGTAAATGGAGATGGGTAATAATTCAAGACTATTCTGCATACCCCGTTAATAACCGTGAAGAGCGTTTTTAAAGAATAAGAGGAACGTTTTTTAAGAATGTTGCCGACGTTTATTAACAGCGTAGAAATCGATCTTAAAACTAAAATAGAATATATGTATACAAAAAAGGCGATAATTCTTCATGAGAATGACCGCCTTTTACCTTTTATACCCGTCATTGTTTGGGGTGAAAGTCACCCGTATTAACTATAATTAGCCTGAATAGCTTAGGAGTAAACTATCGGTTGATTATATGGATTAGCTCCTACTTTAGCTGAATATATTGTCAATTTTATACACTGTTTAATGTTTTGTTGTAAAGGTCTTACTTTTCCCATTTGCTAAGGCTTTAGGTTTATATTAGAGTTTCATTTTAAACTTCTACAAAGATACTACATCAGAAAGGCGAAGTCAAGTGTTTCAGCCCCGTTTTGAATTATTTTTTTTTTATGGTGCTAATATCTGCATCCGGCAAAAGTCATTACCGGAATGAACAGCAATAAAGATATAAATAACCGTTTCATAATCTGTATTTTAATTGATTTGATTCAGCCAGCCGGCAATTAGCGAATGGCAGTTGGATGTTTGTGAAGAGCGTATCCACAGACTTGGAGTCAGAAAGTTGCCTTCCGGAATGAGCCGTTTGGCATCAGACTCTACACTGCTGATTCCACTGCTTGCGCTTGATACGATCAGACCGATACTTTTGCCTCCCATTCGGTTGCCGTATTGGAACAGGAATGTTTGCAATGGGGCGGCCATATTGCTCCACCAAAGGGGTGCGCCTATGATAATCCGGTCGTAATCGGCGATATTCACCTCCACAGGTTTGATTGCAGGATAAGATGCCGCGTCATTCGGCTGGTTCCGGATTGCCTGAATCAACGCATTTCCGATGGCATAGTTGTTGGCGGCATAGTCGAGTCCCTCTTCGGCAGGTTCAACTCTTACCACATCGGCTTCTATCTGTGTCTGTAAGTCACTGACAATCGTATGCACATTGTTCGTGAAACTGTAATACACGATAAGGGTTTTACCCGTTGCCGGATCAGGGTCAGGAGTAGGACCAGGATCGGGAGTAGGTGTCGGAACTTCGGTCTGCGGACCATCCGGTTCGTTACTATCGGTAGAGCAGGCACTCAATCCCACCGCTACAAAAATGGCGAATAATAAATACAGGTACTTTTTCATAGCTTCTTACATATTAAAATAAAACTTTCATTTTCATATCTGTTATTTTTAGTTGTTTCTTTGATGCAAAGATAAAAGCAAAGACCTGCTACGTTTTTGTTGCGAGGCTCAATGTCTTTTGTTTTAGCGACCTACCTGCCGTTGCTGCTCGGCATTGTATCTGTCTCCGACAACGGGAATAGCGGCAACAGCGTTTTCCAGTTCTTTCCACTCTTCGGGAGAAAGTGTAAATTCCAGTGTGCGCAGGTTCTCCTCCAGATGTGCAAGTTTCGTTGTTCCGGGAATCGGTACGATCCACGGTGCCTTCTGGAGCAACCAGCCGAGTGCTACTTGTGTCGAGGTCATGCCTCGCGTGCGGCCGAAGGCTTGCAGCACATTCACGATGCGGGTATTTGCCCGCATTGCTTCCGCTTGGAAGCGCGGCAGGGTCTGTCGGTTGTCGTTGTTTGGGTCGAAAACCGTGTATTCGTTGATGCAGCCGCCCAAAAATCCCCGATTCAGCGGGCTGTATGGAACAAAGCCGATTCCCAGTTCCCGACAGGCGTCGAGCACTCCGTTTTCCTCCACTAGACGGTGCATCAGATGATATTCGCTTTGGATGGCCGTCAGCGGGCAAACGGCATGAGCCTTGTGGATGGTCTCGGCGTTGACTTCGCACATACCCCAGTGTTGTACTTTGCCCTCTTTCATCAGGTCGGCAATAGTCGATGCTACCTCTTCTGCCGGGGTGTTGGGGTCGGCACGGTGCTGGTAGAACATGGGAAGCGAATCGAGTTGGAGGCGATGGAGCGACTCTTCGCAATAGCGACGGATGGTCTCCGGCCGACTGTCCTGACGTCCCGTGCCTTTTCCGTCGATTACTTCGTGTCCGAATTTAGTCGTTACGTTAATCCGGCCTTTGAACTCGGCCAGTGCTTCTCCGGCTAAATTCTCGTTGGTCAGCGGCCCGTAGATGATGGCGGTATCGAAGAGTGTTACACCGCGATCCACTGCTTCGTGCAGCAACCGGATGCATTGCTTCTTGTCCGGATGCTGGCTACGGTTGTAGGTCATGCCCATCACGCCAAAACCGAGTGCCGACACTTCGAAAGCTGCCTTGCCCTTACCCAATATACGATGTCCCGTAATGTGGGCGACATTGCTATTGTTATCAGATGTTGCCGTCTGTTTCGTTTCAGCGGCAAATACCTTGTTCAGTCCGGTGGGCATGGTCAATGCGGCTCCTGCCAGTGCTGCCGTCTTGAGAAATCCGCGACGGCTGATATTCATTTTATTGTTTTCTTCTTTCATGATATTTCTTTTTTTAGTTCCTTGATTATTCTTGCCGGATTGCCCGCAACAACGGTCATGGGCGGCACATCTTTGGTTACTACGCTGTTTGCTCCTATGATAGCGCCGTATCCGACTCTGACACCGGGGAGAATCGTGGCGTTGATACCGATCCAAACTTTATCCTCAATGACAACGGGACGGCCGTAAGTCGCACTGCGGTTTTCCGGATCGGAGTCATGGTTGATGGTAATGATGTTTACTTTCGGACCGATCAAAACATGTTCGCCGAGTGTAATGCCGCCACGTCCGAAAAACGTGCAGCACTGTTGGATAAAGCAGCCTTTACCTATCTTTATATGCTTGCCGTAATCCACATAAAACGGAGGTAGTAAGGTTACGGACTCATCCACTTCCTGCCCGATGATTTCTCCCAGTATCCGGCGGACTTCATCCGGTGTATGGTAACCGTTGTTCAGTTCGGCCGCTGTTTTCATTGTATCCCAAATGGAGTTTATTAACTCGTCGTATCCTTGATCCGACGGGGAAACAATTTCTCCGTTCAAGTCTCTTGCAAAAATTTCATTCATAATGATGCTTCGTTTAATGTTCTGGTGCAAAGTTACGAAGAGAGCCTCGTAACAACTTTGCTACGAGGCTCAATTAATTTTGTCCTGAAGTTCATTTTACCATGACGGAGCTACACCGTAGGCTTCCTTATATATTTTGGAGAAATGCGACAGGTTCTTGAAGCCCACATCGAAACAGGCTTCCGTCACTCTTTTCTTGCCCGATTTTATCAGGCCGTGCGCTGCCTCCAGACGACGTCTGATAATCCATTTCTGCGGTGTCAAATCGCTCACTTTGGCAAAATCACGTTTGAAGGTTGCCAGACTGCGTCCTGTATAACTCGCGATTTCCCCCATCGAGAGGTCATACATGTAATTCTCATTCAGGTAGTCGAGAATGTCTATTTTCCATGGTTCCACGAAATCGAACAGCGAAGCATAGAGGTTCCTGTCGGTATTGAGCAGTACATACAGGCCCTCGATCATTTTTAACTTCAGTACATCTTCGGAAGGCTTTTCGCCCGCATCAAAATAAGGGATAACCGATTCGAACAGCGACCGAATGTCGGGTCTGTTACTCGGTAATACACGCAGACTTGTTTTTTCACGCTTGGAGTCGGCCGGTATCTGTTGTTGGTTGAGTGTATGGTAAAACTCCCTCAGAAAAGGCCTTGTGAATTTCAGTACGACGGAGCGGTAGGGCTTATTGTCCTCAACCTTTTTTTGCAGCCACATCCGGTTATCACGCCGCATGAAAGCGCAATCTCCCGGATGCAGAACGGTTTTCTTTCCCCGTTCCTCTATTTCCAATTTGCCGGAGCATAGATAAATAAGCGTATGCTCCCTGTTTTCGTGGGCACACCCCCGGTCATCGGTGAAATAGCTCGCTATAAGCACATTCAAGCAATCGAATACATCTAATTGTTCCATATTGTCAGCCTTTTATTTTTGCAAAGGTAGCAAGTTATATTTGCTTTTTATTTGTTGTGAAGCTCAATGTTTTCTCGGAAAAATCATAAGGAACAATTTATCCTATCAAAAAAACACATTATCTTTGCAATACAATTTGAGCTGTTTAGCCGCTTTCCTATCCATGCCTTATACCTCATGCGAATTCTTTTTTATCAGTTTGCAGCCAAATAAATAGCTTCAGACTGTATCAAATATAAATAAAAGCAAGATGACGAGCTACATTTTGAATTGCTGATGACGATTCTTGAGCTTTGGAAAGCCTTTTTCCAAACTTTTTTTCATAAAAAGCATTTTTCCCTCACCCGCTCTTAAATCTTGTGTGTCTACTTAGTATAAAGCGATTTATACCATTGTTAATCTAAAATTTAAGTTATGAAACACAAGATTTTACTTGTTCTGTTTTTGAGCCTTATGGCATGTTTCACCGCCAATGCTCAGAAAGTGACCTTGCAGTTCCGGCAAGTTAAGTTAGCAAAAGTCTTTGATGCTATCACTCAACAAACCGGACTAACCGTGGCATACAGCCGTCCTACCGTTGACCCGGATCGGGTTGTTTCTATTGAAGCTGATAAAGAAGAACTTTCAGATGTACTTATCCAATTATTGAAAGATACAAATGTAACTTTCGAAATTGGCGAAACGAAAATCTATTTGAAAGAAGAATCTGTTTCTGGTACTCTGCAAAAGAGTGGGCGCCTTATAACTATTTCCGGTACAATCGTTGACGAAAAAGGTGAAACGATTATTGGGGCAAGTGTTGCTGTACAAGGAACCACTTTGGGTACTATCACTAATGCGGACGGTGAGTATTCTTTAGCTAATGTGCCGGAGAACTCCCAAATTACTATCTCATTTATTGGTTATCAGTCAATTTCACTTCCAGCCAATGCTAAGGCTTTGGGTAAAATAGTGATGAAAGAAGATAATGAATTGTTGGATGAAGTAGTTGTTATAGGTTATGGAACAACTACTGTGAAAAGTGCTACAGGATCTATTTCTTCTGTAAAAGCCAATGAGTTGCAAAGTTACCCATCTACCAATTTTGCATCTGCACTTTCCGGAAAAATGGCAGGCGTGCAAGTATCACTGCCTTCTGGTGCACCGGGTGGTAGCCCTGTCATTAATGTGCGCGGCATTGGAACTTTGACAGCCGGAAGTAAGCCTTTGATTGTAGTAGACGGTTTCCCGCTAACTGAAGGTTCGGATATTAATAGCATCAATATGAGTGCAATACAGTCTATTGAAGTATTGAAAGATGCAGCTTCTACAGCTATCTACGGTTCAAGAGGCGCAAACGGTATCATAATGATTACTACTAAAAGTGGTAAGACCAGTAAGCCTAATGTTTCTCTTTCAGCTACTTTTAGTTTACAACAACGATATGATAAACTGGAACTTGTAGATGCTTATGATATGGCTCAGTATATGTTGGAAGCACGCAATACTGGTTATGTGAATAAGAATCCCTCTGTTCGGAAAGAGAGTGATGATACTGCCACCAGAAAGGCTAATGGAGCTTCTAAACGTGAACTGATTCCCGATTATCTTTATCCATATTTGAATGGAGAGAAAGGTTTGACAAATACGAATTGGTTAGATGAAATATTCCAATTGGCACCTATGCAGGATTACAATATATCTGTTAGTGGTGGTTCTGAGAAAGCGTTCTATTCATTGTCAGCAGGCTATATGAAACAGAAAGGTATTGTCATTGGTACTGATTTTGATAAATTCTCTGCTAATGTGAACCTAAAGTTGATGCCAAGCAATACTATAACTCTTGGTTTCTCCTTTTCTCCAAGTTATTCTAAGCAAGACACCTTTGATGAGGATGCTATGAGTAGTAATTTCCTGAATATAGCTACCGGTATTTATCCTTTCTTCGCTCCCTATAATGAAGATGGAACATTAGCTATATCGGAACAGATTAAGGCAAATGCCGATACGGATGGAGCATTGTATGAAAATCCTGTTGCCATTGCTAAAAAGGTAGAACGTAAAACGGATAGGCTCAGACTTTTTGGTAATATGTATGCAGAAGTCAAGTTACTCAAAGACTTCAGGTTTAAAACGAATATAGGTGCCGATTATGATGCGTCAATTTATAAATTCTATACCCCTTCGGATATCGGCAAATATCGTGCTGCGGCTCCCCAGCCGATAAGTGCCTCTCAGAGCAACACCAATAGAAAGAATTATTTGATAGAGAATACATTGACTTACAATAAGCTGATAAAAGAACATTCCATACAGGTTTTATTGGGACAATCTTATCAAAGAGAAGATCAGGAATTACTGAAAGTTACTGCAACAGATTTTGGCGATAGTTCTATTAAAAATATAGCAGGGGGAAGTTCTTTTAAAGTAGAACCTTCACAATACTCTTGGGCTATGATTTCATATTTTGCACGTTTGAATTACAACTGGCAGGATAAATATATTTTTAGCGCCTCTATGCGTAGAGATGGTTCATCCCGGTTTGGTAATAATACAAAGTGGGGCATGTTTCCGGCTTTATCTGCTGCCTGGTTAATTTCAAATGAAAAGTTTATGAGTAACTGTTCGGCAATTGATTATGCAAAATTAAGAGTTAGTTGGGGTAAATCTGGTAATAATCAGATTGCAAACTATGGTGCTCAAGCATTAATGTCGAATAATGATTATTTATTTGGTGGCACTTTAGCACCCGGTACAGTCATAAATGCATCTCCTAATCCTGATTTGTCTTGGGAAATGACTTCGACTTGGAATATCGGTTTAGATGTTACTTTGTTTAAATATCTGGGAATTAGTGCAGACTTTTATTTAGCGAATACAAATGACTTATTATTAAGTGTGCCTGTGCCCCAACAATCAGGTTATACCACTTCATTGCAGAATATTGGTAAAGTAAGAAATACAGGTTTTGAGATACGTTTTTCTACAGCCAAAGATATTGAGATGGGGCCTGTTTCATGGAATTCATCATTAAATCTATCTACGAATAAAAATAAAGTTTTGGCACTTGCACCTGGACAGACTCAGATCATTGGTAGCAAAGGATTTTCAATAACCGAGGTTGGAAAATCCATATCCGAATTGTATGGATATGAAATCATAGGAATTTATAAGTCTGATGAAGATTTCAAGAAATATCCTGCTATGCCGGGCACGCAGATTGGTGATTATATTATCAAGAACCAAAATGATGATAATGTCATTAATACAAAGGATAAGAAAAGCTTTGGTTCTCCGCTTCCTAAGGTGGTGCTTGGTTGGAATAATACTTTCCGTTATAAGAGTTTTGAATTGACATTGGATTTATATAGTGAATTGGGTAAGAAACTATATAGCACAGCATTAGCTACGTATATGGATACTGGAGAAGGTTTTGCAGTTACTACAAAAGAATATTTCAATAATCGTTATCATCCGGTCAATAATCCTAACGGAACTTATGCAACTCCTAATATGGGAAATTTCTCCAGTGCACGTAAGGAGGCGCGTATTTCAAATAAGTTTTTCTACAACGCTTCGAACTTTAATATCCGTAGCCTGAAGTTTTCTTATGAATTGCCCTCTTCCTTTATTAATCGTTTAGGACTACAGAGAACTCAGGTTTATTTCCTGGCAAACAATTTATTATTGCTAACTCCATATAAAGGAATGAGCTTAAATGGAAATGCAGCGGATGCATTGAATCAAGGGTTGGAAAGTTATAACTATCCTTTGCCTCGTACTTTTTCTTTGGGATTGAATATAAACTTTTAATATGAAATGAATATGAAAGCACTAAGAATATATAGCATAGCCTTGGGAATGGCGGCAATTATGTTTGCCGGATGTTCCGGAACCTATCTTGATCTGACTCCTGAAATGCAGAATGTTTTGAATAATTATTATAAAGATGCTGAACAGTTAAGAAAGGGAGTCAATTCTGCATACGGGATATTACAAGCTGAAGGCGTGTATGAATTGGCAAATTTAGTCTTGGGAGAACTTCCGTCTGATAACACATGGGATGAAGTTCCGGCAAATGATAATGGTAATTATGGGCAACTGGACTTGTTCTCGATGACTTCGGCCAATACTATAATTGATAAAGCTTGGAGCCATCATTACAAAGGGATTCAGCAATGTAATGTGATATTGAATCGCGTTGATGGCATTGCTGATATGGCTGAGGCTGAAAAAAAGAATATTAAAGGTGAGATGTGCTTTTTGCGTGGACTGATGTACTTTAATCTGGTTCGTATATTTGGTGATGTTCAGTTGGTTACCAAGGAAACTACTAATCCTAATGATTTTTTTGGTCAGGTGAGGACTCCCAAAGAAGAAGTGTATAAACAGATCGTGCAAGACTTGGCTGATGCGTTTGCAATGCTTCCTGATGCACCTGCTGAAAAAGGAAAAGCTGCCAAAGGTGCTGCCGCTGCGTTGCTGGGTAAGGTTTATCTTACTTTAAAGGATTACGATAACAGTTTGAAATATTTGCAGGAAGTGGAAAGGTTTGGATATGCTTTGTTGGATGAACCTGCTGATATCTTTGACGTGAATAATAAGGGGAATAAAGAAATTATTTTCGATGTACAATTTGAATCGGGGGTAAATGGCAATTCGGAAGGTAGCCGGGCATTTCAGAAGTTCAGTCCGTCGGGCACTGTCAGTGGCGCTTTAGGTCATAACCTGCCGACAAAGGAAGTGTACGGGTTGTTTGCAGATAATGACAAGCGTAAATCTGCTTATTTTATTGTGACTAAAAATGGGGTTATAGGAACAGGGAAGTTGAAGCAGACTTCTGCTACTGTTGCTGATGGAGGCAGTAATATCATTGTATTACGCTATGCAGATGTTCTTTTAATGCTTGCTGAATGTTATGCAGAAAAGGATGATGTCTCAAAATCAAACGAATATCTGAATCTTATCAAAAAACGGGCAGGTATTGAAGAAGTTTCAATTGGAGATGCTACATTGATAAAAGAAGAAATAGCACTTGAACGGCGTAAAGAATTGGTCAATGAAGGCCATCGTTGGTTCGATTTGATAAGAACTGGCAAAGCAGTCGAGGTGATGAATGCATACTTTACCAGAACGCCTGGGTATACTGGTATTACAATAAGTGAATTGAACTATGTACAACCTATTCCTCAAGGGCAAATCGATACGGACTCTGCTACAAAACAGAATGAAGGATATAACTAGTTTGTAAGCTGAAATAATTATACAACAATGAGGTGGTTTGTTTTTTACGATAAACCACCTAAATACTCGCATACAATCTGCTAAAGGTTCTTGTTTGTTGAACTTAAAAAGTATTATTATGAGAAAACTCTTATTGCTATTCTTGTTTTTGGGAGGAGTAAGTCTATAGATGTGTTATTCCCAATCACAACCTCTTCCTATAGCAAACCT
>ENA-UEQB01002765-UEQB01002765.1-human-gut-metagenome-genome-assembly--contig:-NODE-2765-length-12026-cov-39.922337_pt1 | contig 12026 bp, 10 predicted proteins | sample MGYA00242901_ERZ507918 | MGnify/ENA primary metagenome ERZ507918 (study PRJEB26167, sample SAMN06115405) | human gut metagenome | host: Homo sapiens | place: China:Sichuan | collected 2016-04-06... | reverse complement strand
TTTTTCCTTTACCTCCCTACATGATTTTGATTAATCCCAGGCGCGGCGTTTCAGCCCAGCTGCACACCTCCACACCGTCCGGAACGCTGTTAATTCTTGCCTTATCTGGCATAATTCTTTCAATTAGGCTGCTTACCGGATTAATTTGATAAGTTCCGGCCGGAGTTCTAAACAACGCATACCAGGTCGTAAAATCCGGATATATGCGCGTTAAAAGCTTGCGCATACGCTTGTCTTTGGCCGCCCAAACATCAGCCCCTACATTCCCTGCCGAGTTTTCGCCAGCTTGCTGGCTCGGCTTTGACAGACCGGACGCAACGTCGGCCGGTGCTATATAGTTAGAGTGTGCTCTAGGGGTATCATTTTGATTCCCCTCCTCGCGCGTTTTTAAATTTAAATCTGGGTATTTAAATATTATATCCTTATGTGGGGTACCATTTTGATTCCCCGGGGAATCAATTTGAGTCTCCGGGGAATCATTTTGAGTCCCCTCTGGGGTATCATTTTGAGTCCCCTCTGGGGTATCATTTTGAGTCCCCTTAGGGGAATCAGTTTGATTCCCCTCAAGAGGTTTTTGCACCCCCTCAAGTGCAAACTCGATACCGCGCTCAATTGTCAGCACTATTTCGTTACTTTGGCTGCAATTTTTACGTGGATTTATAATGACATATTGCTTTTCTTCAAGATTTTTTAAGGCTCGCATAATAGCCGGCCGTGAGGTATGCAGAAACTCGGCAAGCTTATAGTTGCCGATGTAGGTGATATTTGTGTCTTTCCAGCGAAAATTTAATAACGCTGCAACGACAATTTTTTCGGCGTTCGTAATATTGGTCGCCGTGATTATGTCAAGCGGTATTTGTATAAATGCCATGAGGGATAGGCCTTTTATTGTTACAATTTAGCAACTAGCAGAACCTGCGAAACAAATCTGCTAGTTGTTATTTAGTAGTAACGGTAATTCGTTAAAAATTTATTGTCAAATTCAAATTTAAATGCTATGTATAACTCGCTTTTATGTATATATAGGGGAATTTCATGAAAAACTTTAATGATTATATGACACTTGCTATAGACCGCCAAAAACTAGCTAGCAATAACAAATTAGCAAAAGAATTAGGCATAACCTCTGCCTCTATTTCAGTCCTTAATCAAGGCAAAGCCCTGCCCTCTGAAGAAACGATGATAAAACTAGCCGAACTGGCCGGCCTGCCCAAAGAGGAAGCTTTAATTGATTTAAATTTATGGCGTTCAAAAAATAATCCGGAAGTCCAAAAAATTTGGCAAAGATTATCAAAAATGATAGGTCTTCCCGCCTTTCTGTTTACATTTTCTTCTTTATTTGCAAAGGTTTACACATGTTACGATGCTATCAGCAATATCCCGTTTTTTATATATTATGTATAAATTATTCTATTATTGTAAGCGATTGTATTTATTGTGTTTATTATTAAATCAAACACTCTTAATAACGTTTTATGCGACAATTACAGCGACGCTTCAATCAACAGCTTGGTGTAATCATTTTGCGGCGCCGTAAAAATCTGCGCGGCCGTATTCAACTCAACAATTTTTCCGTCTTTCATGACGGCAATCCGGTCTGCCATTGCCCGCACGGCTTTCATATCATGTGAAATAAACAAATATGTGATATTTCTCTGTCGGCGAATATCCTGCAATAATTTAATGATCTGAGCCTGAATGGTCACATCCAGTGCAGACGTCGGCTCATCTAAAATAATAAACTCCGGTTTCAAAACCAATGCTCTGGCAATCGCAATCCGCTGCCGCTGCCCGCCTGAAAATTCATGCGGATAGCGCCTCAGCACTTCAGCTCCCAGACCGACTTCTTCCAAAACCGCCGCCGCCCGCTGCCGTCGCTCTGCTCTGGAGAGCTCAGGATAATGAACGATAAGCCCCTCGGAAACAATATCTTCAATAGTCATACGCGGATTCAGAGAGTTATACGGATCCTGGAAAACAATCTGCATCTTCTGCTTTAAGGCTTTTTTCCCTTTACCGGAAAGGCTCTTTATATTGATTTTCTTATAGAAAATATCGCCGGAAACTTTAATCAGCCCGGCAAGAGCCATACCCAAGGTCGTCTTTCCTGAACCGGATTCCCCGACAATTCCCAAACATTCCCCGCACTGAATATCCAGATTCACCTGATCCAACGCATTTAGATAACTTGTTGTTCTTCCTAGAAAATTCTTTTTAAGCGGATAGCTGACACGCAAATTTTCTGCCTTAACTATAAGTTCGGAAACCTGCGGCCGACTTTCATTCTGCAGCATGGAAGCCGAAACCAGAAGCTTGGTATAATCATGCTGCGGCTGGCGAAAAATATCCTCGACGGCTCCCTGCTCCACAATTTCGCCGCTTTTCATAACGCAAACCCTGTCCGCAATCTGCCGCACCAGCTTTAAATCATGACTGATAAACAGAATTGACATATTCAGTTTTTGCTTCAATTCGATAAGTAAATCAATAATTTGCGCCTGAATAGTCACATCCAGCGCAGTCGTCGGTTCATCGGCAATCAACAATTTGGGCTTATTGGCAATAGCCATTGCAATCATCACCCGCTGCCGCTGCCCGCCCGACAATTCAAACGGATAAGCCTTTTTGCGGATTTCCGGCTGCGAAATTCCCGTCAACCGCAACAAACGCTCCACTTCCTTATCTGCGTTTTTAGGCGAGATGCGCCGGTGCTGCCGCAAACTTTCGGCTATCTGATCACCTATTTTGTGCAACGGATTCAATGAGGACATCGGTTCTTGAAAAATAAAGGAAATCTCATTTCCTCTCACTTTCCGCAAAATTTTATCTTCGGCCCCTATCAGCTCCTGACCGTTAAATTTGATTGAACTGTCAAATGAATGGCCGGCTTTGGGATAAGGCAGCAAACCCAGCACGGACAGCGCGGTAACCGATTTTCCCGACCCGGACTCTCCGACCAAACCGACCACCTCACCGCAGCCAACGTTAAAACTGACATTTTTAACCGCTCGGCGTTCTTCGCCGTCATCCGAATGAAATGAAACCGAAAGATTTTTAACTGTCAACAACGACATCAGTCATTCCTCCGGCTGTCAAAAGCATCACGCACCCCTTCCCCGATAAAAATCAGGAGCGTCAGCAGGCTGGAAAGCACAATAAAAATAGTAATTCCGATCCACGGCGCCTGCAAATTATCTTTGCCCTGGCGCACTAAATCTCCAAGCGAAGGATATTCGTGCGACAATCCCAACCCCAAAAAATCAAGCGCCGTTAAAGCAACAATTGCTTCCGAAAGCAAAAACGGCACAAACGTAACCGTCGCAATCAAAGCATTGGGCAGAATATGACGATAAATAATCCGCATATTGCCGACACCCAAAGCTCTGGCAGCCTTCACAAATTCAAAATTACGCACCCGCAGAAACTCTGCCCGCACCACACCGGTCAGCGATGTCCAAGAAAAGAACAATAAAATCACCAGCAAAGTCCAAAATGTCGGCACAAAAACACTGGCAACAATAATCAAAATAAACAACTGCGGCAGAGAATCCCATATTTCCAGCAGCCTTTGAATAATAATATCCGTTTTGCCGCCGAAATACCCCTGCACGGCTCCAACGATCACACCAATCAAAGAGGAAACGGCCGTCAGAACAAAGGCAAAAATAATCGAAATGCGCAAACCATAAATAATTCTTGCCAGAATATCCCGCCCCTCATCGTCAGTTCCCAACCAATGAACCGCATCCGGCGGCGCAGGCATCTGTGCATTAAGGTCATAATCTATCGTATTGAAAGAAAAAGGAATTATGGGCATAATCATCCATCCGTTCTGCTGAATGTTATGCCGTATCAATTCATCGCGATAATCCGCCGGCGTCGGAAAATCTCCGCCGAAAACCGTTTCATTGTAAGTTTTGAAAATCGGGAAAAAATATTCATTATTATATTTGAGAATCAAAGGCTTATCGTTTGCAATTAACTCAGCGGCAAAACTCACCAGCAACACGCCGAAAAAAATCACAAAAGCATACCATGCCCGCCGGTTCCGGCGAAAGGCCCGCCATCTTCTTTGCGCCAGGCTTTCAATTTCCCGGCTGTTATTGTTTTCCTGAATTTCCACTGGATTCCTCGGCATCAACGGCACCAACTGCAGGCTGCTCAGCCTCGCCCTCCGTCTGAACGGCATTTGTCGCAGCGTCCGTTCCGGACGGAACTTCTTCTGCCGAAACCGCAATTTCTGCTGCGGAATCAATCAGTTCGGCAGCCTTTTCTTCATTTGTCTCTGTCTTTGCGGAAATATCTTCCGCTGATGATGAAGAAGTTAAAGTATCACCTTCGCTTTGCTTCTCTTTTCCTTGAATTTCCGCACTTATGCTCTTGACTTCAACTTCGTTTCCTTCATCTATCGGCGCCTCCATAACTTTAACCTCTCCGACATTTTTTTCCTCAGGAAGTTCCGTCGTATTCAAAACGTCGGCAGTTTCTGTCTCTTCGGCTTCGGGCAAAGGAATTTCCTCAGCCGGAACCGGAGCTTTCGCATTCTTTTCTGCCTGTTTCAAAACATTTCCGGGCTTTTGAATACTGTTGAAAGCTTTCCATTTGCCATACCATTCGTTAAAATGGGCCAAAGCCTGATTAACACTGTCTTTGGTCAGCACTGATTTCAGCAGCTCTTTCTGCAAACCGCTCGCCGCCGTAGAATGAAGTTCCATCCGGTTGAATTCACGGCAGTTTCCTTGTTTGTAAAGATAATTGCGCACCAGCTCCCTGCTCTCGCAAATCTGATTGTTAATGCTGAAATTATTGCGGCTGGGATCTTTGATTGCCAGCAACACCAGATTATCACTTTTGAACTTGGCAATATAATCATCTGTCTTGACGGCATCAATGTCATTAATGCCGCTGATGCCCTGCAGAACAATAACAGTATTTTTATCCAGCTGCTTTTCGTTCAGTTTCTGCATAAACTGTTCCAAACTCCCCAGCATGCAGGAGAACTGCTCCTGATAAGCCTGTCTTTTGGCAAACAGATTCTTATTGCTGACCCATTTATAATTGTCCATGGCCAGCCATTTGTCCTGCGGTTTCACCCGGCAAAACTCGTCATAGACATACATATCCGACGGCAAATCCATAAAAACAAAATAAGCCCGATTGCCTTTGTCGTTGGCAATATCGTTCAAAACCACGTCAAGCGTCTTAAACGAATTGACAACATACAAATAATCATACGGAATTCCGATAATCGGCGTTTTCTCGGCGCTGATAAAACCGTTGAGCGCTCCGTACAAGGTTGACCAGTCAGAAGACAGATGAAAACTGTTCAGCCACTGCACGAGCAAAAACTTGCTTTTCTCCCAGGTTGACAGTTTCATTCCCTCGGCTGAGACCGGAACGTTGATTTTATCAACACATTTATCAACGTTTCTTTCATTGTTTTTATTGCAAAAATCTATTCCGCGCGACTGATATGCCGACACGCGGTACTTTGAATTCTTATAAACGTCAATCAGCTGAGTATCTTTCAGATAAACATACTCGTCGGTAATATTATGAAATTTCCAAACGCTGTCAATGGCGACATTGCGCTGAATATGCCGTTCGGCTTTCTCATCGTCAATATTGTTCAAATCTTCCACCATACTCATCAGCGGATCTTTTGCCATCGTATAAGCATTGGGATAAACCCAGAAATTGTTCTTGGCCAGGAAAGCAATCAGCCGCTCCTGCGTCTCTTTCCCTTTCGCCGTTGACCCCAATTGGTCTTTCAAATCGCCCAGTGTCACGTAAGAGGTCGCGTTCGGCAAAAAGAAATAAACATATTTCTTGGCATTCGGTGCAATCTTGTCCAGATGATTGTCATATTTTACTGCAAATTCCTGATGTCTGTCGCGCATAATATAGCTGTCTGCGACCACACCGCCGAAAACGACAAAAATAATCCCGACAAAATAAACCAAACTTGATTTGGAAGAAATCGTCAGGACCACAAATGTCAATATTCCGGCACCGGCAACCAATATCCAGTGTGAAACGTCCGTAAACATTGAAGCTGCCGCGGCACCGATATACGGCGACAGCATCGGCACCAGAATTGATGTTTTGTCATAAACGGCAAACTGACTGAGCAACGCCCACACAAAACCGGCGGCAATCAGCGAAACCAGCAGATTCTGCAAAACGGAAGAAAAAGAAAACAAGAGCATCAGCAGCATAGAAAACACCAACAGCCCGATGACAACCGACATAATTTCAGGCTGCAGCATAAAACCGTCCGCAAACACCTTCTGACTTCCCGAACCGGCAAACAGCAAAAAGTTCATAATCAGCAGCAGCGCAGTCAAAAGCCCTTTGATAAGCCAGTCAAACATATAACTGAAAATGCCGCGGGATTTTTTTATTGTCACTTTGCGAACATTGGCGGCCAAACTTGACGATTGATTGGAGCTTTCAATAATTACGTCTTGCATCTGATTACCTCATTAATTTACTAAATTTTTTTTATCTAACCATATTAGAAAAACAATTTAAAGTAAAAAACCCCGGAACTGCACAGGCTCCGGGGTTTTTAATTGTAATCCGATACTTATTATCTTGAGTAGTATTCGATAACCAGATTCGGTTCCATAACACATCCGTAAGGAATATCATCCAGTTTCGGAGTGAAGGTATATTTGGCGGTCAGCTTTTTGCCGTCAACTTCCAAATATCCGGGAACTTCGCGGGTGCTGCTTTCAACTGCGGCAATAACAATCGGCAGCTGTTTGGATTTTTCGCGGACTTCGATAACATCGCCAACCTTAACCATATAGGAAGGAATGTTTACTTTTTTGCCGTTAACGGTAACATGTCCGTGGTTAACAAACTGACGGGAAGCAAAAATCGTCGGAACGAATTTGGCTTTGTAAACCAGGTTGTCCAAACGGGATTCCAAAATGCCGACCAGGTTTTCAGCAGAGTCACCGCCTCTTCTGACGGCTTCGACATAATATTTGTGGAACTGTTTTTCGTTAACGTTGCCGTAATAGGTTTTCAGTTTCTGTTTGGCATACAGCTGTTCGCCGTAGTCGGTCATTTTCTTTCTTCTCTGACCGTGCTGGCCCGGAGCATATTCTCTCTTGTTCAGCGGGCTTTTCGGATCGCCCCACAGATTGGCGCCGTAACGGCGGTTTGTTTTTTTCTTGGCGTTTTCAATACTTTTCATAAAAAAATTCCTTTTAATCAGGTTTATTGCATTATTGTCTCGGTAGTTGAACAACATAAATTGCCAACGGGGTTCACTGACCCGCCTTCCCGAAAGTAACGGCAATTTATTACATTTTTTTTCAAAAGACAAGCAAAATCTTTAAAATCAGGCTGGATTATTTGTTAAATATAATTAAGATAAAACAAAAAGGATAAAATATGGGATACGATTTACTGTTTCAGCAGGCGCTCGGCTTTCATGAGCAAGGCCGCCTGAACGAAGCCGAAAACATTTACCGGCAGATTTTGGAAACCGCACCGAACAACCCGGACATTTTAAATCTGCTCGGCTTAATCGCTCAGCAGAAAGGCCTGCACGCTCAGGCCGTTGATTACTTTTACCAAGCCATCCGTCTGGCCCCGGGACATGCGCCTTTCCATTTTAATCTGGCTCTGTCGCTGGAAAACGACAATAAACCGGCGGAAGCGCTCCAATCCTATCAGGATGCTTTACGCCTTAATCCCGAATTGAAAGAAGCATACGATAACATGGGTGACATTTTCAGCGGTCTGAATCAAACGGACAAAGCGGAAGAAATGTATAACCAAGCGCTGCGGATTGACCCGGATTATCTTCTGCCTCAGGCCAAAATGGCTTACCTCCGCAAAGATATCTCCAAACTTGAACAATCCGCCCGGCAACACCCGCAGGAAGCTGTTTTCCCTTACTATCTGAGCCTGCTTTACCGGCAGCAGAACAAAAATCGCGAAGCTTTGGCCTGCGCCCGCCGCGCCGACGACTTGGCTCCCGGCAGTGAAGAACTGCTCACTCTGCTTGGCGAACTGTTGATAATCACCGGAGACCATACCGAAGCCAAACAGGTTTATGAACAGCTATTGCGCCTTAACCCGCATTCTCCGGCGGCATTGATTAACCTTGCCAATTTTGCCACCAACACCGACGATTTCGCCACTGCCGAAAAATATTACAAACAGGCTCTGGACATTCGCCCCGGCGATTTGGACGCACATTTTAATTATGCCAATATGCTCTATCATCAAAACCGGCTGCCCGAAGCGCTGGAAGAATATCGAAGCGCCGTCGTCATTGCCCCCGAACGTTTTGAAATCAGCAACAATCTCGGGCTGATACAAAAAGACCTCGGCGAATATGAAGAAGCGCTCGGACTCTTTTTCAATGCCTTTTTGAAAGAGCCGGACAAAGAAGAAATATCGGTTAACATCGCCGAAACGCTGACCCTGCTCCATTACCAAGACAAAGAAAAGGCGGAAAAGATTGCCGCAAACTGGCTCGAAAAAGCGCCTGATAACGTTTTCGCCCGGCATCTGAACGCCGCATTCAAAGGAGACAATTGTGAAAATAATCAAATTTTTGCTCAAAAGCTGTTTGACAATTTTGCTGATACTTACGAAATGGTTCTCGGAAGGATTGGTTACGACACTCCGCGAAAGCTTAGAGACCTTACGGGGCATGTTGAAGGTACCCTTGTGGATCTTGGCTGCGGCACGGGGCTTGTTGGCATGGCTTATCAAGCCGCTGGCACCCGGCTTGTCGGCGTGGATATCTCCGAAAAAAGCCTCGACCAAGCCCGAAACAAAGGAATCTACCGAGAACTGATCGCCGATGACCTGTTGCATTTCTGCCAAACCCGCCTGCATGATTACCGTCCGGCACTGATTACCGCCGCTGACGTTTTCTGCTATCTTGGCCGGCTTGACGAACTGATTGCTGCCTGCAAACCTTATAAGCTCGCCTTTTCCGTTGAACTTCTCAAAGACGGATCCGCTGACTGGAAACTGGCGCCCACCGGACGTTGGCAGCATAATCCGGATTATATTGCCCGCCTGCTCAAACAAAACGGTTATACAATTGTTAACCAATATCCGCTAATCTTACGTCAGGAATGCGGACAGAACGTCGAAGGGCTTATTTTTACGGCAGCATAAGGAGAAAGCCATGGCTGAGGAATTAATCGATATCTATGATGAGAAAATGAACCTGCTCGGCACAGCCACACGCGAACAGGCTCATCGCGAAGGTTTGTGGCACACGTCATTCCATTGTTGGATTGTCCGCCGTTCGCCGGAAGGCCGGCCGCAGGTTTTGCTGCAAATCCGCGGCAAAACCCAGAATCACCCTTCCCTGATTGACATTTCTTCCGCCGGACACTTGGCCGCCGGTGAAACGGCACATGACGGCATCAAAAACATTGAACAGGAATTAGGCTTGAAAGTCGATTTCGGCAAACTGGTCAAACTCTTCACCGCCAACCACGTTTTTCAAAAAAACAATTATATCAACCATGAATTTAACCCGACTTATCTGCTGGAAGATTCTACCCCGCTGACGGAATACAAACTTAACCCCGATTGGGTGGACGGCGTGTTCATCGCCGACGTCGAAGATGTACTGAATCTTTTCAAACACAAAGTTGACAAGATTTATGTCAGCGGCCTGCGCCTGAACGAACAACGCAGCTATGCCCCTCATGCCGGCAACATCGCCCGTTACGAATTTGTTCCCCATACGGACCAATACTTTGTCAAAGTGATGGAAACCATCCTGCGCTGGTTTAATGGACAAGCGGTATGATAATCCCGCTCGATAAAAAACATTATCCGCAGATTATCGAAATCTGGGAATCCTCTGTTAAATCCACGCACCACTTTCTGAAACCGGAAGAAATCGGCTTTTATAAACCTTTGGTACTTCACTATGCTTTGCCGGAAAACACCTTGTTCGGAACCTGTGACAACAATAGATTAACCGGTTTTATCGGCCTCCGCAGTCCTAAAGTGGAAATGTTGTTTATTCATCCTGACTTTTTCGGACAGGGCTTGGGTTCGAAATTATTGAATTTTGCCGTTCAGGAACAAAATTGCTCACTGGTTGACGTCAACGAAGAAAATCCCCTGGCCTATAAGTTTTACCTCAAACACGGCTTTGTCCTCAAAAGCCGTGATGAACTTGACGACAGCGGCAAACCCCATCCGATTTTACATCTTGAGCATCCGACACACAAAAGCGAATAATTATCCTACAGATTGACAGTTACAATGCCGGATTTCCAAGCCCAATAAACCAGGCCGACCAATATTGCCGCCAGAAAAATCAACCACTTGAGATTAATACCGCCCAACAAATTATTGGTTAATCCTTTACGGTAATATAAGCCATGACGCCCGCCCTGCACATAAGCTCCTTTCGGCCCTGCACCGAGACGCAGCCCTTTGGTACCTAAAGAAACACCGACACCCGACTTTGAAAAATTAACCCGTACCGGCCCGAAATTAATTCCTTTTCTGATAAAAAAGCCCATTTATTCCCTCCGAAATTACTGCCGCAGCTGATAGCTCCAAACCTCGGATATCACTTTATTGTTCTCTGCCTTATTGCGCAAAAGCAGACGCAGCTCCGTAATATCCGTATTCGGTTCAATGTCAAAATACAGGCTGGCTCCGTTAATTGAAGGCGTATACATCAGCCGCACGTTGCTGATTGTTCCCGCCCGGTTGGAAATGTCGGCCCAAATATTGCCGGCGGCAATTTCTTTAGCCGCATCAAGCGTGCCGAAACCACTGAAGTCAATGACAAATTTGCGTCTGTTTGCCAGATACTCGCCTTCCAGACCGTCCCCGCCCTTGCCGCTGTGCGTCGCGGTAACTTTTGCCAATTCAGGCATAACCGTATCGTCATCCCGCCAATGCATCAGATAATTAAAACGATATTCGCCGCCGGCCCGCATCGGCTCGTCCGGCACCCAATACGCCACCACATTGTCGTTGGTTTCGCTGACAGACGGAAGTTCGGCCAGCTGAACCTTTCCTTTGCCCCAGTTTTCCAAAGGTTCGATCCAAACGCTCGGACGCTTTTCATACATAGCTTCAGGGTCAAGATAATCACGGGGATTTCTGTCCCGCTGCATCAGCCCGAAACCTTTCGGACCGTCATCAACGAACGAACTGAGACGCAAGTGTTTCGAATTGTCCAAAGGCCGCCAGATTTTCTCGCCGTTGCCGTTAACCGCCAGCAGTCCGTCACTGTCATGGACCTCGGGTCGATAATCGTCAAAAGCCGACTTGGTGTTTTCTCCGTATAAAAACATTGAAGTCAAGGGCGCAATGCCCGGCTTGGCAATATCTTTCCGCGGAAAAAGAACCGCATTAACCCTGACCAGCGTTTCGTCCGCTTTCGGACTGACCGTAAAGGAGTAAGCGCCGGAAACGCTTTCACTGTCCAGCAAGGCATAAATGCGGACACTGTCGGCATCTTTTGCCGGCCGCTCAACCCAGAACTTCTTAAAAATCGGAAATTCCTCCGGTCCGCTTTCCGCCGTATTAATCGCCAGTCCCCGCGCCGACAGTCCGTAATTCTGGCCTTTGGCCATTGTTCTGAAATAACTGGCTCCCAAAAATGAGATTAACTCGTCATAATAATCTTCACGATTCAGCGGATAATGAAGTCTGAATCCGGCATATCCGAAATCAGCGGTTTCCCGCCCGGTATCAATCTGATTTCTCCCGAAATCAAACTCTTCGAATTTATAAGGAATTTCTCGAACTTTGCCGTCAGATATTTCATAAATTGTCACCGAATGATTAAACAATCCGCCCGGATGATAAAATTGCATTTCAAAAGGAAAATCCTGCCGATACCAAATCCCCTGCTCCCGGCGAAATCGGATATCGCTGTACTGTGCCGGCGTTAAATGCGCCAAATCTTCAGGCAAATGCAGAGTTTCGTCACGATAAGGACGGCGCGAAATTTCTTCCGCTTCTTCGATAACATGCGAAAAATCAAAACTACCGGCGGCAAG
>ENA-UEQB01002762-UEQB01002762.1-human-gut-metagenome-genome-assembly--contig:-NODE-2762-length-12036-cov-4.824567_pt1 | contig 12036 bp, 8 predicted proteins | sample MGYA00242901_ERZ507918 | MGnify/ENA primary metagenome ERZ507918 (study PRJEB26167, sample SAMN06115405) | human gut metagenome | host: Homo sapiens | place: China:Sichuan | collected 2016-04-06... | reverse complement strand
CGCGTTTGCAGTAAAAGCAACCCCCGCCACAGGTTTTTATTCCTGTAGCGGGGGGGTGCTGTAAAATATGGGATTCAACTATCGCAGATCAGTATTCCAATACATAGGTTGCTGTCTCGGTAATCGGGAAGCATACCTGTCCGCCTGCATTCGAAACTGTCTTGACAATGCGGGTTCTGCCGTTGGCATCTACCTTGTAAACCGTCACTTCTCCGTTTTTCACAGGTACTGTGGTATGGAATACAACGTTTGTACCCAATGCCTGTTTGTTGGTAAAGTCGATGGTTCTGGAATGCTCTGTAACAGTATCCTTATGTTCAAAGTGGGTTTCCTTGTAACCGGACAACTTGCTCTTTGCAAGAAAGGTTACTGCATCGGAGTTGCCGATGAATACATGCAGGCCACGCAGAGCTGAGGTGGACACTGCTTTCACTGTTGCTGCAGGAATTGTCTTGTCAAAGCCGCTGGCATCTACATGAAGCAGATCCTGGTTGGCACCGGATACATTCTGCTGCTTGTCTTTTGTCTGGGTAGAGATCACTTTTGTAATGGCATCCCATCCGGTGATCTGCTCTCCTGCGATATTTGTGGTGGTCAGTACCGGTTCAGGAGCTGATGAGCCGGAGTCAGAGGAATCACTGCTGGCGTCTCCGGCGGACGGTGCAGTTGTCGGGGTCACAGGAGCAGGTGCCGGAGTAGGGGTTACAGGAGCAGGTGCCGGAGTAGGGGTTACAGGAGCAGGTGCCGGAGTAGGGGTTACCGATGGATTTTCAGAATCATCCGATGTTGTGCCCGGAGTTCTCAAAACGTAATAGTTATACTTACTCATCCAGTTTTGTTCCAGACTTTCCGGAACCGGGTTATAGCCTACACCTCCTTTTGCGGTGTTATAAGTAATATAACATACGGTACTATAATTATAGATTCTTCCTATAATAACGGCATATGCATCATTGGGATACGGATGTTGCACAAGATATTCATTCGCAAACTTTTTTGCTTCTGACAAGGTAAAGAAAGGCAGGTCAGCACTTTCCAGTTCTTTTATGGTCGTTGCTTTCACCCAGTCTTTACTTCCTTCAGGCCATTTTTTGTACCAGTGCGCATTAATTTCCGTTCTTCCATTATATACGCTTCTTAATGATATGTCCTCCTTATTACTTTGGGGGTCTTCACTCTGAGGATCTTCATACCACCCAGTAAATATATAGCCCTCTTTCGTAGGTATCGGAAGATCTGTAAATACTCCTGCTACCGTTGTTATAGTATCTGTCTTCCACTCACCGCCGTCAAGATTTAATTTAACTTCCTGTGAAGGGAAAAAGTAATGATCAGCTACAGAAATATCTATAGTATCAAGAGTCTTAGAACGAACTTCAATGTCAGTACCATAAAGGCATATATATTTTCCACCCTTTTTTCCTAATATGTAATACTTGTTTTTACTTGACTTAATATCACTATGAGCCCATTCAGCATTAAAAATAAAATTATCATATGTAGTCTGGCTCAAATTGTCCAAAACGGCTACCTTTGTGTCCAAGTCGTCTTTATTGTCCTCCGTCACCTGTATCCAGCCCGAGTTTTCACCCTCTGCTGCTTTCGCGCGCATCTCCGGCACCATGCCTGCTATCAACGTAACAACAAGCGCCAGGCTAAGCACCTTTCCTAAAAATTTTGTTTTTCTCATTCTCTTTCCCCTTTCTTCTGTACTTCCGATTTCTATAAATCTGAGTTGTGTTTATTATAACAGCATTTCCAGAAAATAAGCGGCAGATTGCACCAATCGACCCAAAAACGACATCAATCGACCGGGACGGAAATATCGTGCTTTAATTCAGACGAAATAGTAACAAAAAAGAGCCTCATTACTGATATTTCTATCAGTAATGAGGTTCTCATCTTATTCTCATATACCCCAATTTATTGCTTGCGCAATACCCTCTCAGATCTGCGTGTTTACCGCCAAATTACTTATCGGCGATAGCAGCCTGTGCTGCAGCCAGTCTTGCGATAGGTACACGGAAAGGTGAGCAGGATACATAATCCAGACCAATCTTGTGGCAGAACTCTACGGAAGAAGGATCTCCACCGTGCTCACCACAGATACCAACGTGCAGCTTAGGATTTACAGGCTTACCAAGCTTGATAGCCATCTCCATCAGCTTGCCGACACCGGTCTGATCCAGCTTAGCGAACGGATCGTTCTCGAAGATCTTGGTATCATAGTAAGCGTTCAGGAACTTACCTGCATCATCACGGGAGAAGCCGAAGGTCATCTGGGTCAGGTCGTTGGTACCGAAGCAGAAGAAATCAGCTTCCTTAGCGATCTCATCAGCAGTCAGAGCTGCTCTGGGGATCTCGATCATGGTACCTACTTCGTACTTCATATCTACACCGGCAGCTGCAATCTCAGCATCAGCTATCTCTACAACTACCTTCTTAACGAACTTAAGCTCTTTCACTTCACATACCAGAGGAATCATGATCTCGGGCTCTACATTCCAATCGGGATGTGCCTTCTTAACCTCGATTGCCGCACGGATAACAGCCTTGGTCTGCATCTTGGCAATTTCAGGATAAGTAACAGCCAGACGGCATCCTCTGTGACCCATCATAGGGTTGAACTCATGCAGAGAAGCGATGATGGTCTTGATGGTCTCTACGCTCTTGCCCTGTGCCTTAGCCAGCTTCTCAATGTCAGCTTCCTCGGTAGGAACGAACTCATGCAGAGGCGGATCCAGGAAACGGATGGTAACAGGGTTGCCCTCCAGAGCCTCATACAGCTGCTTGAAGTCGTTCTGCTGATAAGGCAGAATCTTCTCCAGTGCTGCTTCTCTCTCCTCTACAGTGTCGGAACAGATCATCTCACGGAATGCTGCGATTCTGTCCTCTTCGAAGAACATATGCTCAGTACGGCACAGACCGATTCCTTCAGCGCCCAGCTCACGAGCCTTCTTAGCGTCTGCAGGAGTATCTGCATTGGTACGAACTTTTAACTTACGATATTTGTCAGCCCAAGCCATTACACGGCCGAACTCACCGGCGATGGTAGCATCAACAGTCTTGATCTCGCCATCATAGATGTTACCGGTAGTACCATCGATGGACAGCCAGTCACCTTCATGGAAGGTCTTGCCAGCCAGAGTGAACTGCTTGTTCTCCTCATCCATAGCGATATCGCCACAACCGGATACACAGCAGGTACCCATACCACGAGCAACTACTGCTGCGTGAGAGGTCATACCACCACGAACGGTCAGGATACCCTGAGAAGCCTTCATACCGGTGATATCTTCAGGAGAGGTCTCCAGACGAACCAGAACAACTCTCTCTCCTCTTGCATGCCACTCTTCTGCATCTTCTGCGGTGAATACGATCTTACCACATGCAGCTCCGGGAGAAGCACCAAGACCCTTGCCGATAGGAGTTGCAGCCTTCAGAGCAGCGGTATCGAACTGAGGATGTAACAGAGTATCCAGGTTACGAGGATCGATCATTGCAACTGCCTCTTCCTCGGTTCTCATGCCCTCATCTACCAAATCACAAGCGATCTTCAGAGCTGCCTGAGCGGTTCTCTTACCATTTCTGGTCTGTAACATGTACAACTTACCATGCTCAACAGTGAACTCCATATCCTGCATATCTCTGTAATGATCTTCCAGAGTCTTACATACTTCCTGGAACTGAGCAAATGCCTCAGGGAATTTGTCAGCCATCTCAGCGATCTTCATAGGTGTACGAACACCTGCTACTACGTCCTCACCCTGTGCGTTGGTCAGGAACTCACCGAACAGGCCCTTAGCACCGGTAGCCGGATCTCTGGTAAATGCAACACCGGTACCACAGTCATCACCCATGTTACCGAATGCCATAGACTGAACGTTAACAGCAGTACCCCAGGAATAAGGGATATCGTTGTCACGACGATAAACGTTTGCACGCGGGTTGTCCCAGGAACGGAATACAGCTTTGATAGCGCCCATCAGCTGTTCCTTGGGATCATCAGGGAAGTCTACACCGATCTTAGCCTTGTACTCAGCCTTGAACTGGCCAGCCAGTTCCTTCAGATCATCAGCAGTAAGCTCAACGTCCTGCTTAACACCCTTCTTCTCTTTCATTGCATCGATCAGCTGCTCGAAGTACTTCTTACCTACTTCCATAACAACGTCGGAATACATCTGGATAAATCTTCTATAGCAGTCCCAAGCCCAACGAGGATTGCCGGACTTCTCAGCGATTACGTTAACAACGGTCTCATTCAGACCAAGGTTCAGAATGGTATCCATCATACCGGGCATGGATGCTCTTGCGCCGGAACGAACGGATACTAACAGAGGATTCTCGTGGTCGCCGAACTTTTTGCCGGTGATCTCTTCCATCTTAGTAATGTACTCGTTGATCTGACCCTGGATCTCTTCATTGATCTCGCGTCCATCTTCATAATACTGTGTACATGCCTCTGTTGTAATGGTGAAGCCCTGAGGAACCGGCAGACCAATGTTGGTCATCTCAGCCAGATTCGCGCCCTTACCACCAAGCAGTTCGCGCATGTTTGCATTACCTTCGGTAAACAAATATACCCATTTCTTCATACTTCTTTGTCTCCCTTTTTATAATATTTTTGACAAAACTTTGTAACCCAAACCATTACCGGAGCATTTCGGCCTCGGTTTTTAGTACTTTGATATTGTAACAATCTACCAATAGAATATCAAGCCGAAATTGATAATTTTTTGACAGACTACCGATTTTCGTGCACAATGTCGAAAATAGCTATTGTGTTTTTGTTTGTTTTGTCTAGTACTTTGGTATTATGTAACCGCTTACATTTGTTCAACTTTCTTTACATGCTTTTTACAGAAGCTTTTTGCATAAAAAAGAATATCGCTTGCGAGATTCTCCGCCTGCGGCGGGTCGCTTTTGCGACATATTTCATAACCGCCGCAGTGCGAAGACTCCCACCGGTTTTTTCCGATGGGAGTCTTTGCACTTTTATTCCATATACAATTCTAATCCAGCATGCCGTCTTTGATCACATTGTGGTCACGCAGCAGTTTTTCCACTACAGTGCCCTTCACTACGCGAAGCAGCGGCTTCTTCAGTGCATTTAAAGGTCCGGGCAGTTCAATCTCCAGAGGAGACATGCCATCCATCAGCTTCACGCTGCTGTCCAATAACTCTCTGACATCATATACACTTCCCCATACCTCAGGCACACCTCTGTCTACACCTAACAGTCCGTAGACAGCCTCCATAGCGGTTCTCACGGAATACTCTGTGGTGAACACGGTGTCTCTCGGGGTCTCTGCAAACTGGCCTAAGAAAGCGAAGTTCACACAGCCGTCGGGAATGACATCGGGACGGTCACCCTTGGTTCTGGGCATGAAGAATGCGGTAATATAAGGCATCATGGTAGGTACGCAGACTGCGCTGTGCTCTGCCAGATCCTCGATATCTTCTACGGGCACACCTAAGTGATACAGCCACTCTTCGGTGATCTCTTTACCGGTACAATCCTTCATGGGCTTCTTAATATAATCGCCGGGTACGTCGGTAAACAGACCGTATACCCATACACATACCTGATTTTTGTCCTGTTCCTTGAACTGTCCCTGACGGTTGATTGTCCAGCTCATGAGCCACTTGGAATCCTGGCAGCTTACGATACCGCCGGTTACGACCTTACCGCTTCTGGGGTCACGCTTGCAGATATTGGTGATATAAGGAATGATCTTGTCATCCAGTGTGGTCACGGTAGCGGATTCCCAGTTAGTCTTGGAGACATCAGAACAGAACTTCTCGGGATGTCCGAAGGAAGGATCCTGTTTTGCGATATTTTTCCACAGGCTCCATACGCCACTGGTGCGAACCTCCGCGTCACCGTTGGGTGCATGGTTCTGGTCACCGTAGATAGTACCCTCGGTACAGCTTCCGTTGGTAACGAATACCAGGTCGTTCTCGGTGAGGACAATGCCCTTCTCTACACCTTTTACCTTGCACTCGATAGCCTTTGCCACCTTTTTGCCGTCATTGATATCGAAAATAACATTTGTCACTTCGGTGTTGAACTGGAAGTCCACACCTGCTGCCTCCAGATACTTCTTCATAGGAAGGATCAGAGACTCGTACTGGTTGTACTTGGTGAACTTCAGGGCACTGAAGTCAGGCAATCCGGAAATATGATGGATGAATCTCTGGAAGTAAAGCTTCATTTCCAGTGCGCTGTGCCAGTTCTCGAAAGCGAACATGGTTCTCCAGTATAACCAGAAGGTGGAGTTAAATACTTCATCATCGAAAACATCTTCGATGGTCTTATCATACAGATCCTCGTCCTTGGTCATGAACAGCTTCATGATCTCCATACAGCCCTTCTGGCTTAAGTTGAACTTGCCATCGGTGTGGGCGTCCTGTCCGCAATCCTTCGTTGCACGGCACAGGGAATAGTTGGGATCTTCCTTGTTCAGCCAGTAATACTCATCCAGCACGCTGGCTCCGGGTACTTCCAGAGAGGGAATGCTGCGGAACAGATCCCACAGACATTCAAAATGGTTCTCCATCTCACGTCCGCCACGCATGACGTAGCCTCTGGCAGGATCAAAAATACCGTCACAGGCACCGCCTGCGATATCCATTGCCTCTAAGATGTGAATATGGGAACCGGGCATCTGTCCGTCACGTACCAGGAAGCACGCTGCTGCTAAAGATGCCAGACCGCTGCCTACGATGTAAGCGTTCTTCTCATCCACTCCTGCGGGCTTCTTAGGTCTTGCGAAGGCTTCGTAGTTACCGTTGGAATAATAGATGCCTTTGCTGTTTTTGTCATATCTGCCAAGTTCAGTGTTTCGGTAGTCCTGCTTTGCTGCCTTGACGGCTGCCTTTCTCTCTTCTTTCTTCACCTCTGCCTTATGTCCCTTGGTTACTGCTGCCACTGCGCCTGCACCTACTGCCAGCGCTGCCAGTCCCAGTCCGATATTATTCTTTTTTGCCATAATGATTACCACCTTTCTTTGATGACTCTCAAATGTTTTTCTGTTTACAAATAGTATCCTACTTCTTTTTTATAAGAAAACCAATTTACAAAAGAGGATAAATGATAAAGTTTTTATCATCCTGCCCTTTTTGTAAAGTACTTATACTATTTCAGAATTGCTTTTTCCGTCTGCTCAAAATTCTCGATGGAGCGGCTGATGTTTCCATAAAGAGTGATTGCCAGTTCTTCAACGATCTTATGATAATCATCCTTCATTCCCCGATCGATCCAGTCTAACATCACACCCACAAAACCATATTTGTAAAATCCGGCAATGAATTCCTTGTGTTCCTCCGCCACCTGCATACCGGCGCATTTTTCCTCCACCACGTCCGCAATGAGCTGATAGGTCAGCTTGTTTAAGTAGCTTTCGATCTTCTGGCGATCCACGCAGCGGTAGACATTCATAATGAAAGGTTTGTTCTCCTGCACTGCCTCGAAAATCTGACAAAGGCCTTCCTGCCAGTTCTCGTAGGTCTTCTTTCCCTGCAGTGCCCTCGTGCCATCCTCCACGCAGACCCACTCTACCAGATCGTAAATATCTTTGAAATGATAATAGAAAGCCATGCGGCTGATGCCGCAGTCCTCGGTGAGATCATTGATGGTGATCTTGTCCAGAGGCTTCATGAGAAGTTCTTTTTTCAAAGCTGCTTCCAGTGCCAGTTTCGTTATATTGGCCATAGCCCATCCTCCACTGTTTTATGTATTATTTTCTGTTCTTCCTCAATGCAACTTGCGCAATTCTATCATAAGCTTACGAATCCGTGCTATTGCACTCTACATCCTGCTTCGCAGGATATTCGTTCACTAATGCCGCCGTGAGCCAATCATGCAGGCATATTGCTCTACTTGTATTTCTATTTTATTGTACGACAATAGACTCAAAATGGGCAAATTAACTTTTTATAAAAAAACTCTTGCATTTTGTAAAATTCCATGGTATTATCTTACTTGCGTTTCGGGGTGTGGCTCAGCTTGGTTAGAGCGCCGTCTTAGGGAGGCGGAGGTCGCGAGTTCGAATCCCGCCACTCCGATTCATTGTAAAGTCCTTGATTTTCAAGGACTTTTTTTTGTGTTACATTTCATGTTGTATCATGGTACTTTTCTGATTTCCTCTATGTTTCCTTTTGGTGTTTCCCTATAGCCACATATGCGTATTGAATCTTTCTGCTTGGAAGTCACCGGGGTATACTGTAGAATTTTGGTAGATTACGCCCCACTATCGAAACACTAACGGGGCTTATCTGAAACATTTTAAAGATTTACGCCCCACTTTCTAAGTTTCAACGGGGCTTAACAAACACAATTTCAAAAAAATGCCCCGGAACCCACAAAGTCCCGGGGCGTAACAGGCAAAAATCAAAGAATGCGCCCCAAAGTTGAATTCCATTCCGACCAGTTCATTTTTTCTCAGTGATTCCCAATTTCAGCATGCTTATGAGCTCCACTTAATCATCCAGACACTCCTTTCCCATCTACCTCGCTGAAAAATTTTTCTATCAGTCTGTTTACCTCATCCGGTTGGTCAGTATTGGAATTATGACCGGCATTCTTTATCCATTTAAGCGGTAAACCTTCTCTCTGATGCCATTTTTTATTGTAGCTTTTGGCTGAACCCGCTTTATCCTTTTCGCCACAGATAAGAAGTGCCGGACAACTGATATGATATGGCAGATCTGCTTTGATCGCCTCAGCAAGCATCCTGTAACCAAAACCGGCAAGCCTTGCATATTCTTCAGGATCTGAATCATAGGACATCATCATCTTCCGCATAAGATTCTGACCATAATCCGTCTCTGCGCACCCTCTTGACCCTGCCCTAAGAAGCACTTTCCATGGATATATCTTATATAATGGCTCTGCTCTTTCAAGAAGCCATATCTCCACTGCGGTCATATAAGACTTTTGAAGAGGTGCGGAATCAATGGAGATAAAGCCTTTTATCTTATCCGGATATAATTCCATATACATTTGAGCCAGATATCCCCCCATAGACTGACCGATAATTATGGGATTATAAATTTCTTCTTTTACTAAGATTTCATAAAGCCATTCTGCCATGTCAGACAGACTGTAATTATTCGTAAATGGTCTGGATAATGCATGTGATGGTGCATCCCATACAAACACATTCTGTTTATTATAAAAATATTCTATCTGCTTCTCAAAAAGCCTGTGATCTGCTGTAAGTCCCGGCAAAAACACTAACGTAATTTTCTGCTTATCTATTATATTTACAAAATAATGGATGCAGCCACAGGATGTCTTATAACTGTTTTCTATCATTTTCCGTACCCTTTCCATAAACTATTTCCCAATGATTTATCATTTCCAGATATTCCTGCTCAAAAGCTGTTACATACTTGGATATTCCGGCAAATCATAAAATTTTTCATTCATAAGCTGCCTCCTTGACCGATTCGGTTAATGCAAGTATATACCCATTGACCGATTAACGGAAGACCTTACTCTCTTGCTTTTTACTTTAAAAATCGATAGGAATATAGGTGTTACAGTCGAGAAAAGACCAAAAAAAGAAATGGTCATCGATGCTGCTTTTGAAATCGCACGAAATGGCGGAATGGAGTAGGTTATGGTTAAAACTATTTTTATCGGAGAATATGTTCAAACAATTCTTTATCATCTTTATGTAAATACATCATCCAACCTCAATTCATAATAATATTTAAATATTGCAATCGGAAACTCTCTTATATAATTGTCCACATCATTTTTTGTGATGCCATGACACAAAGAAACGGTCTGTATGATGCCGGTATTATTGTCTCCCCTTCCTCCGGTGAACTTATTTTATCCATGTACTGCCCTGTATTTGATACAGATGGAAAAACAATCCTTGGATATGTAGGCGGTGGACCATTTGTAGAAGAGCTTGAAAAACAGTTATATGATTTAAAAAGCGAAAATGATACCCTCCGCTACTATATGATCAATACCGAAACTAATATGTACATCTTTGCAGACGACAGCAGTTTGATTGCCACCGATATTCAGGATGATATGCTGTTAAACATTATTGATAAAATTAAATCCGGCGAAACCAGTGGTGATCTTAACTACAAAGAAGGTTCCGATTCTTTTGTGGCAAGCTATCAGTCTATCGCAGAACATGGCTGGGCAATGGTTTCTTATGACAGTGAAGAGAACATTTATGGGAACGTCCACAAAAATATGCGCATCTTAGGTCTGATATGTATCATCTTCGTTTTAATCATCAGTGTACTGGCATTTATCACAATTGCAATCAGTGTCAGACCTCTGTTATATGTCGAAGATGCAATTATCCAGCTTAGCAATTTAAAACTTGAAAAGAGCAAACGTCTTACGCCTTGGATTAATACCAAGAGTGAAATTGGAAAAATTGCAACTGCAATGATTTCTTTATATGATGCACTCAGTAGCATCATTGCCACTTTATCTGACTGTTCAACATCACTTAGCAGCTCTGCGACCGCAATGCAACGTTCTTCAGAAACACTGCTTAGTTGTGTGGCAGACAACTCAAAATCCACGCAGACATTTGCAGAACATTCAGAAGATATTAACGCTACTGTAAACGATGTAGGACAGCAGATTTCCGAAATGACAATGGTTGTTTCTGATATCGAAGAACGTATCCGTCAGGGTAATGTCCACAGCAGCGAGTTACTTCAAAAAGTGGAAAAAATGCAGACCTTAGCTAATAATTCCATGGTAAATACAAATACCCAGATTGCAGAAAATCAAAAAGCTATCAAAAATGCAATGGAAGAATTACAATCATTAATGCGAATTGATGAAATGGCATCTCAAATTTTAGACATTACAAGCCAGACAAACCTTCTGTCCTTAAATGCTTCTATTGAAGCTGCAAGAGTTGGAGAGGCTGGAAAAGGATTTGCTGTAGTTGCAGGCGAAATCGGTAACCTCGCATCTAATTCATCCAAAACAGCCACAGATATTCAGGCTATCTGTAATGAAACTAAAAACAATATATCACATGTCAAAACTTGTTTCGATCAGATTATTTTCTTCCTGCAAAATGACGTCCAAACACAGTTTACAGAATTGGTTCAGGAAACCCAGGATTACTACCAATCCATTCAGGAAATTCAGGCTATTATATCCGAAATTGCAGAAGAGTCTGAAACCTTTGTCAACACAGTACAAAATATTCAAAACCAGATCCATGCTATTTCAAATGTTCCTGATTCCGACCATATCAGCAGTCAGGATATCTTAGAAAAGGCAAGACAAACAGAAGAAACGACACAGGAAATGTCCGTTATCGTAAATCATAACAAAGAAAATGCGTTGGAAATTAATAATATTGTAGAACGCTTTTCCTGAAAAAATGACATTTTCTCCTTTTCCCTGAACGAAAAAATCGCTCAGACTAGATTATTTAATCTAATCTGAGCGATACTTCGTCAGACCTGTTTTCATCTCTGTAAATCACCTTTCGGTACCCGTCTGGTGCTCGGAGCACCCAGAGGATATATCCATCCCGTTCCTTACAAATTACAATCTATTTTCACACAATCCATTAATTTCATCAATATCAGCCTTAACTCTACTAATATCCAAATAGCAGCACAGGATTAAAACAACACCACACATTCCAGCCAAAGCATAGACAGGAAGCTGATTAACCCAGTTAAATGCATACCCAAATATCAGAACAACTGCTAATACCAGAAGATAATGAAGCAGTATACCAAGATAAATATTTGCAATATCAATCTTATACATCATGTGTTTGATCACTTCACAAACAACACTTGCCATTTCTATTTACCTCCCTAGTATTCCTTCTCTATCTCTCCATTTATTCCATACATTTTCTTGAATGCATCAAGGTCTGCCTGGTTCTTAATCAGCATAACCTCTTCTATCTTACCTGTATGAATGTCCTTAAAGCCTGCAACCTGCATTATTGGTTGACCTTAACGTCCTTCCATTCAAAATTAGAGATAATCTCTTTATCGCATTGGGCATTCTTT
>ENA-UEQB01002760-UEQB01002760.1-human-gut-metagenome-genome-assembly--contig:-NODE-2760-length-12046-cov-6.170440_pt1 | contig 12046 bp, 7 predicted proteins | sample MGYA00242901_ERZ507918 | MGnify/ENA primary metagenome ERZ507918 (study PRJEB26167, sample SAMN06115405) | human gut metagenome | host: Homo sapiens | place: China:Sichuan | collected 2016-04-06... | reverse complement strand
CCGTAGAAATTATCTTCTACTTCGATGGTAAGTGCCTTCTCTTTCTCGCGTTTGATGGTGGCCCATCCGTAGTAGACGGTTCCCAATTCTTCTAATTGGGTAGAGCTGCCAATGGGGGAATATCCGTCAAGGTCGGTCACAGAGGCTATGCGCCAATCGCTGCGGCTCATATCTATCTGCAAGGTGGTGGCATCACCTTCGAGGGTTGTTTCCTGAATGGACGAGAGGCGTTCGTTGTCATCGTCGCTGCAAGCAGTCACGGTGCAGAGCAGAAGGGCGAATAGGGGGATGAATCGGAATAACTGTAGTGTTTTCATACTGAATATAGCTTAGTTCATGTCAATTAGCGCGCAATCGTTGCGTGAATGTACGCTGCAAAGATAATTATTCTAAAAGAAAGATGTATTCTTTTTTGCCGGATAATATGGGTTTTATTAACTTGCGCACAAATTAATAATTAACCAGCAAATCTATGAAATACCAAGTTGCCATTATCGGTGGAGGTCCTGCGGGATATACTGCTGCCGAAGCTGCCGGAAAGGCAGGACTGAGTGTTGTGTTGTTTGAAAAACAAAACCTGGGTGGAGTGTGCCTGAACGAAGGATGCATCCCTACCAAAACCCTGTTGTATTCTGCCAAGACGTATGACGGAGCACGCCATGCTTCCAAATATGCGGTGAACGTCCCCGAAGCGTCGTTCGACCTGCCTAAGATAATAGCCCGCAAACAGAAGGTAGTGCGCAAACTGGTGCTGGGCGTGAAGGGCAAACTGACTGCCCATAACGTCGTCCTCGTCAGCGGTGAAGCCACGGTGATAGACAAGAACCACGTGCAATGCGGCGAAGAAACCTACGAATGCGACAACCTGCTGCTCTGCACCGGTTCGGAAACCTTTATCCCCGGCATTCCGGGAGTAAACACGGTGCCCTACTGGACGCATCGCGACGCGCTGGACAGCAAGGAACTGCCCGCCTCGCTCGCCATTATCGGCGGTGGAGTCATCGGCATGGAGTTCGCCTCTTTCTTCAACAGCCTGGGCGTGCAGGTAACGGTTATCGAGATGCTGGACGAAATCCTGGGCGGCATGGATAAGGAACTTTCCGCCATGCTGCGTGCCGAATATGCTAAACGGGGCATTAACTTTATGCTCAGTGCAAAAGTGGTTTCGGTGGCTGAGGCTTCCGTGGAAGACGGTCAGCCGCAGATACAGGTGAATTACGAGACTGCCGAAGGCGCAGGTTCCGTAGTTGCCGCCAAGTTGCTGATGAGTGTAGGTCGTCGTCCGGTAACGAAAGGCTTCGGCTTGGAGAATCTGAACCTGGCAAAGACGGAACGCGGAAATATCTGTGTGAACGAGCAGATGCAGACATCAGTGCCGGGGGTATATGCCTGCGGCGACCTGACAGGCTTCTCCCTGCTGGCACATACTGCCGTGCGCGAGGCGGAAGTGGCGATACATACCATCACGGGCAAGAAAGATGCCATGAGTTATCGCGCCATCCCCGGTGTGGTATATACCAACCCCGAAATAGCCGGTGTGGGCGAGACGGAAGAGTCTTTGCAGAAGAAAGGCGCCACTTATCGCACCGTGAAGCTCCCGATGGCGTACTCCGGCCGCTTTGTAGCTGAAAACGAAGGCGTGAACGGTGTCTGCAAATTGTTGCTGGCAGGAGATGATACGGTGTTGGGTGCCCATGTGCTGGGAAATCCCGCTTCGGAAATCATCACCCTGGCAGGCATGGCGATAGAACTGAAACTGACCGCCGGGGAGTGGAAAAAGATTGTATTCCCGCATCCCACGGTAGGAGAGATATTTAAAGAAGCATTATAAAATAATGAAGAAGTATTATTTCTTATCAATCATCATCTTGTTGGTAGCGTTCCCCGGAATATTGCGTGCGCAAGGAACGGGGAGCGCTGCCAATTCCCTCGTTTCCCGTCTGGACACCCTTGTCAAATACAAGCTGCCCCAGGGTTCCAACGTCGCCATCTCCGTATATGACCTGACAGACAACAAGCCCTTGTACGGGTATCAGGCGGACAAGCTGTCCCGCCCCGCTTCCACCATGAAGCTGCTGACGACGATTACCGCCCTTTCCCGCCCCGAAGCCGACGAGCCGTTTCGTACGGAAGTTTGGTATAAAGGAGTGATTGAACGCGACACCCTGCGGGGAGACGTTTATGTGATAGGCGGCTATGATCCCGAATTCGACGATGCAGCACTGGACTCTTTAGCCAATACCCTGGCGCGCCTTCCTTTCTCTGTGATTCAGGGAACCGTCTACGGCGATGTGTCCATGAAAGACTCCCTGTACTGGGGCAGCGGCTGGGCGTGGGACGATACTCCCTATTCCTATCAACCCTACCTCTCTCCGCTGATGCTGAACAAAGGAGTCGTCACCGTCACCGCCTCTCCGGGCGAACGGGGCGAGACGGCAACTTTGACAGGCATACCCGCTTCTTCCTATTATACTTTGACGAACAATACGAGTTCCCGCACTCCCTCTGCCGGCCGCTTCCGCGTGTCGCGAGACTGGCTGACGAACGGAAACAACATCGTTGTATCGGGAAATGTGGCAGGGCGTCCGTCCGGAACGGTGAACGTATATTCTTCCCAGGACTTCTTTATGCATACGTTTATGGATCGCTTGCAAGCGCGGGGCATCCGTTGCACTACCTCTGATTATGCTTTCGGCGAGTTCCTGCAAGACAGCACTTCCGTGCAGGTCATTGCCTACGAAACCGATGTGCAGGCCGTGGTGAAACAGATTATGAAGGAAAGCGATAACCTGAATGCCGAAGCCATGCTTTGCCGCCTGGGTGCGCAATATACGGGGCAGAAGCATATCTCCGCCGAAGAAGGGCTGTCCGCCATCCGGATGCTGATGAAGCAACTGGGACACAACCCGGACCGCTACAACCTTGCCGACGGTTGCGGACTTTCCAATTATAACTATATCTCTCCCGAACTGCTGGTTTCTTTCCTGAAGTATGCCTACTCGCGTACCGATGTTTTCCAGAAGCTGTACAAGGCATTGCCCGTCGGCGGAGTGGACGGTACCTTGAAGTCGCGTATGAGGCAGGGCACACCCTCTTATCGGAATGTCCATGCCAAGACAGGCTCGTTTACCGCCATCAACTGCCTGGCAGGTTACCTCAAGGCAGGCAATGGGCACGAAATAGCTTTTGCCGTTATGAATCAGAATGTGTTGTCGGGTAGGGAAGCGCGCGCCTTCCAGGATGCGGTGTGTGATGAAGTGATAAAATAAAGCTATCTCAATTCTCCTCCTCTTGGGAGGAGGAGTACCCGTAGGGGGAGGTGGTAGGATAGAGAAATTTTCTTTATTCCTCTTCCGAATTCCGATAATTTGCCTGTGACATTCCCACATACGCCTTTACATACTTTCCGAAGAAAGACTGGTTGGGGAAGTTGAATTCTTCGGCAATCTCCTTGATGGACTTGTCCGAGCGTCTCAGCCGGTACTTGATGTGTTCTATGGCGCTCTTGTTAATCAGTTCCAGTGGAGTATGGCCGCACGCCTGCTTGATGACTTTCGAGAAGTGCTTGGGACTATAACAAAGCGCATCGGCAAAATAGGACACCGAACGGTGCATGCCGTTGTCTTTGGACAGCATCTCTGCAAACTTCCGCAGGATGTAGTCGGACTGTTTTATATTCTCCTTCGATTGACCTGTTTCGTCCGATTGGGCAAATTCTTTGGTAAGATGTCCCAGCATTTCGCAGAACAGTGCCGAAAACAGATGTTGCATCACCTGCTTCTGGTAGCTATGGGGTTCGTCATTCACTTTTGCCATGATTAAGTTCCGGTAATATCCGAAGATACCTTCGTTCCTTTCTTCATCGACACGCGCCACGGGATTCTTATATATATGTATAGCGGTGTCCCATGTGTCTCTTTCTATCTTGACGATGCGTTGCAAGAAGCGATTTGAGAATGCCGCAAATCCCAGCTTGTTTTTGGGGCTCAGCATGGCATTCCCGATAACGGTATTGGGAAGTCCGAGCATCAAGTCGCCTGCCTGCAACTGATAGGTCTTGTAGTTGATGTCCAACTGGATGCATCCTTCTACACAAATCATAATCAGGAGACAATCCAATCTTACACTACCGTCATCATAGGAAATTCCTTCCAGGCTGTCGATGATGGCAAAGTCATCGTCAACATAGTAAATCACATGACTATTGTCCTTAAAGTCTTCGACATTGACCGTCTTAACGTTTCTTTCTTCCATATTCTTCTTTTTTTCTTTTTGCAAAGTTGGTGAATAATGACAGAAAAGGATTGTTCTATTTTCCTCTTTCATTGTCTGATACGGCATTTATACACGATTTGACAGCTTTTGGGGGGACACGTGGCGAAAATGGAACACCCTTAGGGGGAAATGGGGCATCACTCCGTTGGTCTTTTCGCTTACTTTTGTCCCAGTCTTAAATAGCACAATAAAGAAAAGTATGATTACAGAAAACAAAAAATGGATACTACTGATAGGAATTATCGGTTGTACAATGTGGTTGGCATCTTGCAAGCAAGCACCGGATGCCGGGGTTAAACCTACTTACGCAACCATGAAGGTGGAAGCGGCGGATAAGGAGCTTTCCACCTCATATTCGGCGACGATACGCGGACGGCAGGACATCGACATCTATCCGCAGGTTTCGGGGACTATCGAAAAGCTGTGTGTGACCGAAGGGCAGAGAGTACGTCGCGGGCAGTTGCTTTTCATCATCGACCAGGTGCCCTACAAGGCAGCGTTGAAAACCGCCGTTGCCAATGTAGAAGCAGCACGCGCGGGGTTGGCTACTGCCGAACTGAGTTACAACAGCAGCAAGGAACTGTATGCGCAGAAAGTAGTTTCGGAATTCAGTCTGAAGACAGCCGAGAACACCTTCCTCACCGCCAAAGCCCAACTGGCACAAGCCGAGGCTCAGGAGATGAGCGCACGCAATAACCTGTCGTACACCGAGGTGAAGAGCCCCAGCGACGGAGTGGTAGGTGCATTGCCCTATCGTGTGGGCGCATTGGTCAGCGCAGCCATGCCGAAGCCGTTGACTACCGTCAGCGATAATTCCGATATGTACGTTTACTTCTCCATGACCGAGAACCAGCTGCTCGCCCTGACCCGCGAACATGGCAGCATGGACGAGGCGTTGAAGAATATGCCCCCGGTGGAACTGAAGCTGAACGACAATTCGCTCTATGATAAGAAAGGTGTGATAGAATCCATCAGCGGTGTGATAGACCGCCAGACCGGTACGGTAGTGGCGCGCGCGGTGTTCCCCAACGAATCGCGGTTGCTGCATAGCGGGGCTTCCGGCAGCATCATCGTGCCCAGTACTTATAAGAACTGTATCATAATCCCGCAGGGCGCCACCGTGCAGATGCAGGACAGAACCATCACTTATAAGGTAGTGGACGGCAAAGCGGTATCCACACTGATTACCGTAGCCCCCATCAGCGACGGACGCGAGTTCGTAGTGCTGGACGGACTGCAACAGGGCGACGAAATCGTATCGGCAGGCGCCGGATTGCTGCGTGAAGGAACAGTGGTAAAATAAAGCATAGAAGATTATGAAAGGAAACATATTTATAAAGAGGCCGGTGATGGCTATCTCCATCTCCGTGCTGATTCTGGTTATCGGGCTTATCTCGCTTTTCACGCTCCCGGTAGAACAGTATCCGGACATTGCACCCCCTACGGTGTACGTCACCACCGCTTATACGGGTGCCGACGCCGAGGCAGTGCTGAACAGCGTCATCATGCCGCTGGAAGAGAGTATCAACGGTGTGGAAGACATGATGTACATCACCTCTACCGCCACCAACGCCGGGCTTGCCATCATACAGGTGTACTTCAAACAAGGCACCGACCCGGATATGGCAGCCGTGAACGTGCAGAACCGCGTGACCAAGGCGCAGGGATTGCTTCCCGCCGAGGTAACAAGAATCGGTGTGACTACACAGAAACGTCAGACCAGCTTCCTGCAAATCAACTCACTGGTTTGTACGAACGGGCGGTATGACAAGACATTCCTTGCCAATTACCTCGACATCAACGTCATTCCGCAGATAAAGCGTGTAGAAGGCGTGGGCGATGTAATGGAATTGGGCGATACATACAGTATGCGTATCTGGCTGAAACCGGAACTGATGGCACAGTACGGACTGGTGCCCTCGGACGTGACGGCAGTGCTGGGCGAGCAGAACATCGAAGCGCCTACCGGTTCGCTGGGCGAGAACTCGAAGAACGTGTTTCAGTTCACGATGAAGTATCGCGGACGGTTGAAGACGGTGGAAGAATTTCAGAATACCGTGATCCGCTCGCAGGAAGATGGTTCCGTGCTGCGCCTGAAGGACGTGGCAGACGTGCAACTGGGTACGCTGACTTATAGTTTCGAGAGCGAGATGGACGGCAAACCTGCCGTAATGTTCGTCGTATTCCAGACGGCAGGCTCCAACGCTACTGCCGTCAACAAGCAGATTTCCGCCGATATGGCCGAAATGGCAAAGACACTGCCCGAAGGCGTGGAGTTTGTCAACATGATGAGTTCCAACGACTTCCTGTTCGCTTCTATCCACAATGTAGTGGAGACGCTGATTATTGCCATCATACTGGTAATCCTGGTGGTGTACTTCTTCTTGCAGGACTTGAAGAGTACGCTCATCCCTTCTATATCTATCATTGTGTCGTTGGTCGGTACGTTTGCCTGCCTGGTGGCAGCCGGATTCAGTATCAACATCCTGACGCTGTTTGCACTGGTGCTTGCCATCGGTACGGTGGTGGACGACGCCATTGTGGTGGTAGAGGCGGTGCAGTCCAAGTTCGATGCCGGGTATAAGTCGTCCTACCTTGCCACCAAGGATGCGATGGGTGACGTGACGATGGCTATCGTATCTTGTACCTGCGTGTTTATGGCAGTATTTATCCCCGTGACGTTTATGGGCGGTACTTCGGGTATCTTCTATACCCAGTTCGGTATCACGATGGCTACGGCAGTAGGTATCTCCATGATTTCGGCATTGGTGTTGTGTCCCGCTTTGTGTGCCATGCTGATGCGCCCGTCCGACGGGACAAAGAGTGCGAAGAGCTTCAACGGCCGTGTGCGCGCAGCCTACAATGCTTCGTTCAATGCCGTGCTGGGCAAGTATAAGAAAGGTGTGCTGTTCTTCATCCGCCATCGCTGGATGGTATGGGCCGCATTGGCAGTGGCTATGGCATTGCTGGTGTACCTGATGTCAACCGCCAAGACGGGACTGGTGCCGCAAGAAGACCAGGGCGTTATTATGGTGGACGTGAGTACGGCGCCGGGCAGCACGCTGCAAGAAACCACAAAGGTAATAGACAAACTGGAAGATATTCTGAAGGATACGCCCGAGATAGAACATTATTCCCGTGTGGCCGGATACGGTCTGATATCAGGGCAGGGAACCTCATACGGTACTGTCATCATCCGCTTGAAGGACTGGGACGACCGTAAGGGAAGCGAGCATTCGTCCGATGCCATCGTGGCACGGCTCAATGCACAGTTCAACGAAATAAAGGATGCGCGGGTATTCAGTTTCCAGCCGGGTATGATTCCGGGCTACGGTATGGGTAACTCCATCGAACTGAACCTGCAAGACCGTACGGGTGGCGACATGACAGCGTTCTACCAGTCGGTGATGCAGTTCCTGGGCGCACTGAACCAGCGGCCTGAGGTGGCAATGGCTTATACGTCTTATGCCATGAACTTCCCGCAGGTTTCGGTAGATATCGACGCCGCCAAGTGTAAGCGTGCCGGCATATCGCCCGCCGCGGTGCTCGATGCATTGGGCAGTTATTGCGGTGGAGCCTATATCTCCAACTACAACCAGTACGGTAAGGTGTACCGCGTGATGATGCAGGCATCACCTGAATACCGTCTGGACGAGCAGGCACTGAACAATATGTTTGTGCGCAACGGCATGGAGATGGCTCCGGTGAGCCAGTTCGTCACGCTGAAGAAGGTGCTCGGACCCGAATCCGCCAACCGTTTCAATCTGTTCAGTTCCATCACGGCGAACGTGAACCCCGCCAACGGCTATTCCAGCGGTGAGGTGCAGAAGGCCATCAGTGAAGTGGCAGAAGAGACGTTGCCCGTGGGTTATGGCTTTGAGTACGGCGGTATGGCGCGTGAAGAGGCAAGCATGGGTGGCGCAAAGACCATCTTCATTTACGGAGTATGTATCTTGCTTATCTACTTGATTCTGGCATGCCTCTACGAGAGCTTCCTGGTACCGTTTGCCGTTATTCTTTCCGTACCGTTCGGACTGATGGGTAGCTTCCTGTTTGCCAAGCTGCTGGGTTTGGAGAACAACATCTACTTGCAGACGGGTGTGATTATGCTGATCGGATTGCTGGCAAAGACCGCTATCCTGATTACGGAGTACGCCATCGAGCGCCGGCGCAAGGGAATGGGCATTGTAGAGTCGGCTTATTCGGCTGCCCAGGTTCGTCTGCGTCCTATCCTGATGACGGTGCTTACGATGATCTTCGGTATGCTTCCGCTGATGTTCTCTACCGGTGCAGGTGCCAATGGTAACAGTTCGCTCGGTACGGGCGTCGTGGGTGGTATGGCGGTCGGAACGCTGGCATTGCTGTTTGTGGTTCCGGTATTCTATATCATGTTCGAGTTCTTGCAGGAGAAGATCCGCAAGCCGATGGAAGAGGAACCCGATGCACAGGTGTTGCTGGAGAAGGAACGCAGTGCAGCGGAAAGAGGAGAAGAATAACGGAAATGGGGAGCCGGAAGGCTCCCCACCGTGAAAACCATAAAAGAACAGAGAATTATGATGTATTGTGAAAGTGATTTTTGGTTGGAACACGCAATCGCCCTCGGCATTGCCGTTCTATTGATATACTTTATAGATAAGATGAGTACCAAGAAACATACTAAAGACATTGAAGTATGAAGAAGCATATTATTACACTCGCCGCTGCCGGCTTGTTACTGAGCAGTTGCGGCATATATACCAAATACAAACCCGCCACGGAAGTCCCCGACGATCTGTACGGGGCTGAAGTGACGGACATCCTCGAAGCTTCCCCGGCTGATGACAGCCTGGGACTGGGCGGACTGGACTGGCGCGAACTCTTCACCGACCCGCAGTTGCAGGCGCTCATCGAGCAGGGCCTGCAGAACAATACCGACTATCAGTCGGCACAACTCCGCGTAGAAGAGGCGGAAGCCGCCTTGCTATCGGCGCGCCTCGCCTTCCTGCCGTCCTTTGCCCTTGCCCCGCAAGGCACAGTGAGCAGTTTTGATAATCACAAGGCCACGCAGACCTATTCGCTGCCCGTCGTAGCCAGTTGGGAACTAGATGTTTTCGGTCGGATGCGCAACGCCAAGAAACAGGCAAAGGCGCTCTATGCCCAGAGCCAGGACTACCGGCAAGCCGTGCATACCCAGCTCGTAGCCGGGATAGCCAATACCTACTATACCCTGCTGATGCTGGACGAGCAGCTCGCCATCTCGCAACAGACCGAGGAAGCATGGCGGGAGATGGTATCTTCCACCCGCGCCCTGATGAATGCGGGCATGTCCAACGAATCGGCAGTGTCGCAGATGGAAGCAACCTACTATCAGGTGCAGACTTCCGTCCTCGATTTGAAGAAACAGATAAACCAGGTGGAGAACAGTCTCGCCCTGTTGCTGGCAGAGACGCCCCGCAGCTATGAGCGCGGCACGCTCCAAGAACAGCAGTTCCCCGAGGACTTCACCGTAGGCATCCCCTTGCAGATGCTTGCCCACCGTCCCGACGTCCGCATTGCCGAGCGCTCGCTGGAGCAGGCTTTCTACGGAACCAACCAGGCGCGTTCCGCCTTCTACCCCTCTATCACCTTGAGCGGTAGTGCCGGCTGGACAAACTCTGCCGGAGTGATGATTGTCAATCCCGGCAAGTTCGTTGCCTCGGCAGTGGCTTCGCTTACGCAGCCGCTCTTTGCCCGCGGGCAGGTCATTGCGCAATATCGCATTGCCCGTGCCCAGCAGGAAGAGTCCGCCCTTGCCTTTCAGCAGACCTTGCTGAATGCAGGCAGCGAAGTGAACGACGCCCTTACCGCCTGGCAAACCAGTAAAGAGAAAACTATTCTATTGGATAAGCAGGTATCTTCCCTGCATACAGCGCTGCACAGTACTTCCCTGTTGATGGAGCATGGAAACACTACCTATCTCGAAGTGCTTACCGCCCGTCAGACCTTGCTCAGTACCCAACTCTCGCAAACGGCCAACCGCTTTGCCGAGATACAGAGCATGATCAGCCTTTATCAGGCACTCGGCGGTGGACAAAACTAAACTGTATCATACTCTCTGCATTTTTCATCTATGCTTTGATGAAGAGGGCTGCCTTGGGAAGGGATTCCAGGGGCAGCCCGTTTTTTTGAAGGGGTATTTGAAGGTGTGTATCGTATCTATATACCCGGTTTGCTGCATCTATAGATCCACTCTCCTGCATCTATAGATGCAACGCGTTGCAAATATAGATCCAGCAAACCGGATATATAGATGCAACGCGTATGATATTTGAATCAGCTTTATTAGCTGATTATCAGGAGCAAATTATTTGTACTGTGCCCAGTCTACATTCTTCATGTCTCCGCTCTTTGCCAGTTCGGCGTGCATGCCCAGGGCGGCACGAAGGGCGTGGGGAGTCTGAGACTTGCCGTCGGTCAGCTTCAGGTAATCCCAAAGGAGATTCTTGTAATCGGGGTGTGCACAGTTCTCGATGATGGCTTGAGCACGTTCTTTCGGGCTCTTGCCGCGCAAGTCGGCAACACCTTGTTCGGTGATGATGATGTTGACGTCATGTTCGGTATGATCCATGTGCGAAACCATCGGTACGATGGCGCTGATCTTGCCTTCCTTCGCCACAGACGGGCAAGTGAAGATAGAGATATAAGCGTTGCGTGTGAAGTCGCCGGAACCGCCGATACCGTTCATCATCTTCGTACCGCTGATATGAGTGGAGTTTACGTTGCCGTAAATATCCGCCTCGATGGCGGTGTTGATGGAGATAATGCCCAAGCGACGTACTATTTCCGGGCTGTTGGAGATTTCCGACGGGCGGAGCACCAGTTTGTCGCGGAAGAAGTCCATATCGTTGTAGATGCCTTCCAGACAGTCGTTGGTTACAGTCAGCGAACAAGCACTGCCGAACTTCACGCGGCCGTCGCGGATGAGGCTGATAACGGAGTTCTGGATAACTTCGGTGTACATCTCGAAGGCGGGGATGGTCTTGTCGCGTCCCAGTGCGCCCAGCACGGCGTTGGCAATGTTACCCACACCAGACTGCAAAGGCAGGAAGGTGGAAGGAATGATGCCACGCTTCATGTCGGCAGCCAGGAAGTCGGCCACGTTCTGTCCGATTTTGTCGGTCAGCGGGTCAGCGGCGGCAAAGGAGCGGGCTTCGTCGGGCCAGTTGGTTTCTACTACGCCTACAATCTTCTTCGGGTCTACCTGGATATAAGGCTGTCCGATGCGGTCGCTCGGCTTGTAGATGGGGATTTCGCGGCGGTAAGGCGGGTCAAGGGGTTCGTAAACGTCGTGCAGTCCCATGGCGTTCTTGCTGTGGGCGGCGTTCAGTTCCACGATGATCTGGTCGGCGAGACGGCAAACGGTCGGAGCGATACCGCCGGCTGCTGTCAGGTAGATTTTACCGTCGGGAGTCACTTCGCAGGCTTCGATAACGGCAACGTTTACTTTGCCCATGAAGCCGTAACGTACTTCCTGTGCCATCTGGGACAGGTGGATGTCGTTATAAGCTATTTCACCGTTGTTCACTGCCTTGCGGAAGTCGGTGTTGGTGGTGTAAGGAGCACGGTAGCGGATGGCTTTGGCGCGTGAAAGGATACCGTCGCAGGAGTCTCCGGTAGAAGCGCCGGTGAATATTCCTATTTGGAACGGGTTTCCTTTTGCATGTTCTGCTTCCGCAATTTTTGCTAATTCAGCCGTAACGGCTTTGGCTGTTCCTGCGGGAGTAAATCCGCTCAAGCCGATGTTGTAGCCATG